>Ga0123356_10000239_pt1 | contig 63302 bp, 58 predicted proteins | sample TergutEmb28metaG_2_FD_92546 | JGI IMG/M metagenome (GOLD analysis project Ga0123356, IMG submission 92546) | Embiratermes neotenicus P3 segment gut microbial communities from Petit-Saut dam, French Guiana - Emb289 P3 | ecosystem: Host-associated > Arthropoda: Insects > Digestive system > Gut ...
ATTTTATTAAGTCTATAGAAGAAATCGCAAACAAAGTTGTCATAAAAAATAAAATTAAAAACGGAAGCAGAGATAAAACAGACAATAAATATATAGAATGCGCGTTAACTGCCGGGGTTGATTATATAGTTTCCGGTGATATTCATTTACTGGAATTAAAAAAATACGGAAAAATTAAGATCATTAGCGCAAAAGAATATATAGAAATATTACAATAACCGCCGAAAAACTGTAGTCCGTATATGAAGTAAATAATATGGAAATTGCATTAGAAATTCCGCTTAATAATTTTGATTTATACTTTTGGGATGAACAAATATTACGTATGAATAATTTGAACGGCTATTGGTTTTATATGGTATTATGGATTTTTACATTTCTAACACAAAAGGAGTTTAAACTGATAATGTACTTCCCCTTTAAAAACTATTTACCATATCCCGCTTTGACAAGTTCTGCTACAACTGGTTTTTCTTTGTAGTTTTCATCAAACAACAAAGGCCAGTTTTTTCTGTTATCTACAGGGAAATTATCAAGCCATGTGTAATCGTCTGCAACACCCCAGGTTGTTATATTTTTTACAGCAGGATATTCAGATGCAATTTTAAAAAGATTCATATAAACTTCTGCCTGCTCCTTAATCCTGTCTTCTGGTCTTTTGTTAAAAAACTGTGACGGTTCTCTGGCTTCTTCCCAATGATAGACAGAAATATCAACTTCTGTAAATTCAATATCTAAACCAAGAGACGAATATTTTTCTATTGCATTACGAAGTGTTTTTTCGTCCGGAAAATCGTAATACCAGTGACCTTGCAAACCTACACCATCCAAAGGTATACCTGAATCCAAAAGAGATGAAATAAAACTTAAGTTTTTTTCCATTTTTGCGCCGGATTCATTATTGTAATCATTATAAAATAATTTAGCGTTAGGACACGCTTCTTTCATTTTTTTAAAAGCAAACTCAAAAATCTCTTTGCCGCATATTTTGTACCACTTGCTTAGGCGCATACCGTTCTCATCGCCTTTGTCAACATCTATAGCTTCATTTAAAACATCCCATGCATATATAATATTATTATATCTTTGGCCAACTTTGAAAATATGATCTTCCAAGCGCTGAAAAAGTTTTATTTTAGAAACTTCTTCATTGCCGTCTAAAAACAGCCAGGCAGGATTCTGATTATGCCAGACCATTGTATGTCCGCGCATTAATAAACCGTTTTGTTTTGCATATTCTGATATAAAATCGCATTCATCCCAGTCATATACATCTTCTTCTGGATGAATAAGACCGAATTTCATTGCATTTTCCACCGACATTGTAGAAAAATGCTGTTTTATAAGGCTGGCAGATTCCTTATTTCCAAGCACATCACGGTTTACAGCCGCTCCAACCTTAAATGATTGTTTCCAGGCATCTTTCAAACTATTATTCATAATTGTATTTTATAATGTAATCCTGGTTTCGTCAAACGATTTTATGCTAAAAACAGGAAAATCCCATAGCTTTGACAATTTCTTCATTTAAATCTGTTGGAAACTCTCCCCTATTCTGTGTTTTATAAAGGCCGAAACCGCCGAAATAATCCCAGCATGTCCACGGAATATTCCGTTTGGAGAGCTCTTCGCAGAAAAACTTATACCAAAAAACACGGTCTTTTTCCGGACTCTGTTTCATATAAACCCCAAACTCTCCGCAAAAAACAGAAACATTTTTCTCTTTTGCAAAAAAGCAGGCTTTATCCAGCGTTGCAGTTAATGATGATAATTTAGAATCGTGATCATAATGAAGTAAAGCCTGCTCTACCCATGTGTCCTTAAATGTTTCATGAATAGGCGGAATTTTATTACTGCCCAGCGGAAAAGGAAGACCGGCTAACGGGGCAAGAGACGGTTCATTCCACACAGCGCCCTGATGTGTAAATATATGCGGATCATAAAAATGAAATGTATATATTATATTTTCATCATTGTACAAGGGAAGTTTTGTCATCATTTCTATCGAATTATAATTTGTTCCTCCAATGACAATAAGGCGGCTTTTATCAATTTTACGTATAACTTCCAATGTTTTTATCTGTATTTTATTCCAATCTTCATTTTTAATGCCATGCGGTTCATTTAATATTTCATAAATTAAAAAGGAACTGCGGTTTTTATAATGTGCGGCAAGCTGTTCCCAAACAGGAACCAGAATTTTATCAATATTAATATCAGTATCGTTAATTGGATGAAAAGAATGGTTATCCATTATTAAATAAATCTGATGTTTTTCCGCCCAGTTAATTACTGTATCAAGATACTTAAATAATCCGGGTTCAAGTTTACATTCTTTTTCATCTGATAAAAATCTGTGAAATGCAATTGGGAGCCTTATTACATCGCCTCCCAGTTTCTTTACATTAATAAAATCCTGTTCTGTAAAAGTATCAAACTTTATATCGTTAAAGGTACGAGACTCAAACCACTTGGAAAAATTCACGCCTTTTTTGAACGGTATGGAAACTGCCATAAAATCTCCTTTATTTATTTGCCAATTAATGATATTATTATAACATGACAAGAAAATACCGTAACCCCATTTTAAGCGGGTTTTACCCTGACCCTTCTATCTGCAGAGTAGAAAATGATTTTTATCTGGTCACTTCTACCTTTGCATATTTCCCCGGCCTTCCCATTTTTCACAGCAGAGACTTGGTTAACTGGAAACAAATCGGCAATGCCATAGACCGCCCCGGGCAATTGTGCTATGACGGGCATCAAATTTCGCGCGGTCTTTTTGCGCCGACGATCCGGTACAACGAAGGTTTTTATTACATACTTTGTACGTTAATACATAACGGCGGTAATTTCATTATTAAAGCCGAAAATCCGCAAGGCCCGTGGTCTGATCCAATCTGGCTGGAAGGCGCAGACGGAATCGATCCATCAATATTTTTTGATGATAACGGCAAAATATGGTACTGCGGTACACGCGCAGCTCCGGAGGGCGAGGCTTATTCAGGAAACTATGAAATTTATGTCTGGGAAATGGACAAAGAACTTTTAAATAAAAACAAAAATCCTTTAATCGGAAAAAATGCAGGTATTGGCATTTGGAGAGGCGCTTTAAAAAATGTTATCTGGCCGGAAGGGCCTCATATTTATAAAAAAGGCGATTGGTATTACCTGTTGCATGCCGAAGCCGGAACTGGAATAGATCATGCTGTTTGCGTTGCAAGATCAAAAGATATTCTTGGTACATGGGAAGGAAAAAAAAGCAATCCGATATTAACGCACAGGTATCTTGGAAAAAAAGCTGATATTATCAATGTAGGTCATGCAGATTTTACCGATGATACCGAAGGAAACTGGTGGATGGTTCTGCTTGCATCACGTCCTATTAACGGAGTATGTCCTTTAGGCCGCGAAACTTTTATGGTTCCTATTTACTGGGATGATGATTGGCCGTGTGTAGTTACAAAAACAGGCTTAATCGAATCTGAATATCCTGTACCCGAATATAAAATAAATAAAGAAAAATCTGAACATTTAAAAACATGGAACCATGAATTTTCATGCGATCATTTTAACGGCGAACTGCAGAACAAACTGCCTGTTAACTGGCTTTCTCTTCGTATGCCTGTTAAAGAAGAAAATATCGCTTTTACATTAAAAAGTAATCCCGGCGCCTTACGTTTATATACAATAGCGGAAACAATGCGCGGAAGAGAACACCCGTCTTTTGCAGGAAGAAGGATTAGGCATAAAAACTGGTCATTTTCCGCCGAGATGGAGTTTTCTCCTGTTTCAAAAAATGATTCATCTGGCATCATATTACTGCAAAGCGAAGACTGGCATTACCGCCTGGAAATTTTCCAAAATGATTCTGGAAACAAATCTTTACGTTTGATACGCGCTGCTGGAAAAGAAGATGAGCTTATTACAACAAAAGATATTTCTTCAAGTAAATCAAAAGTTGTTCTTGCAGCCCATTGCGAAGATTTGCAGCTTTCATTCTTCTATGGAAATGATCAATATTCATTAACGCTGATATCTGATAATCAGGATGCTCGAATTCTAAGCACGGAATATGCCGGAGGGTTTGTAGGTTCATTAGCCGGAGTTTTCGCTTCCGGTAACGGACAGGAATATAAAAATCATGCAGATGTTTATTGGGCAGAATACAGGGAATTACCATGAATAATATTTTATCGCCGTTTACCGGCAATGGTATGATCATGCAAAGGGATTCTCATTTCCCTTTGTTCGGAAAAGAAAAGTTTTCTGCATCTTTTTTAAACAAAACTTATGAAGCGCAAAAAGTTAATAATCAATTTAAACTGACTCTTGATCCTGTAAATGCCGGCGGCCCTTACGAAATTAATATCTCTTCTGAAAGCGGCTCTTTTTTAATTTCAGATGTTTATGCAGGCGATATCTGGTTTTGTTCCGGACAAAGCAATATGGAAATGCAGATGTTACGTTTGTTAGACGATTTTCCGGAAGAATGGAAAAATGATAATTTTCCTCTTATAAGGCAGTTCAAAGTGCCGCAGGAATGGGATTTTTCCGCTCTAAGAGAAGAACTAACAGGCGGCTCCTGGCTATCTTTATCTAAAGATACTCTTTCAGAGTTTACTGCAACTGGTTATTTCTTTGCAAAAAATTTATACGAAAAATACCGCATCCCGATAGGTCTTGTAAGTACGGCATGGGGAGGCACTCCTGTTGAATCCTGGATGAGCTTTGACGCACTTTCAGATTTTCCATCAAAATTAGCCGAAATTAAACAATACGCCCTGCCACTAAACATTGAAACAACAACAAAGAATTCAGCGGATGCAATTAATGAATGGGAAAAAAATCTAACACACGAAGATGTTGGTTTTCAAAAAAGCTGGCAAAAACCGGAAACAGATATTTCCGGCTGGAATGAAATTAATCTTCCCGGAAATTTTTCTGACGCTTCGGATCAAACGCCGGAACTAAACGGTTTTTGCGGCGTTATTTGGCTTGTTAAAGATTTTAACGTTTCCGCAGATTTTGCTTCCGGCGAAATAAAAATATGGCTTGGTACAATAATTGACGCAGATACTGTTTATATAAACGGAACACAAATTGGAAATACCGGTTACCGTTATCCTCCGCGGAAATATCTTCCGAAAGATTTAATAAAACAGGGAAAAAATAGAATTGTAATAAGAGTTACCTGCAATAACGGCGAAGGCGGTTTAACCTCCGATAAACCTTTTAAAATTTTTACAGATAATGAATCAATCGAACTTAAAGGAGCGTGGAAATACAAAATTGGGTATTCAACTCAAACCCGCCCTGCAGAATTCTTCTTTCAAAGACTGCCGGCAGGAAACTTTAACGCAATGATAAACCCGCTGTTAAAATATCCGGTTAAGGGTGTTATTTGGTATCAGGGTGAATCGAACGAATCAAATGCTCATGAATACGAACAATTATTCAAATTGATGATTCTTGACTGGCGGTTAAAAAACAACAATGAAAAACTTCCATTCCTTTTTGTTCAGCTTCCTGTATTTCTGCCGCTTTCAGATAATAATGAACAAAACCGCTGGGCACAATTGCGCGAAGCTCAAAGAAAAACATTAGAAATTCCTCACACAGGTATTGCATGCGCTTTGGAGCTTGGCGAATGGAATGATATTCATCCGATTAATAAAAAAGATGTAGGTTACCGCCTCTTTCTTGCGGCAGAAAAAACAGTTAACGGCGTATATAACACATCTCCGGGTCCTGTAGTACGCAGTTTTGAACGCAAACAGGACAAAATTTTTATTTATTTTGATAATTGCGGCGAAGGTTTAAAAAACAAAACATTTGTAAGTTTACCCGAAGGCGGTAAACAGATTCGCCTGCTTGCAGATATTACTGAAAAAGACTGTATTTGTATCGATGTTTCTGCTGTTAAGAACCCGGAAAAAATTCTTTACGCATGGGCGGATAATCCGCGCGACAGGCAATTAGTTAACAGCGACGGGCTTCCTGCACTTCCGTTTAAAATAGAGATTTAGGGAGAAACTTTTGTTTGATGCAAAAAAAACAACAGAAGATATAATTCAATGGATACGCGGTTACTTTAATGAAAACGGCGCAGATTGCAATGCAGTTATCGGCATTAGCGGCGGTAAAGACAGTTCCATTGCTGCCGCTATTTGCGCAAGTGCGCTTGGAAAAGAAAGGGTATACGGCATTTTAATGCCGTACGGAGACCAATATGACATTTCTGTTTCGCATGAACTTGTTTCGCACCTTGGAATAAAAAAACTTGTTATTAATATAAAAGACAGTGTAGATTCGCTTCTTAACAATATTAAAGAAAGCGCACTTGTCCTGAATAAGCAGGGAATTATCAATATTCCTGCAAGAATCCGAATGACAATACTTTACGCCGTTTCTGCTTCTGTAAACGGGCGTGTGGTAAATACATGTAATCTAAGCGAAGATTATGTCGGTTATTCAACAAAGTACGGCGATTCTGCAGGTGACTTTAGCCCGTTTTCGGCGCTTACTGTTACAGAGGTTAAAGCTATCGGCAGGGAACTATTTTTGCCTTCCAAATTTACCGATAAGATTCCGGAAGACGGTCTTACAGGTTTAAGCGACGAAGAAAACCTGGGGTTTAATTACGATGTTTTAGACAAGTATATCCGCGAAGGAATTTGCGAAAATTCCGCCATGAAGGAAAAAATCGACAGAATGCATAAAATCAATTTACATAAATTAAACCCTATGCCCTGTTTCAGATTAATTTAAATCCATAAAAGGCTTAACTATCTTTTATTTTTTTTTTAAGTTTGCTACTATAATACCATGACAGCAGATGAACTTAGAACAAAGTATATTAACTTTTTTATCTCAAAAGGACATGCGCAGATTCAGGGGAAATCACTATTGCCGGAAAATGACCCTACTGTCCTTTTTACAACAGCAGGAATGCACCCGCTGGTTCCGTACCTTCTGGGAGAAGAACATCCGGCAGGTAAAAGGCTTACTGATTTTCAGAAATGCATCCGAACAGGTGATATCGATGATGTAGGGGATGCGAGTCACCTTACCTTTTTTGAAATGCTTGGAAACTGGTCGCTTGGGGATTACTTTAAAGAAGAAGCCATTAAAATGAGTTTTGAGTTTTTAACCTCGCCCCAGTGGCTTAATATTCCAATCGAAAAACTGGGAGTAACTGTTTTTGAAGGCGAAGATGGAATTCCGCGTGATGATGAATCTGCGGCAATCTGGAAAAGTTTAGGTATACCGGAAAACCGTATTGCTTATCTTCCGCGCGAGGATAACTGGTGGGGGCCTGCAGGTTCTACAGGTCCGTGCGGGCCTGATACCGAAATGTTTTATTATATGGGAGATACTCCCTGTTGTTCCGATTGTAAACCCGGCTGCTCATGTAAAAAATGGCTAGAAATATGGAACGATGTTTTTATGCAGTATAATAAAAATGCTGCAGGCGAATATGAACCAATGCAGCGTAAGTGTGTTGATACAGGCATGGGAATCGAAAGAACTGTAACAGTCTTAAACGGAAAATCCAGCGTTTACGATACAATGATTTTTGAGCCAATTATTACTGCGATAGAAAAAGCTGCAGGCTGCAGATATTCAAGCGGAGAAAATATTGATGTTGATAAATCGATACGGATAATTGCAGATCATGTCCGCTCTTCTACTTTCATTTTAGGCGATCCAAAAGCTGTTAGTCCTTCCAATGTAGGAGCTGGTTATGTTTTGCGCCGGTTAATCCGCAGAGCTGTGCGGCACGGACGCAAATTAAAAACAGAAGGTATAAACCTGTCTCAAATTGCCGAAGTTATTATCAATCAATTTAAAGGACCTTATCCTGAATTATACGAAAACCGGGATTTTATTATTGCAGAACTAAACAAGGAAGAGACAAAATTCCTGGAAACCCTGCAGAAAGGCGAACATGAGTTCGAAAAACTGCTGCCCAATTTGTTAAAAGACCCGCGTAAAATAATTGCTGGAAGACTGGCTTTTAAACTTTATGATACATACGGCTTTCCTATCGAATTAACCGAAGAGCTTGCCGCTGAATCGGGAATGTCTGTAAACCGCGAAGAATTTGAAGAAGCTTTTAAAAAGCACCAGGAACTTTCCCGCAGTCAAAGCGGGCAGGCATTTAAAGGCGGCCTTGGAGATCAGGGCGAAATGGCAGTTAAATATCACACTGCTACCCATCTTCTTCATCAGGCATTAAAAATTGTCCTTGGTGATCATGCCGCCCAAAAAGGCAGTAATATCACTGCAGAACGGCTTAGATTCGACTTTACAAACGAAACTCCAATGTCTGCCGAAGAAATTAAAAAAACGGAAGATATTGTAAACGAACAAATTAAAAAGAACTTACCTGTCTTTATGGAAACCATGGGGATAAATGAAGCTAAAGCGGCTGGAGCTATCGCTCTTTTCGGAGAAAAATATGAAGCGCAGGTAAAGGTCTATACTGTAGGCATATCGGCATCGGACTTTTTTACAAAAGAAGTATGCGGAGGCCCCCATGTTGATAATACAGGAGCCCTGGGAACCTTTAAAATTCAGAAAGAACAGTCTTCTTCTGCAGGAGTTCGCAGAATTCGTGCAGTTTTGGTTTAACCTTCCCATTTACTAATTGTTTATATTTTGATATATTAACTTTAGAAGGATATTTATGAAACGACTAATATTTGTATTTCTGGCATTATTTACTGCAGTTTATGCCTATTCACAAACCCAATTACAGACTGCTGCTACTGTAAATTTAATCAGAACAGAGGCCATTACTGTCGGCCAGCTTCGTTCCGAAGTAGAAAGAATGGAACGATCTACAGGACGCACCTTAACTCAGCCTGAAAGGCTTCAGGTTTTGGATGTTATTATTAATGAACGTCTTGTTATGCAGGCTGCAGAAAGAGATAGGGTCATTGTCTCGGACAACGAAATAAATCAGCAGATGCAGCAATTCCGTTCAGCATTTGCTCAGCAGCTTGGACGCCAGCCGACAGATGCCGAGTTTGCCCAGGCTGTTATGGCAGAAAGCGGTCTTGATGTAAATGCTTTCAGGGATCAGCTTCGCAGGCAAATGATTGTTCAAAAGTATCTTTTGCACAGAAAAGGCGATCTTATTAACTCTGTAAGAATGCCTACAGAAGATGAAATTCTTGTTGAGTATAATTTATTAAGAGGCGACCTTGTACGCCCTGATACTGTCCGTTTTTCCATGATTCAGGTACCTTACGGTCCTGATTCCGCTTCAAGAACAAGAGCAAGAACCCTTGCCGATTCACTTGTCCGGGAAATAAATAATGATCCTTCCAAATTTGATGAAGTTGCAGCAAGAAGCATTGCGCCCAACTCCGGTTTTCAGGCAGGTGATGCCGGTTATATGCCAAGGAATCAGGAAGCAAGACAGATTGTCGGCCAGGAATTCATGGACATTGCTTTTAATTTAAGACAAGGTCAGGTATCCCGTTTAATAGAAGGCCAGCAGGCTTTTCAGATTATCAAAATTACCGAAAACTATGCTGTAAGAAATCTGGAATTAAATGATATTTTTCAGTTGGGAACAAGAATAACTGTCAGAGAATATATCGGACAGCTTATGCTGAATCAAAGACAGCAGGGCGCCGTTGCACAGGCAAGCCAGGAACTTGTATCTGAACTTAGAACAGGCAGATCATTTCAGATTATGGAAAACAACATAAGATGGTAAAAGTTTAAAATGGCATCCAGGCGAAAAGGCCGAATACTGGCTTTTCAGGCTCTTTATTATTGGGATGCGTCTGCCAAAAATGAGGCACAGCGCGTACCTTTGGAGGAGCTTTTAAGTTTCGCCTGGCTGTCCGGCCCTGAAAACTCTGATTTAAAATCCGGCGATGATTCCGGCAATACAGAAGATTTTCCAAAAAAGTATGATGAAAACACTCTGATTTTTTCCAGCGCACTTGTTGCAGGAACAATCGAAAATATTACGTTTGTTGATAATATGATTAAAGATCATCTTGTAAATTGGGATATAACACGCATTAACCGCGTTGACCTTGCCATTTTACGAATATCGGTTTATACATTATTATATCAAGATGATATTCCGCCGTCTATTGTTATAGATGAAGCAATAGGAATCAGTTTAGAATTCGGCACAGATGATTCTTATAAATTTATAAACGGCATTCTTGACAATATCAATAAAACACGGACAAACAAATGAGCCAATTACGCATAACGCTTTTGGCCGGTTTAATCCTTTTTTTGCTGGCAGGCTGCGTCTTAACAGTTTTTATATTGATAGAAAGAAGCGGCTCTGCTTCTGTAAGGGCTCAGGATACTTTTTCCCGTATACTGCGTGAGTTTGACGCAGATTTTAACGATTTATATTTTACAGAATTGGAAATTTACAGGCTTCACGGCGAACTTGATAAACTTGAAAAAAGAGCTATCAGTGTTGAATCATGGCTTTCTATATTAAAACGCAGAAGAGCATTTCTTCCTATTCATCCGGCTTCCATTAGTAATTACCGCACCTCAATAGAAAATGCATTAAAGGTCTACCCTGCTTCCCAGCCAATTAACGCTATTGCCGCCGCTTCTCTTGTAAAAGATACGGCAATAAACAGAGAAACAGAGTTTAAACTGCGCGATTTTCTTCCTTTTATAACAGAGCCTGTTTTTAATTCACTTCGCATTGGCCTCCATGTAATACTTGGCGATTTTAACAACCCGCAAAGAGCAGAAGTTCTTCCTTTAAACTTATTACCTGTAATTGCCGTAGAACCGGAAAATATTTTAAACATTACAGAAATAATCAATATTAATTTAGCTGTATTAAAAACACTTCGCGGCAATTACAGAGAAGCAGCTTCTGATGTTCAAATGCTTTTAAATTCTTATTCTCCGTCAAATAATGCACTGCGGTTCGCAGCCGAGTATCATTATGATTTTGGAAATTTACAACGAAGCGCAGAAATTTTTTCATTAATAAATGATGAAGCAGCAATGATTCGTCAGGCAGATGCACTGTACCTTGCAGGATATACAGAAATGGCCTCTGCAATCTGGTATATCCTTGCAGACTTGCAAAACGAAACAAGTCTTTATAATCTGGCTATAACTGCAGAAGATCAGGTAATGGCAGCCGGATTCCTTAGAACACTAGTAAATATCGAGACAAGTTCCAATTCAGAAAGCCGTCAATTCGGGCTTATACGTTACAGCCGCCTTTTGGATTATTCTGACGCTCTTTCCCTCTTGCGCGGAAGTGTAAATTTTTCGCCTGAGGATTACCCGTATATCGATCTTGAAATCTGCAAACGTCATGCGCAAGGCCAGCACCTTGGAAGGCAATTGGCAGAAACATGGCTTTTGCTTGACCGGCATGAAAAAAACGAAGAATTGTACAAATGGGCGATATGGCATTTATTTTTTCAGAAAAGTTTCGATGAAACAAGGATTTTACTTGATAGAATGAATATTCTTCAGATTGATGCGCCATGGGTTGATGTTTATAATGCAATTCAATTAATGAACGAAGGTTTTCTTGATTCGGCAGAAAGTATTTTACGGGGTATTTCTCCGGAAGATGTTACATGGGCTGTTTATGCCAATCTTGGAAAAATCATGGAAATAATGTTATCACCAGCACGCGCTATTGAACAATATGAACTGGCGGCGGCAAAAATATCATTGGAAAGCCAAAACCGTAAAAACGCTGCCCGTATTCAGCTCCAAATAGCCAAATCTTTTTCTATTTTAAACCGTTTCGGCGAAGCCAGGCGCGCGCTTCTTTTTGCGCATGATTTAGACCCCGAAAACCTCACTATTTCCCTTGAGCTTGACAAACTTTTTTAATATCAATATAATGACAATCAATAATTATTACCAAATCTACGGAGGAACATATGAAAGTTAAACCATTGTCAGACAGAGTAATGGTAAAACTCGAAAAAAACGAGGCAAAAACAGCTGGGGGAATCATAATTCCAGATACAGCGCAGGAAAAAACACAAACAGGTGTAGTTGTTGCAGTTGGACCCGGAACTGAAAAAGAAGTTATTACTGTAAAAAGCGGTGATAAGGTAATGTATGACAAATATGCAGGAACACAAATAAAAATCGACGGCGAGGATCATTTAATCTTAAGAATGGCCGACATAATTGCTATAGTTGAATAAGTTAACCTTTGTTTCACTTTTATTTTCTCTTTTTCTTTTGCTGACATTTACATCGTGCTCCAGGATGGGGTACGGTGTTTTGTTATGGTCGATTGACGACCCTGCTATCGATTCAGGAACTGTTCTGCCTGTATACATAAAATCCAATATTCAAAGAATTTGGGTGGTTGGCGTTCCTGAGTCTATAAGGGGAGGCAGAGATTATAAACTGGAAATTCCCCTGTCTCAGCTTGAATATGCAGGCAGCAGAAGAAAGGCAGTAAAATGGGCAGAAGATTTTGCAGAATACGCAATGTCTTATGCAGAAAATTTACAGGACGGTCTTCCCATCAGGGAAAATGCAGATAACAATTCAAGGCGCGTATACCGCTTGCGTCTTGGAGAAGTAATTAAAATCCTTGGAATTGCAAGAGGCACAGCTCCTATAAGCGCAACAGGTGATCCTCTTCCTGGTTCATGGTACAAGGTAATGACAAATGACGGTGTTACCGGATATTGTTTTTCATACAGATTAAAAATATTTAATCAGAATGAAAGAACTGTTCAATCAGCTCCTGTGTCTGGAAATACAGCTCCTGATCCTGAACTTGAATCTGTACTGGCAAAAACATGGTATGCAGAATCATATCTGCAAATGGTTAATTCAAGAAGATTTAATATTACAGAAATGGAAAAAAAATACCGGTTTGATCCGGGTTATGAAACAGGAACTGCAAGAATCATTCTTCCTGACCTGGAAAGACAATTTACTTTTGAAAGTTTAACTGCAGACGGCGAGCGTGCCTGGCGTTTTGAAGGTGCCAGTTCTAATCTTCAGATGATACTTCGCAATAATACTACGCTTGCTGTTCAGTTTACTGATAATTCAGGATCAAGACGCACTTTATTATTTGTCTCCCTTCCTGTCGATATTGATGATTTAATAATCCAGGAAAATGCAAGACGCGAAAATCAGTTTTTGGCAATTTATAATCAGGGTCCGGTTTTTACAAGCAACAATTTCGGTTCAATAACGCTATTACGAACCGGCGATTTTACATGGACAGATTTTGAACTTCTTGTTCCGCAAATCATTCCGCTTGAAACAAGGGGAAGCGGACGTATTATCATGGATTTATATATTTCTCCCTCTTACGAAGACCGGTACAATGGCGCTTTCACTTTAAGATTTTCGGATATTAGAACGAATAATACGCTTTATTTTATGTACGCTATTGATAATCAGGGTCTGCGTCTTGAGCTTGTACCGGATTTTGGAATAGACGGCATTACTGTTATGCGCCGCGCATCTTCTCCGACTGTCTTGTACTTTTTCAGAGACAATCCTTAATTCATGTCCTTTGCCCAGTTTTCCAGGATTAATCTAAGCTTCGGCGACAGGGATATTTTAAAAGATGTTTCGCTTCGTTTAATATCAGGATCCCGATGCTGTTTAACAGGCGCGAACGGTTCCGGAAAATCAACATTATTAAAAATTATTTCAGGAAAAATTAATGCCGATTCGGGCGAACGGGCTTTGCAGAAAGATACGCGTATTTCCTATCTTCCTCAAGCAGGTATTGTTCACAGCGAAAAAACACTTAGGGAAGAAGCAGAAACTGCTTATGTATTTGTTCATGCCTTAATTGAACAAATGGAAAAAAAAGGAGAAATACTCGAAAAGATAAAAGATGATTCCGCCGCTCAAATTTTAATAAAAGAGCATCATGATTTACAGGAGCAGATTGAACAATCCGGTTATTACAGACGGGAAGGAGAAATTTCATCTGTGTTAAACGGGCTTGGTTTTTCTGCAAAAGATATAAACAGAAACACAAGCGAATTTTCCGGCGGATGGCAAATGCGTATTGCGCTTGCAAAAGTTCTTTTGGAAAAACCTGATATTCTTTTACTTGACGAACCTACGAACTATCTTGATATAGAAGCAAGAAACTGGCTGGAAAACTGGCTTAAAGATTTTAAAGGCGGTTATATATTAGTTTCTCATGACAGATATTTTCTTGATGTAAGCGTAAACGAGGTTTATGAACTCTTTAACGGATATTTAAAACGTTACACAGGAAATTACACCGCTTATGAAAAAATAAGACAGGTAGAACTTGAAAGTCTTTTAAAACGCTTTGCAGAACAACAGGAAGAAATTGTTAAAACAGAAGCTTTAATCCGGCGTTTTCGTTATAAAGCAAGCAAAGCGGCTTTTGCACAGGATCTTATAAAACGCCTTGAAAAAATGGAACTTGTAGAAATACCGGAATCCTTTAAAAAGATCAATATAAGTTTTCCGCCTCCGCCGCACTCAGGCAATATAGCCCTTACCCTGGAAGGAATAGGAAAAAATTACGGACAATTAAAAGTATTATCCGGTTTAGATCTATGTTTAGATGCAAAAGAAAAACTTGTTGTCGCAGGGCCTAACGGCGCCGGAAAATCTACATTACTTAGAATAATTGCCGGAATTGATAAAACTTATGAAGGAACTGTCAAGTTCGGAACAGGAATTAAAACCGGATATTTTTCGCAGGATGCGGCGGAGGCGATGGTCTCGTCCAAAACAATTATCGAGTTTTTGGAAGATGAAGCTCCTGCGGCATTAATGCCGAAGTTACGTGATATGCTCGGCGCCTTTTTATTCCGCGGTGATGATGTCTATAAAAAGGTAACAGTTTTATCCGGCGGCGAAAAAAGCCGTCTTGCGCTTTTAAAAATTTTATTAAAACCTGTAAATCTGCTAATTCTGGACGAGCCGACAAATCACCTTGATCTTTACTCCAAGGATATTCTGCTAGACGCTTTAAAAAAGTTTTCCGGTACTGTTATTTTTGTTTCCCATGATCGTGCTTTTATGGAAGAATTGTCAACCAAAACGCTTGAACTGCTTCCTGCAATTGATGATTCGCCTTTTTCTTCTTTTTTTTATTACGGCAATTATTCATATTATCTGGAAAGAATTGCAGAAAAAAATACCGGTATAGAAGCCAATAATATCAAAAATCAAACATCAAAAATTATTAATGAAACACAAACTAACGAACAAAAACGAATAATAGACAAGCAAAAGCAGACTAATAGAAGAAGAGTGGAAAAACAGGAAGCTGAAATATTAAAAAATCTTGAAGAACTTGAAAATAACAAGATTATTCTTGAAGAAAACCTGGCGCTTCCTGAAGTATATTCAAACGGTGAAAAAGCAAAAGAAATAAAAATAAAACTGGATAATATTTCTGCAGAAATTGAAACAAAAACACAGGAATGGGAAAAGATTTCCATTGAACTTGAAAACATTAAAAAGTGAAAATCTAAGGTTATTGGCAATTTGACATATAGAAATATTCCCCTGTTTTGTTATATAATCTGTATATGAAAATTTTAATAATCGGCGGCGCTGGATATATAGGCAGCCATGTAACAAGGGAATTTCTTGACAGGGGTCATAATTGTACGGTTTATGATAACCTTTCCTCCGGGCTTCGTGAAAATCTTTTTCCTGAAGCAGGTTTTATTCATGGAGACATTCATGATGCTGTTTTTCTGCATTCTGTAATGAAATCAGGAGAATATGACGCTCTTGTTCATCTTGCCGCATCCAAAGCAGCGGGAGAATCCATGCTGATTCCGGAAAAATATTCAAAAAATAATATCATGGGAACGCTGAATATTCTGAATACAGCCTGCGATACCGGTATTAAAAATATTGTATTTTCTTCAAGCGCCGCTGTATACGGCGAGCCTCAATATGTACCTATCGATGAAAAACATCCTACTTCGCCGGAAAATTATTACGGTTTTACAAAACTTGAGATAGAACGCTTTTTGGGCTGGTATGATAAATTAAAAAACATACGTTTTGCAGCGCTTCGGTATTTTAATGCTGCTGGTTACGATGTAAAAGGACGGATTAAGGGATTAGAACAAAATCCTGCCAATCTTCTTCCTGTAATTATGGAAACAGCATGCGGAATGAGAAAAGAGATGCAGATATTTGGAAATGATTATGATACTCCGGACGGCACATGCATCCGTGACTATGTTCATGTAAGTGATCTGGCTTCGGGTCATGCCATGGCTCTTGATTATATCATAAAAAACAATAAAAGTTTTATTGTTAATCTTGGAAGCGAACAGGGATATTCTGTAGCCGAGGTTATGGAAACTGCACGTAAGGTAACAGGAAAACCCATTCCTGCCAAAATATCAGAACGAAGAAGCGGAGATCCTGCAAAACTTTCGGCTTCCTGCTCTCTTGCTTTTGAACTGCTTGGATGGAAAGCAAAATATTCAGATTTAGAAACACTTATTAAAACAAGCTGGGAAGCTTATTCAAAATGAAAGAAGCTATTTTTTCCTGGCTGGATAATTCAATAGATATTGCTGTTGAACTTGAAACAGAACTTACAAAAAGACCTGCTATTTCTCCTGAATCCGGCGGAGAAGGAGAATGGGATAAATGCCTTTTTCTTGAAGAATGGCTTCGTAAGCACGGAATAACACAGCTAAAAAGATACGATGCGCCGGATGAAAGAGCAAAAAACGGACTTCGTCCGAATTTAATTGCCTCCATAGAAGGAGATAACAATAAAGACAACGGCTGTTTGTGGATATTAAGCCATCTTGATGTTGTTCCGCCTGGAGAAGAAAAACTTTGGGATAGTGATCCGTGGACTGCTGTTTGCAAAGATGATGAACCTCTTGGTTTAAGGCTTATCGGAAGAGGTGTAGAAGACAATCAACAGGGCATGGTTTCATCCATTCTTGCTGTCCTTTCTTTTTTAAAACAGGGAATAAAACCAGCGCGTACGATTAAGCTTTTATTTGCCGCCGATGAAGAAGTCGGCTCTGTTTACGGTATTGAATGGCTTGTAAAAAATCATGCAGACTTATTTTCTAAAAATGATATGGTGCTTGTTCCCGATGGCGGTGATCCGGATGGTGAATATATAGAAATTGCAGAAAAAAATATTATTTGGGCGCGTTTCGTTACCAGCGGAAAACAAACTCACGGTTCCATGCCGGATCTGGGAGCTAATGCTTTTTTGGCAGGGTCTGATCTAACTGTTCGTTTACATACAGAGCTTTCGCAGATTTTCTATAAACGCGACACAATGTTTGATCCTGATTACTCTACTTTTCATCCGACAAAAAAAGAAGCTAATGTTCCAAACATTAATACAATTCCCGGCGAAGATGTTTTCTATATGGACATGCGTGTTCTTCCGGATTATTCTCCAACTTCTGTATTGGCAGAAATAGACAGAATAAAATCTGAAGTAGAAAAAAAATATAAAGTAACAATTGAATACACCTTGCCTCAGTTAATGCAGTCTTTACCGACAGATAAAAACGCTCTAATTGTAGAACTTCTAAAAAGCGCAATTACAGATGTTTACTCTGTTTCTCCGCGCACTATGGGTATTGGCGGCGGCACAATGGCGGCGAGTCTTAGAAACATTGGTATAGACTGCGCGGTCTGGACAAAGACACAGGAAACACTGCATCAGCCAAATGAATATACACTGGTAAAAAATATCATAGGTGATGCAAAGGTCATGGCGCTGCTTGCCATGAAAAGTAAATAATGCACAAACTTGTTTCTGAACAGATAACCGGCGCACTTGAAGAAGGCGGCTCTGTTGCGCAGAAACTTACAGACTATGAACCAAGGCAATCGCAGCTTGATTTACTTTCGCTTATTATTCAGGGTTTTAATGAAGATGCTATTGTTATGGCGGAAGCGGGAACAGGCGTAGGAAAATCATTTGCTTATCTTCTTCCTGCAATGTATTTTGCGCTTTCCAATAATGATAAATCATCAAAACCTGTTGTAATTTCTACAGCAACCATTACTTTGCAGCAGCAGCTCTTTGAAAAAGATATTCCTCTTGTCGCTTCCAGCCTTGGCGGAAACTCCAGTGATAATAAAAAGCAGCCGAAAATTAAAGCTGTCATCATGAAAGGCAGAAGCAATTATCTTTGTCTTCGCAGACTTGATGATACTTTGCGTGAGCCGCCATTATTCGATTATGATTATGATGAACTTAAGAATATTTCACAGTGGGCAAAAAAAACAAATACTGGAGAAAAATCGGAACTTTCATTTGTTCCTTCCGATTCTGTTTGGGCAAGTGTATGTTCTGAATCTGATCTCTGTATGGGGAATCATTGCCCATGGAAGCCGTCAAATGAATCAAAGTGTTTTATTTTTGCTCTTCGGAAAGAAGCAAATAATGCGCATATAATAGTTGTTAATCACCATCTTTTATTTGCAGATTTGGCAGCAAGGTATAACGGCGCAGGTTATGAAAGCGCAGTTATTCTGCCGCCTTTTAACAGATTGATAATTGACGAAGCGCATACAATAGAAAACGCGGCAACTTCGTTTTTTTCTGATGAATTTGCACGTACCGGAATTTTCCGGCAATTAGGAAGGCTTCATTATAAACGAAGAGGTAACCATCATGGCCTTATCGTAAAACTTTGTTCAATGCTTCCTTTTTCTGATGATCCTCTGGAAAAAATAACGGATGTTATTGCCAAAATACGATCTTCTGCAGAAGAACTGGATGATTATGCCCTGCAGCTTTGCGGAACAGAAGGAATTTTCAGATTATCTCCTATTGTTGATGAATCGTTTTTAAAAAAAAATCTATTCCCGTATTTAAAATCTCTGCGAAAAGATATACTTTTTTTAACCAATATAATTCAGGATATTACAGAAAACCTTGATGATGAAAAAGCTGCGGATCCTGTTGTCTGGGAAATAAAAACAATAAAAAAACGGCTGGAGAATATTGCAGAAACCTGCGATGTTTTCTGTAAATACAAAAAAAATGATAATGATATTTTATGGATAGAAAAAGTAAGGTTATCAAAACAACCATGGGCTGTCTTTACAAGAACTCCTTTGGATCTATCCCCTATTCTGCAAAAAAGTATTTTCCTGCCGAATAAAACTGTTGTTTGCGTTTCTGCAACTCTTACGGTTAACGAAGATTTTTCTTACTGGGCAAATCAATGCGGAATTGGTGATATTAAAAACAGACTTGTTCTTTCCGGCTGTTTTCCATCTCCTTTTCCGTATTCAAGCGCTGTTATTCTGGGAACACCTGTTGATGCGCCGCTGCCTGATGAAAATAACTATCAGGAGTTTGTCGATAAAGCCGCTGGCAGATTAGCAGCTATTGCAGGCGGTTCGGCATTAATTTTATTTACATCTTATCAATCTTTAACAAGCGCTTATAACAGCGTTAAAGACGAGCTTCTTTCTATTGGTATCCGCTGTTTAAAACAGGGCGACGATGATCGTACCCGCCTTTTAAAAGATTTCCTTTCAGATAAAAGTTCATGTCTTTTTGCTACAGATTCATTCTGGGAAGGTGTCGATGCTCCGGGAAACACTTTAAGGCTTGTAATTATATGCAGACTCCCGTTTCGAACTCCGGGAGATCCGGTTTTTGAAGCCCGCCGCGAAGATATTCAAAAAAAAGGCGGAAACCCTTTTATGGATTTATCCCTGCCTCAGGCAATAATCAAGTTTAAACAGGGATTCGGCAGATTGATGCGAAAAAGCGCCGACAGCGGAGCTGTCGTAGTCCTGGACGGCCGGTTATTAAAGAAAACTTATGGCCAGCTTTTTTTGCATTCTCTTCCAAAAACAAAAACCAGTTTTAAGAATTTTGATAATATCCTGTTAGACATAGAAAACTTTTTATATTGAAGAATTTAAAGAGCGTTGAAAATAAACGTTTCCTTAGGAGATATATTATGAAAACATATTTATTATTTTTTTTAATATTAGTTTCGGCAGTTAGTATTTTTGCGCGCGAAATTACAATTTTAGTTGTTGATTCCGACCTTGATATTCCGCTTGAAGGAGCGTTAGTCCGCACCAGGGATGGAAATGAATTCAGATGCGATGAAAACGGAAAAGTTGTTTTTCAGGCGTCTGATACTCAACTGCTTGTTTATGTATCTTATCCAGGTTATGAAAATGGAGTTCTTTTAATTCCTTCTGCAGGAAATAATTTTATTTTACCGTTAAGGCTTTCCGGAATAATACACGGACGTGAACTTATAATAGAAGAATCAAGGCCGGGAGCTAATGAAACAAGAACAGGAAGAAGTATAGCTGTAAATACAAGAGAAATATCACAAACCGGAGAAATAGGAATTATAGAAGATGTAATGAACACAATTAAACTGCTGCCGGGAGTTAACTACACCGGAATGCTTAATGCACAGCCGAGCATAAGAGGCGGTTATCCTGGAGATATGAGCGCTTCATTAGATGGATTCTATATAATGAACCCATATTTTTGGGGCGGCGGATTTTCTATTTTTGATCCACGCATGGTTCAAAGCGCACAATTGTCGCATGGTGTATTTTCCAGCCGTTACGGACATACAATATCAGGTCTTTTGGAAATTACAACAAAATATCCTGATCCAACAGAAACATTATTCGAACTTGGATTAAATACCAGCGCCGCAAATTTCAGCCTTTCTGTGCCGTTATCAGGAAAAGGCGGCATTTTATTCATGGGAAGAATTACATATTATGATCCTATTGTTTCATTAGCAAAAGAATTATCAAAAAATGTTCCTGAATTGGAAGATATAAATTTTATCCGCCAGGCGCCGTATATTAGAACTACAACAATTACCGGAAAGTACAGATTTACAGATACTCTGGAAGTTTCTATGACAGCTTTTTGGGGCATGGACGGCATTGGTGTAAATTATCAAAATACCAGCATCTCAAGAGTACTGGAAAGTGAAACAACTCTGGATTTTGATTTTAAAAATTTTCAAGGATTTATTGTTTCATCTGTTTTATGGAATCCGCGGAATGACATGCTATTAAAATTAACAGCTGGAAGCGGTTACGAGGATATGATAATAAACGGAAATATCAGATATAATATTTATAATAGAAACTTTTCAAACTCTTTTAAAAACAAATATCCGGATTTATATATTTTAAAAGACAATCCTTTATATTTTAATATGATAAAAGACCCTTATGGTTTAAATGATAATACTATAATAGATCAATCCAATTTTTTATTTAATGCACAGCTGCGTTTGGATTATGACTGGGAATTATCAGACAGGATTCTTGTTTCTGCCGGCGTCCAGGAAATGTTTAACCGTTATTATTCTTCCGGTTTTCAAAAAGTTACCAATGATATAAGGTTTATTAATCTAAGTGCAGAAGAAAAATCAACAATAAAATTAATATTCCCTTCATTAACAGATGAAACAATAAATAATTTAAGGATTTCAGTACCTATTGAATATTCTCCAAAAATAGAAAATTTTCTTTTTACAACTTCCGGATACTTTCTTACAGAGTATAATACCGGAAACCGTTTTAAAACAGAATTAGGGCTTCGTATAGATCACTTTTATCTTACAGGAAACGGGTTTTCTCTGGAAAGTGATCCGGCTTTAAACCCGCGTTTAAATATTGATATTAATTTAATCAATAACAGAAAAATTATTCAAAAACTCGATTTTTCTGCCGGTACAGGTTTATTTTCGTCCATGAACAATAATGTTTTTGCGGCAGAAGAACAATTTAATTTATCAAAAATAAAACCTAACCGCTCCTGGACATCCATAATAGGATTAAAGTTTGAATTCCCGGATTCTTTAAGCTTAAACATAGAAAGTTACTATAAGTATATTTTTGATCGAATGTACATTCCTATGTTAATAACGCTGGATAACCTTGACATTATTCCCCAATTTGACGGCGAAGGAATTAGCTGGGGATTAGATGTTATGCTGCATAAAGTTCAATCACGTTATTGGGATGGCTGGCTTTCATATTCATACAATTGGACAAAATACCGTGATCCTTCCGGAAGAATTGGTTCAATGGGTATTTCAGGCGGAAACCGCGGTAATTCATGGTATTACCCGTCATTTCACAGGTTTCATAATTTAAATTTGATTTTTAACTACAAACCTATACAGAGTATGAATATTTACCTGCGTTTTGGATATGCCTCAGGCGTTCCATTAACGCGGAGATCCGGTGAGGGTCCTTTAAGTTTCCCGGTACTGCAGTATGAACAGAAAAATATAATAGAGAAATATTACTGGCCTTCTTATCAGGATGAAAATAACCGTACTACTCCGTCTTTTCCAATGGATATAAAATACTCGATATTCGGAGGCAATAAAACAGGAAAAACAAGATACGAAGTCTATGTTGCTATAGAAAATATTTTATCTCTTGTTTATAATGCAGAGGGTAACACAAGTTTTAACCAATATACAGGCCAGATTGATACAGGCAGTAATTCTGCAAGTTATGAAATACCCATGCCAATACCATCCTTTGGCGTAAAGATTAGTTATTAACGGGGAATAGGAATGAAAAAAAAAGTAAAACTAACTTTAATATTTTTCATTGTCTTTTTCTTATCCAATTGTATTTCCATTGCAGAAAAAACAGGACAAATACTTGATGGTTCTGTATTTGAAGAAAAAATAATTACAAGTTTTAACGGATATAATGAAAATGGCTCTCTCCTGAATATTAAAATATCAATAATAGAAAACAGGGAAAAGCAGAAATCTTTAATATTTACCTTTAATAATTTTCCAATGTTTAAATTACGCGCAGATATACCTGACGAAAACGGAATTTTTCAGTTTCTTTCTTTGGATTATCTTGCAGGAAATACTCATGGGTGGAATGAATTTTCCTTACAGATTTTCGGAAGCGGGTATTTAATTTATTCCAATAGCGCTGGTGAACTGGAAGTTACTGAAACAATTGAACACATTCAGATAACCCATGGACGAATTCATAGATACGACACCCGTATAACAGGGAATGAAGCATTAATTGCACTTCGTAACCGCAGCGATCGTATCAGCGCCCTTGCCGCCTGGATGTTAAACATTGAAAATGCGCCAAAAGGACAAACAATCAAAAACTTTGAAAATTTCTGGAAACCAATACTTTTCCCGGAATTGGTTTCTAAAAGAAAAAGACCAAATAATTGGTGTTTAAGTTATGATAGTTTTCAGAAATCAAATGACATCCGCTGGAATACTGGATACACAGAACGTGTTTTTTCCGAAGAATTATGGCAGGTTAGGAACACCGGCACTTTGCTTCGTGACTGGGAAGAAGCATTAATGTGGATTTATATGGAATATGAATGGAGTAATGTTTTAGAATTACTATCAAATAAAATATTTTTACAAGGAATATGAGGTAATAAAATGGAAAATGCATCTTTTTCACTTTTAGAGTTATTTAAGCTTGGCGGGGTTGTTATGTGGCCCCTTTTGGCTTTTTCTATTGCCGTTGTAGCAATCACAATAGAACGGGCAGTATATATTTTTTATCATAATCTTGATGTAGATGACATGGCAGCCGAAGTTTCAAAGTATATTAATAATAGTGATTATTCAGGCGCAGAAACTTATTTATCCGGTTTAACAGAACGCCGCATGGGAGCAAGAGTATTATTATCCTTGTTTAAAAATCATAAACCGGGAAAAATATTTTCTGAACATCGTATAGAACGCGCTGCAGAAACCGAAGCTGTTAATTGTATTAACTCGCTGGAAAATGGTTTTAATTTTCTTACTGCTTTGGGTTCTCTGTCGCCGCTTACAGGATTTTTAGGAACAGTTACAGGCATGATCGGTGCATTCAGATCAATTGCAGAAGCAACAGAAGTAAATGCTCAAATTGTTGCAAATGGCATATATGAAGCATTAATTACTACTGTATTCGGCCTTATCATTGCAATTATCGCAATGATTTCGCATTCTGTTTTCAGCCATATTGTAGACAAGTTTACATCAAAGGTTGAGGGCGCTTGTTCTGTTTTAATAGCGCAAATGGGAACAAATGATAATACCAAGGCGTAAAAAAACAGGTTTTTTAGAAACTTGTGCGGCAAGCGATCTTGCTTTTTTACTAATTATTTATTTTCTTGTAATTGCAGGTTTTAATATCAGTAAAGGTTTTATTATTAACCTTCCGGCAAAAGATTCTGCAAGATTAATTTTAAGAGATGAACTTATTCGCTTTGATATGGATTCAAACGGAGAAATTATATACAGCGGAGAAATAATTAATATTAATAATGCAAGGTCAGTTATCTATTCTGCACAAACAGTTAACCCGAACATAGCAGTAATTATTACAATAAGCAGCAAAGCAAAATGGCAAAATGTTGTTTCTTTTGTTGAGCTTGCACAGGATCTGCAAATAGATTCATTTTCTTTTTCTATGAAAAGGGATTTAGAATGAAAGTAAAACGATTTAAAAAACCATTTTTTATTCCCACTTTCTCCATGTCTGATATTGCATTTCTGCTTCTTATATTTATCATGCTAGTATCGTTAATTAATTACAGAGTAGAAGTAAAAATAGATTATCCGGAAGCTCAAAGAGCATTTCGGACAACAGCGGAAAAAAATCTGGAAGTCTGGGTTGATACAGAAGGTCAAATTTATCTTGACGGAATATTTTCCGATCGTTTAGCTTTAGAACAAAAAGTATCTCAGTTATATATTTCGGCTCCCGATACAAGAATACATATAATAGCCGATAAAAACACGCCTTATTTTCATATTAACAGCATTTTGGAAATCCTTCAGATTCTCCAATACCGGGTTGTAAGTTTTGTGGTAAAAACAAATGAATGAAAAACGAAATAAAATAATTATTTTTATTATTACAGCTGTTTTACATTTTGTAATTATTATGTTTTTTGTAATTGAAACACAAAGAACGGCTGGTACTATATCTGAACATGCAAGAATAATGAAAGTAACAGATATAATGGAACTCCCTCCCCCAGCACCTGATCCGGAAATCCCTCAGGTAGAAAATATAGCGGAAAACATGATAGAAACAGATACCGCACCAATTCAAAATGTAGTTGCAGCAGGTTCTCTTCATTATTCATTTGAAAATTATCTTCCTATGCATCTTGTTTCTATAAGGCCTGTTTTTGATGAAGATGTTATAATATCCAGTCTTGTTTATCCTCCTATAGCCCTTAGATCTGGAATAGAAGGCAGGGTAATTCTGGAATTATTTGTAGACCGCACAGGAACTGTTCAAAGAGTTACCATTTTACGCGAAGAACCGGAAGGCAGGGGATTCGGCGAAGCTGCGGTTAGGGCATTTACGGGAAGAAAAGGAACTCCTGCATATTCAAACGGAGAACCTGTCTCATGCAGATACCGCTACCCTGTTACTTTCAGAATTAAGTAGATTATATAGAGAAGATCTCTCGCGGAGACGCAGAGACGCAGAGAAAGAAAAAAATAATGTTAATGGATTAACATAGCATCGCCGTAGCTGAAAAACCTGTACTGCTCTTTTACAGCTTCTAAATAACTTTCCATAATTAATTTTTTTCCTGCAAATGCAGATACTAGCATTAAAAGTGTGGATTCGGGGGTATGAAAATTTGTAAAAAGCGCATCTATAACATTAAATTTGTAACCCGGATAAATAAAGATAGAAGTATTTGAGCTTCCGCTGTTTAATTTACCGTTTTTCCACGCACTTTCCAGGGTGCGGACAGAAGTAGTTCCAACAGCGATTATTTTTCTGCCATCTTGTTTTGCTTTTTCAATTTTAACCGCTGTTTGTTCATTTATATTAAAAGTCTCGTTATGCATTATATGATCTTGTATGTTTTCGCTCCGAACAGGAAGAAACGTTCCAAGTCCTACATGCAGTGTAACAAAAACGCTTTCTATTCCTTTTTCTGTAAATGTATCTAAAATTTCCTGTGTAAAATGCAAACCTGCTGTTGGAGCCGCGGCCGATCCTGCTTCTTTTGCATAAACTGTTTGGTATCTTTCTGAATCGGCGCTTTCATCTTTCCTTTTTATATAAGGCGGAAGCGGAACATGCCCATAGTTTTCCAGCCATTCTTCGGTTATTGTTTTTTCAAACTTTAATAAAATATATCCATCTTCATGACCTGTTACATTAATTTTATTCTGTTCAATTTCAAAAATACTTCCTTCTTTTATCCTATTTGTTCTTTTTACCATAGCTTTCCATAAAAAACCATCATTGTTTTTGTCTTCCAATAATAAAAATTCTGTTTCCGATTCATTTTTTAAATTCTTTGCAGTTAATCTTGCTTTCCGTACCTTTGTATCGTTAAAAACAAGCAATGGCTTTTCGCCGGAAGAACTTAAGAATTTTTCTCTGCAAAGAATTTCAGGAAGCTGCAATACAGTCTCATGGCCGCGAACACCCAGAACACGATCAAGTATCATGAGCCTGCTTAAACCGCGTTCTTCCGGCGGAAATTGTGCAATTAAATTTTCAGGTAAATCAAAATAAAAATCCCTTGTCTTCATAAGAATAAAAAAAACCTCTGCGTCTCCGCGCCTCTGCGAGAGGCTTTTGTGAATAATTTAAAACAAACTATCATTGTTAACAGGAGTAAGGCCTAAATGCCCGTACCCTAATGCTGTCACTACCCTGCCTCTGGGTGTTCGCTGAACAAGACCAGCCTGAATCAAAAAAGGTTCGTAGTAATCTTCCAATGTTTCAACAGACTCACCTATTGAAATTGCAAGGGTCTCGGCTCCTACAGGTCCGCCTTTGTACCGTTCAATAATTATTTTTAAAATTTCCCTGTCTTGTTTTTCAAGTCCCAGTTCATCAATTTCCAGTCTTGATAAACCAGTTCGTACAATAGCAGCAGTTATCGAAGATTCATTAGCGAATTGTGCAAAATCTCTCATGCGTTTTAACAATTGATTCACAACCCTTGGAGTGCCTCTCGATGACTTTGCCAAAAGAGATGCGGCATCTTTTTCTATTTTTATATTTAAAAGCCCTGCAGACCTGTGAACGATTGCTTCTAAATCCTCTTGTTCATAAAAAGAAAAACGGCAAGTTATTCCAAAACGGCTTATTAAAGGACTTGATACAACGCCGGCTTTTGTTGTAGCGCCTACAAGAGTAAAAGGTTTTATTGCGATGCGGATTGTTCTTGCCATAGGGCCCTGCCCTACAACCCAGTCAATTCCGTAATCTTCCATTGCAATATATAAAAGTTCTTCTATGGCGGGTTTTAAACTGTGTATTTCGTCAATAAAAAACACATCGCCTTTTTTTAAGTTTGTTAAAAATCCTACAAGGTCTTTGGGTTTATCAAGGGCAGGGGCCGTTGTTTGAATAAAGCCGCTTCCCATTTCATTTGCTACAACCTGTGCCATGGTAGTTTTTCCAAGTCCTGCAGGTCCAATTAAAAAAAGATGATCAAGCGAGTCTCCGCGCTCTTTAGCGGCAGAAATAAAAACTGACAAGTTCTCTTTCATTGTTTTCTGACCTAAAAACTCTTTTAAGCTTTGCGGGCGCAGGGCATTGTCGTGAGTATCTTCTTTTATTGTTTCAGGCCTTACTAAGCTTTCATTATTTTTCATGAACTGCTCAAATATATAATCGCTTCTTGAAAAAGAAGCTTTTCTTTTTCGGCGGCAGAAAGATTGCTGTCTATACCTACTTCTGCTTTTGTAATAGCTTCGGTAGCCTGGCGTCTATCGTAACCCATTCCTGCTAGAGCTTCTATCAAGTCATTATATGGTGTAGAAATAACTCCGCTGCCCTGTGTTTGAACAAGTTTGCCTTTTAAAGATAAAAGCATTTTTTGCGCTGTTTTTTTTCCAAGACCTGGTACTGCTTCCAATCGTGTTAGATCGCCGTTTTCCAAAGCTTTTTCAAGGTCATCCTGGCTTATTCCGCCCATAATTTTTACAGCGCCTTTTGGACCGATGCCTTCAACTTTTAAAAGCTCCAAAAAAGTATTTCTTCGTTTTTCTGCAGAAAAACCATAAAGCTTCACTTGATCTTCGCGGTGATAAAGCCATGTTAAAACCCTGCATTCACTATTAAGAGCCAAACTATGTATATCATTTGAAGGCATGGAAATATCCCATTCGATATCGCCGGATAGTATATAAATACTATCAATGCCTTTGTTTGTAACTAAACCCCGTATGCTATTAAACATAAAAATATAATAACATTAAACCCATAAAAAATAAACATACTTGCTTATTAATTTTGATTAATATACAATTATTTACAGGTTTATGATTAAATATTCATTATTATCTATATTTCTGGTTTTATCAAATTCTCTATTTGGGCAGTATTTTGATTATGTTTCATTAGGTTTTAATACAGTTAAAACTACATCAATGAGCGGCGAAATGATAGAGATGTTTCACTATTTTAACGATCCTGCTTTTTCAAAATTAAGAATTAATGCAGGTTATAACATTTTACAGACAGAAAGAAGCCATAGAATTCAGCAAGGAAACAATTTTTATGACGGTGTTATGATTGGCCCTTTTATGCATGCTGGAGCTTTTTTTTATTACAAAGATAGTGAAGGTTATCGTTTTGACGGAAGAACAGAAATATACAGAATAACTAACGGAAGACTTAGACATGTACAGTGGGGAGATTATACTTCCAATAGGATCGTTTATACAGATGCAGGTATAACAGTTACCATGCGCGGCAGAAACAGGAACGATCAATATCTTATAGAATTTTCAAATATACCGGAAGAACAATTACATTCCATGTTTTTGAATTATTTATCGGACACAATAGAAACAATTATAGGAACCAGAAACCAGCCTGACTATGTAATTATTAACAATGTTACCAATAGTTTAAAAAGGGTAACAAAAACAGAACTTGAATTTTTTTTAGATGTTCTTTTAAAAAGGCACGGATATACATCAATGCCCTATAAACTGCTGGCATTAAACAACCGTGAACTAAGATTACTGGAAATAATTCAAAGAGAATTAGCTGATAAATATTTTAAAATAAACGGTTATTACAGAACAAATGATTCTACACCTGTTCACAGGTTTCCCTTTACGGAAAGCGAAATAATATCTGTTATTGATGAAGGTGAATGGGTGCAGGTAATGGAAGAAGGAGAACCAGGTTCTATAGACGGTTTAACATCGGTATGGGTTAGAATAATTCTGAAAGATAATTCAGAAGGCTGGTGTTTCGGCGGATATTTGAACTTTTAATAAAATGCGCTGTTTGCAGCGCAGATAGCCGCTCCCAATGCATCTGCGGCATGATCCGGTTTTGGAACTTTTTCCAGTCCTAAAATTAAACGTACCATTTCCTGCATTTGCTTTTTATCTGCGCTTGCGCTTCCTGTAACTCCCTGCTTAATTGCGTTAGGTGTAAACTCAGAAAGCGGGATTGCTTTTTCTGCTATTGCCGCAGAAATAACACCGCGGGATTCTGCTACAGGAATTGCGCTTGTTACATTCTTTCCGAAAAAAAGTATTTCAATGGCGGCTTCTGTCGGCTGGTATTTTTCTATAACAGATCTGACACTCTGTAAAATAAAAAAAAGGCGATCTGCTCTGGGGCAGTCCGCCTTTGTAACTATAGTGCCATGATCAACATAAATAATTTTCCCGTTTAATTCCTCTAAAATACCCCAGCCTGTACTTGCTAAGCCGGGGTCAATTCCCAATATTCTGCGCTGGGAAGTTTTAGATCGCATTAACCGGCGTCAAAACCTTCTGGTATTGCAATATTACAATAGACATTCTGGACATCATCGTTTTCTTCCAGTTTGTCTATAAGTTTAAGCGCTTTTGCAGTTCCGTCATTATCCAAAGAAACTTCGGCTTCTGCTACCATGCTTACCTGTGCGCTCATAGTTTCAAACTCTTTGGCGTTAAGAGCGTTTAATACGCTTTCAAAATCTTCAGGGGCAGTAATTACTTCGATAATTCCATCTGATGCCGTAACATCTTCTGCGCCGCCATCTATTGCTACTTCCATTACCTGATCTTCGGTATACTTCTCGCCGTCCATGGTTATTACACCCTGGCGTTTAAATAACCTGGATACAGAACCGGAAGTGGCAAGCTGTCCGCCTGCACGGGTAAGAATATTGCGAATATCAGCGGCGGCGCGGTTTTTATTATCTGTAAGAACTTCGATAAAAATTGCTACACCTCCTGGTGCATATGCTTCATAAACAAGTTCTTCGTAATTTACACCTTCAAGCTCTCCGGTTCCCTTCTTAACTGCCCTGTCAATATTGTCCTTGGGCATATTGGCTGATCTAGCTTTAAGTATAGCTGTACGCAGCCTTGGATTACCATCAAGACTTCCACCGCCCATTCTGGCAGCTATGGAAATTTCCTTAATTAACTTTGTAAACATTTGACCGCGTTTTGCATCCGCGGCGCCTTTAGCATGCTTAATCGTTGCCCATTTACTGTGGCCCGACATGGTTACTCCTTCTTTTAAAAACTGAGAATATATTTTGTTTAAAAATTAAACTCTACCCTTCTGAACAGCTCTTCCCAGAACATCACGCACTACCTTTGAATACCAGTCATACGAAAAAGGTTCTTTTGCTCTTACTTGCGGTCTTAAAGAAAATTCAACATTGTCTTTGCAGCTTTCACACATACTAAAATTGGCATAATAAAAGAAATTCCTGTCTGTAACAGGATCATCCATCTTTTTCCTGCAAATATCACATGTTATGGTTACCATATAATCCCCCTAAATTGTTATCTTGCTATAGTATACAAAAAATTTTAAAATATGTCGAGTACTTATATGAAGAAAAATAAAGAATTATTCAGAATCGATGGAACGGATTACTGCTCCAAAAACCCGCTGATTATCGCAGAATTGGGTACATCTCATAATGGGGATATTAACAAAGCAAGACAGCTTATAGACGCTGCTGCAGATTCTGGCGCAGATTGCATAAAAGTACAAATAGTTTATGCCGATGAAATTCTGCACCCAAATACTGGAATTGTTCCCCTCCCCGGCGGAAATATAAGGCTTTTTGACCAGTTTAAGACCCTGGAAAACTCTCCGGATTTTTATCTTGATATAAGAGATTACACAGAATCAAAAGGGCTATTATTTCTTTGTACCCCATTTGGTAAAAAAAGCGCTAAAATCCTTTATGAAATGAAGCCAAAAATGGTTAAAATTGCATCTCCAGAGTTAAATTATACCGGTTTACTTAAAGAAATTGCCGCTTGGGAGTTACCAGTTATACTTTCCAGCGGCGTTTCTACTCTAGGAGACATAGAAAAAGCTATTGAAATTCTAGGAAAAGACCTCTCGCAGACATCGAACCGAAGGTTCGGCAGAGGCGCAGAGGACGCAGAGGAGAATAAGGATTCAAAACTCTGTTTGCTTCATTGCGTAACTGCTTACCCTGCGCCAGAGACCGACTACAATCTGCGGCTCCTTCCAAATCTGGCATCAATCTTTGACGTTTCCGTTGGAATAAGCGACCATAGCGCAGATCCGATGTTAGTTCCTGCTTTGGCGGTTAGCATGGGTGCGGCTGTAGTGGAAAAACATTTTTGCCTATCCAGAACCGATCACGGGCTGGATGACCCAATTGCTTTAGAACCAGCCGATTTTACAAAAATGGTGAAAGCCGTGAAAGATGCTGCAAAAAACGGCAGCGAGGAGATAATCGCCCGCTACAGCCGAGAAAGAGGAATAGATCTTGTAGAAACTATCCTTGGAGATGGAAAAAAAGAACTTGCTCCTTCCGAAAGAGCAAACTACAAACGAACAAACCGATCCATTCATGCATTAAAAGATATTCAAAAGGGCGAAATAATTACCAAAGAAAACTATGCTGTTTTAAGAACAGAAAAAATCCTGCGCCCTGGACTTGAACCCTATTGGGAAGAATCAATTGAAGGGAAAACAGCAAAAAACTTTATTCCGGCAGGAGAAGGAATAAGATTCGAAGATATTTGATTATTAAAAATAAAAGTTGACAAATTGCCGGAAACGAATAAAAATGAATAAATCCTGAAAGAAGATTCAAATAATAAGACAAGGGGAAAAATATGACAGACAAAAACATGATTAAAAAAACACTGGAAAAAGGCGAAGGAGTTTTTCGTTTGAATCCAAATTTTATCCCGCGTCCATTCGGTGTCGAAGGCAGACGGCTTAGGCTTCATCCGGATGATTACTTTGCATACGGGTTAGAACGCGGTTCAATTAAAGAACGATGGATGGCATCTACAAATATTGCCCAGAACGGCCCGCTTGCAGGACCTACAGAAGGTTTAAGTTTTGTTGCGGTTGATTACGGCACTGAAGAAAAATTTAGTTTAAAAGAAGCAATAGAAGTTTTAGGTGCAGATGTTATCGGAAAAGAATTAATGGATAAGTACGGCGGCTTCCCTGTTTTTTCAAAATTTTATGATTTAAAAACTCCTCTTTTTCATCACCTGCATCTTGATATGGAGGCTGCAGCAAGAGTCGGCAAACTGGGAAAACCTGAATGTTATTATTTCCCGTTCCAGTTTGCAAGCCATACAGGAGAAATGAATGCAACTTATTTCGGCTATGATCCTGATACAAAACCTGAAGAAGTAAAACAGCGTCTTCGCGATTATAATAAGGGTGACACAAGAATTACAGAGCTATCCCGCGCCTGGCGGATTGAACTGGGTTCCGGCTGGTACTCTCCGGCCGGCGTAATTCATGCGCCCGGTTCTGTAATGACATATGAACTTAACTGGAACGGCGATGTTAATTCGGTTCATGAAAATGTAGTTTCCGGCGTTACATACCCGCGGGAATTTATGAACGGAGAATGTCCTCCAGATAAAAAAGATGATATCGATTATATTTTCAGCCTGCTTGACTGGGAAAAAAATACTGATCCGCATTATAAGAAACGCTTTGGGCGCCCGCCGGTTATTATAACAAAGAATCAAAGCTGCGAAGAAAAGTGGATTTCCTATGCAAACGATGGATACTTCAGCGCAAAGGAACTTTCTGTTAATCCGGGAGAAAGTGTAACAATAAAAGAACCTTCTGCATATAGTGTTATATTTATTCAGGGGCATGGTAAATTCGGCGTTTTCTGCTGTGAAGCGCCGGGAATGTTACGATTTGGTCAGCAGAGTGCAGATGAATTTTTTGTATCAGAAGATGCTGCAAAAAAAGGAATTGTTATAACAAATACAAGCCCTGTAGAACCGCTTGTTTTGATTAAGGGATTCGGTCCGAATCATACAGAAACGCCGCAGAGTGTATAATTTTGGTTATTTAATAATTCTATAATTCACGCGGAACAAAGTTATCTGTAACATCTAAAATATAGGAGTTATTGTATTTTTCTATAAGGAAAAAACCTGCTTCCAGTATTGCTTTTTTTTCTTCGCTTGTGAATTGGCTGCCTGTAATAGCGCCGTGTATTACCCATCCCTTCTCATTGCAAAGCTTAAAAAAGTCTGACGAACTTTTGGGGTTTTCCTTTTTTTCCGGGTTATCGTATGTCCTGGCTTTAAGCGTTTTTATTTTATTTTTTAACCTTTTATCCGGTTTGCCGGGTTCTTCTTTTTTTTCGCTTTCAATATCAGGGTTTATTGTTTTTTTGTTATAATCAGGATCAATTATATCCTCTTTTGATTTACGGTTTTTTTCGTCTATTTCACGAAAAACTTTTTTTTCGCTTTCTTCTATCAGGCGGTTATTCTTTTCTACATTCTGATTATATTTAATTTCATACTCTTCCAGCTGCTGATTAATCAATTGCTGGTTTTTAACTAATGCAGCCCAAATTTTATCGACTAATTCTTCGCTCCGGGAAATAGATTTTGAGGTTTCTTTTTTTTTCACTTCAGGCTCCTTTTATGGATTATCAACCTCTACCTTATCTGCATCTTTATACGGCGCAAGGCTTGCAACCATGCGGACTACAGAAGATGATTTATTAATTACATAATGCACTTCTTTCGGTTCTATATGAATAAGCTGCCCGGGATTTACTTCATGCGGCGTTCCATCAACATAAATTGTTATTGTTCCTTCCAGAACAAAAAAGTTTTCTTCCATTACTTCATGGTAATGCGCCTGAAAATCCTGCCCCGGCATAAACTGAACAAGCGCAAAATTCATTCTTGGACCCTGTAAAAGATATTTGGGGCCGGAATCTCCAAAACGGAAATCTCTGTCCTTTTCATCAATAATAAACATTTTTTTTCTCCTTTATTCCGCGCCGGGCGCGCACCACATATAATTTAATAATTTATCGTCGCTTAATTTTAAAAGCGGTTTATATACAGCTTTCCATGTTTGAAATGCTTTAATGTATATTTCACGGTTTTCCATATTCGGCGTAAATGTTTTTTCTATTTTTACAAGTTTTCTTGCAGCTTCGTTAATACTGGGGAAAATGCCAATCCCCTTCCCTGCCATAATTGCAGCTCCAAGCGCAGTTGCTTCTTTTACAACTGGAACATCCACAGGAATACCAAGCACATCGGAAAGTATCTGAGGCAAAAGATTACTTTTTGCCGCTCCCCCTGCAAATACAATCTTTTTGGGAATAAACCCGCTTGTTTCTTGAACCAACTGAAGATGCCCAAGCGTTACAAGACATGAATTTTCCATGATAGAGCGGTAAAAAGAAGCTTTATTAAACTTTTCAGGATCCAGCGAAAAATTTAAAAATGCAGGGGATGCGTGTTTCCAGTTGATATAGTTCATTACATCAGAAAATGTACAGATTATCCCGTTACAACCTGGAGGAATTTTTAAAGCCTTTTCTTCCAGTATATCATAAGGATCCATATTTTTTTCCAACGCGATTCTTTTTTCTTCTTCGCAGAAAGCATCTCTGAACCAGCGTTTAACAAGTCCTGGATTAAAAGCAAGAGCTTCGTACTGCCATAAGTTTTCCATGGCATGGCAATTGACCCTAACATCGCATTTAGGAGAACAATCTGCAGAACCGGAATTAAATTCGTACTGCCAAAAACTGCCTCCAAAAACAACAGCTTCGTTGACATCTACAACACCAACTCCAATTGTTCCAAGCTGGCAGTCTCCGCCTCCGGCAACAAGAATAGTACCTTCTTTAAGACCAGATTCCTCTGCTCCTTTTCTGGAAACTTTTGCAGCAATGTTTCCGCATTCAATTACATCAGGATAAATATCGTTTTTTAAACCGCATCTGCCGCTTATATCAGTATCCCAGGTTCTTGTTTTTAAATCGAAAAGCCCTGTAGTAGAGCCGTTACTGGGTTCTACTAAAAGCTCGCCGGAAAGCCTGTAAATTATCCAGTCGTTTATCATTCCAATCTTTTTTGTTCTGGCATAAATATCCGGAAGTTTATTTTTAATCCACAAAAGCCTCGGCAGAGCGCCCAATGCGAATGTTTGCCCCGATTTTAAATAAAATTCCCTTTCTAAATCCGGATTAATCTGCTTAAGCTGCAGAACCTCATCACCTGACCTTGCATCGACATTGGCGCATGCCCATAACTCCTTTCCATTGGAATCATAAAGTACAATGCCTTCCCTCATACATGTTGTAGATACAGCATCGATTTGTTCTGCTTTTATACCTGTCTGTTCAAGTACGCCTTTTAAACAAAAGCAGACAAGTTTCCAGTTGTTTTCAAAATCAAAGTCCATACTTCCCGGGAAGCGCGGATCTTCCAGATGTTTCCATTCTTTCTGAAAACACCCTATCTGATTACCTTCGATATCAAATATAACTGCCCGTATACTGCCTGTTCCAGCATCAACAGCCATTAAATAATTCATGTTGTACATTATATGATTTTGCTGTAAAATAAGCAAATGTATAAGGGAGAGTAAATATGGCCGATAAAGACGGAAATAAAATAGACAAGAACTATCATCTGGATGTTCCCTTTAAAACAAACGGAAACTTTCATGTAAAAGGCGCCGCAAACCTGGACTGGGGCATGAAAAAACACTTAACTAATATTTTTCATCCGCGAAGCGGCAATACTGTTATGTTTGCCTTTGACCACGGTTATTTTATGGGTTCAGTGTCTGGTCTTGAGAGGCTCGACATTCTTATTCCTCAGCTTATAGATCATGTTGATGTATTAATGGCTACAAGGGGCGCTCTGCGGACATGTGTAAAACCAGTTTTCAGAAAAGGAATTGCTCTTCGCGTTTCGGCAGGTTCATCAATGATAAATGATGACCTTAGCCATGAGCTTATCTCTGTTGACATAGAAGATGCAATCCGGATGAATGCCGATTGTCTGGCGGTTCAAACATTTATCGGCGCAGATGGCCAGCTTTCCAGCATCGCTAATCTTTCCAGGGTAATTAATGCAGGTTCAAAATACAGCATTCCTACGCTTGGCGTTATTGCAGTTGGAAAAAATATGGAAAGAACCAGCCAGTATTTTAAACTAGCTACGCGTATTGTCGCAGAATTGGGAGCCAACATAGTTAAAACATATTACTGCGATGATTTTGAAGAAGTCGTCGCTGCATGTCCTGTTCCTATTGTAGTTGCCGGCGGAAAAAAACTTACAGAAAAGGAAGCGCTTTTAATGGCATATAAATCGATGCAGGGAGGCGCACGCGGTCTTGATATGGGCAGAAATATTTTCCAAAGCCTTCATCCTGTTATTATGGCAGACGCCATTGGAAAAATTGTTCATAATAAATATACAGATAAAGAAGCTTGGGAGTTTTTTAACGAAAAAGTAAAAGGCGGTAAATAAATGGAAAATTTAAATCATAGAAAAGCTAAATTAAAAATTAAATTGATAAAAAAAGACGGATCCCCTGCCGCGAATCAGGAAGTAAAAATCGTACAAAAAAGCCACCATTTTCTTTTTGGTGTCGGCGGTTTTGAATCTTTGGAACTTACAGGAGGAAAACCGGACGGCACTCCAATAGATGAAACCAGAAAAGCTTTTTTACAGGAAAAACTTGAAAAACTTTTTTTCATTAATAACTTTGCAACATTACCATTTTACATTGGGCGTTATGAACCGGAAGAGGGAAAACCGGACGAAAGACGTTTAAAATCCGGTGCAGCCTGGTTTAGGGAACGAAATGTAATTCTTAAAGGTCATCCTTTGTGCTGGCATACAGTATGCGCCGACTGGTTAATGAATTATTCAAATGATGTAATCTTAAAAAAAGTAATAGAACGCATCGAAAGAGATGTTTCTTTGTATGCAGGAACAATCGATATATGGGATGTCATAAATGAAGTTGTCATTATGCCTATTTTTGACAAGTACGATAATGCAATAACAAGAATTTGCAAAGAGTACGGACAGGTTCGCATTGTAAAAGAAGTTTTTGAAGCTGCAAAACGCGCCAATCCAAAAGCTGTATTATTATTGAATGATTTTGATATGTCTAATGATTATGAAATACTTATAGACAAATGTCTGCAGGCGGGGATTCCCATCGATGTTATCGGACTCCAGTCGCATCAGCATCAGGGTTACTGGGGTGCTGAAAAAGTACATAATATTCTGTCACGTTTTTCCCGTTTCGGGCTTCCTTTGCACTTTACAGAAAACACGCTTATATCCGGCGATATAATGCCTCCACACATTGTAGATCTTAATGACTGGCAGGTTGATGAATGGCCTACAACTCCAGACGGCGAAGAACGACAGGCTCGGGAAATTTCAGAAATGTACGATATTCTTTTCTCTCATCCGCAGGTACAGGCAATAACAACATGGTCAGGCGGAGACAATGCATGGCTGCACGCGCCTGCAGGGCTTCTGCGTATCGATAACAGCGAAAAACCGTCATATAACGCCCTTAAAACAAAAATAAAGAGTGAATGGCATACTGAAATTTCAGATTGTACCGATACTGAAGGTAATATAAATATTGAAGGTTTTAAAGGCTGTTATGATATTTCCATTATGGGAAAAACAATAGCTTTTGATTTAAACGGCGAAAAAAGCAATATGGAGATGACAATTGAAAAATAATCCTCCCCAGCAGTTATATGACAGCGATGAAACATTTTTAAAATTCTGGGCAGCAGAAATAGAAAAGCAAAACTCAATCAGCAAACAGCTGGAAGAAAGCGAAAAAAGCATGACCCGCGAGTCGATAGAAAAAACAAAGCAAATCGAAGAAAGCGAAAAAAAGTTCCTTCAGTTATTTGAAGAAATTGTAGGCTGGATTAAAGGCACCAGCTATCCATCGCAGAATTAAACGCTTCTGCCGAGTTCTTGATTATTTTTTCATCGACACAATATGCAAACCTGAGCCAGCCCGGCTTGCCGAATCCGGAGCCCGGCACACCCAGAATTAAATGCTTCTTTAGATGTTCTATAAAAATTTTGTCGTCCTGCTCGCCGCTTTTGTTCTTTGGCGTCTTACAGAAAAGATAAAAAGCCCCTTCCGGTATTTGATACTCTATTCCTGCGTCATTAAGAACTTTCATAAAAATATCGCGTCTTTTGGCATAAATTGACACATCTACACTTTCTTCTGTAAGGTTTGCAACAATCTTTTGCATTAAAGCGGGCGCATTTACAAATCCTAATATCCTTGTAGCGTAAATAAGTCCGTTAACAAGATCTTCTTTTCCGGAAATATCCGGGCTTACAGCAATAAAACCGATTCTTTCTCCGGGAAGAGAAAGGCTCTTTGAATATGAGTTTACTACGATAGATTCACTATAGCAATTTAGTACCGGCGGAACATCAATTGTATATGAAATTTCACGATAGGGTTCATCTGAAACAAGGTATGGAAACCTTCCGGTCTTTTTACCATGTTCATTCAAAAGGGCAGAAAGAGAAGCCAGATCTTTTTCGCTGTATATTTTACCGGTAGGGTTATTAGGCGAGTTAATAATAATAGCTGCTGTTTTTTCATTAAGAGCGCTGCCAATTGCAGACAGATCTAAATCAAAATTTTCCAGCGTGTCAACCTCTATAAGTTTTGTTCCGTGATTTGCAGTATAAGCGCGGTATTCCATAAAATAAGGGCGGCTTACAATTACTTCATCTCCAGGATTGCATATCGTTTTAAAAACAGCGTTTAATCCTCCTGCTGCGCCTGCAGACATTACAATAAACGAGCCGTCTACATTAACCTTCTGCTCTCTGGAAACTTTTTTTGCCAAAGCTTCCCTGACATAAGGGTAACCGCCATTAGGCATATATCCATGAGAACCTTTTTCATCTTCCTGCGCAAACTTTACAAACATATCATGGAAAGCTTTCGGCGGATCAACATCCGGGTTTCCAAGTGAAAAATCAAAAACTTTATCGGCGCCATATTGTTTTTTTAATTCCAAACCTTCTTCGAACATCTTTCTAATCATGGATGAAGAAGTTAGTGCATTTTTAATATTTTCCGCTATAGGCATATTTACTCTCCTTTTTTTCTCTCGCAGACCTCGAACCAACGGTTCGGCAGAGGCGCAGAGATTAATAAAGATAAGAACTTAATTCCTAATTCTTATCCCCGCGTTCTCAGCGTCACAGCGACTCCGCGAGAAATTTTCTAAACAAGCGTTCGTGCGGTGCGAAGGACATCTGCAAAAATTCCTCCTGCTGTAACCTGCGCTCCGGCGCCAGGCCCTTTTATAACCATCGGAAGCTTTGAATATCTATTTGTTGTTATTACAACAATATTATCACTGTCTACCAGTGAACGGAACGGGCTTCCTTCGGCTTCTTCGCGAAGCGACAATTTTGCCTTTCCTTCTTCTATTACTGCAATGTAGCGAAGCTGTTTGCCTTCTGATGCGGCGCTGAGACGGCGCTTTTCATAAACATTATCAGATTTTTCCAGCTCTTTAAAGAAAGCCTCTATATCTTTTGCTTTAAAACAAGCCTGAGGCAAAATTGGCTCTATTGTAACATTTTTAAACTCTATGTTAAGCCCGCACTCACGCGCAAGAATAAGTACTTTCCGCGCCGCATCCATAACATTAAGATCGTCACGCGGATCTGGTTCTGTGTACCCTTTTGCTTTCGCTTCGCGGACAAGAGCAGAAAATGGAATTTTACCGTCAAAATTATTAAATATAAAACTTAATGTTCCCGATAACACAGCTTCTATCTTTAATACCTTGTCGCCGGATAGAAAAAGATCCCGCAGACTGGAAATAACAGGAAGACCCGCACCAACTGTACATTCATACAAATACGGTATTCCTCTCTGCCTTGAGTATGTTGTAAGCCGCTTGTAATAATCCAGAGAACTGGAGTTTGCTTTTTTATTTGGCGTTACAATAGGAATTGAATAATGGAGAATCTTTTCATAAAGATTCGCAATATCTTCACTTGCAGTACAATCGCAGAAGCATGAATTTGGCAGATTAAAAGAAGCCATTTTTTCCATAAAAGCCAGTGCGCCTTTTGCTCCAACTTCGATAGGTTCAGTTCCTTCTACTTTACCTTTTGTTAGCAGCATTTTTTTTACTTTTAAAGGATCAAGACCTTCATATTGGTTTTCCATGGCAGAAAAAATCATTTTATCGTAGTTGGCAGCGCCGACTAAATTGATTTTTATCATGTTATTTGCCAGTTTTTCGCGGTTTTCTGCAATTTGATCCAGCAATGTACCGCCGATGAGCCCTGTACCGACAAGGAACAGATTAACAGAACGCTGCTGAGCAAAAAAGAAAACATCATGAATTGCATTAAGCGCCTTTCCTTCATCACAGGATGGAATTACAGCTGAGATATTTGTTTCTGACGAACCTTGAGCAATTGCAATAACATTTATGCCGTTGCGTCCAAGCGCATGAAAAACTTTTCCAGAAACACCAGATGCGCTTTTCATTGCAGAACCTACAACTGCAATTATGGAAAGTTTTTCTTCTATAATTGGTTTTTCGATTGAACCGCTGCGAATCTCATTTGCAAATTCTTCTTTTAATGCAACATCTGCCGCTTGCGCGTCCTTGGGAAGCACGGCAAAACAAATTGAATATTCGCTTGAACTTTGTGATATCAGCATAACACTGATTTTTTTGCGCGCAAGAGAACTGAATACGCGTGCCGAAAAACCGGCTACTCCTATCATCCCTGCGCCTTGTAACCTTATAAGGACAGCGTTACTTATTGAGCTGATTCCGCGGATTGAATTTTTTCCCATAGCGGCGTTTGCTGTAATCTTTGTTCCTGCTCCGGCGGGATTAAAAGTATTGCGGATATAAATGGGTATACCCTTTTCCAATGCAGGTTTTATAGACGGAGGATAAATAATCTTGGCGCCAAAGTGAGAAATTTCCATAGCCTCTGTATAAGACATTTCTTCTATAGGCATGGCATTTTTTACATACCTTGGATCTGCTGTTAGAATACCGTCTATATCGCTCCATATTTCCAGTTTCTTTACTCCCAAAGCGGCGGCAAAAACAGCGGCGGTTAAGTCGGAACCGTCTCTTCCAATTGTTGTTACATGCCCTTCCAGTGTTGATCCTATAAATCCTGTAACAACCTGCAGAACTTTTTTTGAATTTTTAAAATATGCGCGTATATTTTCTTCTGTTTCTTTTTTAAGGATTTCCGCTTTTCCGTAGTTTGAATCTGTTTTGACAATATCTTTAACATCAAGATATTCGGCTTTTATATTGTTTGCAGAAAGAATAAAAGTTATAAGATTTGCAGAAAGCTTTTCCCCAAAGCTCATAATTAAATCAAGGCTTCTTAAAGACAATTCGCCCAAGAGTGAAATCCCATCCAAAACCATGGATATTTTTTTTATTTCGCTTTCTATCACTTTAACTGCATTTTTTTTATCATTGCCTTTTAGAAAATTACCGGCACATTCTATATGACGTTTTCCGAGGTTTTCAAGATGTTTTGAATAATCTTTGCAGGAAACAGCCAAATTCGCAGTTTCTATTAAAGTATCAGTTATCCCTGAAAATGCAGAAACAATAACCGCAGGTACATTACCGGCATGTTCATCATCCTTTAAGATATTAATTATACCCTCTATACCTTTAAAATTTCCTACAGAAGAACCGCCAAATTTAAGTACTAACATATAACCTCTATTTTGCACCTTTTTTACGTGCATTTAATATTCTACCATTGAATATTACAGAATTTTTCTATATTTTTATAGTAGTTGTATGATAAAACGCGTATATTTTGACTGGGCAGCTTCTGCTCAATCCGGAAACCCATCTTCCCAGCATTATGAAGGAAAAGCAGCAAAAAAAACCCTGGAAGATGCAAGAGAACGATGCGCTACTATTTTAAATGTTCCTTCCCATACTCTCTCTTTTACATCGGGCGGAACAGAATCCAATTCTATTGCTATTTTTTCCAATTTAATGCGGCCGGGTAAAGGAAGGATTATTTCATCTATGGCAGAACATGCCTCTGTCAGAGAAGCGATGTTAACACTGGAAAAAATGGGGAAACAAACCGGTCTTATTACTGTTGATTCTGCAGGCCGCGTAACAGCAGAAACTTTCGGGAAAGCATTATTTCAGTACGGCGATGTGCGTTTTGCTTCTGTTATGATGGTTAATAATGAATCCGGAGCAATAACAGATATTTCTTCATTAAACGAACTGATCCTCAGGCAAAATGGACAAGGAAATAAAGCGCCGGTTCACATTCATTGCGATCTTGTTCAGGCTATTGGAAAAATCCCTTTATCTATTTCTGATATGGGAATCGATTCAGCTTCCATAAGCGCTCATAAAATTCATGGGCTTTTTGGTATAGGTCTTTTGTATTTAAAAAAACCGCAGGAAGTTTTTTATTCAGGCGGCGGACAGGAAAATGGAATAAGGGGCGGAACTGAAAATGCACATGGGGCTGCCGCTTTAGCTACTTGTCTTGAAGAATATGCCGGAACACAAACCGTTTTAAATAATTATTCACTTGCCAAAAAAAGATGGAAAAAACTTATATCTTCACTCTCCATGATAAAACGCTGTACATTAATACCTGAAGAACGCACTGCAGATGACGATTCTTTTTCGCCTTATATTTTACAGGCTGCTTTTAAGGATATTCCCGGAGAAGTTATGGCACGCGCTCTTGACGATCTTGGAATAGCGGTTTCTACAGGTTCGGCATGTTCTTCATCATCACCTGAACGTCCGGTTTTACTCGCAATGGGTGTTAAGGAAAATTTAAGAATCGAGGGGATTCGTATTTCGCAGGGGCATTCAACAACAGATGAAGATATCGATACTTTAATTAAAGCAATTACCGAAGTATTAAAGTTTTTGTAATTATCTGCGGATTACTTCACCAGTTCATAATCACTCAGCGCTTCGTCTATTAACTGTTCCAATTCCAGTTTTTCATATAATTCGTTTGCTTCCTGTACGCTGCCATGAAGTATTGGATGCGCAGGCGTAAAGAGCGTGCAGCAGTCTTCGTACGGCTGTATAGATGTTTCAAAAGTGCCTATACGTTTTGCTTCTGTAATAATATTTTCTTTATTATATCCGATTAAAGGACGAAGAACTGGAAGTTTAATTCTGCTCTGTGTGCAATTAAGGTTATCGACTGTCTGGCTTGCAACCTGAGAAAGACTTTCGCCTGTAATTAAACATTTACATTTAATCCTGCGAGCAGCTTTTTCTGCTGCTTCCATCATTGCCATTCGTAATAAAACTGTTGTCCAGGCAAAGGGAGAGCGTTCTTTTATTCTCATCTGTACTTTGGTAAAATTTAATATGTATAATTTTATACCCATACAGTACTCGCCTGTAAGCTGAGCTAATTTTATCACTTTTTGTTTTGCTTCCAAAGAAGTATATGGATAAGCATGAAAATGCACAGCATCAATATTCATTCCGCGGCAAGCCATTAAAAAACCTGCAACCGGCGAATCAATTCCGCCGGATAATAAAAGCATTCCCCTGCCTGCAGTTCCAACAGGAAGGCCGCCAATTCCCTTTTGCCCTCCGGAATAAACAAATGCTTTTTCTCTTATTTCTATTTTAATTATATCCTGCGGTGAATGGATTTTAACTTCTAATTCAGGAATAGCGTTTGTAACAGCATTGCCGCCTTCGCAGCATAGTTCATATGAAGACATGGGAAAACTTTTATCTGTTCTTCTGGCATCAATTTTAAATGTTCGTATTCCATTAGTATATATTTTTTTTCCTTCTTTTACACAAGATAATAAAACTGCCTCGGGAGTTTTTTCGCAAGTTATGGTTTTTGCCCAGCCTGAAATCCCGATTAAATGAGAAAGCATATATTCTATTTCATTATTTTTTTCTTCCGGAGCTATAATATAATAACGCCCTGCAGTAAATTTTAACTTTACCTTACAGTCTATTTTTGCAAGTAAACGCTGTATATTGCTTTTTAATACACCTTCAAAACTTTTGCGGTTATCGCCTTTAAGAGTAAGTTCTGCAGGTTTTAAAAGCCATGTTGTATTCATAAATTAATTAAGTGTTATTCTAACGGAGGGAAGTAACCTGTATTGTCACGTCCTGATCTTTCCATAAGATAAACTTCTACTTCTACAGGAAGCCATGCACGTCCAAAATCTGTCGGTAATCGTGAATTATATGTAAAGCTGTATAAACCGGAAGGATTTTCCGCGACTCCGCTTATCATTTCGCCTATACCGCGCGGGCGGTAAAGGTGCATTGCTCTTCCTCCCGTTTCTCTGCATAAATATTCAATGCCTGCAGAGATTTGCCCGCCGCCTATTATTATTGCATTAAATACAATGCCGTTATTTGCAAGATAACTTGCCATTTCTGAAAGACTGTAATTTTCAAATGCAAGTTCTCCCAAACTGCCGGTTCCAATATAAACAACAGATCTTTTTGGAGATGCATTTAATGCATTTAACAGATCAGTAGCCGCAAGCCTGAGTCCAAGATCGAAACGCCAGCGCTGAGTATAGCTGTCGTTTGATCCCCTTATGGCATTTTCAAGAGAATTAACATGCTGTTCTCTTCGCGGCTGTCCGGCGGCAGAAACAACAGATACAATTCTTGAATTATCCATTTCACGGATAGTACGGCTAATGTCTCGGCTTGCTGCGGTTAAATCATCGCGCATGCGGGCAGTAAGATCGGATCTTTCAACCAAAAGGGAAATATCGGCATTTGTATGCCGGAAACCCGGCAATAAAAATGTTTGGTCGGCAACCGGCACACCATTTTCTGTTAAAAGGAAATTGTTAGTATCAAGCCCCTGAATCGGACGGCGCAGCCTGTCTTCTACAGTCATTTCCACAAGCACCTGCGGAAATCGATCTGCATTTATATTTCTAATCTGAACAAAGAAACCTGAAGCAAGATCGTCAAAACGGGTCATTACTGCAACTTCGCCTGCGTTAAAATTTGCTGCTACTATATTGCCGTTCCTGTCCATATCCGCACCTGTTATGCGGACATTAGCTCCTCCTGCAAGACCAAGTTCACGGACAATTGCAGAATAAGGTTCTATTTGCAGAATTCTGTTATTATCTGCTACAAGGAGAGTTTCATCGGACAGGAATCTCATACTTTCAGGGCCCTGAAGATTCTCTGCAGCAAGACGTCCAAGGTAATTGCCGTTTGGATCAAAAATATAAATTGATTTTGATATATTTTCTGCAATATAAATTCTTCCGTTTCCTGCAGCGATGCCAGTCGGAGAAAGAAGCCCTGGAAAAACCGCGCTTCTTTGGCCAAATGATAGAATAAAATCTCCGTCCGGATCAAATTTTGAGACACGCCTATTTCCGTAATCTACAACAAAAAGATAACCATCTTCGTCTATTGTAAGATGCTGAGGGCCGATTAACTGCCCGGCGCCCAATCCTCTTGAACCAATATATGAAAGCCAGTCTCCGTTACTGTTTAAAACACTTACTCTTCCCCCGCGGAATTCAGAAAGGTACATACGGCCGTCAAGTCCGCGTACCATATCATAAGGGCGGTCAAATCCATTCAGAGGGCCTCGCTTGCGCTCCCTTATTATTCCATTTACATCCACCCTGACAATTTCGTTGCTGCCGTAAGCAATTATCCATATAGATCCATCATTATTTGCAAGAACAGAAGTAGGCTGACGGTATAAAATTATATCTGCAAACCTTCCAGGATACCGTCCTGCTTGTACATAACGCATTCCGTCATTTGCAACCGGCATAAGAAAACGCCTGTTTGTTACTGTTTCTATTCTGGCATTTAAAAGCATTCCAGCGCCGGAGTTTCTATTATAAATATCAAGAGCTGCCCGCCACTGACGCAGAGCAGTTTCTTCCAAACCGGAACGGTAATACGCCTTTCCAAGCCAATCCAGAATAAGTGCCTCGCCCGGGCGGAAAGACAGAGCGCGTTCAAAAGAAAGAATTGCTTCGTTATACGAAAATCGGTTAAAAGCATGAACGCCAAGCCTGAATTCATCCGCTGCTGCAAGAGCGTCTGCTCCTGTTCCGCCGGTAATTAACCCAGGGCGGTTAATTGTTTCCTGCGCATAAATACCAAAAAACATCATTAAAAAGACAATACACGCTATTATCCTTAAATAAATGCGGAATCTTTCCCGTTTATTACTGCGGATTAGTCCGGTACTACTTAATATCACCTGTCCGCTCCTGAAACAATCTTAAAATGTTTTTTTATTAATTCTTCGTTCGGCGCAATTTCCAGCGCTCTTTTAAGCCATGAACGCGCTTCTGTAATTTCACCGCTTTTATAATAAGCCCAGCCAAGCGAATCAAGATATGCCGCGCTTTGGGGTTTATGATCCACTGCTCTTCTGCAAAGACGAAGAGCTCTCATTACATCTATCCCCGTGTCTGCAAGAATATATCCCATGCTGTTCATTGCTGTAGCATTTTCAGAATCAATTTCCAGCGATTTTTCATAAAATTCAATGGCATTTTTATGCTGTTTTTGAAGCCATGCAGCATAAGCCAGGGTATTGTAAAGCAGCGGCGATTCCAGCCCCGATGCCTGAAGTCTTTTTAATTCATATTCAGCCATTTTAATTCGTTTGGTTATAACATAAATATATGCAAGAGTCATGCGGCATTGATAAACCCGTAAAATATCATGGCTGGATGTTACAACCTGTTCAAGAAAAGCGAGCGCTTCATCGTAATGTTCAAGTTTTGTGTGACATAAACCAAGATAATATGCAAGTTCCATTTTTTCATCAAAATCAAGGCTTGAAGTATCTGTAGATAAAAATTCCGATAATGCTTTATCCCAGTTTTTCTGCCGGTAAAAATTAACCGCATCATGAAATTTTTCATCAAGATGAGATTCAGTTTTTTCACCTGCATTTTCAAGCTCATCGAAGCCGCTTGCCTGAGTACTCATTTTATATTTATCCCCTCCCTCTTAGCCTGCCGCAATTGCCGGCTGAGACATAACAATGCTGAAAGCAGCATTGCCTTTTAAGACCTCAGCCCAATCTGAACCTTCCTCCGGAATATTTTCAACTTTACCCGGTTTTGCAAAACAATACTTATTTCCGCCGGGCGACGTAAATGTTACTATACGATCATTATAATACCGCATAGAAGGAAAAGAAGGAACAAGGGCAGAAGGTTTTTTTTCTGTATTTGGAAAATTTACATTTACGAAAGTTCCGGCTTTCCAGTATCCCATAATTAAAACAAGCTTTTCAGTAATATATGAAACAATCGATTCCCACTGCCAGGGAAGGTCACTTTCTACAAGCGATAAAGCGACAGAAGGAATCCCGAAAAAACTGCCCTGACGGGCTGCCGCCGCTGTTCCAGAATAGACAATATCCGTGCCCAAATTCGCCCCTGCATTAATCCCGGACAGTATTAAGTCCGGAGCTCTTTCCATATTTAAAGCGCTGCTTTCTGTAGAAATACATATTTCCGGGATTCCTCCCAAAAGCGCTGTTATTACACAATCTACAGGAGTTCCGGAACATGACCATGTATCCTGTTCAATCTCTGCTAATTTAAGCGGATCGTTCAAAAACAAAATTGAATGAGAACAACCTGAACGGTTGGTATCAGGGGCAGCCAAATAAACCCTGTGCCCTGCACTTCTGAGCGCCTTTGCCAGAATCCTTATCCCCGGAGAACTGATACCATCATCATTTGTAAGTAAAATTCTAAGCATAAACACCTTTCTTTGCAGGGATAACCCGGGCTTTCGCTGCCAATTTAACTTCGTATATTACCGGGCGGAACCCAAAAATTCTTTCATATTCTTCCAGTCTTTTTTTATATTCTTCTGCAATTTCCTTGCGGATAATGGCGTAGGTACATCCTCCGAAACCAAGACCTGTCATTCTGGAACCGGCGGCGCCTTCTATTTCCTGGGATCGTTTCACCAGCCAGTCAATTTCCGGACAGCTTATTTCATAAAGATCACGCAGACTTTCATGAGAATGATAAATTATTTTTGCAAGTGAAGCGAGATCACTGCGTTCAAGAGCGTCTGCAGCATCATTAACTCTTCTTATTTCATCTACAATGTGCATACTTCTGCGTCTTATCTGTTCCGGAAAACTGCCTAATACTTCCAGAAGATCAGAAGAAGCAAAATCTTTAAAACTTGCCCCTTCTTTTTTTTGTGAAAGAAGCTTAAGCCCCTTTTTAATATCAGATCTGCGCGATTCTATCTCGCTTTCTGTTCCCATTCTGGGAACTCTTGAATCTACAAGCAAGAAACGAAAACGAGCAAAAGGCGATTTTATCAATTTAATTTCACTTTCGCTTGAATCGATAATTAAAAAATGGTCTTTGCGGGTACAAAGCGCTGCAATATAATCCGCTAAAGATGCAGGGCTTCCAAATATTTCCAAATGAGCCTGTTTTAATTTTTTTGCCATATCTATATCGGAGATCTGGATGCGGAATAGATTTCTTAATGCGGTTGCCGCCGCTGTTTCTATTGCAGTAGAAGAAGCCAGAGCGATATTTTGGGGAATATCCCCGCAAAATGAAAAATTTAACCCTTTCATGGGGTATCCAAGCTCTAAAAACAGATAAATTGCAGGTTTTAAATAGTTTGCCCACCGGTCCTCACGCCTATACTTTAGGTTAGCTAATGTACTTCTTTTTCTTTCTTTTAAATCGGCGGCAAAAAATCGAAATGAATTATCTTTACGGTTACTTACAGCTACATGAATATAGCGATCAATAGCCGCAGAAAGGAAAAAACCGGAGTTATTTTCGCCTTCTTCGCCCAGAAAATGAATCCTTCCCGGCGCTTCAGCAATAGCAACAGGTGTTAATCGGTCGTCTGTAAGTTCATACTCTGTTCGGTGGATTTGACCGATATCCAACATTTAAACCCTCACTTTTGTATTTTAAAGGCATTGTATCAGAGAAAATTAGGTTATTCAATGGTTTATATTAATATATTATGGTGATTTTTTAGGTATTAAAGACACTACGATTGTAGCAGCTAATGTACAAATATACGGAAATGCCAATATAAAATCGGCTGGTAAGCTCCAAAAACCTTGCGCATAAATCGAAAATGTTTCTGCCAGGGCGAAAGCCAATGAGGCGGCAAGGATCCCAAACGGGCGGCGCATACCAAGAAAGATAACTGCAAGAGCTATCCATCCCCTGCCTGCAGACATTCCGGGTACATAAGCGCCAAGATTGAGACTTAAAAAAGAACCGCCGATTCCGCAGAAAACACCAGATAATATAATTGCTATAACTTGATACTTTTCTGGTTTTATTCCAAGGGATAAAAGTGAAATGGAGTTTTTTTCACAGGCACGCAGCCTGTAACCAAAGGGTGTTTTGTAAATTAATACCCAGGTTAATATCAATATAAAAAGCGCTAAAAATATAGATTGATTCAACAGCTGTAAATTCGATGCCGCTGCAATTACTCCTTTTGTTTTAAATATTTTTTCAGAAAGCAGTGTACAAAAACTAGCAGAAAAAAGATTAATAGCAAGACCTGATATAAATAGATTTGCCCGCAGTTTAAAAAAAACAAATGAATGTAAAACCGATAAAGCTGCAGCAGTTATAATCGCAGAAGCTATCGCCGCCGCTGCGCTTCCGGAAAAGTAGTATACAGCCAAAGATGAAAAAGCGCCTATAAGCATTAATCCTTCCAGCGCAATATTTAATGTTCCTGCAAGCGCTGTAAAAAGTCCGCCTATTGCAGCAAAGAGAACGGGCAGCGAGAAAGCAACTGTATTTTTCATAAAAGAATAGATAATATCCATGTTATCCTTTTCTTATAAACAGCAATTTTTTTACTGTTATACTTGTTGATAAAAGAAAAATAACCGCCTGTACAATATATGCAACTTCTAACGTTAGCCCTGTATTCTGCATTGCAATTCTTGCTCCTGTATTAATCCATGCCAAAAATAAAGCGCTGGGTATTACAGCTATCGGCGAAAATCCTGCAATTAATGCTGTTGTAAGTCCTGCCCAGCCCATTCCTGCCGAAAATTCTTTTAAAACAGCATAATGAGTTCCCAATACCAATAAACTTCCTGCAAGTCCGTACAAAAATCCGCTTATAAACATTGCTAAAACAATATTTAATTTTGTATTAATTCCTCCGTACCGTGCGAATAATTCATTGTAACCTGTCATTTTAAATTCGTATCCCATTTTGGTTTTTTTAAAAAAATAATGAATTAAAACTGCAAAAATAACAGCTATTATAAGACCAATACTTAAACTGGATGGTTTTAAAATTAGCGGCAGTCTCATATTTTCTGCAATCTTTTTTGTCGTTATAAGTGATGATTGCGGATCCTGAAAAGGGCCTGTTACAAAATAATTAATTATTGGAATAACAGCGCACGACAGCAAAAATGTTGTAATTAGTTCATTTGTATTCCATTTTGCTTTGCAAAAACCGCTGAATCCGGATACTAAACCTGTACATAAACATCCAAAAATAACTGCAATAACAGATCCTATTGCATTAAAATGCGAAAGCGCCATTGCCGATATTACTGTTACAAAAGCGCCTAAATAAACCTGCCCTTCTCCTCCAAGATTCAGGTTTCCTGCTTTCATTGCTGTTATTATACCTAAAGCTCCCAGAATTAACGGAATAGCTGCATTAAACATATTTCCAAAAGTGAAAATATTCATAAACGGGCCGGTAAAATAAAAATAAACCGTTTTTACCGGCTCATCGCTTAATAAGAATATAAGAAAAAATAAAAACAGTATTCCGAACACAGGAATTTTTAAAGCAATTATAATTTTATTTTTCATTATTTTCCGTTAAACCTATCATGTTTTTTCCGATTTTTTCTTTAATTGCAAAATCGCCGTTATTTATATATTCTCCGTTTATTTTTCCCTTATACATGACAATTATTCTGTCTGCCAGAGAGATTATCTCATCCAAATTTGTAGATATTAAAATTACTGCTATTCCGTTTTTCCGCAGTTTATCTATTTCTTTATGAATAAAATTACAGGAGGCAAAATCCAGCCCCCATGTAGGTTCGGAAAAAACGATATAATCTTTTATTTGCTCCAGTTCTCTTGCAAGTATTAATTTTTGAAGATTTCCTCCGGATAATGTCGTTGCTTTTTCACTATAATTTATTCCTTCTATTTTATATTTCTTTACGAGATTATTATAATAGTTTAATTTTGAACCTTTTATATTCTTATTTATCCCGGGATTAATTTTAATATTTTCTTCTATAGTTGCATTTCCTGCACTGCCAACTCTTATCCTGTCTGCAGGAACGTAGGAAAGCCCCATTTTTCTTAAAATTTGTGTATTTAATTTAGATATATCAGTATTATTGTAGATTACCTTTCCGCTGGCAGGATGAAGAAAACCGCCAAGAACAGCTTCTATAACGCCAAGTCCGTTTCCTCCAACTCCTGCAAACCCCAGTATTTCTCCGGAGTTAACAGAGAATGAAACATTATCAAGTAACGGTCTGTTCTGCCCCTGCCTTATAACAGTTACATTTTCAAATGTAATAACCGGGGAAGGTGCTTTTTTTTGTAAAAAAGGTTCATTAATTTTATCAGCATTTAATATCTTTAAATCAGGCTGTATTTCACTGTTTATCATTAATCTGGTAATCTCATTAATATCAATTTCTGATATATTTTTTATTCCGGTTAGTTTTCCCTGTCTTAAAACCGCTATTCGCCCGTTAATCTGCTTAATTTCATTAATTTTATGCGTTATTAGTATAATTGATTTACCTTTATTAACAAGTATGTTTAATGTATTAAAAAGCGTTTTAATTTCGTTCTCTGCAAGAATTGCCGTTGGTTCATCCAGAATTAAAATATCGGCATTTTGATTCAGTATTCTGCAGATTTCTACCTGCTGCATTTCTCCAAGAGATAAATCCTTTACTGCAGTTTTGCTATTAATGGAAAAATTATTTTTTTTTATAATTTCATCGGATATTTTATTTGCTCTGTCTGAATCAAAAATAAAACCCCATTTTTTGGGTTCATAACCCATAACAATATTTTCTGCAGCAGTAAACTCCGGAAAAAGCATAAAATGCTGATGAACCATTCCAATTTTTCCATTAACAGTAAAAGAACCTGAATCCTGCTTTTCAAAACCGCAGAGAATTTTCATTAATGTTGTTTTTCCGGCTCCGTTTTCTCCTGCAATGCACAATATTTCTCCTTTACGCAGATCCAGACTTATATCATCATTTGCTTTTTTATTATTTCCCGGGTATTTTTTATTTATATTCCTTATTTCTATAACATGCATATTTTTAATACATAGAGAATACAAAATCTTCGAATCTTTGTTTTATATCTTCAGGCAGACTTTGATAAACAGGATCATCAAAATCAAATCCCAGGTATCCGTCTTTTACTCCCAATGTTGTTGAAACACCGTATTGAATATTTCCGGCAAGAGCTTCTTTTATGATTTCCATTACTGCTTCTCTTTGTTTCATTATTCCGCATCCGACAATATTACCGGGAGCCATATTAGAAACATTGATGTTATACCAAACAATGTAAGCTCCCCTTTCTACAGCGGTTTTTATTAACCCCTGAGCTGCTCCGCCTGCAATAGCTGTAAAAACATCAACGCCTGCATCCATCATTGCAGATGCCAGGTCGGCAGCTTTGTTCGCATCTGCCCAGTTTCCAACAACACGAAAATCAAGTTCGATACCCGGATCTACAAGCCTTGCGCCTTCAAGAAAACCAGGAACCATTTGCCTGGTCAAAAGCGGATACTCCTGAGCGGCAATAAACCCTATTTTTTTTTGATTATTCGAAAGCGGCAGATTACTCGTTGTAACAAGACCCGCTAAATATCCCAGTATTAATGACTGTTCATATTGATTATAAAAATATGTCTTTATCTGCGGATTCCCTTCATAATCTGCATCTAAAATAATAAATTTAATATCAGGAAAAAACCTTGAAGCATTTATACATATTTCAGGCAAAGACGGATTAGAACCCATAACAATATCATATTCACCTGTAGATATCATTTCTATTAAATGCATTTCCCATTCTGCCTGATTCCTTCCAGCTTCATATATTTTTATATTCAAGCCTGAGTATTTTTCCAGCGCCAAAAGCGCGCCTTCTGCCATTAATTCGTATGTCGGGCTTCCTATTATGTCACCTGTGATAAAAACAAGAATGGAAAGATTATCTGTATTATTCGTACGATTGTTTATTCTCTGACATCCTGTAATTAAAAGAGAAAATATTGTAATTAAAATTATTATCTGTTTTTTCATTTATCTTTCCTTGATTCTTTATACTCTAAATAAAGCTGATTGTAAAGATCATTTTTATTTTTATCAGGCTCAAAACATCTCTTAATTTTATATAAATGCGAAGAAGCCTCTTTGCTGGAAGAAAACCTGCCTAAACTGCATGCTCCGATTATGAATAAGCCCAATAACTCGGCTTCCCTGTAAATACTTTCTATAACTGGCTTTCCGGTAATATCCGCTTTAATCTGATTAAATATAGTGCAGTCCGCAAGACCTCCTGTGACACATAATTTATTTATATACTCTCCAGTACCTTCCATTAAATTGATTATATCTTTTATCTTAAAACCAATTTGTTCCAGAACATTTTTTAACGATTCATCTTTTTCAGCTTTTTTAAAATATTCATCGAAACTTTTAATTCCATTTTTAACACAGGAGTTTTCTATTATTTTACCGGTTTCTTTTATAATTCCCGATAAATTCCAGAAAGGTTTTACAGGATGTTTATATGACATAAGAAAATCATGTTTTACGTAATCTCTTGTGCATAGGTTTATCCCGTCAGAAGTTCCCGTACGGTTGCATGCAGTTCCGGGTTCTGTTACTCCGCTTCCCAGTATTGCAGAATAAAAATCAGGCCCTCCTGCAATTACCGGAATGTCTTTTTTAAATCCGTAACTTTCTGCAGCTGGCGGAGTAATAACCCCAAACCTGTCTCCGGGATTTATAAATACAGGGAATTTATCTTTATCCAGATTTAATCTATCTAAAGTTTTATCATTCCAAAACCAGCGTTCAAACCCTTCGCTTGGAAAAACCGTTTTTAGTTCGCCTGTAAGTTTATACGCCAGATATTCAGGGCATCCTATGAAACTTATTGTATTATTATATAAATTTTCTTCTTCATTTTTTATATACAATACTTTAGGAAGAAAAAAACTTGCATCAACAAAGCCATTCATGACTTCTGACACCCTTTCCTGGTATTTTTCCGCTCTGCGATCCATCCAGAGCCTTGCTTTTACCTGCAATGTTTCATCTTTTTCTACAGGAACAAGAGTAGGACCGTTTCCGCTAATTATAATAACATCTACACCGGAAAGATTTCCGGCTTTTTGACAGCAGTTTTTAAAAACATCCAGCCACTCTTTCGGCTGTATCTCGCATTTTATACCGTCACTTATAAAAGAAAGCGGAACAAACGAAAAAAATATACGTTTCCCGTCATAATTCCAAACAGCGTACTTAAATGTTGATGTACCAATATCAATTGTTAAAAGCATAATATTTCCGCATCAATATTTTTTTAGAACCTCAAGTACCGGGTTATTTATTCGCTCACTATTATTGTATTGCAGAAGATTTTCGTGCAGTTTTTCTCCAATGGAAATTATTCCAAAATCAAGATTTTTATAATTCCAGTATGAAAAACCAATATTCATCTCTTTTAATACAGAAAGAAGATCATTATACCAGCGTAATTGCGCATTAAGCTCTACAGGCGTATAAACGCCGAATTCATTGCATATAACAGGAGCATCATACTTTTTACTGAATGAATTAACAGGTTCAAGTTCTTTTGCCAGTCTTTCTCTGTTCCAGTTTCCTGCCGATTGGGTAAAACCGTATTTTCTTATAAATCCTGCACCGTAATCATCCGGATATGTTCTTTCTTCATTTATTTCCGGGCTATTCAGCATCCATGGAGCTTTCTGATGTGTAAAAAGCAGCGGTTCATAATAATGCACACTGTAAATAATATTATCATCTTCAAACGGCGTTAATGAAGAAAACGTATTCGGCCAGTTCCACATATTGGAACCTGCAATTATTGTAGATTTTGGAGCAAAACGGCGGATTACACTGCATAACCTGTCTTTTACTTTATTCCAAATTTCAGGCGAGGGAGCAACAGGTTCATTTAGGGTTTCAAAAAGTACATGTTCTTCATTTCCGTATCTTTCGGACAAATAAGACCATATTTTTTCTGTTTTTTTAATATATGTATCATCGTTATCAAATAATTTCTGTACTGGACTTTTTGTTACCTCGGAAAAATCATGCCCTGGGCATTCATGAAGATCTAAAATCATTTTAAGATCGTTTTCTTTGGCAAGTTTTACGGCACGATCTAAATTGATCATACGTTCTTCTACAGGTTCATCGTCATTTTTAAAGAAAAGATATGAATCTGCTGGAATACGCACATGGTCAAAACCCCATGATTTTACATTTTTAAAATCTTTATCTGTAATAAAGATTTCCATATGTTTATCTATACCAGGAAACTTTTCCGGGTCTTTTTCCTGAATAGCGTCAATTTGACTAAGCCAGCCGCCCATGTTTAATCCGCGCATGCGTTTCATTAATTCTTTTTTCATATTTTTCTCCTTTATTATATTAACTTTTAATAAAAAATAATTCTCTTATAACATGACCTTTATTCAATCCTTTATTTTCAAATCTTGTTTTTGGCCTCCAATTCTGCGGATCTGCAAAGCCGTTATATTTATTTTTTAATCCTTTTGTTATAGTTAATTCTTCCAGTGTTTGGTTTGCATAATCTTCCCAATCTGTAACCATATATAAGTAACCATTTTCTTTTAAGCTATCAGCAAGTAATTGAGTAAATGGAAGCTGCATAAGACGGCGTTTATGATGTTTTTTCTTTGGCCAAGGATCAGGGAAAAAAACATGAATAGCATCAACAGAACACAAAGGAATCATTTTTTCCAGAACAAAAGCCGCATCATATTCAATTATTTTTACATTGGAAAGACAACGTTTTTCTATTTCCCATAAAAGCCTTCCTATACCCGGCTTGTGAACTTCTATACCTAAATAATTATTATCAGGATTAACCTGTGCTATTTCTGCAGTTGCAAAACCGGAACCAAATCCTATTTCTATTATTACTTTTTGATTTTTAAATACACTGCAAAAATCAATTTTTTCTTCCGAAAAAGGAATTAAATATTGTGAAGAAAGTGAATCATATGCTTTTTTCTGCGCTGTTGTATACCGGCCTGCGCGTTTTACATAACTTTTTAACATTAGTTAACAGGAACCACATTTGTAACAGCGCTGCAAAAGTTTGCTTCATCTTCCGCCCATAATGCAACAGTTCTTGCGGATAACGGCAGCTTTAACTGCGAAACATCACCCGATAAAGATGAGAGTGTAACCGTTGCAGAATAATTACCGGAGCTGTCGTAGCAAATCAATTTATTTTCCGGCCACTGAGAAACAACATTGTATCTGCCGTCTGTTATTTCAATTTCTGGAAAAGGAAAACGGACACTGCCGTCATATGTAAATGTCCGCTGAGAGCTCTCCCCGCCTTTATTAACCAAAACAGCGCGAAATACTCCGCGCGGCAGACTGCCTTCGCTGATTGCTATACTCCGCGTTCCTATCCAATCCTTTCCGTCATGAGTTGAACGCAGCCATTCATCACTGGTTATCCTCCAGCGAAGCTGTTCCCTGTCATGATACAGGTACATTTTATCGAGATTTTCCATTCCATCATCATCCTGAGGAATAACAAAAAAAGAAAAATGCTCATTGTATCCTGTTTCACTTTCGTACAATACTAATTTAATAAAACCAAAGGTTATTTCCGGCTCGGCTCTTGAACATGACATTAATAACACAGCCGTTAAAAAAGTGAATGTTATATTAGAAAGCCATTTATTTTTTCCCATAAGTATACAAAAAGTATAGATTGATTATTAATTATTGTCTACAATGATTATTATGAATATTTGGTTTGCTACAAATAATATCCACAAAAAAAATGAACTGCAGGTTTGTCTGCAGGCTGTTATTCCCGGTATTTTGGTAAAAATACCCTCTCAGGAAGGATTAAATTTTAACCCCTATGAATCGGGCTCTGAATTCTACGAAAATACCTTAATAAAAGCCAGGGAATTATACAATCTGCTTGGAAATAATGAACCTGTCATTGCCGATGATTCAGGACTTTGTGTAGATAGTCTGGATGGAAGACCTGGTGTTCATTCTGCTATTTACGGATATAAAAACGATATAAAGATTACAAGCCATGAACAAAATATGCTGCTTCTGGATGAATTGGGAGACAAACAAATAAGAACCGCGCGATTTGTCTGCTCTATGGTTCTTTTTTTCGGCAATGAACGGTTTTTCATTGTCCAGGAAACGCTTGAAGGCGAGATTGTAAAAAAAAGCGATATGAAAGGAAGCGGCGGTTTTGGGTACGATCCTGTATTTTATGTACCGGAATACTGCCGGACATTGGCAGAACTTTCTGTACAGGAAAAAAATATTATTAGTCACCGCGGCAAAGCAGGAAAAAAAATTGCAGAATACTTATTGAACAGTTAAATACAGAAATATATGGCAAAAATAAACTTCAATGAAGAACTTAATCAGCCTCAGATCGATGCAGTAACCTGTATCGATGGTCCTGTTCTTATTATAGCAGGTGCAGGTTCAGGAAAAACAAGGGTAATTACATACCGCATCGCGCATATGCTGGAAAAAGGCATTCCTCAATCTGCAATTTTAGCGCTTACTTTTACAAATAAAGCCGCAAAAGAAATGGAACTTCGCATTAAAGAACTAACTGGAAAAAAACTGCAAAACCTTAACATAAGTACATTCCATGCATTCGGTTTAAAAGTTATTAAAGAAGAATATGAATCTTTAGGTTACAGAAAAAACTTTTCAATTTATGATGAAACCGACAAGATGTCTCTTATAAAGGAATCACTGCGTGAATGTAAATTGTTTTCTCCTAAAATTGATATATATTCACTTAGTCAGTTTTTTTCTAAAATTAAAATTGGTCTTGCTCAGTGGAGAGAAAATGCAGATATGAAACCTGTTTACGAAGAGTACCAGCAGGGTTTAAAAATATATAATGCCGTAGATTTTGATGATCTGCTTACCATTCCTTTGGATTTATTTTTAAACAATGTTGATATTTTAAATAAATACAGGCAAAAATTCCGGTACATTCTTGTTGATGAGTTTCAGGATACCAGCTTTATTCAATATAAACTTTTAAAACAGCTGTCTCCCGGTGAAAATTCAAATATTTGCGTTGTAGGCGATGATGATCAGTCAATTTATTCCTGGAGAGGCGCAAATTATGAAAATATTCTTATGTTCGAAAAAGACTATCCTTTAAACAAAGAAATTAAACTTGAACAGAATTACCGTTCTACAACAACAATTTTGGATGCGGCAAACGGAGTAATTTCAAATAATACAGACAGAAAAGAAAAAAATCTTTGGTCTCAAAAAAAGAGCGGTAAACCTCTGGAATTGGTTTTTCCTGAAAACGAAACTGCAGAAGCCGATTTTATCGCATCCCAGATAAGATCTATAATGATAAAAGAAGATCTTAAATATCATGATTTCGGCGTGCTTACAAGAACAAATTCATTGGCGCGTAACATAGAAGAATCATTTTTAGCAGAAAATATCCCCTATCGTGTTTCCGGCGGCACAAGCTTTTTTCAGAGAAAGGAAATAAAAGATATAATATCATATCTTCGTCTTATTGCAAATCCAGATGATGATATTAGCCTTTTACGAATCATTAATACTCCACGGAGAGGTATTGGAAAAAATACTATCGCTGTAATAAGTGAAATAGCAAAAAAGAATCATATTGGCATGATGGGTTCAATATCAAGATTAAATTACAGCAGGTCAGGCGGACAGCAGGGTTTATTTCAGGAAAAGGGAGCAGCAACTGAATTGGAAGAATTTTCCATAATGATTGAAAATTTCCGCAGTTTATTTCTGGAAAGGGAAAGCGCTGCAGGAAAACCCTGGAAGCTGTCACAATGTGTCCGCACATTGGCAGATAACATAGATTACTGGAGTTACCTTGTACTTGAACACGGCAAGAATGAAAAAAAAGCAAGATGGAAATACAGCAATATAGAATATTTTATTAAAATGATAGAAAACTGGGAAAGCGATCCTGACAATTTGGATGCGGGTTTATATCCATGGCTTAACAGAATCAGCTTAATTACACGCGAAGAAGGCGATGATGATAATGAAGGCAAAGTAAATCTTATGACAATTCATTCTGCAAAAGGCCTTGAGTTTCCGGTTGTCTTTATAGCAGGAGCAGAAAAAGGATTAATTCCGCATGAAAAAAGCCTTGAAGAAACAGAAGATGAAGACGGCAATATAACAGGCAGCGCCGCCGGCAGTATCGAAGAAGAACGGCGTCTTTTTTATGTTGCAATTACAAGAGCACGGGAAAAATTATTTATTTCCAGCTGTCAGAAACGCCGCCGTTTACAAAACACAATAGATTGCTCCCCTTCTCCCTTTCTTGAAGAAATACCAAATGAACTAATAAAAGTTCATGAAAAAGAAACAGAAATAATTGATAATGAAACTGCAGATTTATTCATGGAAAAAATGAAAGCAATGTTAGGTTAGGGGCTTTAATTTTTTTTGTACTCAATACAAGCGGAGCATACTGCTGTCCAGAAATATTCTAAAGTGTATGTCTAAAATCATTCAGGCGAGAGTATATTACTGCTAGGTCAAAACTTTGCAAAGAGTCCACCTCCGAGCCTGCTGCGCGTCTCTCCGGTGGGGAACGGCAAGAATGTATTGCCGAGCCGTTCCTGTTCTCGCCTGTATGAAATATTAGTTAAAAGGCTCGAACAGGGCGAACGTTGACGAAGTCGTACTTGCTGAATTCGTACTGAGTTTTGGAGCGTCATATAATAAAAATTACAGCTCCTAACTCAAAGCCTTGCCTGTTTCTTCAATATCGTTTCTTTGAATATGAAGAATTTTCGCTAGTTTTCCAGCTATCTTATGCATTTCATCTTCAGAAAGACAACCGATACATTTCCCCAGCATTGCTTTTTCTACTGTGATTATTTTTTCTGTCATTACATAACTGATTTTTTCTAAACCGTTTTTAATACTTGGTTCAATTTTCAAACGTGTAGAAATATTTTCTGAATTATAAGTGGTAAATAAGCATAATATTATCGATTCAAAATTATCAGCAATATCTGCCTGGACAATTAATACAGGACGAGCTTTAGATGCATAACCTTTGTCTTGAAGCGTCCACAGTTCACCTCTCTTCATTTAAAACCTTTTGAGAATAAAAATTAGCAAACTCTAAAGCATCCTTCTCACAATCAAATGGTTCAACAGTCTCCTTTTCATTAGAGGAGTCACATACATATTTAGGAGCTTCTTTTTGATAATCAAAAGAATACTCGTACCCCTGTTGAGCTTGGGAAGTATTATTTTTTGTATTGGCAGCCGTCATAATTCTAATACTATCATTATACCTATATTTTTGTAAAGTCGTAATATTTACGATATGTTTTATTTCGCCGCTGCCAAAAGAAACGCTGCCACTCTGGTAACCAATGACAGTTGTCTACCTGTTACTAGTCAAGCGAGCGGCTGCCCGCAAAACCTTCCTGACCGTCAAACCATACTTTTACCCAGCCATTTTTGTCAGCTTCTTCCAAAACAACAACCCTATCCCCTTTATTAAGGATCTTTATCAGGTTAAAGTGATCGTGGCTTGTATGTTTTGAAGAACGCATTGCCCTGTTGTCCGTATTTACAGTTGCCGTTCTGCCGGAAGGAGCGATGGGTACAGATTTTCTTTCAGCGCCAATATTAATGTGTTCTGCCAGTGCATAACCTTCTATTATATTCAACCCATAACCTTGCTCGGCGAACAGAATAGGCAGAAAACCGTCACGTTCTTCTCCTGCAACTGCCACAACATCATTACGGTTTACCAATGCTACAATCCTGCTTAATTGAAGAGGATGAGAATGCATGACCAATGTATTTGTAACAGGTCTGCCAGTTTGCAATGATGCAGGCTCTGAATATCCTTCGCCAGAATACCCTAATCGTTCAGCAAAATTGTTGATCCATTGTACTAAGCCATTTCCAGTTGAATCTGCTTCTGTTGCAGCATTACTTGTATTATTAAACTTGATAAGATTGCTTCTCGCCCAGCCGCGGCTTGTAAATGCCCAGCCGTCATTTGTAAAGCCATAGACATGAATACCGATAGAACTACCTGTCCAGTTAGATTCAACGCGGGTTTCTGTGTAAGGATTGGTAAAGAACCTTACCTGTGAAGAATCTATAGTTGTATTTATTGTGGGAAAATCTTTATTGCTGCTGAAGGTACCGTATAAGGATATAATAATAACAGGTACAAAAGGCAGTAAAAGAAGATAACCTGTTTTTTCATTTTTAAAAATAACTGCAAAAATTTGTACAGTTAAACCCATCACGGCACCAACAATTATTCCCGCTAATACAATTCTTGGAGTGCTTAAACCCAAGCTTAAATCTTTCATACCTATTAACCAAAGGGTAAATACAACCGCACCCCCTGCAACAAAGAACCCGCCAAAAAAATGATAAAATTTTTCCGCAATTGCTGCTAAAAATCCTGCAGCATTTGCAAATGTTGCTCGTGTTTTATCAAAATTTCTCTGCTCAGTCGCTTCTGTGCCGTGGTATACTTTACCGTGGTCACCTTCATATCTATCCATAATATAGTCTCCTTATAAATTTGTTAGTTTGATATTCAATAAACAATTTATATTACTATACAACAAAACTAAGCTTTTTTCCACATACATTTCCATGGCAGCAGGTACGCTTTTTTTGTAGGGAAAAAGAAAAGGAATATACTCCCCATTACACATCTTGTATCTCCCACTACACACGAGTCTTACAACCAATACCTCACACAGAGGCACCAAGACGCAAAGGACACAAAGGGGTTTGTTTTTTTAATTACAACAAAAAACGTCAACAGTTACCAATCGAAATATGCAGTAGTACGCTACATATAGTACCGTTAGGTGTCATGCGACACTATAAAAAATCGGTAACAGGTACACTTGCGCACTCACACTGGGGCGCAAACCACGGCTCGATTTCCTACGGTCACATCGGCGCAGACTTGATCACGCTTTGTTCGATACTGCGCATCCCTGTTAATATGCACAATGTTTGTGAAGATAAAATTTTCCGCCCTGCGTATTGGAACGCTTTTGGCATGGACAAGGAAGGAGCGGATTACAGGGCTTGTAAGGCCTTGGGGCCGCTATACAGATAACGCCAAGGAAGAAGAGGAAAGAATTTTACCACGAACCAAAAGAACTCATACCTGCGGTATGTTCACGAACTTGCGGTTTGATATATCAGCAGAGGCAAAACTTGCCCCTGCTGATGGAAACTTCGTTTCATTTTCGATAGTAATGTGCAGCTAGTCAGCCGCACTAAAATAAGGTTAAAAAGCCCGAACCGCGCGGACACTGCCGCCGGTGTTCTTGGTGCTGTTGAACTGAAGGCCACCGCCGAAATCCTGACCCCACGCGAGATCACTACTGGACTGCGAAGAAGACCAAAAAAAACCTGACGACAAACCAAAATCAGCTCGCCTAAGATATAGCTGATTTAATTCGTCTCTGCTTGGCAAGAACCAGTCATTAAATTCTGCAATAGTGTAATTATCACACGCTAATGCCGCATAAATATATGTATCAGATGGATAGAGTGCTTTTTCTGCCGCTATAATTAAAGCCGTATTATTTCTGCCTGAACCAATGGTTAATAAAGTTCCAG
>Ga0123356_10000240_pt1 | contig 63107 bp, 71 predicted proteins | sample TergutEmb28metaG_2_FD_92546 | JGI IMG/M metagenome (GOLD analysis project Ga0123356, IMG submission 92546) | Embiratermes neotenicus P3 segment gut microbial communities from Petit-Saut dam, French Guiana - Emb289 P3 | ecosystem: Host-associated > Arthropoda: Insects > Digestive system > Gut ...
ATTTATCCGCCGGACGCGCTGTAATAATCCGTTTATCTGTTCCGCGTTCCGTATATACAACAAAATAAACCGATCCCACTTTACCTATAGTTTGCCATCGTTCCTCTTCCGATGTATTATTTTTACTCCGATCAAAGCGCTCTATTCTTTCCGGATCGGTAAAAATATATTGTGCATCTTCAAAGCCTACACCATGCTCTTCTTTGTTAAGAATGTTTTTTGCTTCATCCCATTCTATACCGATCAACTTCATAAATAAAATGTAACACAATATGTCTTACTTGTCAAGAGGCAGTTTTGACTCACCCAGTTGCCAGCCGGTAAATCGCTTCTAAATCATCTCAGTCTTGATTTACCATTGCTTTCCATGGCACTATAATTTATGACTCCCACAAAACTTTCCGCCATCCTAATCTTTACCATCCCGTTATTATACATAGGGTGCCTCTCATTAGATCAGGCAGATGTTCCGCAAATCGGCGGCATGGTGTTTATAAAAGGCGGAACTTTTTTTATGGGCAGCCCTGCAAATGAACATGAACGCAGAATCGATGAAACTCAACATCAGGTTACAGTAAGTTCGTTTTACATGAGCGTATATACAGTTACACAAAAAGAATATATAGAAGTAATGGGAGAGAATCCCAGTTTTTTTCGAGGAGATAATTTACCTGTAGAAAAAGTAAGTTGGTACGACGCGATTGAGTACTGTAATCGCTTAAGCGAACGCGAAGGATTAACGCCTGTATATACTATTAACAAGGATAAGGCCGATCCAAACAATTTAAACGTAATGTATAGTAATCAATTTCATCCTGATCCGCTTAGATGGACAATAACATGGGATAAAAACGCAAACGGCTACAGGCTGCCTACAGAAGCAGAATGGGAGTACGCCTGCCGCGCCGGAACAACCACACGCTTTTGGAGCGGAGATGATGAAATGTCTTTGTCAGGCAAAGTAAATGCCGCTGATTTAACATTTATAGAACGAATGGGAAAAAATGATTTTGAATGGGTTAATTTTCATGATGGTTTTGATTCAACTTCTCCTGTAGGAAGTTTTGCTCCCAATCCCTGGGGATTGTATGACATACTTGGAAATGTATACGAATGGTGCTGGGATTGGTACGGAAGTTATCCGTCAGAACCGCAATCAAATCCAACCGGCGCGGTTTCTGGTACAGAACGTGTTATACGCGGCGGCTCATGGATCAACGGCGGAGACTATCTTAGATCTGCCGCAAGAGGAAGCGCAGTACCGCTTTTAGGGCGTTATCTTTTTAGTGTTCAAAGTTTTCGTGTCGTACGAAACGCGCAGTAGAGGTGCAATATGCGGGAAAAACTAACGCCATGTGAACAAAAAATACTGGAATTGCTTCTCAAAGGTTCATCTGTTAAAGATGTCTCTTATGCGATGAATATCCACTGCCAAACCGTCTATTTTCACAGAAAAAATATTTTTGATAAATTGGGCGTAAACAGCAGTAATGAGCTGTTAATTAAATGCATGCAGGGTAAGGACAGCAATAATCAACCATTAGTAAAGTCTACGCAAAAAAAAGAAAGTCAAAGACTGGCAGCAGGCGAAGGATTTCCTCCTTATTTTAAGTACTGGATGACATTTTCTGATAAGCTTGGCACATCGATTAACTTGTCGGCAAAAAAAGAAAAAATAAACGGAAAATTACAATTATGCCATACTATCTGGGGAAAAATGTTTGCTGACAATGCGGCTTTTGCCGGGTTTGTATGCCCGACAGATTATAGTTCATTCAAAATAATTAAGGAATCTTCTTCTTTTTCGTTTAATGTTTTAGGCGACGGTAACTATTACGAAGTTATGCTTACAACATCAGATTCAAGAACTAAGGGCGAACAAAATCATCATCGTTTTATATTTCCTACAATAAAGGGAAAAGTATCTACTGTCCATGTTAAAATGAGCGATCTTGAACAGGCAAAAATATCGGATAAATTGCGTTTTGGCAGACCTGTAAAGTTTATTAAAAAAAATATAGAACTGTTTCAGTTTCAGATACACACTCTCGGCGATTTTAAATTTAAAATTTGGAATATAAGATTTTATAAATAACCCATAATTTTTATAGGTTTTTTATTCTATAGAAAATACTATAATCTTTATTTATACTGAACAATGGAGGGTTTCTATGAAAAAACCTATAATTTTTTAGGTTTTTTTATATGTAAACTTGTTATAGTATATTTTATACTCATTATTTGATGGAGGGTTTTTATGAAAAAATTAATAAAAATGACTATCGGTGTTTTAATTATCGCTCTTGCAACAGCAGCTTTTGTATCTTGGCAGGGGATTACTGCACCAGGAAGAACAGTTCCTAATCAGCATGCAAATTTTCAGGGAAAAACAAATGTTTTACAGGTAAGCCCCGGGAGCGGCGGATATGATTGGGCTGTCTTAACTTATGATTTAGGAGCTTATTCAGGACGTGTAACAATAGAAGTATCTATGCAGGTTTGGCTTGATAGGCCGACAAAAGTTGTCTGGCAGGTAAATAACAATAACTGGCCTATTATAGCAGGTAATACTAATGCAGATTTACCTGCAAGGCAGTGGCTAGAAGTCAAAGGGTCAAATACAATAACACTGGAACCAAACAGGATGTTGTATTTATCTACTCACCATTTTGGAAACAATATAACAGCTTACATCGATGACATTACAATTACTATTAACGGCAATGTAGTTAATACACCTGTTGTAATTGATACATCTTTAACTGCGCTTCATACAAAATGGCCGTTCCGCGTTGGTGTCGCAGTTTCTGACACATCTTTCTCTGTTGTAAGTCCACAGCGTCAATTGCTTCGTCATTTTAATGTATTGGTAGCAGAAAACAGAATGAAACCCGATGGCATTATGCCTCACCCCTGGACACCAACAGGCGCTTATCGCTGGGCAGAAGCCGATGCAATGGTAAATTATGCAGAAGCGAATAACCAAAAAATCCGCGGGCACGTCTTAATCTGGCATAACTCAATACCTGACGCATTTTTTAGAGGAAGCGGAAGGCAGGGAAGAGCGACAACAGACGAACTTTATGCCCGTATGGAACATCATATTAAAACTGTATTCGAGAAATACAGAGGAAGAATCGAATGGTGGGATGTTGTAAACGAAGCTGTCGGAGATGACGGTAATCCCAGAGCTCCGGGTAATGTTGCCGGAACAGGAACTGATAGTCAATCTGTTTTTACACAGATAATGTTAGACGCAGGAAAAACAGGTACTGATAGGTACGAATACGTGCTTAAAGCATTTCAGTTTGCACGCCAATACGCTGACGCAAACGGCGGACAAAATGTAAAACTTTTCCTTACAGATTACAGTATGGAAATTCCCGGTGCCAAGCACAACGGTTTTTTAAGGCTGTTGGATTATTTAATCGCAAATAACGCTCCAATAGACGGAGTCGGGGTACAAGGACATTATAATCATGACTGGCCTGCAGTTAGGGATGTATCCAGAGGTATCGACGCATTTACTTCGAGAAGAAATCCAAGAACAGGACAGAACCTTGTAATTCAAGTTTGTGAGCTTGATATTTCGATCTATCGGCGTAACGAAACAACATGGAGCAATACAGGAGCAAGAGGAACTTTAACTCTTGCAGAACGCGAATTAAATACCCGTTTAACAGCGCAGGCTCAAAGATACCGTGAGTTTTTTGATATGTATTTAGAAAAATATAACGAAGGTAAACTTGACATGGTATTGATCTGGGGTATCGATGACGGTACCAGCTGGATCAATGAATTTCCTGTAAGAGGCAGAACAGATCATCCGTTGTTGTTTAACAGGCAATACCAGCCCAAACCTGCATTCCATGAATTAATAAGAGGCAGATAATGCTTCAGAGACCACGGAGGAGCACAGAGATTTGATTTGAAAATCATTCACTCTCTGTGAAACTCCGTGCCCTTTGTGGTTTTTATTCTTCCTTACTCTGCAGCTAATCTGTATATCGCTTCTGCGTCTTTTTCATCCAGTTTGCGGTAATTCCCGATTTGACCAAAATGTACAACACGTTTTGCCATTTCGGGGATTTGCGCAGGATCAATATTTGCGTCAGAAAAACGCACAGGCATTCCAATTAATTTAAAAAAATCTTCCATTTGGGAAATACCTTCCTGCGCGCTGTTAACGCCCCAGACTTTTTTTGCAAAACGTTCAAAGCGGTGTGGATTTACAGATATATTGTATTTCATCCAAGCGGGGAATATTATCGCAAGACCAGCGCCGTGCGCTATATCAAAAAGAGCGGACAGTTCGTGATCCAGCGCATGGCTTGCCCAGTCGCCGAGGCGGCCAGTGTCGAGCAAGCCATTGTGTGCTATCGCGCCTGCCCACATTATTTCTGCGCGGGGAGCATAATCTTTTTCGCCGCCGCTAAAAATTTTGCGCGCGTTATTAATAATTGTTCTCATCGTGCCTTCGCAGAGTTCATCTGTAAGTTCAACATCCTGATCGATTGTAAAGTATCGTTCCATTATATGCGCCAACATGTCGGTTATTCCGCAGGCAGTTTGATACGCCGGCAGAGAATATGTTAATTCGGGATTCAATATAGAAAAAACCGGGCGGTTAAAAAGGGAGTGCATTCCTCTTTTATATGGACCTTCTTCGTTCGTGATAACACAGCTTGTGCTCGATTCGCTGCCTGCCGCGGGAATTGTTAAAATAACGCCGGTTGGCAGGGCTTTTTCTGGAGATATTTTTCTTTCAAAAAAATCCCAAATATCGCCGTCATTAACAGCGCCCACAGCGATTGCCTTGGAAGAATCTATTACAGAACCGCCGCCGACAGCAAGGATCATTTCGAGCTTTTCGTTCTTTACCATATTAACGCCTTCTTTTACCAGAGAAAGACGCGGATTCGGCTGAACGCCCGTTAATTCGATCCATTCAATATTAGAGTCTTTTAAACTGTTTTTTACCCTGTCAATAAGTCCCGAACGAACGGCAGAACCGCCGGAATGGTGAAGTAAAACCCTTTTTCCATATATCGAAGTTTCTCTTCCTATCTGATCTTCTGTATCTTTCCCAAAAATTATTTTGGTTTTATTGCAATATTCAAAATTCCGCATGTCTTTCCTCTTTTTGCATTTTTTCATACTATACAATTTTATCAGATCATAGTAAACTGAATGTAATGAGATCAGGATTTTCTACCAGATTTTGCCGAAAATGTTTGGCTTTGTCTCTGTCACCAGAGGTCATGAACCGGTTTGCTAAAATGACAAACCCGGGGTATGATCTTCAAAAAAGTTTTGGGTTCTCCAAGGGACACCCTATCGGTCCCCACGAAGCCGCAGATCGAATCGTCGCTGATATGGTAGCTGACGGATATTATATCGATTTTATCGAAACCCTTATTAAAGTAGACGAAAAAGGCTACATGGGGCACAAGTATAATTTTAGGGGACTCGATGATGTTGTCGGAGATGTTCTGCAGGCGGGCTTTAGTTATGATAAAGCGACAGGTCAATTTTTCGAAGATCAGAGCCAGCAAATTACCCGCAATTGGGGACGCCTTGTAGAAGGTGACGAGCGCCAAATGGCTATTCTCAGGCTCGATGTAGTCGGCAATACAGCTATCGTAAAATCAAATCCAAAACAGCTAATTGATAAAACTTACGGCGATTTAAGAAAGATAGTAACCAATGCTGTAGTTTCAAGGCTTGGCCGTCTTTGGACATGGGAAGGCGACGGAGCTCTAGCTGTTTTTATGTTAGGTGATTACAGCAGAATGGCAATTTTTGCAGGAATAGAAATTATTAGCGAAATGTTTATTTTTAATAAAATGGACAATCCGCTCAACTCTGCGATTAAACTTAGAATCGCTGTAAACTCCGGTCATCTTACTTATTCGGAAAGCGAAACTCAATATACAAAAGCAGATACAGTTAAGAAGGCAATATTATTGGAATCAAAAGCCGCTGTTCCTAATTCGCTTGTAGTTTCCGAAAGCCTTGCGATGTCTCAGGATCAGTCATTATTGAATGTTTTCAGCGATTCAAAAATCGTTCCCAATTCTACAGAAAAATACAGGATTTATCAGGTAGGTTAATATGGTCTATGTTTTTACCGGTAAAACAGCGTCATTAAAAGCGTTTTTGCCAAAGAACACAGTTTTTGAAACTTCGCCGTTGTCAAAACATTCTCCGTCTGCGGCAGACATTACCTATGTCGATATAACCGGTCTTACGGCAGCAGATCAAAAAAAAGCGGTTGCTCAGTTAAAAAAGAATTGCAAGGATTCGGCTTGGGGAATAATCGATCCTAAGGGAAGCATTAAAGATCCTGCCGCCTTATTTTTTGAAGGAGCCAGCGATTATTTGGGTGCTTCTTTTTTAAAGGGTTCAAATACTGTTGACACAAAACGGCTTAAAGAAGTACAGCAGTGGCGCAAAACATACGCAAGCGCAGTCGCTCTGGAAAGCGCTTCTAAAGCAGCAGCCGGTTCGGAAACCGGAGGGTTTTTAAAATCCGGTATTAAACTGCCGTCTGCAAGTTCATTCCCCGGCTGGAAAAAAATGCAAACCGGCAAGTCTATGCCTTTTTATCTATTGTATTGTTCGCTTCAGGGAAAAACATCACTCGATACCCGCCTTGGAGAAAAAGTTCTTGCGCAGGTTCATAAACGTTTTCTTGCTCTGCTTTCTGCAAAGTTTAAAGCGGCTGACGGTTTACTCTGGATGGACACCGGCAAGGATTGTCTCATACTTTTACCTGCGCGGGCAAAAAGCGCAGAATTGGCAATCAAAGCATGTTTAGGAATGATCGTTGCTGCTCCGCTTCATATTTTGGAATTTCTCGGCATTAATATTCCCGCTAACTTTATTTTTGCTCTTCATTACGGTTCTGTAAGCTACAAGCCGCCCGGAAAAACCGGCACTGTTGTAAGCGATGCGGTAAATTCAATTTTTCATCTTGGCGCAAAAAAATCAGAACCCGGAAGGCTTACGATTTCCGGCGAACTTCCTGATGTAAGTATTCCAAAAGCTTTGCAGGATTTATTTACTTCCAACGGTGAATACGAAGGCAGAAAAATCTGGCATACAAAAAAATTCAACTACTCTAAAGCGTGGTTCTAAAACATGGTTTTGAATTCGCGGAAAAAAAAAGCCCTTGTCTTTACATTTAAGCGCGGCATTTATCCCAACGAACAAAAGCAATTTACAGAAGATGTCCCAATAAATACTCTGCTTCCGCCGCAGGGACACGAAATTATTTTTCCGCTTTTAATGCATATGGGAGCTGTCTGCGAACCTCTTGTAGAAAAAGGGCAGAAGGTTCTGCTTGGCGAAAAGATCGGCGACTCAAGCGCGTTAATCAGCGCTCCTATTCATTCTAGTGTTTCGGGAATCGTTAAGGATATTCGTCCTCATTTAACAATAATGGGCACGATTGTTAATTCGATAATTATAGAAAATGACGGAGAGTTTAAAGAACACGAATGTATTAAACCGCGCGAAAGTTACGAAAACCTCACAAGAGAAGAAATATTAAGCATAATCCGCGAAGCGGGAATTGTCGGTCTTGGCGGCGCGGGATTTCCTACTCATGTAAAACTTTCTCCGCCGCCGGATAAAAAAATCGATACAGTTATTGTAAACGGCTGTGAATGCGAACCGTATTTGACAACTGACAACAGAATAATGATAGAAGAATCCGCGCGCATTGTAGCAGGGTTAAAAATTTTATTAAAAGTGATTCAAACCGCAAGAGGAATTATTGCGATAGAAGATAATAAACCCGAAGCTATCGAACATCTCAAAGAGTTCTGCGCGGATATTCCCGATATAAAAGTAGCAGTTGTAAAAACTAAATATCCGCAAGGATGCGAAAAACAACTGGTAGACGCAATCACAGGGAGAGAAGTTCCGTCGGGCGGTATTCCAATTGATGTCGGATGTATTGTAAACAATGTTGATACAGTAATCGCAATACACCGCGCGATAATCCGCGGGCGTCCGCTTATGCGCAAGGTTGTAACATTAACAGGCGGCGCTATCAGAAACCCCGGCAATTATAAAATGCGAATAGGAACTTTATTAAGCGACCTGGTCGAATTAACAGGCGGCTATAAATCCAATCCCGCAAAAATAGTTGTAGGCGGTCCTATGATGGGTACTGCTATTTTTGATACAGATGTTCCGATTGTAAAAACAACAGAGGGCGTTATTTTTCTTACAGAAGAAGAAGCGCACATTCCGCCGGAAAGAAACTGCATACGCTGCGGAAAATGCGTAGAGCGTTGTCCTTCCGGTCTTATACCGACCGAATTAAACGCGGACATCTTAAGAGAAGACGGCGAAGCGTTTATTAAACACCATGGTCTTGACTGCATAGAATGCGGAAGCTGTTCTTATATATGCCCTGCAAAGAGACGTTTGTCTCAGGCGATTCGAACAATCAGAAGGGTTGAGCTGGAAAAAATTAAACAATCCAGATTAAAGGAAACAGCAAAATGAAAATAGTTATAAATCAAATAATGACTGTTTCTTCTCCGCCTCATATGTACGGTACTGATACTATCGAATTCCGCATGCGCGATGTTTTAATTGCGCTTTCTCCAGCTTTTTTTATGGCTCTTTATCATTACGGCGTTCAGGCGTTTTATACAACTGCAATTGCGGTGTTTTCTGCGTTAATGGCAGAATATTTGTTTCAGAGGGTTATGAATAAGCCTGTTACAATTAATGATTACAGCGCGGTAATTACCGGAGTTTTAATTAGTTTTAATCTTCCGCCGGATGTTCCGGTTTGGATTCCCGTTGTAGGAAGCGTTTTTGCTATTATTGTAGTAAAGCAATTGTTCGGCGGACTCGGCTCTAACTTTATCAATCCCGCGCTTGCGGCAAGAGCGTTTCTTCTTGCGTCATTCCCTTTTCATATGACAAACTGGACATTCGCTCCGGACTCTGTTACAAGCGCGACATATCTTGCTGTTGTAAAAGGCGATCCGTCTTTTTCGCCGGAGCTTTCTGATTACCTCGCTCTTTTATTCGGCAAAGTCGGCGGATGTCTTGGTGAGACAAGCGCTGTTGCGCTTCTTATCGGAGGAGTATATTTATTAGTCAGAAGAATAATTAACTGGAGAATACCTGTTTTTTATATAGGAAGCTTTGCGGTTTTTGCGTTTATTTTTGGACGGACTGGTTTTTTTGTAAGCGAGAATTTATTGTTCGAAGTTTTAAACGGCGGTTTAATAATGGGCGCGTTCTTTATGGCGACGGATTACGCTACAAGCCCGATAACGCCTAACGGAAAAATCGTAATGGGTATAGGCTGCGGATTTTTAACAGTCTTTATAAGATTTTTCGGCGGTTATCCGGAAGGCGTAAGTTACGCGATTATTATTATGAATCTTTTTGTTCCGCTTATCGATAAATATATAAGACCGAGAGTTTACGGCCGCAGTATAATTAAGCACAAGAAAACATGGAGAAAGTCATGAGTGCAAAATATATCGTTAAACCAGCTATGACTCTTCTTATTACTGCGGTAATTACCGTGACCGCTTTAAGTTTTGTATACAATCGCACTGAAGAGCCGATAGAAAGGCAAAAACTCAGAATACAAGAAACTGCAATGAGAGAGGTAATGCCGCGCGCTGCAGAATTCAAAGAGCTAAATATAGAAAATACGGGAAGCATTACCGCAGTATACGAATGTTTTTACAGCAGCGAGGCTCTGGCTGATAGTGTTTTAATAGGTTATATTGTGTACCTTTCTCCGGAAGGTTACAGCGGCAAGATTGATCTTGTTGTCGGAGTATCAATAGCAGAAAAAAATATTTCCGGCATGCGGGTTATTCGGCACACAGAGACGCCCGGCTTTGGTGCAAAAGCTGTGAGAGAAGATTTTTACCGGCGTTTTGACGGCGCTGCTCTTGTGCCTCTGGGAGTTGTCAGGCATTTCCCCGAAGAAAATGAGATACAGGCAATTACAGGTTCTACTATAACAACAAAAGCTATAACCAATGCAGTCAACGAAGCGATTGAATGGAGCTTGGCGAATTATGAATATATAGAAGATTATGATGATTATGAATACAGGGCAGACAGGATAGAAGAATGAAATACATCGAATTAATTAAAGACGGTATTTTTAATAAGAACCCTGTTTTTGTGCAGGTCTTGGCATTATGTCCGCTTCTTGCAGTTACGACTTCTGCCGTAAACGCTGTCACTATGGGGCTTGCAACCACTGCGGTTATGATTTGCGCATGTGCGGCTATTTCTGCCGTAAGAAAATTAATCCCCAACGAAATTAGAATTGCCGCTGCAGTTGTAATAGTTGCGGGATTTGTAACAGTTCTTCAGCTTTTGCTTGACGCGTATGCGCCTCCTGACATAGTAGCATCACTTGGAATATTTATCCCTCTTATAGTTGTTAATTGTATTCTCTTTGCCCGTATCGAATCATTTGCATCAAAGAATAAAATATTTGCTTCTATGATTGACGCTTTAGGAATGGGGCTCGGTTTTACTTTAGGTCTCTTTGTTATCGGCGTAATACGAGAATTTTTCGGAAGCGGTTCTGTTTTTGGCATCGAGCTTTTACACGATGAAAATGCGCATGTGCTTATAATGGTTCTGCCTCCCGGCGCTTTCTTTACGCTCGGCGCAATTATTATGATACGCAAACAGATCCGTGATGTAAGGCTCAGAAGAAAGAAGGCAGGCAGATAATGGAATTATTTTTTATATTTATCGGAGCGGCTTTAATAAATAACTATGTTTTGGTTCAGTTTTTGGGAATGTGTCCGTATTTTGGCGTGTCAAAAAAAACGGAGACTGCTCTTGGCATGGGTTTTGCCGTAATGTTCGTTATGATGCTTTCATCAGCTATTACATTTCTTTTTTATGAATATGTTTTGGTACCGTTAAACATTACTTATCTGCGTACAGTTGTATTTATTCTGATTATTGCGTCAATCGTACAGTTTGTCGAAGTATTCATGAAAAAAATGTTAACCAGTCTTTATGCAATGCTCGGCGTTTATCTTCCATTAATTACTACTAACTGTGCAATATTCGGCGTTGCGCTGATTAATATACAAAACAGATACTCAATAGAGGGGTATTCGTTTATTGATTCGATCGTAAGCAGTTTTGGCGCCGGAGCTGGTTTTACTCTTGCTATGCTGCTGCTTGCAGGTATCCGTGAAAAGTACGAAAACAATCCTGATGTTCCAGAAATTTTTAACGGGTTTCCGCTTGCATTATTTTCTGCGGGACTTATGAGTATCGCGTTTATGGGATTTTTGGGGCTTATATGATAGAAGGAATAATGATAGAAAATATTTTGTTTCCTGTTATCTGTGTCGGAGGACTCGCTCTTGTTTTTGGAGTTATTCTTGGTTTTTCTGCCAAAAAATTTGCTGTAGAATCTGATCCAAAGGTAGATAAAATAATAAACGTACTGCCCGGTGCAAATTGCGGCGGCTGCGGGTATCCCGGCTGTACTGTTTTTGCCGAACGTGTTGTAACAGGCGAAGCAAATTATAGAGGCTGTCCTCCCGGCGGCTCTTCCGCTGCAATCGAAATTGCAAGAGAAATGGGAATTGACGCAGCGCCGACAAACAGAAAAATTGCATTTATAAAATGCAACGGAACAAATGACAATATAAAAAGAAACTATATTTATGACGGTCCAAAAAGCTGTGTATCGGCTTCTCAGCTTGCGACAGGCGGAAACAAAACCTGTACGTACAGCTGCATAGGGCTTGAGAGCTGTAAAAATGCCTGTCCTTTTAATGCAATAAAAATGATAGACAGCATTGCGGTTGTTATAAACGAAAAATGCACTGCCTGCGGAAAATGCATAAAGGTATGCCCAATGAAGCTGATAGAAATCGTACCCGAAAAAAGCAAGGTACGCGTTTTGTGCAACTCACGGGACAAAGCAAAACTTGTAAGAGAAAGCTGCCGCGCCGGATGTTTTGGCTGCACTCTCTGCCAAAAAGTTTGCAAAGAGGGTGCAATAACTGTTGCAGATAACATCGCGCATATAGATTACGATAAATGCACGCTGTGTATGGAATGTATCGATAAATGCCCGTCAAAAGCAATCAAACTGATGAATTAAATTCTTCGCTCTTTTTAATTGTTGCGGCAAAAATACTGCTGATTAATCCAAGCGCGGCAGACATTGTAAAGAGCGCTTCGATACCGGCTGTTTTCCAAATCCAGCCGCCTAAAAGGGCAATAGAAACGCTGAAAATATGATTTACTGAGATACCTGTAGAAAGCGTTGCGGTAATTTCTTCTCTGTCAGAAGAAATCCGCTGAACATATACATTGTTTGCCATGCTTGCTACAGAAAGAACCTGATCCAAAACAAAGTTACAGCATATTACAATAAACGCAACAGCGGGTATAAATAATCTGTGCGAAAAGCCGTACAACAGGCAGACAAAAACCAAAATGATAGTATCGCCTATCATTACTTTTTTATATCCGATTTTATCGATGAGTCTGCCGATTAACGGACTGCAGAACATAACAAATACAGAACAAATAGCCAATAAAAGCGCCATCGTAGAAGGATCTGTCATGTACTCGCGGACAAGAACATACGGCGCAAAAGTTAAAAAGATTTGTTTGCGTGAGCCGTAAAAGACTTCCATTATATAATACTTTGTAAACTTCTTAGCAAAATAAAAACGCTGCCTTGGCGCTTTAAGCGTAGTTTCTTTGAGCGCGGCGGCGACAAGAGCCGCAGTAGTCATTAGAGCCGCAGCAATACCAAAAACAATTCTGTATCCGATAATATCTATTCTGGAATATCCATATTTATCCAAAAAGAAAAAGATCCCTGTGACAAGAAGAAGCCCTATAATAGTACCCAGCTGTCCTATCGAAGTTGTTATCCCAAGGGAGGCTCCCGACTTTTCCCGTTTGGCAAGATCCATTGCGATAGTACTTCGTACAGGCATAATGATATGCTCGCCTGTACTGAACAAAACCATAAATATTACGACAAAGATTTTTGTCATAAAAAATTCAGAACTGCTTGTGAGTAAAAGCCCTGCCATTCCGCCTGACATCAGAGCAAGGCCGATTTTAAAAACTTTACTGTCCGCGAATCTGTACATTAAAGCAAGAATAAAAATTAATAAAAGACCGGGCAGTTCCCTGAATGCGTCAACGATTCCGCGTTCAAATTCATCGATATTAATAATCTCTGATAAATAATTATTCTGCACTCCATGCTTCATTCCAATTGCAATCCCGAATATGACAAGAACGCTTAAAAAACGTGCAATCTTTGCGTTTGGGAGGTAAATATTATCAAGGAATGCAGGCCGCTCTTTCATAATTTTTTAGTATACAGTAAAATAAAACAAAGGACTAGGAACATGTATGATATTGCCGTTATAGGGCTCGGACCGGCTGGCGCTACATTTGTCAGGTTGTTAAAAAAAAATTACAAAGTCATACAGCTGGACAATTTCTAAGGATAATTGTTTTGTCATAGGAGGGGCTTTTCCTTCCAAAGACAGCGTCAAAAGATTTGAAGCGCTTAAGCGAAAAATTAAAGGCAAAGGTATTTCGTTTGGCAAATTAATAAAGAGAGAAGGATGTTTTGTATATTTAAACAAAGGGTATTTAAATACATGTACAGGAAAAAGAGGCGTTTATTTAATCGGAGAAGCCGCAGGTATGATTAGTCCAAGTTCGCTGGAAGGAATAAGTTATTCGATGGAAAGCGCGAGGATACTAGCCGAAGTCATTAATAAAGATTTAAAAAATATTGCAAATATTACAAACAGGTATTTTATTAAAACTCTCGGGATCAGAAAAAAATTATTTTTAAAAATATTTAAAATGCCTTTTATGTATAATAAATTTCTTAGAAAACTAGTGATGAAAAGCGGAATTAAAGCAATCAAGAAAATTCCTCGCTAGAATAAGCGCTGTGTGAACTCTTCTTGGATCAATTCCGCTGTTTCTTTCTCGCCTTGTTCGCACTCAATCCACTTAACATCAGGTATCCCCGCAAAAAAAGTAATCTGCCGTTTTGCATAACGTCTGCTGTTCTGTGCGATTAATGCTTGTACCCCGTCAATGTCCTGTGAAAGCCGCCATTTAGATGAACTGTCCGCAGGGTCAGGATCTTCTATAAAAAACTCGCGGTAGCCGATAGCGCGTAGACCCGGATCATCCGGCGTATAACCTTTTTCGTAAAGCGAGCGGACTTCGGCGGGCAGTCCGCTTTTAAACATTTCGGCGCAGCGAAAATTAATTCTGCGGTAGAGTTCTTCTCTTTGACGGGAGAGTCCGATGATAGTAAAAGAAAAATCGCCGTTGTTGCCGCTGCTGCCGCCTTCGGCGCTATCGCCGACGGTGTTAGAGTTAGCCTTGAACGCAGAAAGCGGACTGCCGCAAGAGCGGAATACTTCCAGCGCGCGCAATAAGCGGTACTCGTCATTTATGTGAATACGCTGTGCGCTTACAGGATCGCATGCTGACAATTCATCCATCAGCGCAGAAGCGCCTTTTTCTGCAAGTTCACGTTTTAATAACGCGCGTATTTCAATGTTAGAAGGAGGCGCTTCGCTTAAACCCATAATTAAATTTTTTAAATAGAACCCTGTTCCGCCTGAAACAACAGGAAGTTTTCCGCGCGAAGCAATTTCTGCGCAGGCTTCCCCTGCAAGCCGGACAAAATCGCCGGCATTAAACTGCTGTGAAGGATCGCAAATATCAATTAAATGGTGCGGAAGAATAGCGCGCTCTTCTGCCGAAGGCTTTGCAGTTCCTATATCCATGCCGCGGTAAACTTGCATTGAGTCGGCAGACACAACCTCAGCTTTGTCTTTAAAGAGTTCCAAGAGAATTTTTGTTTTACCCGAAGCTGTAGGTCCAAAGAGAATTAAAACCGGGGTTCGTTCAGTCTTTGATGAGCCGGTTTTCATTTAAATAAAAACGGATTATTCGGCTTCCAGACGGAATTGGACTTCTTTTGTAAAAACCTGTAGTGCGGCAAGGGCTACCATTTTACCGTCCCAATCGTCTTTTTCATCTTTTTCCATAACCGAAGAAAGCTGATAAGCTCTGCGTGAGGCAGCCGTGGTTACTTCGTACATATTGTCATCGTATTCGATGAGTTCTTTTAAAGGAAATATCATAGCTTCACCTTATCAAAATTATAAACCCTTGTCTAGCCCCATAAGGCAATGCAAGCTGCGCTCCTGTCTTCTCCGTGTTCTTTGCGCCTCTGTGCCTTTGTGTGAGACTCTTTCTGGAATCCTACAAAAACGTCTTTTCCAGATACTGCGCCAGCCCTTCTTCCGTGTTTGGAGCATAAATCAAGTCAGCCGCATCACGTATTTTTTCTCTCGCATTAGCGGGAACGCATGCAAAGCCTGCTATATTAAACATTGGCAAATCATTTTCTTCGTCGCCGAATGCAATTACTTCATGCTGTTTTAAGCCCCTGTGTTCCATAGCTATCCGTAAACCTTCACCCTTAGAAACCCCTGCGTTTATAACTTCCAAAAAAGTCGGATAACTGCGCATTACATTAATCGAATCCCCAAAGCGTTCGTTCATCCTTTGACAGATCTCATTATGAAGCGAAGGGTCTGCGATAAACATTCCTTTAATACAGCCGTTAACAGGCAGCGCCGCAACATTTTTTAAATCTTTTATTACAGGGGTTATACCTGTGTGCTTAAAATAATATTCCGCTTCTTCGCCGTAATTTTCTATTAATAATGTTTCCCATATTTGCTTTGGATCTTTTTCTCCAGTGTCAGGCGAAATCCCTGCCGGCAGATAAACCTGATAGTGAACTTTCAGCTCGCGGGCAACATCTGCACCAAAATCGACTACTTCCATATTTATACAATTTGTATGAAGTATTTTGCCGCAAGGAACATCTGCCACTTCTGCGCCGTTAAAAAAAACCATAGGACCTTCGGCTCCGATTGCACTGCGGTATTTTTCTGACGCTTCGATTGCTCTTCCTGTCGAAATCATTATTTGTATGCCGCGATCAACCAGCTTTCTTAAACAGCTTCTTGTACGAGCGCCCAGTATCCCGTTCGGAAGCAAAGTAGTTCCGTCAAGATCGATTGCTAGAGCTTTTATTTGTTTGGACTCAAAAATTCTTGCCACTTTTATCCCTCTGCTACCAGTATACAACTTTATATAACCTAGGTTAATATAGTAATATATTTATTTGATTAAGAAATGTACGCCCAATTAATTTGCAAAGGGGTGTCGGTGGTAAAAGTGCCATGCGCAGTCATGGTGCTTTTTACCAGCCGACAGGACCCCATTAGACACTTTTAGGCGTACATTTCGGTAATTGCGGAGTATTTATGAAAGTTATTACATTTGGAGAAATCATGCTCAGGCTCGCGCCGGAAGGGTATTCCCGGTTTGTTCAGGCTGCTTCATTTGGAGCAGCATACGGAGGCGGCGAAGCTAACGTAGCCGTTTCTCTCGCGGGTTATGGAATAAACGCCGCTTTTGTAACAAAGCTGCCAAAGCACGAAATCGGACAGAGCGCAGTAAATAAATTAAGAGAGTTCGGAGTCGATACTTCGTTAATCGCGCGGGGCGGAGACAGGGTAGGAATTTACTTTTTAGAAAAAGGCGCGTCTCAGCGTCCGTCAAAAGTAATTTATGATCGCGCTAATTCCGCTATCGCAGCTGCCGCGGAATCTGATTTTGACTGGGATAAAATATTTAAAGACGTATCGTGGTTTCATTTTACCGGAATTACTCCCGCGCTTTCTGATAATGCCGCGGCGATCTGCATGAATGCCTGCAAAGCTGCAAAGTCAAAAGGCATTACAGTTTCTTGCGATCTTAACTACCGCGTGAATCTCTGGAGCAGAGAAAAAGCAGGCGAAGTAATGAGTAAACTAATGGAGTATGTCGATGTCTGTATAGCAAACGAAGAAGACGCCTCCGATGTTTTTGGCATTAAAGCGTCAGGCAGTGATGTAAAGACAGGTAAAATTGATCATGACGGCTACAAGGAAGTTGCCGCCGCTTTAATAAAAAGATTCGGACTTAAACAAGCTGCAATAACTTTACGGGAATCCATTACAGCAAATGATAACAATTGGGGAGCAATGCTGTGCGACGGCAGTAACTATTATTTTTCTAAAAAATACGCTGTTCACATAGTTGATAGAGTCGGCGGTGGTGACAGTTTCGGCGCAGGTTTAATTTACGCAAATCTCACAGGAATGTCTTTTCAGGATGGCCTTGAATTTGCTGTGGCAGCAAGCTGTTTAAAACACACTATTGAGGGAGATTTTAATCTTGTTTCTGCAGATGAGGTTAAAAAACTTGCAGGCGGTGACGCATCGGGCAGGGTTCAAAGGTAAACTGTTACAGTTGTAAACCATTGCAGGAGCAGGCAAACAGGCGAAAAAGGCGCGGAAACTTGACATTTAATATGATTTTGTTTAAAATTATACATGTATCATAAGGTTGAGGTGAGGTTAAAAAGGTATGGTTAAGATTCTAGTTGTCGATGACAGTATAATAATGAGAAATATTGTCAAAAATACGTTTTCTACAATGAAAGTTCCTCATGATTGTTTAGAAGCAGAGGACGGAAAACAAGCGTTGCGTTTATTAGAAAGCAATAATATCACAATTGTCTTTTTAGATTGGAACATGCCCGGCATGGACGGTATGGAGTTTTTAAAAGTTGTAAGAGCTATGCCGCAATATAAGGATCTGCCCATTATTATGGTCACATCCGAAAGAGGAAAATTCAGCGTAATCGAAGCCCTTCAGAACGGCGCTACCGATTATATCGTAAAACCTGTACAGGAAAAAACCTTTAAGGAAAAGGTACAGGAAATATTGGTATTAACGAGGTAAAATATGGAACAGTTTATTCAACCGTTTATAGACGGATGCGAAGAAGTTTTTCGTGATTTATGCAATATAGAAGTTAAAGCGGGCAGAGCGTTCTTTGTCTCAAAAGATGAGTTCGAAACTATCTGGGATGTATCCGGAATTATCGGACTTTCCGGTGACGCCAACGGCGCTGTAGCTATATCATTAAAAGATACTACAGCTTTTCAGCTTACAAAAATTCTCACAGGTAATGAGCATACTTCAGTTGACAGGCTTGTTACTGACGCGATGGGAGAAATTATCAATATCATCGCCGGAAACGTTAAAAATATTTATGAGAAAAAACACCGTATAAAAATCACAATGCCTTCTATTATAAAAGGCAAAGCGCACACGATTGTATGGCCTTCGGAAAAAGCAAGAATTATCTGTATTCCTTTTTCTATTTTTGACGGTCAGGAATTCTGCCTTTCGATAGCGGTGGAACAGGCTAAATGAAAAAACAAAGCAAAGTAAAGTCTGTACTTCTTTCTATCTTTCTTGGCAAGCGTTACTTTGGGCTTACTAATGTAAAAGATCAGGTAAGATACATGACCATGAACTGGATTTTCATGGTTGCTACAATTCCTTTGGTAGTTCTTGGTATTTCATTAATCGAAGTTGATATTTCCAGAACGATAATTTGTTTCTTTATTGCATTTTTATGTTTAACCGCCCTTGTAATGATTCGTTCCAAAATTCCTCTAAAGTTTGTTCCGGTATTCCCTGTAACAGTCTTTGGGATGTATTGCTGTTATCTTTTGTATCTGGGCGATTATAATTTATGGGCTGCTGTATGGATTTTTTCTTTTCCTCCAATAGTAATCTTCCTTTGCCGAATGACAGTGGGAGTTATCGAATCGATTATTGTTCTAATAGTGATAGTTATTTTTATGTATACGCCGTATGCAACAATTGCAGCCGCAGATGAAATACGAATAAGAATTATCGGAGCATATTTTCTTATTGCAAGTTTGTCTGTAATTTACGAATGGATCAGTATTCTTAAAGACCGCAAAGAAGACGAACTTAAGGGAGAGCTGGCTCAAGAAAGAGACATGATTCAGACCATGAAAGATAATATCGATCAGGGTATCTTTCTCATGGATAAAGATCTGAATATTCTTCCGCAGTATTCGCGCACGCTTATTTCGATTTTTTCGTATTATGATTCGGATCTCACAGGCAAAGGTTTTTTGGATATTATAAGGTCATCATTCGAAGGCAAACAGCTCGAAATTATGAAAGGCTATTTTGCGATGGTTTTCTCCAAAACAAAAACAGCAAAGGTTCTTGACGCTGCAAACCCGATTTCTGAATTTGAATACAAAGTAGATGATGATATAAAGTACATAAGAACTAAATTCCAATTGATAGAACAGGCGGCTTCTGATCCTGTTATCATCGGGATTATTCAGGATATTACCAGAGAAAAAGATATCGAAAAAGAACTTCAGGCACAAAAAGATATCCAAGAAATGGAAATGAAGAACTTGTTTGATGTTATCAAAGTTGACCCTATGGTTTTTCAGAACTTTATCGAAGATACCGAAGCTAACTTTAATAATATCAATATGCTTTTAAAAGATCGTTCGCTTACAGAAAAACAGGCTGTTACAAAAATATTCCAGTATGTACATGCAATAAAATCAAATGCTCTTATTTTGGATTTAGAAAGCCTTGCCGGCAAACTGCATATTTTAGAAGATGAAGTTAAAGCTGTATCCAATAAAGAAATTGTTTTTGTTAATGATGTTCTTGCTTTAGCGATAAAAGTAGAAACATTTATGCAGGAAATGGATTCTTATATTGCGATTACAAAAAAGATTACAGCGTATAAAACTTCTAACCAGATGGATACGATTCTTACAAACTCTCTTACAAAAGCCGTAGACAGGCTGGCAGCCGAAGTCCACGTAAAGGCGAGAATTCAAGCAGGATATATTGACCTTGCTATTATGGAATCAAAATTGAGAAAGCCGATAAAAGATATTTTATTCCAGTGTGTAAGAAACTCGATCTATCACGGTATAGAAACTCCTGACGAAAGAATTAAGAAAAACAAAAATCCGCAGGGTGTTCTGGCATTCAGTGTAAAAAATGTAGACGGCAAAGCCGAAGTTGTTTTTTCTGATGATGGAAGAGGCCTTGACTGGCAAAAAATCAAGAAAAAATATCTGGAAAAAAATCCCGGCAAACCTGTCGATAAAAAGATACTTCTTGGTTCAATTTTTTCACCGGAATTCTCTACAGCTGACGCAGTCAGTTCTGCAGCGGGGCGCGGCGTAGGCTTAAGTCTTGTTAAAGATCTTGTAAAAGAAAATAACGGCTCTTTAAATATAAATTCTACCGAATCCGGTCTTATGTTTAAATTTACGTTTCCTCTTTCAAAGTAAAAGGAGCATGTATGCCGGCAGTAAAAAAGGGCAGTATCTTTTTAGCTCTCCTTTTTAGTCCGATAATCGGATTTGGAAACGCTCTTACTGCGACACTGGTCTATTCTTATATAACAGAAATAATTCCCGCTCCTTTAATAATATTTTTTGGAGCAGGAATCTTAGGTTTAGTTCTTGCTTTTATTGCATTACGAAAAAGTAAGATAATTTTATTTTTGTTTCTTCTCGCTCTTGCAATCCCCGGTTATTTGCTTCTCTTTGGCGTTATTAATATTATGCTGTAAATACCTTAATTATTGAATGAAAGAATGCCTTGCATTTACTTAACCTGCGGCAATTATTTGTGCTCTCAGCCTGCGGCAAATACAATCTACACCCTAACGGGTGCATTATTTATCGCACTGACGGACTCCTAAAGGAGTCCTTACATTAATTTAACCTTCGATATTTTTGGTGCTCTCAGCATTCGGCATAGACAAAAAAACACCGCTGACGCGGTGCTTGTATTAGCTCGCACTGTCGGCATTCTAAAGAATGCCTTACATTAATTTAACCTTCGGCTATTATTTGTGCTCTCAACCTGCGGCAAATACAATCTACACCCTAACGGGTGCTGTCATAAGTTGCCCAGAAGAAGACTCGAACCTTCCACCCCTCAACGTCGTGTTTCGGGGTTACAGGCCGCCTTCGGGCGCTCGCGGTGCGCGTCCTGCGCACCTTACCTCCCTACCGGTCGGCGCGCCCTCGGAAGTTCGAGCCTATTCGAGTAATTAAATATTTGTTGTTAATGAAAAATTTATTTAGTAAGTAAAAAAATATCTGCCCAGAAGAAGACTCGAACTTCCATACCCTTGCGAGCACTAGTACCTGAAACTAGCGTGTCTACCAATTCCACCATCTGGGCTTAATCTTAGTCTATATAAAAATAAAATATTAATCAACGCTTACTAAATCTTTCTCCGTGCTCTCTGTGCCCCTGTGTGAAATCTTTAGTGGATTCAACTTATCGCAGTTTCTAATGCGACTTCCATCATTCTGGTAAATGTTGTCTGACGTTCTTCTGCAGAAGTAGCTTCTCCTGTAATTAAGCTGTCAGAAATTGTCAGGATACCCAGCGCTTGGCGGCTGTATTTGGCGGCGAGGGTATAAAGCTCGGCGCATTCCATTTCGAGAGCGAGGCAGCCGAACTTTGCCCAGAGCTTCCATTCGTCAGGGTCTTCGGTATAAAACATATCAGATGAAACCACAGGTCCCGCTTTCGGCTCCCAGCCTTTGGCAGAAGCGATCTCCCATGCTGTTTTTATAAGCGCAAAAGAAGCAGTAGGCGCAAAGTCCCTTCCGCCGAATCTTATTTTATTTGCTCCGGAATCCGTGCAGGCAGACATTGCAAGAACCAAATCGCGCAAACGCACGTCTTTATGGAGAGAACCAGCAGTTCCAATTCGGATTGCCCTTTTTACTCCGTAATCTTTGAATAATTCATTTACATAAATCGAAATCGAAGGCGTACCCATTCCGGTTCCCTGTACCGATAATTTTTTTCCCTTGTAGGTTCCTGTAAAACCCAGCATGTTTCTAACGCTGGAATATTGAACAGGGTTTTCCAAAAAGTTTTCTGCGACAAATTTTGCGCGCAGCGGATCTCCGGGCAATAGAACAGTTTCGGCAATTTCTCCGTTTTTCGCTGCAATATGTACAGACATAACCACCTTCCTTCTTCCTTTGTGTTTAATTAATTATAGTATATATGACAAAAAGCCTCAAGACTTGCTTTATTCATAAATTGTGATACATTGTAATAAAGGAGTTTAAAATGACTGATACTATAAATACTGTTACCCCTTTTTTAACGATATTAATTGTGCCGCTGATAATTGGAATTTCTTTTTTTGCGATTGGCTTGTATGCTCTAATAAAAAGCAAAAAAACAGATAGAGAGTTTAGAGAAAAAGGAATACCTGTTACTGCTAAAATCCATAATGTAGATGTATCTTATTTTAATAGAGGGAATACCAGAGGCAATAAAACCTTAAAAGTGGATGTCGATGTAATATTTCATACAAAATACAATGAAGAAATAATAACAAAAGCTGATTTTGGTTCAACTAGAATGAAAGCGGGGCAGGAAATAGAAATAATGTATTTAAAAGACAATCCTAAAAAGATTAGAGTAAATACAAAAGGAAATGCTATTACTGCGTATGTTATATCGGGTATTTTTATAGTTTTAGGTTTAGCAGCTATAACCGCGGTTTTAGTTGGAATGCTAAATTTAATGCAAGGGTAATATTAAGCATAAAACCTAAAACACTAAATCTTCCAGCGGATCTGTCAAAATCTCTGTTTTTCCGCCGAAAAAAGCAATTGTATGTTCCCAGTGCGCAGAAATTTTTCCGTCAGCTGTGATGATAGTCCATTCATCTTCCAGCGTTTCCACTTTGCCTGTGCCTAAATTAATCATCGGCTCTATTGCGATAACCCATCCGTTACTCATCTTTGGGTTTGCTCCATGCGGATAATTCGGCACATGCGGATCTTCATGAAGCGCAAAGCCGACCCCATGCCCGCAAAACTCTTCTACAATACCGTATCCTTCTGCCTTGGCGTGTTTTTCTACCGCGCGCGATATTTGTAAAAGACGGTCGCCGCATTTTGCCGCTTCTATTCCTTTGTACAGACATTCATTTGTTATTCTATTAAGTTTTTTAATTTCATCGCTTACTTTTCCGGCTTCTATGCTTACCGCCTGATCGCTTATAAAACCGCCGAGATTTATTCCGCAGTCAAGAGAAACTAGATCTCCCTCTTTTATCCGTCTCTTAGATGGTATGCCGTGTATAACTTCTTCGTTTATCGAAATACAAATTGCGGCAGGATACGGAACCTTATCGTGTCTTTTACCGCCGGGGCAGTAACCGAGAAAGACAGGTTTTGCTTCCATTTTTTTTATCCATTTCTGCACCCATTGATCTATCTCTATTGTTTGCACTCCGGGTTTAACAAGAGGAATTAATTCACGGTACATTGCAGATAACAATTTGCACGATTCTCTTATACCGTTTATTTGTTTTTCATTTTTCAGTCTTATCATCCTATCCTATCCTATCCTGTTCTTAGTTCCTTTAATGCCTGCGCTATAAAAGTTTTAAATACTTTTTCGTCTTGTTCAGAAAAACCAATACCTATTACCGACTCCATGCAGTCTATCCAAGTTTCGTTATCAACATGAGCTCTCAATTTTTTCTTTACCATTGCTTTTACATAATTTTTTATTTCCGGAGCAAAAAGATTAAAATACGGACGGCGCTGTTCTTCTTTTAAAAGCGCAGCTAACAATTTAAACGCTTCAAAGCAATAATCCCTTTTATCAAGTTCTTCTGCCAAAATATACTGGCAGTCCATCCAGTCATCCCTTGCAAGATGTTTTTCTAAACTAAAGTTTAATCCTCCGTTTTTCTGCCATACGGCAATTGCTTCATCTTCATTAAGGCGTAAAAGTTCATAAAAAACAAGTTTTGCTTTGGACTGCGGATCATCCTGCTCATTAAGCCACGTACGGTAATCAAAACCCGATTTTTGTGAAGTTTTTTCGTACCCAAACCGTTTTTGCAGGTCAGAAAGCGCTTCATAAGCAATTAAAAGCATTCGCATTGCTTCGGCATTTACTGTTCCTGTAATATCAGGATGAAGCTGTTTAGCTTTTATTCTAAATGCTTTTTTTATTTCTGCTGCGCTTGCGCCGGGTTTTATGCCTAAAAGATTAAAATAATTGTCCAATTAATTTACCGGTTTTTATGCGCCGATACGCTTGCCCATAGCTTCGGCATGCGGGGCGTTAAATAAAAAGTCGCTCCAGTTGATTTTCATGCCTTCGTTTTCCATCACCTTCATTAAATTAGAAAGCGCCTTGTTGCTGAAAAGCCCTGTTTTTTTTATAAAAGCGGCGCTTTTTTTGCCCACAAGGGTACTGCCTGCGCCCAGTACTTTTTGCAGAATAACAGGAATTTTGCCGGTCAGCGAAGAAAGCGGTTCTGCTATAACCGCGATATATTCGTATCCCGGAAGCCTCATACCGTCTTCTGTCCATGCATTAATAATGTCCACATGGTGACCCATTTTGGACATTCCATTTGCCAATGAGACAATATAATCCGGTGGTTCTTTTCTTACTGCCGGCGCGCTGACAACCGCTATTCTCATAAAATACCTGCCTTATATAAAATTATACTCTATTCCCCTTTAACATTCTTCCCATTTTACCGAAATTTATGGTATAATAATAGTGATTTGGGGGAATCAATAATGGCTGGAAGAGCAATAATTTTGTTGCTGCTCATAATAATACTATCTGTGGGCGGTATTATATGGTTCGATTTTCTTAACGTAATAGACGCAAAAAGTGTTCTCGCACCTGTATATGATCGTATCCCATGGCTCGGAGACGGGCGGACTCAACCTAAAACCGGAGCAGACGACCTCTTAGATATGAATTCCGAACGATATGCAATGCGGCTGGAAGCCCTAGCCCTGCGGGATGACGAAATAGCTGCCAAAGAGAGGGATTTAGAAGCCCAAATGGTAGAAGTTACCAGAATTTCCCAGCAATTAGACCAAGATCGCATAGAACTAGAAGAAATGTACAACACTATAATGACCCAACAGCAAGATGCCGAAAATAGAGATAGTAACATTGATCAGCTTTCGAGGCTTCTGGTAGGCATGCCTCCGCAAAATGCGGTAAGTATCCTTGCCAATTATGATGACCAGATAGCTATTGATGTTATCCGGAAGACCGAAGATAACGCCAGAGCCGAAGGACGACCATCGATTGTTGCTTTCTGGTTCTCGCTCATGGAGCCTGAGCGCGCCGCCGAAATCCAGAGAAAAATGGCAGGCCGCCCAACTTTATAATCAAGGTATCAACTTCCGGACACCCTGCTCGCAGGGTACTCTGCCTAGCAGGGTAATTTCTTCTATTTTAGGAGGTCGGTTGTTGATAGCCATCACAGCACAAACAAGTTTTGACTACACAGAACCCATACCTGTTGACACCTCTGTAAGAGAGCATCAGCAGGTGCACGATGAGGAAAAAGCCGAAGAATCTTCTAGTTTTGCGCAGCTTCTCGCAGGTTTACTGCAAGTTCAGCCAGCAGAAACAGAGCACGGTTTTGACTTATCTGTAGAAAAAATCCAGGATGTAAACATGCCAGAATTAGGCGAATTTATCGAATTTACCAAATTTGATAATTTTGCCAAAGTTTCAGAAGGCTTGGTAAATCCGGATAGCATTGACATTGATCTATCAGCGGATGATCTGTCAAATGCAATAGGAACGGAACAGTTCTTTATCAATTCCCTTAACACGGATGATTTGGGTGATGATTTAAGTGTGTTATCGCAAAAAACCGATGTAAAAATTTCTAATAAATCCGCAGAATCTGCGGAAAAAATAATGCCGGATAACGGCGCTTCTTCTCAATTGCTGTCAGGATTAGAAACAGCTTCAAAGCATAAAAATGAAGATACTCTTTCTGCCGATGCAAAAAAGAAGATAACAAAAGAGATTTCTGCCGAAGACCTTCCCAAAAATGAAAAAGCGCAGCCTGTTTATACTTTGAATAATAACAGGGAAGAAAAAGAAACATCTTTTGATAAAAAGCCGGATAATACCGGTCGTCTGGATGAATTCCGCAGCCGCATGCGCAAAGACAGGGCGGTCTTTGATATTAACAACATGCGGACAAATACAGGTAATGCCGAAGGCGCTGCATTTAACATGGTAGAAGCTGCAGCCAGCCGGAATATGAGCAGCGGCTCGATTCAGGAAGTAACGCTGGATCTGCGGCTGCCGGAAAACGGGCAAGGCTCGCTGGCTCAGACAACATGGGAAGCAAAAGCCGGTACTGCCATGGAAAGTTTGCTCGCAAGAGAGCTTCATCAGAACTTTAACGGCGATATTGTCCGCCACGCGTCAATGATACTTCGTAACGGAGGGGAGGGTATTATAAGGATTGCTCTTCATCCCGAGACCCTTGGGAATGTAAAGATACACCTTCAAATGACCGAAAACAAGATTACGGGGATAATTGTCGTTGACAGCGAAGAAGCCCTAAACGCGTTCCGCAAGGAAATGTCCGCGCTGGAACAGGCTTTTAAAGAAGCAGGGTTTGAAAACGCAAGCCTTGATCTTTCGTTAAGCTCTGACGGAGCTAATGCAAACCAGCAGGAACTGGATGCTTCTGCATTGTTAAATACAGCAATGCGTAACGCTGCGTCTGGTTATGATGATTCGCATGAAGCGGAATTACCGGTTTTAGATGTCCTTTTTGGACGCGCTGACGGTCAGAGAACCGGTTCAGTAAATGTACTTGCTTAAAAACAGGAGAATACATGGAAATTTCAACAAATAATTTTTTAACAGAATCTCAAATGCTAGTCAGAAATTCTGGTTTAAATTCTGAACAAATAAAACAAACTAATCAGTTTGTTAACGATTACAATAGAATGATTAATCCAGAACGTCAGCCGCAGCAGAGTCTGGGGCAGGATGATTTTCTTAAACTGCTTATCACTCAGCTTACATATCAGGATCCTTCAGCTCCGATGGAAGACAAGCAGTTTATCGCGCAGATGGCTCAGTTCTCTACGTTAGAACAAATGACAAAGATGGCGAGTGATTTTTCTAAGCTTACATCACTATTAATGGGCGGCGAAGCTGCTGCTTCTTTAGGAAAGGGTGTAGAACTGCAGCATGGAGAACGCACTATACAGGGCGTAGTTCAGGCAGTTACCAGAGGGGAAGCGCCTCAGGTTCTCGTGAACGGAACTTTTTACAATTGGGACCAGGTTCAAAAGGTCTTTGCAGAAGAGTAAGGAGTATTGGTAAGCTGGTTTAGCCTATGGCTAAACCTAGGCTTCCCTTTCAATTAAACAGCGTTGCCTAACGGCAACTTACCTAAGGAGTATTGGTAAGCCTTCGGCTTCCCTTCCGATTAGACAGCGTTGCCTTGCGGCAACTTACCTAAGGAGTATAGCTTTATGATGAGATCATTGTTTTCCGGCGTTTCTGGACTTCAGAATCACCAAACCAGAATGGACGTTATTGGTAATAATATTTCCAATATCAATACAACAGGTTTTAAACGCGGCCGTGTAAATTTTCATGACATGATTTACCAGCAGCTTCAGGGCGCAGCTCGTCCTACAGAAGATCTTGGCGGCGTAAACCCTAAAGAAGTCGGTCTTGGGATGTCCATCGCGTCAATTGACACAATTCACATTCAGGGCAGCTTGCAGACTACAGGCGTTCAGACAGACCTTGCCATTACCGGAAACGGTTTCTTTATTTTAGATGATGCAGGCACTCAGCTCTTTACAAGAGCCGGCGCATTCTCGCTTGACGCAGAAGGCATAATGGTAAACCAAGCGAACGGTATGAAAGTAATGGGATGGATGGCAAGAGACATCGATGGTTTTAGTGTATTAGATGTTTCCAGTCCGCTCGAACAGCTCGAAATACCAATTGGCGGAAAAGATCCGGCAAAAGCAACTACAATGATACAGTTTGCCTGTAACCTTGATAAGCGTATTGCAGAAATGCCGGAAAACCCAACACCTGCAGAAATTGCCGCTTCTACATGGACAACTACAATTAAGATTTATGACTCATTCGGCACACCGCATGATATGCAGGTTCAATTTACTAGAGTGGCAGGCACACCAAACAGCTGGAACGCTAACGTTGTTGTTAATCCGCAGGACGAAATTCCTACAAACACTTCTATAGGGTTTGGCGAAGAAGCTCCCGCGGCAGGCGGACCTCAGACCTTCATCGTTAACTTTTCTAACGAAGGAACATTGCTCTCTGCAGAAGACGGAGCAGGCAACGTATCCGGCGCTTCGGGACAGGTTCAGATGTATGTAGCTTTTGACGTTCCCAACGCGACCCCAAACGAAGACGGCACGCCTTTAAGACAGGAATTTATTCTTAATTTGGGCTCAGTAGGCGGCTTTACCAATTCTATTACCCAGTATTCGTCTGAAAGTTCTTCCAAAGCTGTAGAACAAGACGGGCGCACAATGGGTTATTTAGAAAACTTTGCAATCGATCAGAGCGGTGTAATTACCGGCGTTTATTCAAACGGCAGTACAAGAACCATCGGTCAGGTCGCTATGGCAAGTTTCGCTAATCAGGGCGGCCTCGAAAAAGTAGGAAGTAACGCATTTAGAGCTTCCAATAACTCAGGGCTTGCCAATATCGGACCTTCCGGCATTGCGGGAAAAGGTAAGATTATTGCAGGTACATTGGAAATGTCAAACGTAGATATGGCAGACCAGTTCGTAGACATGATTGTAACTCAGCGCGGTTTTCAGGCTAACTCAAAGACTATTCAGACAGCTGACCAGTTATTACAGGAACTGTTAACGCTTAAGAGGTAATAAAAAGGAGCAGGGGGCTGGGAGCCTAATACTTTTTTAGTACTCCCAACTCCCTAATAATTGTGTTATGATTAAAGTAACAAAGCTTGACGGTAAAGAATACTATATCAATCCTCATCAGATTGAATGTATAGAGATTCGTCCTGATACAGCGCTTGTTATGCTGTCTGGCAGAAATCATATTGTAAGAGAAGAAGCGGATGATGTCTTAAGCAGAATTGATGCTTACCGCAAACGGCTAGGTTCGTTTGCAGGCAACCCGCCTATTGTACAGGAGTGAAGGTATGGATCTAGCAACGATTGTTGGTATAGTCGGCGCTTTTGGTATGATTGTTTTTACCGCAATAAACGTATCCGGAGGGATGATAGGTTTTATACGCCTATTAAACCTGCCGTCATTTGCTCTTGTTGTGGCTGGTTCTTACTTTGCTGTTATGATTGCCAACAAATGGTCTACTTCTCTTGGAGCATTCAGCGTTATAAAGCGTACATTCAGCGTGCCATCGTTTAATGAACAAACAATAATACAAAAACTTGTTGCATTCTCAGAAAAAGCCCGCCGCGAAGGTTTGCTTGCTCTAGAAGACGAACTTGAAGATCTCGAAGATGAATTTATGAAAAAAGGACTCCGTCTTGTTGTTGACGGAACCGACGCGACAATTATCCGCGATCTTATGGAACTCGAATTAACCCAAATGCAAAGCCGTCACGCAGAAAACATTAATATGTTAATGTCATGGTCTGCTCTTGCTCCGGGCTTTGGTATGATGGGAACAGTTATCGGACTTGTAAACATGTTATCAAACCTCGAAGACAAAGCGTCTATCGGTCCTAACATGGCGATGGCTCTTATTACTACGCTTTATGGTTCTATAGTATCAAACACAACTATCATGCCCTGGGCGAACAAACTTAAAGGCCAGGACGTATACGAAAGCTCTGTAAAAGAAATGATAATAGAAGGCGTTCTTTCTATACAAGCAGGCGACAATACACGCATTCTTGCAATGAAACTAATGGCATATCTTAATCCTGTAATGCGCAAGTCTATGGAAGCCGAACTGCTCAAGGATTAATGGAGTAAAATCGATTAATAAAGTTAAATCGATTAATGGAGTAAATCATGGCGCGTAAGAAAAAACCAGATACTGGATCTCCCGGCGATTGGCTGACGACATACGCGGACATGATTACTTTGATGCTTTGCTTCTTTGTTATTTTGTTTAACCCTGACGATATTACCCAGCAGCAGTTAGAAGCTATTTCTACATCAATGCGAATGGGCGGTTTGGGTTTGGCGCCGGGCGGACTCACGCTTTCTGCAGGCAGGTCAGCAGAACTTGGAAATGTAGTTATGAATTTCCCGTCAATGGAGCGAGGCAATGTATTGGGGCAGGCAGTCCGCAGAGCAATTTCTGTCTTTTCGCCGGAAATGCGTTCAAATAAAGTTAAAGTAACACAGGACGACAGGGGTCTTGTTGTAACGCTTGCAGGGGATGCATTCTTTTATTCGGCAAGCGCGACGATCAACGTAGAAGCGACAAGAGATATTCTTTTAAGGCTGGGAACATTCCTTGACTCTCCGGAACTGCGCGGGAGAAAATTCAGAATAGAAGGACATTCCGATTCATATGACGTAGACCCCAACGGTCCTTGGGAAGACAACTGGCATTTATCAGTAGAAAGATCAAGGGCAGTGTTAAAATATCTTACATCTCTCGGATTAAACGAAAATAGTTTTCAGATAGCGGGGTTTTCTTCTACAGTTCCGGTTTCTTCTAACGATACAGAAGAAGGCCGCGCCGAAAACCGCCGTGTAGACATTATAATTCTTGATCCGGGTCATTTGTAGGGTCATCTGTAACAGAAAAATCCGCACTGGACAATTCCGTAAAAACCGTGTACTCTTCTTTAATCTGTTTAAGGAGAGGATCTTATGAAGAAAAAACTGTTATTTTTATCTGTTATTTTGGTTTTTGTTTTGGGGACTGTGTTTGCCCAGAATGCTCAGGAACTGCGTATCGGCACATCTGTTAACGGCAGAATAGACGCGGGTCAGGAAACTTGGTTCATTATTAGGACGACTCAAGCAGGTGTTTTATCGATAGAAACACATGGCAATACAGATACCTATATGGAACTTTATGACGCGCAGCGGAATCTTATAAAAGAAAATGATGACGGCGGCGTAGATTTTAACGCTAAAATAGAAGTAGTTGCCGCGCGCGGTACTACCTACCTCGTTAAAGTGAGAGGTTTTAGCAGCGATGTAGTCGGTTCTTACCAAATCGCTGCGAATATGGAAAATATTTCTGATTTACGTTTAGGCAATCTTCAGAGAGGAAATATCGAAAGCGGCAGAGGTTACTGGTTTAGGGTACGCGCTACATCAAACGGTATTTTGACTGTAGAAACCACCGGCGATACGGACACTTATCTGGAAATATATGACGGCGACAATAACTATATTACAGAAGATGATGACGGCGGCGAAGGATTTAATGCAAAAGTAGATGTTCTTGCAAACTCGGGAAGCACATACCTTGTCAGGTTAAGCGCATACGGCGATAACAGCGGTCCGTATCAAATAAGAGCAAGTATTAGAAATGTTCCCGCTCCGACATCGCTAAGTCCCGGATCTTTTTTTAATGGAAATATCGCTGCCGGACAGGAATATTGGTTTAGCGTGAGAACTTCTGCCAGAGGCCGTCTTGTTGTAGAAACAACCGGAAACACAGATACTTATCTTTTTGCATACAGTGATTCCTATGAATTATTGGCACAAGATGATGACGGCGGCGACGGCTACAATGCCAGAATAGTGCTTGATGCCGCAGCTAACCGCACTTATTTATTCAGGCTAAGAGGCTACAGCACAAGCGAAGAAGGTCCGTACCGGATTTTTGCGAGTATGGAATAATTAGAATAAATTGTAGATTAAGTTAATTAAACTGCAATGCTGAATAATGCTCCGGTGGCAGGCGCCGCCGGGGTATAAATGCCTGTATTTTGAGCTGTTTTTATCTGTTTATGAAACTGTTCGATGAGTACGTCCATTCGTTTTTCATCACTTTTATCTAAATTGCCAAACTCCTGGGAAGCCTGCCCTTTCATTTTTGACAATTGTTCTATAAGAGTATCGAGTATTTTTAACTTGGAGATATTAACGCCCTGAGTGCCTTCTGGGGCTGGAGTTCCGGAAACATGCTTAAAGTTAGAATATATGACCATGCCGGGAGCAACAGGCAAAGATGCCCTGCCGCTGCTTGACGCTGTTATAGCGTAGCCCATGCTGGGGAAAACCTGATGTGGTATGTTTCCAACATTCATAACTAACTCCTGTTATAAATATCGGCAAATTTACCCTAAAAAACAAATATTTTTATTTTAGCGGTTATTAGCGGTTAAGGCGCATCCAGTCGGTAAGCCTTCTTTCGAGAGGGTATGCTTCATCAGCGCGTTCTTTTCGCGCGCGGTCGTGAAGGAAAGGAAGCACAACGCGGTTTTTTAATGTTACCCAGTTTGCGGGCAGTATATTGGGAAGGGTAAAATGCTCTGACGGGGGCATGCGTCCAAGGAGTTCCGGATAAAAGAGCGGATAAACTTGTTCTGTGACATTTGTTAATGCGGAAAAACCGCCGCAAATGCCAAAGACATTTTCGTCTATTCTGTTAGCTCTGGAGTACTCCAAAAGGGTGCGCTGTGTTTCGATATTAAAAAACCACATAATAAAAGCTCTGGCTGCCGCTGATGATTTTGCCCTTTTAGGGATACCCATATAAACCATGTCTTCGGTAACCGGGATCCTGTTTTGTTCCATGAGCCATCTAAAATCGATATTTGCTTTACTTTCTTCCCTTAAAAGGAAAAGTTCGTCGCTTTCCATATATGAAAAAAGAATACGCCCGTTTCTTATAAGCCTTTCCGGCGGTTCAAAGAAGTATTTAAAGTAAAAATCGTCAACCTGCTGGGTTCCGGAATTTATCTCGTTGTTCCAGTTATTTATAAAGATCATAGATCTTTCCAGTGCGGCAGAATCCCACGAAATAGGATCAGCTTCCCTAAAAGACGCGCCGGAAAGAGCGGATGTTGTAAGCAAAAAATCGTCATACCATAACGGAGAAAAACCCATGCGGGTATATACATCGTTACTTACGATATTGTAACCTTTGCTTAACCTTTTTATTTCGTCAAAATCGACAGTAAATTGGCTCGAAAGGTTATTCAGCCTGTCCCTCGAAAAAACAAGCGCCGGAACATTAAATGAAACCGGTAACAGGTATTGGTTTCGATCTATTCTGCCGTAAACCAAAAGCCGCGAATAAAAAATATTTCTGGGGAGTTTTTTTGTTCCGAATAAATTATCTAGAGATTTAAAAATCGAAGTTGTAGAAGAGTTTTTCAGCCAGCTTGCCACTATCAAATCGGGGGTGTTCTGCCTTGTCAGCGATTCTGCCGGAAACTCCATGTACCTAATAGTTACTTTATGTTTAGTTTGTATAGAATTAAAATATTCTCCGTAAAGCGCAAATTCCGGTTTATCTGTCCATAATTGCGCGGTTTTGCCGCTGCCGCAGGAGATAAATACAGCAGTTAATAGCAGTACAAACGTTTTGAGGATACGCATAATTAAGTGTATTTTGCCTCCTATGCGCTTGTCAATCTATTGACGGAATGTTATATTGATTAAGCGGCGACCTCAAGGTTTCCCTGCGGAGGCTTTTTTGGACAGGATTAAAGATCCTCATATTATCAGGCTGATTGAGCAGATTGGCGAGCACTATAGAACAAATATCTCAAATCGTTTTTTACGTCCTGTTCTGTTGCAGATTCAGGTAGATAAAAATACATGGGATCAAATCGAAGTTCTCACCGAAAAAATGGAATTATACCGCTATCAGGGCTTCCATTTAGACGAATTATACCGCCAAATTGCCGCATGCGCCCGTTTTGTAGAGGTAGCAAGAAACAGAACTGCTATAAAAAGCAAATCACTCAGTTTACCCCCAGGACCTGATAGAATTCTCAGGGAAATGGCTGTAAGCAACTTTTCTTCGAATCTAAGGGTTTTTTCTGACCTTTTGCATGAATTATACGTTAATCTGGTAGAAATGGACAAAAAGGATGTCGGCGAAGACCGCCCGGCTGTATACTCACAAATGCCCGAATTATACAATATTGGCAGATTATTGGTCGGCGGTTAGACAATTTAAGGCTAACCCCTTGACTATATTTTTGATTTAAGATATAAAATAGTACCATTTGACGATTTTGGAGAAAAATATGTATGCTCTGGTAGAATTTAAGGGAAAACAGTATAAGGCCGAGAAGGGCGCCCTGCTCAAAGTTGATTTAATTGACGCAGAACCGGGAACAGCCATCAATATAGATACGGTGCTTTTGGTTTCCGGCGGCGATGCTGCCAATGTTAAAGTAGGCAGTCCCTATATTTCGGGTGCTAAAGTGTCCGCGACAGTAGAATCTCACGGAAAAGACGGAAAAATCATTGTTTTCAAGTATAAACCCAAAAAAGATTACCGCAGAAAACAAGGACACAGACAGCAGTATTCGATTATTAAGATTGGTGATATTTCGGCTTAATTGCCGCAGTTATATGTGAACGATGTGATCGTAATAGATGTAGTTCTGGATAATGCCGGAATACTTAAGGCTTGTAAGGCTTCGGGTCACTCCGGCGCCGCTAAAGCCGGAAACGATATCGTTTGCGCCGCTGTTTCGGTTCTTTTAAGAACTGCATTAAGCGTTCTTTCCGGAAGGCAGGGGATAAAAGTAAAAGGCGGCGCGCCGGAAAGAGGCGAACTTTGGCTGGAAGCCGATTATACTGCAGAAGGAAAAGATTTTCTTTTTGCTGCAGGGGAGTTTCTGATAGACGGATTAAAATCCATAAGTCAGGAGTTTCCAAAAAACTGCAAATTAACGATTAATAAAACCTAAAAACCTAAGCGGTTTTTTAGTTATCAAGGAGAATTGATATGGCAAGGAAACGCGGCGGAAGCGGCGCAAAAAACGGACGTGATTCAAACCCAAAATATCTTGGGATAAAGGCTTCTGACGGCACAATTGTAAAAGCCGGATCAGTTATTGCCCGTCAGCGGGGAACAAGGATTCATCCGGGAAACAATGTTGGCTGCGGCGGAGACTATACGCTTTTTGCTCTCGCAGACGGAAAAGTTTGCTATCACCAGCGGCGTGGACGCAGACTTGCCTCTGTAGTCAGCGAATAGTAAACCTTATACTAACTCTGTGTCCTTTGTATCTTTGTGCCTCTGTGTGATATAGTTTAAATAAATCATGGAAAAGTTTGCGGATGAGGCAATAATCGAGGTATCCTCGGGGAACGGCGGCAATGGCTGCGCCGCTTTCCGCAGGGAAAAATATGTCCCTAGAGGCGGACCGTCTGGCGGAGACGGGGGCAGGGGAGGCGATGTTGTATTTACAGTGCGCCGCAACCTGCGGACACTCGCGCACTTACGCTATAAACATTCATTTAAAGCAGATAACGGCAATGACGGCGAAGGCGCAGGGCGCTACGGGCAAAACGGCGCTGACGTAATTATTCCATTGCCGCCGGGTTCATTAATACGCGATGTAGAATCAAACGAACTAATTAGAGATTTTTCTCGCAATCAGGAAGATTTTGTTTTTCTCAAAGGCGGCAACGGCGGCTGGGGGAATATTCATTTTAAAACATCCGTAAATCAAGCTCCAAAAAAAGCATTGCCGGGAAAACCCGGGCAGACTGTAAAAATTAAAGTAGAGCTTCAGATTATGGCGGATATCGGGCTTGTCGGTTTTCCAAATGCCGGAAAATCCAGCCTTCTTGATCGCTTTACAAACGCAAGGCCAAAAATAGCCGCATATCCGTTTACAACAAAAATTCCTAACCTCGGCGTTTTAACAGTCGGAGAAAAAGATATAATAATCGCCGACATTCCCGGTCTTATTAAGGGAGCATCAGGCGGAGCAGGGCTGGGGATTCGTTTTTTAAAACATATTTCGCGTACATCGGCTTTGGCTTTTCTTATTGATCTTTCTGATGATAATTATACCGAAGCCTTTGATGTGCTCCTCGATGAACTTGGCTCCTTTTCTGCCGATTTATTAAAAAAGAAACGCCTGCTTGTCGGTACAAAAACAGATACGGAAGAATCTGCAGGCAGACTCGCCGAGCTTTCTGCAAAATATCCCAACGAGACTGCTATGGGTATTTCTGTTTTTTCCGGTGACGGAATAAAAGAACTCTCTTATGCTTTGCTAAAGCTTACAGGAGAAGAAGAATGAAACTCGGTATACTCGGCGGCAGTTTTAATCCTGTTCATCTTGGGCACCTCTTTCTTGCTAACAGCGCGATTTCTGCATTAAATCTTGACAGGGTAGTTTTTGTTCCTGCGTTTTGTTCGCCGTTTAAAACCGAAGCAGAAGGCATGACAGAAGAAGGAACAGGCAACAGGCTTGATATGCTTGCCGCCGCGGTTTCGTCGGATCACAGATTCGCGATTGACAGCTGCGAAATTAAGCGGCAGGGAGTTTCCTATACGATAGATACGCTGGAAGACATAATCGCGCGGTTTCTGCCTCAGGGAAAACCGTATTTAATAATCGGCGATGACCTTGCCGCGGATCTTCCCAAGTGGAATCAATACGAAAAGATTCTTGAGTTAGCAGTAATTGCAATCGCGCGCAGAAAAACAAATACCGCTGTAAAACATCCGTTTCCCTGCGTTTATATAGAAAACGAAATTATGAATATTTCATCGCAGATGATCAGGCAAAAAATAAAAGACAATGATATTAAAGGCAGTGACTGGCATTCTTTGGTGCCGTCTGCAGTGAGCGCGATTATTCAGGATAGGCGGCTTTACGGCTGCAGCTCCAATAGTTCTGCCGCTTTAGCTTTTGGCAGCGATAAAATATATGATTCTGTTATTCAAAAGGTAGAAGCGGCGGCGCGGGAAACGCTTACTATCGAACGATTTCTGCACTCAAGAAATACCGCCTTGCATGCGTATGATATGTGCAGCCGTTTTGGGCTTGATCCTGCGGCAGGTTACCTTGCCGGAATCGCCCATGATTTGGCAAAACAGCTTGATAACAAGCAGATTCTTAAAATAATTAAGTCAGAACGCATTCCGGTTTCTTCTTTGGAGAAGAATAAACCGAATCTTCTTCACGGAAAGGCTGCGGCAGTATTGCTAAGAGACCGTTTCTCCATTCATAATGAAGATGTTCTGGAAGCTGTTGCTTGTCATACATCGGGCAATGAGAAAATGGGAGCGCTGGCAAAGGTTATTTATATTGCCGACAAGACAGAGAGTTCCAGAAATATAGACCCTGCCTTGAGGATCATGTGCAGGGAAGCGGATTTGGACAGCATTCTTTTTGCCGTATTGGAAAAAACAATTATGAAGCTAAAGGCAAAAGAACTTGATCTATCCAAAGACACAATAATGCTGTTAAACAAAATAAAGGAAAAGAAAACTTGAGATTAATTAAAGGCGACGCTTCTATCTTGCTTCTTGCTCTAATTATAGTTTTATTTGTTTTTGGAGTAGTGTTTTCTGTTCTCACGTTCCGCAGTAATCCTGTAGAAGATGCAATTTCTACAAACCGTGTTATTAATGTTTTATTTGTAATCGAAGAAGACAGAATGCCGCTTAGTACCTATGTTTTAATGTATTATCCTGTTACAAAACGCGCGGCTATTTTTGACATTCCCGGCGACCTTGGGCTTTTAATTACAAGCATTAACAGCGTTGACCGCATAGACAGAGTGTATAGTTCTTCGAGAATCGGACCTTATCAAAACGAAATAGAAAAACTGTTAGGAATAGAAATTAGTTTTCCTATTGTTATAACAAAAGAAAATCTTGTCTCTATCGTTGATCTCTTAGAAGGCGTCGAAATTTTTATTCCTTCTGCAGTTTCATATATCGACGATGATAATATTATTTTATTTCCTTCCGGCATGACTGTTTTAGACGGAGACAAAGCAAGCCTTTATGCGACATACAGTCTTCCGCACGAAGACACCGACATGGAAGTATTCAGAAGACAGCGGTTTTTTCTTGGTTATTTAAACCGTCAGATTCAAATGAACGAACAGCTTAAGCTGCCTTCTGCCGGCAGGATATATAATTCACTTTTTAAAACAAATATGAACTCGCGTACTTTAAGAAACCTTTTTGACGAATTTGTGCATATAGATACAGATCGCGTTAACATTCAATCTGTAGGGGGAAACCGCCGCGAGGTTTCGGGGCAAATGCTTACCATTCCACACTTTGACGGAAACTTGATAAAAGAAATTGTCCGCCAGACGCTGGCTACACTTACGCGGGATGTGCAGGATCACATGAGCGAACGTACTCTCACTGTAGAAGTATTAAACGGTACGCCGGTAAACGGGCTTGCCGGACGAACAGCGGAACTGCTTAGAAACTTTGGCTATGATGTAATTTCTATTAGTAACGCCGACAGAAATAATTACGAAAGCACAGTTGTCATCCATCATTCCGGCGATGACGAACTTGTAAACGGTCTTGCCGGCGTAATCCGCTGCACGAATATCCGCAGGGAAGCTATAACAGCCGATGATGATGACGGAGACCTTCTCAGCTTGAATCTTCAATACAAGGCAGATGTTACTTTATTAATTGGCAGGAATTTTAATGGCAGATTTGTCGTCGGTAACTAAAGCCCCTCAGGTCGAACCTTCTCAATGGGCAGCAGCTTTAAGCGCTCTCATAACCGAACATAAAGGACAGGATGTCTCTTTGCTGGATCTTAGAGGTATTAACAATTGGACAGATTTTTTTATTGTCGCCGCTGTAACAAGCCGAACGCACATGGACGGTCTTGAGCGGCATATAAAAGATTTTTGCCGTGAAAAAGATATCGAGATGTTCGGCAGTTCGAGAACCCACAAAACCCAAGATGATGAATGGCGCTTGATAGATCTTGGCTCGGTAATCATCCATTTGATGACCCAATCCGCGCGGGAATTCTACGATCTGGAAAGACTCTGGCACAATACGAAGCATTAAAGAAAAGACACCGCAGAGAGGGTAATCCCATTCCCTGCGGCAAACGCTCTAAAGCGGGGTCTTACTCGTCGTCGCCCCAGTCGTCGTCATCTTCATCTTCATCGTAGTCGTCATCGTCGTCTTCATAGTCATCGTCGTCTTCGTAGTCATCATCCTCATCATCGTCGTCATCTTCAATGTCGTCATCTTCATAGTCGTCGTCTTCTTCTTCAAAATCGTCGTCGTCATCGATGTCGTCATCATCATCGTTAAAGATGTACGCCAATGGGTCGTCGCCAGACTTGTCAGCAGCGTTAAAACTGCCAACCGGCATCAGTGTGAGCTCTTCTTGTGTTATAGCTCCGTTTAGAACCATAATGTTCTCCCTTAAATTGATATTTTTTTGAATCCAAACTGAGTGAAGGTTCAAAAAAACCTCCCACTTGAAACATAAAGGAGGAGATATTGATTTGTCAATAGCATTTTTAAATTTTAAAAAAAACTATTTTATGGTATTATTTGCCTATGCCGCAAATTGACGAATTAACAGTTTTTGCCCCTGCAAAGGTAAATTTGAGCCTTTTTGTAAAAAACCGCCGCCGGGATGGTTTTCACGATATAGAAAGCGTCTTTTTGGCAGTAAACTTCGGCGATACCCTGCATTTTGCACTTTCTGGGCAAGGTAGTACGGTTATCGAAGGGATTTCTGTTCCTGATAACATCATTTTAAGGGCTGTGTCGCTTTTTAGGGAAAAAACCGGTTTTAACGCCGGTCTCAAAATAAATGTAGAAAAAAATGTCCCCATCGGCGGCGGTCTGGGAGGCGGCTCTTCTAATGCAGGGGCAGCGCTTTTGGCTTTAAATAAGATTTGCGGCTCCCCCCTAAAAAAAGATGTTCTTTTAGACATGGCAGCTTCTCTGGGGAGTGATGTCCCCTTTTTTATACATGAAATTCCAGCCGCTCTTGTTACAGGCAGGGGGGAGCATATAGAGCCGCTAAATTCGCTGGATTTGGCAAAGTCGTCTTTAGTGCTGGTTAACCCCGGTTTTTCGAGCAGTACTGCCGAAGCCTTTCGGCTATTGGATCAACACAGAAGAGTTCACACAGAGGCACAGAGGAAAGAAGGATACGGGGAAGAGCCTCACACGGAGACACAAAGGCACAGAGGTTTAATTAAAGATATTTCCTCCGTGAACTCTTTTGGCAATGATTTCCTTGAGGTGCTGGATAAAAAAGAAGGCGGAGTGTATAAGAAAATCATCTCCCAGCTTGAGGCTGACGGAGCGCAGTACGCTTGCCTTTCCGGTGCAGGTTCAACCTGTTTTGGGGTCTTTAAAGATAAAAAAGAAGCGAATGAAACCGCAAATGCCTTAAAAGGAAAATGGCCTTTTGTGAAGGAGTGCGCCCCTATCTGCCGATAAATTAGTAGGAGAAAAAAATGGCAGGTAGATATTTAAAACTGGTTTGTATTGCTTTATTTGTATTGGTTATTTTTGGCTGTAAGACTAAGCCGCTTCCTGTAGAAGAACCAAAACCGGCAGAAGTTATACCGGATACAAATGTAACCGGCACATGGTTTTTGGGCGATCATCGTTCTATGGTAATTTTTCAGTATCGTTCCGACGGAACAGGCTGTGAAATAAACCTTAATCAAGTTTCCAACTTTTCACTTACCTACAGGCCTTTTAATTATACAATAACCGAAACTGCCATTAGTATCTCGTTTTTGGACTCAATGCGTCCAAGCAGCATAACTCATAATTACAGTAAGCCGTCAGAGAACAGATTAACAATCGTAAATTATATCCGCGGGCTTTCTCCGACATTTGTAAGGCAGGAACTGACAGAATTAGAAGGTCTTTGGCGCAGGGAAAACGGCGATAGGGTCGAATATGTCTTTGGCGGAAGGAATTTTCTGCTAAAACTGCAGAACGGGATCCCCACTGCAACGGGTAACTTTATTGTTTCTGACAGATCGGTAACCATAAATGACCTTTATAGATGTACGGATTATTTCGCTCTCAGATGGGCTCCCTCTCAAACGCCTCACGAAAATTATTCATTCAGGATAAATGACAGCCGTTTGACACTGACCGCGCCGGGTAGAGACCTTTTGTTCGTAAAATAACAAATCCTCTCATTTTCTCTCATTGTGAGTAATAATTTTTAACAAAACCAATATAAAAACCCGCAGAATGAAAAATCCGCAAATAAAAAGCAACTTTTTCACTTGATTTCGTGACAAATCAATAGTACAATGTAAACTAAATCGGGCTTAGCACTTTTAGGGTGTTAAGTATAACATTAGGACCTCAAAGGAGAGTGCCATGGAAATTACTGATATTAGGGTCCGTAAGGTGACTAGCGGCGGCAAGCCGAAAGCCTATGTAACGGTTACATTTGATGATTGCTTTGTTGTTCATAATATAAAAATCATTGAGGGTAAAACCGGCGTTTTCATAGCTATGCCAAGCCGAAAGACCCGTGCCGGAGAATATAAAGACGTTGCTCATCCCATTCATCCCGAATTTAGGGCAGAACTGCAGAAGCGAATCCTAGAAAAATATGAATCCGGTGATGTTACAGAAGCCTCAGCCGGCGATATGGATGAATAACCGTCTCTTTAGGAAAAAAGTTATTCGCTTGATATTCTAAAACTCTATTGATTCTTTCCCATGCTTTTGGTATGCTTTTTCCAAGGATTGGGACGTCGGCAAGCGGTAAGCCACCGGGTTTTGGTTCCGGTATTCACAGGTTCGAATCCTGTCGTCCCAAATATGGGACAATCCCAGTAATTTATTGTTGAGGTATATATGGGCAAAGTAGTGTTAAAAGCAAAAAATCGCCAGAAATATGGTTCTGCCGAATCCCGCCGTATGAGAAAGAGCGGGAGAATTCCTGCAGTAATCTACGGAAGAGCGGGTAAATCTGTCTCTATCGATCTGGATTCTTCAGAATTTTTAAAAGGTACTAAAGGAATCTCCGAAAGTACAATCGTAAAGGTCGAAGTAGAAGACAAATCATACGAGGCTTTTGTAAAGGATACTCACAGGAATATTATTGACGGTAATATTCTTCATATAGATTTCTACGAAGTAGAAAGCGGCGTCGCTCTGCGCGCCAGAGTTTCTCTCGTTTTTCAGGGAAACCCTATTGGTGTGCGCGAAGGCGGTATGCTGGAAACACCTCTGCATGAGATCGAAATCGAATGTCTTCCTGTTGATCTTCCGGAAAGAATCGAAATTGACATTTCTAATCTTAAGGCTAACCAGTCCTTGCATGTTAGGGATATTCCTCTTGCTAAGGGCGTAAAGCTTCTTTCTAACCCTGATCAAACTGTCGCTCTTGTTAAATTCGCCAAAGCCGAAGCTGCCGCACCTGCCGCCGCAGAAGCCGCCGCTGCCGCCGCGCCTGCTGCGGGCGCTCCTGCCGCTGCTGCCGCCGCCGCGCCTGCTGATAAAAAGGCTGCGCCAGAAAAGAAATAGTGCCGCAGGCAGACGAGCTAAAAGACAGAGTTTTCTCAATTTTAAACGAGTTTTATCATGGCGCTCCATTGCTCCTTGCCGTCTCCGGCGGCGCGGATTCTATGGCGATGTTGTCCGTTCTCTTAGAAGCCAAAGACAGATTTGATCTTTATTGCCTCACCGTTGACCACGGTATCCGTCAGGCGGAGGAAAGCAGAGGCGATGCGGATTTTGTTTTTGATTTTTGCCAAAAAAACGGAATTAAATGCCGCATTAAAAGTATTCCGCCGGGTAGAGTATCAGACTATTCAAAACAAAAAGGCATAGGAATAGAAGCCGCCGCCCGGCACTTTCGGCGGAGAGCGCTTTTTAAAGAAGCAAAACGCATAGAAGCTATAAAAGCCAAAGCAGTTTTTATACTATTAGCGCACACAAAAGACGATTTGCTGGAAACCGTATTAATGCGCGTTTTGCGCGGTTCAGGTCCCGCGGGGCTTGCCGCTATGCCGTTTCAATCCGGCAGGATACTGCGTCCCCTATTAGAATCAACGCGCAAAGATGTAATCAGTTTTCTTAAAGAAAAAAATATCGCCTGGCGCGAGGATTCGACAAACGCTGATAACCAGTTTTTGCGCAACCGTATCCGAAACTTACTGGTGCCGTTTTTAAACGATAATTTTTCTTCGTGGAAAAAGGGCGTTAATGCCATGGCGCAAACGCAGACTCTTGCAGCTCATTTTATCGCTGCCGAAGCTCAAAAAAGAATCAAATGGGAAAAGACTCATTGTTCTCCGTGTCACTCCGTGTCCTCTGTGGTAAAAAAAGATTTCTTCTCTCAGCCGGTAATTATCCGGGAAGAGGCGATTTTTCAGGCTATTAATACCCTGTGTGATTCTCCTTCCAATAAATCCATCAGACGCTCCGTTGTAAGAAAGTTCTGTCTCGGACTTATTAACAGCGCAGATTTAGGTTTAGTGACAGTAAAACGGCAAAACGATAGGATATTGATTTCTCAGGCGCAAAACAATTGCTTTGAGAGCGGAATATCGCGTTTGATCTAGTATTTGCCCCAAATTTGGCATATAATTTTGTTATATGTTTAACCCGAATAACAAATTACCTGACAGAGGAGCTGATCCGCAGCGTAGACCAAGCGGTTTTACGTTTGTTTTTATTGCTTTACTAACTGTAATTTTTATCGCGTACTTTTTTAGAGGGGATAATACCTCTGTTATTAATATTTCATATTCTGAGTTCCTTCGTTTTATAGACCAAAACCAGATAGCTTCTGTTACAATCAGCAAAAACGATTCGGTAGATACAATCGATATTATCCTTAGGGGTTCATCCGCAAGCGACTCTGTAAAATACAGAACGATTATTCCTTACAATGACCCCGGTCTTTTATCACTGCTTGCGGAAAAAAATGTAATTGTTTCCGGGGCTCCGACAAAGATGACTTTTTCGCGGATTTTTGCAGGCATGCTGCCGTGGCTTTTTGTTTTATTAATTATGTTTATTATGTTCAGGAACATGCAGGGCATGGGAATGAGGAACTTTAATTTTGGCAAGAGCAAAGCAAGGCGTTATCATGACGAAGGAAAGAAGGTCAGCTTTGCCGATGTAGCAGGTCAGAAGGACGCTAAATACGAACTAAGTGAAGTTGTTGAGTTTTTAAAGAATCCGCAAAAGTACACAAAGATGGGAGCGCGTATTCCCAAAGGCGTTCTTCTTGTCGGTTTACCTGGTACAGGCAAAACTCTTATGGCGCGTTCTGTTGCCGGCGAAGCAGGCGTCGCTTTTTTTCATATGTCCGGTTCTGACTTTGTCGAAATGTTTGTCGGTGTTGGAGCAAGCCGCGTAAGGGATCTTTTTGATCAGGGACGTAAGCATGCGCCTTGTATTATTTTTATTGATGAATTAGACGCAGTGGGACGCACGCGCGGCGCAGGATACGGCGGCGGCCACGATGAACGTGAGCAGACTTTGAATCAGCTGTTGGTCGAAATGGACGGTTTTGATTCTAAAGAGGGAATTATTATTCTTGCCGCGACAAACCGTCATGATGTTTTAGATCCGGCTCTTCTGCGTCCCGGCAGATTTGACCGTCAGGTTGTTATTTCTATGCCGGACATAAAAGAAAGGGAAGCGATTTTGCAGGCTCACAGCGCAAAAATTCCGCTGGACAAAGAAGTTGATCTCGCCTGTGTCGCGCGTTCTACTCCGGGAATGAGCGGCGCCGATATTGCAAACCTTGTAAACGAAGCCGCGCTTTTTGCGGCGCGTAAAGATAACAGCGAAGTTAAAATGTCCAATTTTGAAGAAGCAAGAGATAAAGTATTAATGGGTGTCGCGCGAAGGACACTTGTTGTTTCTGATAAAGAACGCCGTATGACTGCTGTGCATGAAGCAGGGCATGCGCTGCTTCATTATTTTCTCAAGAACGCAGATCCGCTGCATAAAGTTACGATTGTTCCGCACGGGAGAGCATTGGGCGCCGCGCTTTCGCTTCCGGAAGAAGACAGTTACAACCGCTCAAGAGGCTGGATAGAAGATCGAATCGGTATTTTGTACGGCGGCTGGCTTGCAGAAAAATTATTTTTTAATGAGACAACAACAGGATCAAAAAATGATATTCAGCACGCTACAGAGATGGCGCGTAACATGGTCTGCGAATGGGGTATGTCAGATGAAATTGGTCCTGTTGCTTACGGACAGGAAGACGAACCGATTTTTATCGGTAAAGAAATTGCGCGCCACAAAGATTATTCGGATGATACTGCACAGCGCATTGATATTGCAGTCAGGGATATTTTGGACAGAGCGAGAAATAATGCCTCTAAAATAATAGGGGATAATAAAGACGCTCTGGAAAAACTTGCAGACGCTCTGTTGGCGCGCGAGACTTTGATCGATAACGAAGTGCGCGAAATTATCGGCTTTCCGCAAAAAGAGGAATTAGTATGACTAAAAAAAATATTTGTAATTATTTTTTATTTTTCCCTGTGTCCTTTGTGTCTCTGTGCCGCTGTGTGAAGTCTTTGTTTATAATTCTCTTTCTTCTTAATGTAAATGCTTTTGCTGATGATGCGGCAATTGCACGGCAATATCTTGAACGCATAAACATATGGATTCAGGCGGGCGATTTTGATCAGGCGCGTATTGCGCTGGAAAGAGCCGCAGATTACGCGCATGTTTCGTCAGACATTTCTTATGAACTTGCGGTTATTCAAGAAAGGTTTTCTGTAGACAGAACTAAAATAATCGAAAATTTAGATAAAGGCATTCAAACAAACCGCTGGGTTATTTATAACGAAGGTTTAGCTGTGCTTTTTAAAGCAAGACAACTTATCGCCATGCGAAATTATCATGAAGCGCTAAATTATCTTGACAATATAATGAACCGCAGTGAATTTGCGGGTAATGCGTATATAAGAACAGAAATCGCAATGCAGCGTCTTTTATGCTTAAGGAGCATAGGAAAAAACGACCATGGAGCATTAGCGCATTTCCGCAGCGAAGTGCTTTCTGCGATGGACAGGTTCCCACGTGATCCGCGTCCTTTGCGTATTTTCTTTGAATATGCAAGAGACATTAACAGGAGACCTCAGCCTTCCGAGCTTCCTTCTAGTGATGTAAACATAATGGAACTAGCTCTCCACAGGCTTCCTTTTTTATTGGAGCAGGACACAGAACTTGCATGGATGGCAGCGCCTTTTATGAGGGATTTACAAGCGGCGCGCCGTCTTTTATTGTCCTACAGAAACAGCGGTAATCATCCGTCTGCCGGTTCCATTGCTCCGGCTTTAAATCTCGGGCTGTTAGGTGATATAGAAGCGGCGGATGAATTGTTTGCAAGTTTACCCGGCGCAGAAGATATCAAAATCGATAAAAATATTATTTCAGAAGTTTATAATTTATTAAGAAGCGAAGAAGGCAGGGAATATTTTACGCGCAAACTGCTTTCTTTTACAGGTTATATTTTATCTGACGATGATTCTGACGGGTTTATAGACAGCCGTACAAAATATAAAGACGGCATTATTGAATATTTCGAACTAGACAGAAGACAAACAAATGTTTTTGATTTGCATATAACGATGGGCGACGGCGCGCCTGCCGGTGCTTTGGTCCAGATTGCCGGTCAGGAAACATTAGCGTTTTTATTTTGGGAGCGTTATCCTTCTGCGGCAGAAGTATTAATAGGGAATCTGCCGGATGATAAGATAGACGAACATTTTAAATTTGGTCCCGCTGTTTTTCAGTATGCGCCTGTTGTTTTTACTACCCTCGGCGGAAGCAATAGGCTGACAGGTCTTCCTTATCCGGTGCCTGCACAGCAATATATAGAAATGACCCGCCGGTCGCTTTTATCTTTTTGTTCGAGTTACACGCGGCCCAGCCCGGAAATTGACGGCGCTATGGAAACGTTTTTTATGAACAGGGGAGTGATACTTCAGACTGTTGAACATCTAAACGGGCGGCAGGTATCTGTTACAGAGTTTGAACGCGGGCTTCCTGTAATTCAGCATATAGACCTTGATCTTGACGGCAGAATGGAAACAATCAGGCGTTTTCGCCAGCCGCCGCAGGTTAGCAATTGGGAAGATATATTGAATTACCGCAGTTTAATTGCTTCTTCTGAGAGCGACTGGAGAGGAGACGGGCGGCATAAAACAATGGAAGTGTATCTTGAAGACGGTTCGGTTGTTTATTATTTTGATATGGATGGAAGCGGAGAAATGATTCGTACAGAAACCAGAAATCACAGGAATCAATAGATGAAAAAAGCAATTATACTACTCGGTCTATTATTAATATTTTTTGGCTGCAGAACCTTAAATTCAAATGAAGCCGAAGCGCCGCCTCAGCGTACTACAAGCGCTATTCGTTTAAGTGATATAGAAAACCAGCTAAGCGATAACCCTGTTGCCGCGCTTGGGATGATTTTTACATACAAAGAAATTTATGCAGGTACCGAATCAGAAGTCGAAGACTGGCAGCAGCTTGCGGATTTAGAAAAAATCGCGGCGGCAAATTTATTTGCAATGCAGGAAAAAGCGATAGAAGAACAGCGCTGGGATGACGCAGCTTCGCTTGGCAGATCTATTGCAAGCGCCGGTTTAACAAACGCGCATGCAGGAAAAGAAAGCGAATTTTTACTCTCTTATGCAAAGAAAAAACTGGAAGAAGGCGATAACTTAAGCGCGTTTTTGGCGGCTTTCCGTTCCAACGAAATAAAGCCGATGGATTTTGCAAGTGCGCTTTTATTTTTAGAAAAAGCTGTAGAAGCAAGACAGCGCCGCTCATCTGCTTTCTTTTTTGCCGCCGCTCAAGCCGCTGACAGAAGCAGAAACATCCCTGCTAATTTGCGCGAATACGCTCAAGGCAGAGATTCTTTTTCTGATATGATTAACGGCGTTGCAACTGTTATTGTAGACAGGGGTATTAGGGTCGAAAGAGGAGTTGGGATACCTGACAGGGTTATGGGGTCTGCGTTTTTTATTGACGCGTCTGGTTTATTAATTACAAATTATCATGTTATAGCAAGCGAAGTTGATCCAAGACACAGAGGACACTCGCGGATGTTTATCCGCATGGGAGATTCGACAAGTCCGCGTATTCCGGCGCGTGTTATCGGCTGGGATAAGGCTCTCGATCTTGCATTGATTAAAACAGAAATAGATACCGAATATGTTTTTTCGCTTGTTGATCGCGTAATACCGCGTGTAGGCGATACAGTGCTTGCAATTGGTTCTCCTGCGGGACTGCAAAAAACCGTGACATCAGGAATTGTTTCTGCGCTTGGCAGGCGTTTTTTGCAAATCGGCGACGTGTACCAAATTGACGCCGCAGTTAATCAAGGAAACTCCGGCGGTCCTTTAATTGACAGTGAAGGGCGGCTTGTTGGAGTTATTTTTGCAGGTTATATGCAGCACCAGGGTTTAAACTTTGCGGTTCCCGCAGAAACGCTTGCCGCTGCTCTTCCTGCAATGATAAAAGGCGGCAGGGCACAGCGTCCATGGCTCGGCGTTACGTTATGCGAAACATTCAGCGGAGCGGAAATTATTTATACTGCTCCTAATACTCCAGCCGCTATGCAAAAAATAAACGAAGGCTCTGTAATAAGAACAGTAAACGGAAGAGCTGTAACCGCTCCTCAGGGAGGAATTATTCCTGCTCTGCAAAATGCAATGTTTGGCTGCGGTCCCGGAGAGCTTGTAGCGCTGGAAACTGTTGACGCTGACGGAGAAGTAAAAAAATATGTTTTAATGACAGTTTCGCGCCCCGATCTTCCCCTTTTGGATGCGGCAAGAATTGACAGGCGGGACAGAATTGTTACTCCTCTTTTTGGCATGGTTTTAACGCCTGTACAAAGCAGTTTGTTCTCGGAAAATTTTAGAGTAAACAGGATTGTGCGCGGTTCGATTGCGGATGAAGCCGGTATTTCTGTTGATGATCCAATTTCTATTAATCGTTTACGCTTAATGGAAAATGAAGGTTATGCTCTATTGGAGATAACAGTAAAAAAACGCCGTCAGGGTTATATAAATGCAAATATGCAGCTTCCTGTCTGGCTGGATTCGCCGAATACGCTTTGAATAAAGCGTTTTAATTCTTAAGCGGATAATTTAGCCGAACAGCCACTTTAACATTTCATTCTTTACCTGCGAGAATCCGCGGGATATAGGAACTCTGGAGCCGCTTCTCATTGTAATTTCTCTTGATTTTACTGTTTCGATATCGCTCATATTAAGTATAAACGAACGATGGCTCTGAACAAATCTTTTATCTTCTAAAAGTTTTTGCGTTATTTCTGTAAAAGTAGAATATGTTTTTATATTTTCGCCGTCTTTTTTGCGGATATGCACAGAATGTCCGTCAGCTTCGGCATACGAAATATCGCAGAATTTTATAAATTTTGCGGCAGCTTTTGTTTTTACCGTTAATCCTTTGTTGTCTATTTTATTCTTTGTTTCTTTTAATGTCTCGAGGACATTCTCTACTGCTTTCGGCGCGGCGGGTTTTAATAGGTAATCAAAAGCATTTACGCGGTAAGATTCGCATGCATAATCATTAGAAGTTGTAATAAAAACTATTTCGCCTTTGTAGCCGCTTTCGCGCAGTTTTTCCGCGAGAGTAACGCCGTTTGTTTCCGGCATTACTATGTCCAAAAAGCAAGCGTCTACTGCCGCGCCGCTTTTAAAATAATTTAATACTTCCGATGCAGACGAAAAGCTGACAGCTTTTACATTTAAAGGCGAAGCTTTTATTATAGCGGCAATTTTGTCCGCATCATCTTTTAAATCATCGCAGACCAGTACGTTCATAGAACAAGTATATCATATCATTACATAAGCTGTAAATGTTTTACTATCCCATTCTATTATAAGTTCTCCGTTGTAACGGGATGATACTGCTTTAACGCTTCTAAGACCAAAACCGCCGCCTTTCTTTGGGCTTATAAGGCTGCCTTCGGTTTCTGTTACTATTCCGTTAAAGCTGTTTTTTACCATAACAGCGAGATGTTCTCCTTGAGTTTTTATTGCAAGTTCAATAAAGCGGTTTGTTTCTATGTTCTGGCATGCATTAAGAGCGTTTTCTAAAAGGTTGCCGAGAATAATGCACATTTCATAGTTAGGGACTGTTATGGTCTGAGGCATTGATATATTAACAGAATATTTTGTATTTTGTTTGATACATCGTTCGGAATAACTTACAAGCAGCGCGTTTATTACTGTATTGGAACAATAAAAATAAAGTACTTTTTCTGATAATTGATTTTGAATATCCGCCAAATAACTTTCGATATCGCTTTTATTACCAGAGTTTAATAGTTCGCTTATTGTATTTAGATGATATTTGTAATCGTGGCGCATTATCCGCAGAGTTTCGTTTATTTCGTTCATTTTTTGATAATGTTCACGCCCGGAAGAAATAATATCACGCGCAAATTCGGCTTCGTACTGTTTTTTTGTTTTTTCGTGCGTATTAATAATTGCAAAACATAAAATTATAAAGCTCCATAGAACAAATAAAAGAATAATAAGCGCCGCCGGCAGATTATAAATATTGCCGAAAAACAGCCTGCTGATAATTTCTAAAATAAAAAATGTAATAGCCGCGCTTAATGAATACAATGCCCATTCCTTAGAATGCCCGTACGCAAAAAGTCTTTCCAGAAGCTGGCGCCCAAAACGCCATACCAGTATTACATATACAAAAAACACAATAAAAGAAATAATCATTAATGATAAAAAATAGACTTGTTCGCCGTACTGCATAAAACCGATTACAAGCGTTCCTATCACTATATTTAGCATGGAAGTAAGGGTAATCTGCATAAAAAACGCAAACATCTTCTGAAAAATAAATCCGTTAAACAGCCATATAATCAGCGGCAGATACGGTAATGTGCGCAGAAACAGGAAATTGCGCGCAGTTTCGGAAAAGCCGTGTTTTGCGATAAAAATGTCAGCTATTGCGTTAACCGCAATCATTGCGCCGCAGGCAAGAAGTATAAAAGAAAGCGGCTTTTTCCTTGGCAGGCTTAACAGCATTATTATAAGGTTTGTGCATACCATTATGACCGGTAATATAATAAAAGCAGCTTCTTTCATTCAAATTCCATAATTACACAGGGTTTTTATGATTGTCAAGCCCGTAATAACTTTGCTTTTTTATTCAAAATTTAGTATAATAGGTATATATAGAGGTAGATTAATGGAGTTCCGGAAACTTTTTTTATTGTTTTTTATTCTGCTCCCTTTAAGCAGTCAGATTTTTGCCCAAAATACATATATTTCCGGAAGGAACCAAGTCAGGCTTGGGAATTTTCTTATCTATTCGGGAAAAGCCGCCAGTACTGATTATGCCGAAAAACTAGCTGTGTTTTCCGGCAACACAGGTTTTGTGCCGTATCATGGAGACAGGCTGCCGGGAACAGGAAGCGGCGGCAATAATTATCATATTTTTAAGACCAATTTTTTTATTGGCCAGGATGAAGTAGACGGCAGGGTAAGGGATCCGGCGGAAGAAAATCTTTCGTTATATATCGGGGCGTTTGACATGCCGGTTATTATTTATATTAATAATGTCATTGTTTATAAAAAAGGCTTAGTTAAGGAATTTGACGGAGTTTACAGTACGGGAGAAGTATTGGCTTCTCATGTGCCTTTGGGCCCGGGATTAATTAATTTTAACGGAGAAAACACGCTCGTAATAGAAGTGTTTCCGCAGTACGAAGACAGCGCATTGCCGGAGCTTGAAATTGCAGAATACAAACAAAATGAACTAAAAGTATTTTTAAAAAATCTTTTAAATGTTTATTTGGTGCTTGCCGCGCAGTTTCTTGCCGTACTAATCGCTATTTATCATTTCTTTGTATTTTTTGCGAGAGGATGCAAAGATAAACGATATGTTTTATTTTCGCTTTTTTCTGTTTCGTTTGTGCTGGCATACTCTAATATAGGTTTTTCGTTTGATACAAATTACTATATATATCTTGTAATTGCTACCAGATGTTTCCAAATGCTGTGCCTTGGTTTTTATTCGCTGTTTATAATAGAGTCGTCTGATTTACTTGTAAGATTCAAAAAAATACTTATAATTTTTATCCTTCTTTTCAGCCTTGGTTCTGCCGGCTATGTGGCTGTTCAGCCTGACAAGGAAACTATTAATATTGCGTTTGGTTTAATGGCGGATATCTATTTAACGCCGATTCTTGTAATTTGTATTTTGATCTCGCTTGGAACAATTATTATTAAGAAAAATACTAAGTTTATTCCGCTTCTGCTTGCAACATTGATTGTAGTTGCCGCAAGCCTTAGGGACATGGGCGCGCTTGCAAACGGTATACAGCCGATGTTCTGGTTTGCGCCTTATGCCTTCCTGTTTCTTGTAATTGTTTCGTACGCGATTCTTCTTGTGGAAGAAGCGGAGCTATATAAAAAATCTCATAAGATTTCGGCAGAGATCGAAGAAAAAAATGAATCGCTTGGAATGCTGCTTGATAATATTCTCAGAGTAACAAGGCGTTCCGGCGTTTCTAACCAAAAATTGGATACCAGCATTGCAAGCGCAATAAATATTATGACAGAATACACCGAAAACAACAGGCAGCTTGACGATACGGTTTTATCTAAGTTTGAACTGATTAATGACATGATTACAAGGGTGTCAGATAGAGTAACGGATTCTGTTGATAAGATTCCAAAAGCCATTAAGGGTCAGATATCCGTAGTAGAACAGACAAATAAAATAATGTCAGAGATGAATGACGACATTAATATTATGACCGGCGATTCTGTAAAAACAAGCGAATACGCAAACCAGCTTGCTTCGCTGGCAGTAGAAAGCAAAGAGCTCGTAATTGAATCAAAAAAGAATATGGAATTAATTTCTGAGAACTCGGCGTTTTTAAGCAAACTTTTAGAAGCAATGGATGACATATCAGAAAAAACAAATATGCTTTCTTTTAACGCGTCTATAGAAGCTGCGCGCGCGGGAAATACAGGGAAAGGTTTTAATGTTGTAGCTGTAGAAATAAGGCAGCTTGCGGAAAAATCCAGAGCTACATTAACAGAAAGTTTTTCTAACATTAAAGGCATGATGGAGACTGTAAAAGAAGGAATAGATCTTTCTAACAAAGTAACAGAAAGGCTTCTTACGATTATTGAGAACTCAGAAAAATCTTCTAAAATGATTGAGAACATAACTGCAAATATGAAAAAACAGCAGGGTGAATCAGAGGCTATTAGAGCCGGAATGAAAGAACTGCTGATAAATACCGGTAATATTCAGGAAATCGCAGAAGCGGAAGAAAAAGAAAACAAAGAATTTATCGATTCATTATCAAAGATACATGAATTCTTTAAGCTTGTTTCCAGCATGATAAGATCGCAGGTTAAAAATGAAAAAACTATTACAGATTCTATCCAAACAATAAAAGAAGTAATGGTAGAAAATAAAAAGAATACGCAGATTCTAAAAGAAACTACGGATACTGTACAAAGGTGATAATGATGGTTACATCGGATTTAATCGGCAGAACTGTTTCTAAGAACAGTACATTGATTCATTTTATCGGCGAAGCCGATGAACTTAACGCTCATTTAGGGCTTGTGAGAGCAATTCTCGCAAACGAAGACGCATGGCAGTTTTCGTGGCAGAATGCCTGTCAATTTATTGAGAGGATTCAAAGAAACTTAATGAAGATTATGTCGCATGCATCTGATACCGAAAACAAAGATTATTATTTAAACGAAAGAGAAATTGTCGATTTAGAAAAAGAAACAGCAAGACTTGTTAATAATATTCCTAAACAGAAAAGATTTGTAATGCCGGGGAAAAATATTATAGAAGCGCAGATTCAGATAGCAAGAACTGTAGCGAGAAGAACAGAAAGAATGTATACGGCAGTTCATGAAGAAAACGCTTTGTGCAAAAAATCAGGCGAATATTTAAACAAGCTGTCAGATTATCTTTATTATTTGTCGCAGCAGGAATCACTGATTAATGTTAATTTCATAAATCAGATCGCCGGAATATAAATCATAAACACGTCTTTTAAAAGAAGAAGGTACTCTGATATTTCCTACTCTCTCTTCGCTAAACTCGTCTACGATAATTATTACTCTTATATGTTGATATTCGGAAGCAAGCCTTCTTGTTTCTGTTTCTGTTCTAAGCCATTCAACCCTGTTAACCTGAGGCGTCTGCGGCCATACATTTGCAATAAAAAATGTTAATAGAGCGTTTTCGCTGGTGTCATTAAAATCAGCATTGGGAGCCATGTGCCCTCTGTCATACCCCGAATTGGTAAAGTCCCTGTGAAGCGGCAGAGAGTAGCCATGTTGTGTAAGCAGCCGCTGTAAAGCTCCGCCGTCCCTGTTTTGGGTGAACGAAGCGGAGGGGCGTCTTATACCTGTCGCTTCTGCTCGTTCTTTTGTAAGAATATATTCGATTATGTGAGGTCCTAAATTAATTGCGTCATAACAGCCTGAGTATAATATTTCTTCTTCGCTGTTGGAGACGTCAAATTTAAAATGTCCGGGAAGATCGCACGCAAATGAAACATTGAGTAATAAAAAGAATAGAAAGAAACAAATAAAAAAATATCTAAATGTTTTCAGATAGCACCTCAATTAATGCTGTCGCATCCGCAGGAATTGTTTTTGCTTCTATTGTTCTTTCCATAGCGCATTTGAGCGAAGCGGGTACAGGAACAGCTCCTACTAAGGGTTCGACAATTTCGGAGAACTTTGCGGGATGAGCAGTGCAGAGTATGCAGGATGTTTCATCTGTTATTTTATTTTCTGCGCGGAGTTTGTCTAATCCTTTCCAGCCGACTGCGCTGTGAGGATCAAGATAATAACCCGCCTGCTCATATATGCGGACAATTGTTTCTCTTGTTTCCTCATCTGACACAGCAATACCTAATATAATACGGCGCATTTCTTCTAACGAAAAATGCGCTGACATACGCTCAAAGTTACTTGGCGCGCCGACATCCATTGCGTTAGAAATAGTAGCCTGCGAAATCCGCGCAAGATATTCGCCTGAGTTTAGATAATCGGGAACTGTTTTATTTATATTTGTTGCCGCTATAAACTGCTTTATCGGCGCGCCCATTTTCATTGCATAAAGGCCCGCTGTTAAATTGCCGAAATTTCCGGATGGTACGCATAAAATTACAGGTTTTTGCGAAGCAGGAGAATTGGAATGCGCTGATTTATTAGTGCGCGGAGTCGCTTCGCCGTCAGGATCAAAAAAACCTGCATATGCCTTTGCCGCAGTTGAAGAATAATAAACAGCCTGCGGAATAAGGCGGCTTATGTTTATAGAATTTGCAGATGACAAAGCGGTGCGTTTATTTAGTTCGCTGTCTTTAAGAGCTGTCTTTACAAGAGCCTGACAATCATCAAAACTGCCTTCTACCGCCAGCGCAGAAATATTTTTGCCGAGACCTGCGATTTGTTTTTCCTGCAGCGGCGTTACCCTTCCTTTGGGGTAAAGCACGGTAACAAGTATTCCCGGCACATTATAAAAACCATCTGCAACTGCGCCGCCTGTATCGCCGGAAGTCGCCACAAGTATTCTTAACGGCCGGTCTTCTCCCCTGCGCAGGTACGAAAAAGCCCTTGCCATAAAACGGGCTCCAAAATCCTTAAATGCGGCAGTCGGTCCATGAAAAAGTTCGGATGTATATCGATCCATAACAGGTATTAACGGAGCGGTAAAAGTAAAAGCCGATGTAATGATATTGGATAATTCATTGTCCGATATTTCGCCCTTTACGTATGGTTTAATAGTTTCTAATGCCGTATTGCAGAAATCCATCGAGGCGAGCGCAGACAGTACTGCCGGCGTATATCCGGGGATTTCTTCGGGCACATAAAGTCCGCCGTCAGGAGCAAGACCAGTAAGCGCAGCTGCGGCAAAGTTCACTTTTTCGTTTTTATTTCTCGTACTATAGTAGTGCATATTGTATTCTACCACATAGTCACAATTGACATAAAGGGGTTTTTTATTATAACATGCCGTAAGGAGTAAATGTGGCTAAAGAAGAAGCGATAGAAGTAGAAGGCATTGTAAGGGAAGCTCTCCCAAATACTATGTTCCGGGTAGAGCTGGATAACCAAAACGGGCATTTAATACTGGCTCATTTGTCCGGTAAAATGCGCAAGCATTATATTCGTATAGTTCCCGGAGACCGGGTTAGAGTCGCGCTTTCTCCGTATGATTTAAGCAGAGGCCGGATTATATATCGTGAGAGATAGTATTAAACTATAACTATAGAGGATTGTTATGGCAGATGAAGTAATTTACATTGATGTTGATGACGGCGCAAAGAGAGTAATGAACAACACCAAGCTTTTTGTAAAATTGCTTGTTAAGTTCAAAGAAGATCAGACATTAGGCAAGATCGAAAGCGCGCTTTCCGCCGGAAACATGGAAGAAGCCCAGACTGCTGCTCACACATTAAAAGGACTTACGGCAAATTTATCGCTTATTGAACTTTATAAGCAATGTGTGGAATTAGAAGCCCAGATAAAAGCCGGCTCAGTTAAAGACGGACAGCTGGCGCTGGTAAATGATGTTTATAAAAAAACATTGTTAGAAATTGATAAGGTTGTTTCGGAATATGCTTGATAGAAACCAGACTGTATTGGTAGTTGATGATGTTGATACCAATGTCTTAATTCTTGAGGAAATATTAAAAGGTGATTATAACGTAATTACCGCATCTAACGGCAAGGAAGCGCTGGAAAAACTCCAGTCCGCGGAACAGCTGCCAAAAATTATTCTATTAGACGTGATAATGCCTCAGATGGACGGAAAGCAGCTGTTCGAAATTCTAAGAACAGACAGCACTTTTAAGAGAATACCGGTAATTTTTATTACTGTAGAAAACGAATCAGAAAGCGAACTGCTCGAAGCAGGCGCGGTTGACTTTATTAATAAACCGTTTCATCCCGAAATCGTAAAACTCAGAGTACGCAATCAGATACAATTAAAGAATTACAGCGATAATCTCGAAGAAATGGTTGCAGAAAAAACTGCAGAGGCAACAAACACTTTAGAAAACGCTCTGCGCGGACTTGCAAACGTAATTGAACACCGGGATTTGGAATCCGGCGAACATGTAAAAAGAACACAGTTGTTTGTAAAAGCGTTGACTGATTATCTTATAGAAACTAATTCTGTTTACAGCGAAGAACTGCAGAATCTAAATCCAGACATTATAATGAAGTCTATGGCGCTTCACGATGTCGGTAAAATAGCGATACCTGATAAGATTCTTTTAAAACCGGGCAAGCTCGATCCTGATGAATATGATATAATGAAGACACATACAACGCGCGGTATGGAAATTATTCACGAACTTGGAGATGTAAAATCGTCGCTGTACTTAAAACACTGCGAAGATATTTGTTACGGTCATCACGAACGCTGGGACGGTAAAGGTTATCCGCGTCAGTTAAAGGAAACCGAAATTCCGCTAACTGCGCGTCTTGCGGCGTTAGCCGATGTTTACGATGCTCTGGTATGCGCCCGTGTTTATAAATCTGCAATGCCGTACGATGACGCGCTTAAAATTATTGTAGAAGGGCGGGGTACGCAGTTTGATCCTATTATTGCTGATGCTGTTGTAGAAATAAACGAAAAGTTTAAAGAAATATCGCAGAAGTATCAGTAGACTTGCGTATTATGCGGGTTAAATTAAAGAAATAAGAAATAAAGAGGTTTTAAATGAAAACAATAAAAATATTTTTTAAGCTGGCTCTAATTACCTGTTTAGTATTAGGTTTTTTTTCCTGCGGAAAGTTTGCAAGCAGTATAATGGATAGAGCATTGGTAGAAATGGCAAGCCAGATGAACGAAACGCTCCCAATGATGCTTGATTCCGAAACAAGGCTGGACACAACAATGGCGCACCCCGGAAACACTTTTGCTTATTATTTAACGCTGGTAAACCACTCGGCAGAAGATCTCGATGCTGAAGAATTTAACGAGCTTATGAGACCTAATATCGTTAACGGCTTAAAGTCTAATCCTGATATGGCTGCGTTTAAAGTTATGAAAATAAATATTCTTTATGTATACAGAGACAAAGAAAACATAGAATTCTCACGCATCGATATTCCGTTTAAGGACTATGAGTAGAGAGATTTTTATTAAAGTATTATTCTTCGGTTCTTGCAAAAGCTTCGGATTCATTAATTGGGAATGAAAGCCGTGTTTTAAGATTTCGCTGAAAAGTATAATTTAAAGACTCAATTGCTATTGGTAGTATAAATAGCCTTGCGTATTTCAGGAAAAAATTTTATGAATGGAATAACCTCATTCCAAGGGATTTTAAAGGAATTTTAATATGCTTCCAGATATTTGTAATTTTTATTACAACATAATTGTCTAAGAACTACTTTTCCAACAGCTGCTCTATAAATATTTAATAAAGCACAGAGTTCCAAAAAATGAAGTGGAAATGTTTATTTACTGTCTATTATTGTTGATGATTGACTCTTGTATCATTTTTAAAACATCAGTGTGCCCTATCATTTTTTCAATTTTTCCATACTGATCTAATACTGGAAAGGAAGTAAAATTTCTATTCTTGATAAAAAAATCAACGATTTGGCTAAAGTTATTTTTAGCATCAATTTTAATTTTTCGGTTTCTTAGTATCGAATGAATTTTTTCAAGGACTTTTTCTGTTTGTTTCATACCCCCTAAGAGTTCAGTATCAGCAATAATTCCAATGTATTCGTTTTTACTATCAACCACAGGTATTGATCTTATTCCTTTTTTTAGAATTTGATATGCAACTACTATTGCATCGTCATCTCGAACAGTTTCTATTGTTTCTTGTTTTTTAAAATCAACAGCTTTTTTTGTCTTCAGCTCATTTGCTCCAGGTAATTTTTCCCAATTTTTTAGGATATCAATATAACTAACTACTTCAAAATTACCTTTAGAAAAATCCCCTTCTTTCCTTGTTACTGGTATTATTCCAATTGGCTTTCCATTACTTGAACATATAAAATTTTGAATTACATCTTCAATTTTGTTTTCTTTTGCTAAAGTTAAATATATCATATCATCTTTTGATATACAATGAGCTGAAACCAACTCATCAATAGCCTTTGGGTCAATAAGTGATAAATTTTCATCTCGTTTCATTTTATTCTTAAAACCAAATCTAAGAATATCACGAATACTAATAATACCAGTTAATTCACCTTCATCATTTACGACTGGTAAATGCCTCAATGGCGGAAATAAAATAGTCATTAAATACTCAGCAATCATTAATTTATCGTTTATTTTACATACGCGCAGATCTCTCGAATTATATTCATTTGTAAAATCAACCAAATGCGGTAAATCACGAATATCCCTTATCACATCAGCACTTTGTCCTTTCACGAGTGGAGCAATTTTTTCTACTAGATCTTCTACAAAGGCTTGTCTTTGTGAGCCAGTTTGACTACCTATGTCTTCATCGAAATATTTTAGGTTTTGAGCACGTGCGGATCTAAAAAACTGTCTATTTCTTAAAAAAACATTATCTGTGTACGATGCATCTGTTAGTCTAATAAAAAAACATTTCTTTTTACCTTGATCAATAAAGTCTATAACAGCAGGTATTTCATTTTTCATGGTAGGGTCTGATTCAATAAATTTCGGGCTAATCATAAGAAGAAATATATCTGCTTTTTTAATCTGTATCTCATTGTAAGTTAAGCGAGATTCCCCATCTGGAATATCATGCATATCAGTGATTATTATCTTATCATAAATTCCAGCGTTTTTCATACTACTATCAAGAATTTGTTTAAATTTACTAACACTATCCTGTTCATGACCTGAATAACAAATAAAGATACTTTTCTTACTCATGACAAATATTCTCCTCTTGACAATTTTTTAAAGAAATTATGAGGTAAATATATTACCTCTTTTATATTATTTATTTAGCATAAAACGAAACAATTGTCAAGAGAGAGCATTGGGTTTGTAGCTAATTTGTGATAATTTCACCTCTAAGATCCACGAGGACCCCCCCTTATTAAAATAAGAGACATGAAATATACCATGAGCAAAGATACAGCAGGAAAACTTGCTTATATTTAGGAAGCGGTAGAGGGTAAATACACAGTTCTTTCATATTTTTCTGTCTGTGTTAGTTGCGCCGCTTCCTGGTCAAGTAAGCCCGTTTAGGGTTTCCTCTACGCTATTTCTCACCAGTTCCTTCAATTCATCCTTGAACTTCAACCGAGCACATAAAATGTGCGAAGGTTCCCCTCTTGTTAACATTTTCGTTTAACTGTACAATTTTTTCTGACATGGTTTGTAGTCTCCTTGATTAATTTGTTGTTGTTAACATAATTCTATCAAATGACTGCAAACCTGTCTCTTTTCTATTTGCGAAATATATTGTACCTTATCACGCTGTGTATACCCTTTGTACTGAATTGCTTTAATTCTTTACGCTCTTCAGTTGTTAGTATAATTTGTTTTATTTCCATGTAGTTTCTCCTCCCGTCATTAAGGATACTACATTTCTTACTTTATGTAAAGTATTAGATGTTGCAATGTACTACGCCTTATGAATGTGAATATTTATCATCTCATTAATTTTAACATTATGATCTATCCATTATGTACCAACTAGATAAATCATAAAATGGATGATTACTTAACATTATTAAAAAATCTGTGTATAATATTAATATTAGATCTATCTTTTTAATAATTTCATCAATATTTTCTTTTGCTGAAGAATTTTCAAAAAAATTAATTAATTCCTCTAATTCATTAATAATTAATTTAGTTAATAATGATGTTACATGTTTTAAATAATTAATTTCAGATTTAAAATATATTATATTAAATGAAGAATTTATATATTGAAGATATGCATAACTTAAATTATACAGTCTGTTTTCCTCATTAATTTCATCACATATTTTTAAATTTATCAATATATCTCTAATATCATAAAGCGAAGACAGTGTGCTAATATAAAATTCATCAGAAGACAACAAAATATCTTCGGCTAATATATTTTGGCATAAAAAACAAATAAAAATAATATTAATGATTTTTTTCATTCAACTACCATTATATTTAAAGCATATGTTCGAACAACTTTTACATTTATTCCGCCTTGTCTGTTATGGCTATTCAATCTATTAGCAGTAATAATAGGATACATGTTTATAATTGTAATTGAATTCTCTTGTGAGCCATGTGGATTTTCACTAATTATTTCGTAGCCATTTTCTAGATAATAATTTATATGTTCATTAAAATTTCTCTCAATTAATCTTGGATTAACTGGAGATAGTGATAGTGAATATTCAACATTATCCTTATTGAGGTCAAATATTCCATCATCATCAGTATCCGTTATTTGTACAGTGTATGATGTTACTAATATTCGCTGAGCTTCACCCTTTACACTATCATTTTCAATGTCACTTCTTCCATTTGGATCTAGGTATCTGATAGGATTGTTCCCCGCATACCTGTAAGCATGTAGGTTAATTGTATTAAACACTCCTCCTAATCCCGGAAGATTGCTATTATGCTTTCTTGTATCATCATTTATGGGTGCTAAAGGCACATACTCCGCCATCGCAGGGTCTCCCGATAACCACCTGCTAGTTCTCGGGTCTAAATACCTCGCTCCGTAGTAATAGAGACCTGTTTCTGCGTCTAATTCTTTTACTTCGGATTTTCCTGAGTATTTTTTGATTAAGTTTCTTCTATAGTATATCTTACCAAGGCGCTGAGTGCGTAAAGTTCTTAGAATAGGGTTTTCTAATCTGCGGAGTTTTCGAGTGGGCTGGGAAAAGGGTGAGGTAGAAAAATTATATGAGTTTAACATGTTCATTGACTATCTCTTCCCCCTTTTACAAATCTCTAAAATTATACTATACAATCCCTGTGATTCCAAGGACTTTTTCTAGCCGTCTTTTGTCAATTAGTTGACACTACAGGGGCAACTTTTTATTGTTCCTCCTTGTAAACAATTTGAACTTTCTCTCGTTTTTTTAATACTTTAAAACCATATATAGCGTTCTTCTCCATTAATATTTACGATCATTGATGCAGGCTCATCATTTTCATTAACTTTATAAAATGGTTTTGAAACAGCAAACGTCCTGCCAGCATATTCTCCAAACCTTGAATCATCTTCAACAGTAACAATTCTTACCTGTGCACGTTCTACTGAATCTAACCATATTTCATAACTATCATCTTCCAATATGTATGCAAACACACAAGTATTTGGATAATCTTTTGTTAAAAAAATAACCTGATATAAAATATTGCCATCTATCCATTTGTACTCAAAATTGTAATCAAGTCTTCTTCCCTTTTCATAAGTAACAAAAACTTCTAACGCGAAAGGGACTACAAAAGGTCTGAATCCTTCTATATCTAATTCATTCTCAAATCCCTGTATAAACAATTTCGCTTCACTATCTTGCATGTCGTCAAGATTCGCTTGTATTAATATATATGTAAAAAATAATAAACCCAATAATATAAAATGTTTTTTCATTATTCTTTTCCTGTTTAATTTCATCTACGATGTATGAATTCAACGAAATCAATCCAAGAATCATTATTTATATCATGGTATCTTAAAACAAGGTTACCATTTAAAAAAACTGAAAATTCTGTTCCAGTTATTCTCCTTGCTTCAAGTCTCCCTGGTCTGCCTTGAACAGGCTCCGTATAGGAATATCTTCTTTCTTTTGCAATAACTGTAAATTCTGGTATATTTGCAAATCTTTTTACATCTTCTTCATTGCTTGAACGCCTCTGACTATTAGCTGGAGGTGGTCCATTACCAACAAATTCAACAATTCTAATATCCATATCATCCATATTTCTTTGCATTGCATCAGAAATCCGCCGAAAAGGTCTGGTTCCCAGTTCATTTATTCTAACATCTATCTCTCGTATAGTCTGTATGTCTTCATCACTTCGCCCATCTGGGTCAATATATCTAATCGGATTATTCCCCGCATAATGATAAACATGAAGATTTACGTAGTTAAATACGCCGCCAAGACCCGGGAGATTACTATTATGCTTTCTTGCTTCATCATTTATGGGGGCTAAAGGCACATATTCGCCCATCGCAGGATCCCCCGACAACCATCTACTGGTTCTTGGGTCTAAGTAGCGAGCGCCGTAGTAGTAGAGGCCTGTTTCTGCGTCTAATTCTTTTACATCGGATTTTCCTGTTGTTTTCTTGTTTAGGTTTCTTCTATTATATGTCTCGCGGAGACGAACGGATCGTAGTGTTTGG
>Ga0123356_10000241_pt1 | contig 62989 bp, 58 predicted proteins | sample TergutEmb28metaG_2_FD_92546 | JGI IMG/M metagenome (GOLD analysis project Ga0123356, IMG submission 92546) | Embiratermes neotenicus P3 segment gut microbial communities from Petit-Saut dam, French Guiana - Emb289 P3 | ecosystem: Host-associated > Arthropoda: Insects > Digestive system > Gut ...
ATGGCATTACAACAGAAATATTTCATATAGGTACCGGTCCGCAGCGCGGATGTTTAGGATGTGGCGAATGTTGGGAGCTTGGTAAATGTGTCTTCGATGGAGATATGTGTAATGAATTAACCGAGAAAATTAATGCTTCTGATGGAATAGTCATTGGGTCTCCGGTTTATTACGCAGGACCGAATGGTGCATTGTGTGCATTATTGGACAGGGTTTTCTTTTCCGGTTCAAGTAGCTTTAGAAGTAAACCTGCAGCGTGTATAGTAAGTTGTCGGAGAGGTGGAGCATCAGCCGCATTTGATAGACTGAACAAGTATTTTACTATTTCGCAAATGCCTGTTGTGTCATCTCAGTATTGGAACGCTGTTCATGGTAACACACCGGAAGAAGTACAACGTGATCTTGAGGGGTTGCAAATAATGCGAACTCTCGGCAATAATATGGCATGGCTAATTAAAAACATTAAAAATGGTAATCCGCCTCCGGAGCCGGAAAAAGAACGTGTTTGGACTAACTTCCATTCATAGATTTATTTGAATGTAAGAAAAAATGTCCGCATTGTGATTTTATATATTAAGAGAATGTGGCTATAATTGTTATGATATAATAGTTTAGTGAGTTGCAATTAGAAAAATCACACTAATTTATATTGACAATTTAAACTGCATGGGGTATCATTACAACGAAATCAAACTAAAAATAATAATGAAAGGGGTTGTGAATATGTTTGTCTGTAAGGTGATTTCAACATAAACCGAATATAGGGCGCATGCAAATGTGCCGTAAGTTAGCATCTTTATAGTGAGTAATACTGTTTCTCGAAACCGCATCGCAGTAGCCGCTTTGAAAGGCTGCTTGCAGAGCGGTATTTTTGCGCCCAAAAAGAAAGGAGCGTTGATTGTGAAATGTAATAATGAAAGTGTATCAGACCGGGAGGTTTGTTTACACGTATAAAAACAAGACCTCCAAATAAAGTTGGAAACATAAACTTTTAGGAGGATAAAATTGAACAGAGAAAATAAGCGTAAGCAATACGCAAAAGGATATTATCGAAATAATGCCTGTACAGATAGTTTTAACTGTAAAGGCTGCGGACATTTAGTAACGCCGGGAGGTTCGGGAACCGAACATAGAAATCATTGTCCATATTGTCTGCTAAGTCAGCATTTGGATATAGACCCGGGTGACCGCTCTGCAGATTGCGGCGGAGCAATGGATGCGATAGGAGTCTGGGTAAGAAAAGACGGAGAATGGGCTTTGATACACCGCTGTAAAATATGCGGTCACATCAGCTCAAACAGAATAGCCGCAGACGATAATCCTCTCATACTAATGTCAATCGCAATGAAACCACTCGGCAATCCCCCGTTTCCGCTTGCCAGGATAGAAGAACTGACAAAGCTGATGACAAGTGGTTGATAATAGTCTCGGAACACAGAGGTGCTTTACCTCTGTGTTTCGAAAACCGGAAGAAAAGCTTATAATGAAAGGGATTTATGGAATTAATTAATATACTTAGCAAAATGTTAGGGAAATCAATTGTTAATGCAGATAGTACATCCACACAATTGCACGGTGGTACTGTGGGTAATGTGGTTCTTTATGAAGGTACGGCAAAAACCTCTGACAACGAGTGTCTGCCTTTTAAAATCGTTTGCAAAATATCCGGTAGGTGGGAACGTTACGGCGACCCCGACTCATGGTACAGAGAATATGATTTATATACATCGTGTCTTGAGACCTTGTTTACCGACGAACTGCAATGGCCTAAATGCTACCATGCGGAAATAAACGATGACAAAATTCAATTATGGTTGGAATATATTGACGGTACAACAGGAAATGACTTAACAGTAGATATGCTTGAGCAGGCATCGCTTGAGCTTGGGCGATTTCAAGGCAGATTGTATAAAACCAAACCTGAGGTTTTGGAAAATATAAAGAACCTGAGTATTGCTGATGCGATGAAGAATTATTATAATCATTACAGGTCATGGGATGTAGTATATAACTATGTCCGCTCCGACACCTGTGAATTGCCGAAACATATCTGTCAAATGATTATTGACAGTGACAATGCATCAGATGAAGTCCATAAAGAAATTGAAAAACTGCCGATTATTTTCTGCCACAGGGACTTTTGGGTAACAAACATTTTTCATACTGACGACGGCATACGCCTAATCGATTGGGACACAACCGGATGGGGATATTTAGGTGAAGATATTGTCAGTTTGATTGCAGATGAAGCTGATGTTAATCACATGATAGAAATCTATCAAAGATGCGTTATGGCATATCTTAAGGGATTTTCCGAGTACGTTCCAATTTCCCATATTTCAAACCCATATATTGCCGAGAGGTTAATATTACATTTCGGATACAGACTGGTCGAATGGTTTATCGAAGCAAAATCACCGGAAGAAAAAGAATACCACAAGCAAACTCTTCAGAAGATATATGAAATACAACAAATTAAATAACTAAAGCCGGAAGAAAATATTAATGTAATATAACACTGAGAAAAAGAAGAAATCCGATTGTCGGAGTTCTTCTTTTTAATACGTACTTCATGATGTAAACGGATATACACCCACTGCTACAGCTATTGACATTTTTGCCAATTCGTTATATGTTTTTTGGTGAATATTTTAAGAAAGTTGAATTATGAATTTATTAATCTCCGGAATATTAGTATTTGCGTTGCTTGCGTCAACCTATATTTTTGTTTTAGCGATAAAACAGCACGATAGCGTCAAGCGGACATATTTCTTGCTGCTCATTGCATGTGTCTGGGTATATGTCATGGGATATCTGGCTGAGATAAACAGCAATACCGATGAAGCTTCGTTTATTTCACACATGGTCATGTACACGGGAGCATGTTTTGTAGCGCCGTTATTTTTACTATTTATTCTCGATTATACGAACTACAAAATAAGAATTTCATGGGTAATTATCCTAATCGGGTTAACGGTTGCAAACTTCCTTTTTGCCGTTACAAGCCAATACCACAAGCTTTATTATCTAAGCTTTTGGGCAGAGCATTCAACCATGCTGACGCATTTTAACTTCGAACCCGGACCGCTTTATATGCCTCTGCATTTAGTGCATTATATAAGCGTTGCGATAGCAGTTGTTATTCTATTGGTAAATTTCTTCCGTGCAAATATTCAAATCAGAAGCCAGGCATCCTTACTCCTGATTGCGGGAATAGTCCCTGTTATCGGAAATGTCATGTTTGCACTGCGTCTTAACCTTTTCCAAGGTCTTAATATGACACCGCTGTCCATGGTTCTTTCAATTGCTCTTTTTTACATCTGTATTACAAAATTTAATATGTTCAACCTGATTCCGCTTGCATCAAAGCAGGCAATTCAATCGATGCAGGATATTTATATAATATTGGATTATAATAAATGCGTCTTTGATGTAAATCCTGCTGCCGTTGAAGTATTCCCGGAGCTTTCAAACAAAACGGGAAATCTTGCGGTGGGCTCTATAAACGGGTGGCCCGAGGTTCTTACAGAAACACTCGACAGGACTCAGGTGCTCAGTGAGGCGCAAACACTTCACGAAAACGTTGAGTTGCTTTGCGATGATGAAAACAAGCATCATTACAGAGCGAGCATCACTTCAATTTTCAACAGCGGAAACTTACTCGGGTGGCTCGTATTACTGCATAATATTACAGATACTGTAGAAATGGTGAACAGGCTGGAGCAGCAAGCAACAACCGATGTTCTGACGGGTATACACAACCGTCTGTTCTTTATGGAGCATGCCGGGATTATACTCAATGAATGCAAAAGAAAACTTGATAATTTCTCAATCCTTCTGTTCGACTTGGACAAATTCAAATCGGTAAACGACTCATACGGGCACTCTGCCGGTGATGCAGTTCTTTGCTCTACCGTAAAGCTTATATCAGAAACTTTGCGTCCTTATGATTTATTTGCAAGATACGGCGGAGAAGAGTTTATTATCGCATTATCGGAAACAGATATCGGCAGTGTTCGCGATATTGCAGAGCGGATACGCATTGCGATGGAAAGCCATGTAACAGTTTTTGAAGAACATAGCATAACCCGTACAATAAGTATAGGAATTGCTTTTAACATAGATGGCTCTGCAAAGTTACAAGATATTATCGATGCTGCGGACAGGGCGCTTTATACAGCAAAAGAAAACGGCAGAAATCAGATAAAACTTATTGAAATATAACGATTCCAAACAGATAAAAATCAATCCGGACAGGTATTTTATGCAAGAAATTTCAACAAAAGACAAAAACATTCTGCGTGAACTGGCAAAAAAGAAAAAAGAGCTTGCGGCTTCGCCGGCTATCTCAAAGCTCCGCAGTGAGTGGAAACTTCACGGTGATTTTAACAAGGCATCAAGACCTATGGTTTTGATTGAAGCAGGTACCTTTGAAAACGATTATCTCCCGCAAATGCTGGAGTGCGAGGGCGAAACGGCACGCTCCCTTGAAAAGGAACTGCTCAGGGAAACGGTAAACCACACACATTTTGGTGATGACACAATTGTAAAAGACTACATTCCGGTCACGCCGAATATAAGCTTCGTTCCGTTTAATATTGAAGTAAAAAAAGAACATGCAAGCTATGAAAACGGTACAGCAAGCCTCGGACATCATTTTGTACCTGCGATAAGCGACTTGGAAAAGGATTTTTACAAACTCGGAAAATCAAAATTCACACTTGATAAAAACAGCATTCAAAAAGACATAAACATCAGAAATGATGTTTACGGAGACATTCTCACAGTAAAGCAAACAGGCTTCAGCCTTTACTGCTGCCTTACGCAGGACATAGTCCATATTATGGATATGGAGAACATGTACTCCGAAATGTGCATAAATCCCGAGTTATTTAATATGATGATGACAAATCTTACGGATGATTATCTTGAGCTTTACCGCTTGCTTGAAACAGAAGGTGCTTTGCTTCCTACTTATGACGAATGCCATTTAAGCCAGGGTTCTTACTGTTTTAATAACGAACTTCCGCGTGAGCTTCCCAAAACGGGAACAACCTTAAAAACAAACGAAATATGGGGATACATGGACTCACAGGAAGCAGCCGGAATATCACCGGAGATGTTTATGGAGCTTGTTGCTCCGCACTATAAGCGCATCATAGAAAAATTCGGACTTCTTTCGTACGGTTGCTGTGAAAAAGTTGATCCTGTATGGGATTCATTTCTCTCAAAGCTTGGTAATTTGCGTAAGGTTTCAATTTCGCCATGGGCTGATGAGAGCTTTATGGGAGAGAGGCTGAGAAATAAAAATATCGTTTATATGAGAAAACCTACTCCAAACCTGCTGGGGGTCGGTGCGAATCTGGATGAACAGGCAGCAGAAAAGCATATAATGAAAACAATTGACGCAGCAAAAGGATGCTGGCTCGAAATTATTCAACGTGACGTTTACAAGCTCAATAATACAACCGACAAGGTCAAAAAGTATGTTGATATAGTAAGACGCTGCTGCGATAAACACATAAATTAATTTTTACGAGGTATAAAATGTTTTATAAAGAACTGGACGGAAAACCGAATCTTTCAGAGATACAGGATGAAATGTTAAAGTTCTGGAAGGATGAAAGAATTTTTGAGAAATCTGTTGAAAAGGAAAACAAAGGCGAGGTCGTTTTTTATGACGGACCTCCGTTTCCGACAGGAAGCCCTCACCACGGAACAGTGCTCGTATCCTTTATAAAGGATATGATTGCAAGGTTTTGGACAATGAAGGGTTATTCCGTGCCGCGTGTATGGGGCTGGGACTGTCACGGACTTCCAATAGAAAATCAAGCTGAAAAGGTCCTTGGTATTAAAGATAAAAACGAAATCGACAAGGACATCGGAAGATTTAACGATGCTTGTCTTGATATTGTTTCAAGCAGTAATGAGTCGTGGAGAAACTACGTTGAACAAATGGCGCGCTGGGTTGATTACGACGGTGCGTATAAAACAATGAACACCGGGTTTATGGAAAGCGTTATGTGGGTGTTTAAACAATGCTATGACAAAGGGCTTATTTACCGTGACTACCGTGTAACACCGTACTGCATGCAGTGTGAAACATCCTTATCAATCTCGGACACTAGAGAATCCGATTCTACACGCCCGAGGCAGGACAGATGGGTTATTGTAAAATTCAAAGCTGACCATGAAATGGATGGTAAACCGGTATATTTCCTTGCATGGACAACAACTCCCTGGACACTTCCGTCGAACATGTGCCTTTCCGTGGGAGGTGCAATAAACTATTCATTCGTTAAGGTAAATGAAGAAATATATATCGCAAGCACGGATACACTTGCATCATACGAAAAAATATTCGGAAGTGAACCTGAAATACTAAAGGAATGCAAAGGAAATGACCTTGCAGGGATGACCTATGAGCCGCTGTTCCCTTATTTTGCAAAGCATAAGGATGACGGAGCCTTTAAGGTTGTAACAGTTGATTATGTCGATTCAAAGGATGGTGTCGGCATTGTACACACTGCGCCGGCATTTGGTGAGGATGACTACTGGACATGTAAAAAGCACGGGATGCCGTTTGTGAATCCGGTTGATGCGCAGGGAAGATTTACAGAAGAGGTATCGGATTTTTATACCCCCGATAGCCCGAAAAACGTCATTGAAACCAACTCGGCAATAGTGCGGTATTTATACGAAAATAGCAAAGCAGTTCTTGACGGGACAATGGAGCATAACTACCCGCACTGCTGGAGATGCAGACAGCCGCTTATATACCGTGCAATGGATGCGTGGTATTTCAGTATCGAAAAAATAAAGGATCGTCTTATAGCGGTCAACGAGGAAATAAACTGGGTCCCCGAAACCATAAAGCACGGACGTTTCGGCAATTGGCTGGAAAATGCACGGGACTGGAACATCTCCCGTAACAGATACTGGAGCACACCGATGCCTATATGGGTTTGCGATGCCTGCTCCGAACTGGTTGTTTTCGGCAGTATAGATGAAATCCACTCCGCCTCGGGAGTCCAAATGACAAACCTGCACAGGCAATATATGGACGAGATATCTTTCGGATGCAAAAAATGCAGCGGTACAATGAAGCGTATACCGGAAGTGCTTGACTGCTGGTTTGAAAGCGGTTCGGTCACATTTGCGCAAAAACACTATCCGTTTGAAAACAAAGAGTGGTTTGACTCGCATTTCCCGAGCGATTTCATCGTTGAATATACAGGTCAGATAAGATGCTGGTTTTATTATATGCACGTGCTGTCCGTAGCACTCTTTGACAAACCCGCATTCAAAAACTGCATTGTCCACGGAACAATTCTTGCAGGTGACGGCAAAAAACTGTCAAAATCATCCAAAAATTATTCGGACCCTATGGACCTTATGAAAAAGTACGGGACTGATGCATTCCGCTTATACCTGTATCAGTCGAATGCGATGCTTATCGGTGATTTACATTTCAGCGACGAGGGTATTCCGGAAATGTATCAGCTTATTCTGCTGCCGTTTTGGAATGCGTGTAATTTCTACATTTCGTATGCAAACATTGACAAGTTCCATCCGAATGAAATAAAAGAACCCGAATCCGGCAACCAGCTTGACAAATGGATACTTGCAGAGCTTTATAATGCAGTAGAGTCGATAGGGAAAAGCATGAGTGATTATTATATCGACCGTTATATTGAACCTGTAATTTCATTTATTAACGGGCTGACAAACTGGTATATAAGGCGCAGCAGAAGAAGATTCTGGGGCTCCGATATGACCGCCGATAAGCAAAATGCGTATGAAACTCTTTATTATGTCCTTGTCAATACAACAAAGCTGCTTGCGCCGGTTGCTCCGATAATTTCGGAAATGCTGTATAAAACATTAACCGGAGATTATTCGGTTCATTTAACCGCATGGCCGGATGTACCCGAAGCATATAAAAATGAAACACTTACAGCACAGGTTGATAAAGTGCAAAGCGTCATTTCTCTTGCGAGATCAATACGCAATAAAAACAATATTAAAAACCGTCAGCCGCTAAGTGTTATGAAGGTCGCTTTTGTAAATGAAGAAGCAAACGAGCTGATAACCGGGTTCGGCGATACCATTGCCGAAGAGTTAAACATAAAGAAAATCGAGCTTTTACCCGATGTAAGCGATATTGCACTCATTAAATATGACCCGAATTTCAATGAGATCAAGTCCCGCTACGCTGCGAGAACTCCCGAAATCATCAAGGCGGTTAAAACCGGGCAGTTTGAGATTCACAGCGATAAAGCGGTCTTGACAATTGACGGTAAAAAAGAAGACTTTGATGCCGAGATTATCCTGGTTACCTATCAGTCAAGAGAAAACATACCCGTTGCAAGCGACCGTGATATAGTAGTATCACTGGATTTGACAATAACGGATGAACTCAGACAGGAAGGGCTTGCCAGGGATATTGTCAGGCACATCCAGGAAGCAAGGAAACAGCTTGAACTGAGCATCATGGACAGAATAAAAGTCTGTATAAAAGGTGAATATCCGGCTGCATGGGAGACTTATATTCAAACCGAGACATTAAGTACCATTACAGAAAAAGTTGACGCTGTCAAAACTATCGAACTGCAAAATGATAATGGCGACTTAATTCTGATAGATATAGGTATGGAAAAGTAATTAATAACGAATAAAAAAGTGTACAAAAAGCGTACGAAAAACGCGATAAATATCTTGCATTATTATCCTGCCGGCAATATAATATATAGTTGTCGGCAGGATATTATGTAGTTTTGGGGACGCTGTGAAAATAAAAAGAAGAATTTTCATACCTATGATCACCCTCACAATAGGGTGCTGTTTTGCTGTTTTTATTGCGTCAATATTTCAATTTATAAGAGAACTGGATATTTCGATGCATAAGCGGCTTGAGGTCGCTATGAATGCAGTTGACTTTGAGATTGATTATTTGACCGAAACAGCACGGCTTATTGCATTTGCTACGAGAGATAACCATAATCTAATCGAAGCGATTGAAGAAATGGACCGAGACAGAATCGGGGAAATTTCAAATGCATTAAAAGATACGGCACAGCTTGATTTTTGTACGGTTGTTGACAGCGAAGGAATTGTTATAAAAAGAGTCCATGAGCCCGACAGATACGGAGACAGCCTCGCTTCACTTAAGCACATTGAACAGGCGATCGAAGGCAATATCGAATCCTATATCGTCCCGGGTGTTACAATCGAGCTCGGAATTATGGCAGGCTCTCCGATTGTCGACAACAGCGGTGATATAATCGGTGCAATCTCTTTGGGTTATATGATGGACATCCAAAGTTTTACTTATAACTTAAAGAACCACACGGGATGTGATGTTACCATATTCCGTGATGATGTTGTTATTTCATCAACGATTTTGGATGAAACCGGTCATACCGACCTTGGCGGAAAAGCGAGAGAGGATATAAGCAGGATTGTTCTTGCGGGAGGAACCTATACAGGCACCATCAACTTATTCGGCAACGAAATTCTCGGTTTGTATCACCCTCTTTACGGAGCGGATAATGATATTGTAGGCATGACATTTGTGGGTTTCGAAACAGCCGAAGATATGAATAAAATACGAATGTTCATTATTATCGGTGCAATCATTACACTTATAGTACTCGGATTTAGCCTTATTATAGCAAGAGCGCTTTCGGGAGTCATTGAACGCCGCCTTGAAAGCATGGTAGAGGACGTTCATCAGGCACGTGAAGACCTTCTTGTTGCAAGAGATGCCGCAGAGTCTGCAAGCGAAGCAAAATCTATATTCCTTGCAAACATGAGCCATGAGATAAGGACCCCGATGAACAGTATCATCGGCTTTGCAGAGCTTGCCGGGGATGGGGATATATCCGAAGAAACAAGGGGATATCTCGGAAATATCCGCACAAGCTCGGATGTACTGCTGAACATTATTAATGACATTTTAGATATATCAAAAATCGAATCGGGTAAAATTGAACTTGAGCAGATACCATTCAGTTTATTTGATATATTTGAACATTGCCAGAACTCAATAATGCCGATTATTACGGAAAAATCCCTGACATTATACTGTTATACGGAGCCGCTTCCGGGAAAACGTTTAATCGGTGACCCGTTCCGGCTGCGGCAGATAATTATGAACCTGCTTACCAACGCCGTGAAATTTACAAATGTCGGAATGATAAAAGCACTTTCTTCAATCATATCAAAAAGCAAAGGCAAAGCAGCAATCCGTTTTGAAGTAAAAGACAGCGGAATAGGAATAAGCCCGGAAAATATAAATGATATTTTTAAACCCTTTGCACAGGCGGATGACAGTGTAACCAGAAGATTCGGCGGAACGGGGCTTGGACTCACCATAACACGAAATATTGTCGATCTTATGGGTGGAGTCCTTGAAGTAAAAAGCGATTACGGAATCGGAAGCACATTCACATTTGAACTTGAGTTCGAGCTTGTGGATGAAACCGATGATTCGGAGTATGACGTTGTAACGGGACAGGACCTGAAAAAACCCATATTCAACGGAGAGGCTCTTATATGTGATGACAATGCATTGAATCTGCAGGTTATCTGCGAGCATCTTTCAAGAGTCGGAGTAAAGACATTCGTAGCATGTAACGGCAAGGAAGGTGTGGATATTGTCAAAAAAAGAAAACAAAACGATGAAAAACCGTTTGATATAATTTTTATGGATATTCATATGCCGGTTATGGACGGGATTGAGGCTGCGACACTTATTAAGGATATGGGAATAGAATCACCCATTGTTGCATTGACCGCAAATGTAATGTCACAGGATATAATTTTATATAAGGAAAAGGGGATGCCCGATACACTCGGAAAACCTTTTACATCACAGGAGCTTTGGAATTGTTTATTAAAATATTTACCTGTTATCGACAGTGTCTCGGCAAGCAACGAAAATCTTGATGAGGATGACTGAAACATTTGAACGGTTGATAATTAATTTGGAAAAAAACAAGGTGCTGTTGTAAAACGTGCAACAGCACCTTGTCATTGCGAGGAACGAAGCAATCCGGTATATTGCAATCCCGCTTTATGGATTCAAATAAAATCTCTCGCTTGTATTAGTGTCCTTTAACTTAAACTGTGTTATAAGCTGCTTGAGAACATCGGACTGTCCGCTCATCTCCTGCGATGCGGCAGCGCTTTGCTCTGCAGTTGCGCTGTTTTGCTGAATAACCTGCGATACCTGGTTTATTCCTGTGTTGATTTGCGAAATGCTTTGTGACTGCTCTTCCGATGCTGCGGCTATCTCTGCAACGAGCCGGTTTGACTCGGTGATTCCCGTGCCGATTTCCTGCAGGCTTGCAGCGGTTTCGCCTGCAATACGCGAGCCAAGGTCGGATTTTTCAATCGTATCTTGTATTATCTCACTTGTATCCTTTGCAGCCTGTGCGCTTTTTGATGCGAGGTTTCTGACTTCCTCGGCAACAACTGCAAATCCCTTGCCGTGCTGACCTGCACGTGCGGCTTCAACTGCTGCATTCAAAGCGAGTATGTTGGTTTGGAAAGCAATATCATCTATTGTTTTTATGATGTTGCCGATTGAGTGACTTGCGTCGTTAATATCTTTTACTGCGCTTATCATTCCGTCCATTTGGCGGATACCCTTTTCTGCATCTTCTTTTATGCCTGCCGAGAGCTTTGACGCTTCGTCTGCGGTTGTTGCATTTTCTTTTGTTCTTTCAGCGATTTCAGTAATCGAGCTTGAAAGCTCCTCAACGGTTGCCGCCTGCTCGGTTGTACCTTGTGCAAGGGCCTGAGCACCCGTCGATATCTGGCTTGCACCGGTTGAAACCTGGTCGGTGGAAAGCTGGATTTCCGAAAACATATCATTTAAGCTATCAACCATTTGTTTTACGGATTGTCCCATAATATCATTATCCGAAAGAAGCTTTACGGAAATTGTTAAGTCACCGTTAGCAACTGATTCAAGCTCCCCGGAGATATTTGCAACATGGCCTACGAATGATGCGGCTCCCTTTATTGCCTGACCGATTTCATCCTTTGATGTTGAGTATTTTGTAATTACTGCCGTATCCTCGGGACTGAGCGAAATATCACCGGTCGACCCTGCTTTATTCATAAATGAAGCAAGCGGTATAAGCGGTTTGCTGATTAAGCTTGATATATAAAACGCAAGCGACAGAGCAACGGCAACCGTAAAAGCCAGAATAATAACCGAAGTGATGAGCATAGTTATAAATAACGAAGTATTGTTATTTACCGTTTCAAGTGCCCAAAGGTCATTTTGCTCCATAGCATCATAAAATCCGCCGACCATTGCGCTTCTGACCGTTTCAACATGCGGGTTATAGATTACATTGTAAACAGCTTCGGTGTCGATTAAACTCGCTTCTCTAACCTGTTTTTTGATATCTGCAAATTCGTTCAAATAAAGCCGCCGTGCTTCAAAATATGTAACCTCTTCAGATGTGTCGGTTATTGTTCCCTCATACAGAAGAACATATTCTTCCATGCTTTCTTCAAGCTCAGTCAGCTTTGCGATTATACCGGGCGTTTTCTCGGTTTTACCGGCATTTAGCGCAAGACTGCGAATTTGTACAATCTGAGCCTGAAGTGTCTCACGGATATCGCCCATTGCACTCAGTGCAACTACATTTTCATTGTAAAGCGCATCATCGGCCCGGTTGATTGAATCCATACCGATAATTCCGATTACACCCACAATAATGGCGAGTACAACAACTATCATGAAGCCTATTATTAACTTCAACGAAACTTTTAAGTTTTTCATAAAAAAGCACCTTCTCTCTTTATACGGGGAGTCTACAGCAAGGGGTTACACATTAGTCAAGAAATTAAAGAAAGAATGAATGGTTATTTTATACAAATGTTTTCATGCACGGATACTGTTTTTACAAAGAACTGTACAATAAAACCCACGCCTTATTTTTGCATTGCAAATTATGAATTAATTTGGGCATGTGCTACCCAACAGTTCGGAAATTTATGCATAATATATGTAGAAATAACGCAAAAATATGGTATTAAAAATGCGACAGGGGACGGGTCCCTTGTCGCATTTTAAAGTTAAGCTGTTATTTATACCTTGGCTCCGGGGTGTAGTATTCAAAGATTGTTGCATCGTTTAGGTTTTCGTATTTTTTTGTATTATGTTCGGGTTTTAGTGTCCATACGAAGTTTAGGGGTTTCATTGCTCTGCATAGTTTGACGGTGAGGGGGTGCGGGGTGTTTTCGTATGCGATGAAGTGGGGGCGGGACATGAAGTTTGTAAACAGATTGCCTAGCAGGAAGGCTGTGACTTTTGATATACCCTCCATATTTTTCGGCGGTCTGCTGAGTTGCCCGCGCAGAACGTCCGGTGCATTTTTCATAAACCATGCAACAATCCGGGGGTCAAAGCTTTCAATGCACCAGTTTTGACCTTGTTCTCTGAGTATTATTAATGTTTCCGAGCAAAGTTTGCTGTTGTTTGCTCCTGCAGATTTAAGCTCGACAATTAGCGGTGTATCGTTCATTGCCGGCAAAATATCCGACAGCAGAGGGATGCATTCTTTAGTGTTAAATAATGGAATGACAGACAATTCTTCCCATGTTTTACTGTTAACTGGTGCGTCAATTCCGCAAACACGATTCAGGTCATCATCGTGGAAAACAATGACTTTGCCGTCTTTTGAGAGTTGAACATCAAGCTCAATTCCGTAACCGGCATTTTTTGCAGCATTAAATGCCAAAAGAGAATTTTCGGGGATTAATTGATCATTTGTATGCAAACCGCGGTGTGCGCAATTCAAACCGTAAAAAATACGAGATGTTTTTTTTGATTCTTGTGAAAGTTTACCGGGTGCTACGCAGAAAGTGACTGCAACTGTTAAGAAAACAATTACTCCTGCGAAAATAAAAATCAAAGTCATATATATTCCTCTATCTATCTATTGCTAATCGATTAAAAATTAGTTATAATTTAATATGCAAGGAGTGCAAGGACTATATTAGCAGAAGGATGGTATTATGTTTAAGAAGATTTTTAGCCCGAAAATTTCTGTACGAATAATCAGTCAGGTCGCAATGCTGATTGCAGTTGCGTTTATACTTGAGCGGATGCTTCCGATAGTAAATTTACCCACTATGAGAATCACTTTGTCATTTATACCAATGATGATGTGCGGAATGCTTTTCGGCCCTGTCTGGGGTGCGGTCGCATATGGTCTGTCCGATGTTCTCGGGTGGTTTATTATGCCGCTGACACCGAACTATTTTATACTGGCAGCACGAATTGTTAACGGTTTTCTCTTTGGTTTGATTTTGCATCGTGAGAATTTAAGTATCTGGTCGCATTCAGTAATCAGTGCTGTATTAACACAGGTGATTTGCGCAATGGGATTAACCACTCTCGGGCTTAGTATATTTTACGGTCAGCCCTATGTACCGCTTCTTGTTTCAAGACTGCCGCAATTCGGGGTTTATATTATTTTACAGATTGCGATTTTCCCGTATCTTGTTAACCTGAGAGATGCATTACGCAAATCCGGGCTTATTCGTGAATAGTTTTTTATTCGTTAATTAATAAACTACACTTCGTTGCTGAAACGGCGGCGGCGACGTTTAAAATGATGAGAAAAATCCTCTGCAACGATACTGATACTTCCATCAAGCTCGAGCACGGCAAGGTTGACATTTTCTATTGAGTCAACTCCGTGTTCTCTTGTTGCTTCTTCGAGTTCGGCTATGTTGATTTTAGCCTTGCTCATGTTTTCGGGAATGAGTTTTCCCTCGTATATGAGCATTATCGGATGTCCCTGCACCCATTCGGATATTTTTGGTATTTTATATACGACATTTTTGAAAATGAAGTTGACTGCAAAGAGTGTTGCAGCGGAAACAACACCGCCCCAGAATGTAAAATTCGCTGCTATCATTGAATTTTGAACGGCGTTGCTGATTAATAAAATAAATACTATGTCAAAAACCGAAAGCTGTGAAAACTCCTTTTTACCAAACAGGCGTATTGCAAGAACAAGGAAAATATAAATCGCTGCAGAGGTGCCTGCAACTATTAAATACGGTAATATATGCTCCATGCTATATCTCCTGTCAATTTGCTTCGTTTTCGAGTCGTGCGAGAAATTCTTTTGCTTTTACTATTAAATCATCCTTTAAGCTTTGAGGCTCAAGTATCTCACATAAATCACCGAATTGGAACAACCAGCCGTAAAATATCGGTGATAAGGCAACACTGACCCTGATTGTAAAATGATTTTCTGCATCGGGTACCATTATAACGTCTTTTCCGAAACGGTCAATAACGCCTCCGATTAATTTATTGTTCACTCTGAGTTTTACTTCGGTTTCTTCTCCCCCGAACATACCGAATACCTTTTTTGAATATTCTGCAAGCTTGAACCCGGATACCTCGGGACTGCGGGTTTCGGTAAGCTTGTGAACATTGCTCATTCTGTCGACACGGTAATGAGCGATGCTTCTGCGTTCTTCCGAATAGGCTATAAGGTAATAATTTTCTTCATTCCATGTAAGAGCAGCCGGGCTGACTATATAAGCCTCTCCGCCTCTGCGGAATACCTGATTCTTTTGTATGTCGTAATCGGAGTATTTGAAACTGATTTTTTTATCCTCGGAGATGGCTTCGTGCAGGGCATCTACACTGTAGTAGATGCTTTCGTTCATGCTTTTGACGCGGTTTTGGACATACACCTGGCGGCGGAGCTTACCTGCATCATGCTTGCTCATGAGACCCTCGAGCTTTTTGATGAGCTGCATGGTTTTTCTTTCGGTGATGAATTTTGACGATTGTACAGCGTCGGCAAGGAGCTTGAGCTCAGGGAGTTCAAAATCGCGGGTTGCTATATAATAACCGTAGGACTTTGATTTTTCCATGACGATATCGAACCCGAATTGCCTGAGGGTTTCAATGTCGTCATATATTGTTTTCCGCTCGGCGCTAATACCCATATCGGCAAGCTTGGATATAAGCTCACTCACCGAGAGCATGTGGGTTTCGTCTGTATGGTCTTGCAGAATCCTTAGTAAGCAAAGGATTTTAAGCTTCTGGTTTGATGATTTTGGCATAATATTTCACCTCACGATTATATCATACCAAAATTATGTGTCCAATAAAACGGATTTCTAATAGTCCTATATTATATGTTAATAAATTACCACGGCAGCGGTTGTCCGAGAATATCCATAAATGCAAGCTCGTCTTTTTTTTGTGCGTCTGCGTTTAATATAAGCTTATACAGATGCTCTGCCGAAAAATCGGATGAATGATTTGCTTCGGGTGAATGACGGCCGTGCATGTATGTCTGCATCCAGCCGGGGTGAATCTGCCATACTCTTCCGCCGTGTTTTACATAATCGTTTTGAATAAGAGCACCCGCCATATTCATTGCTGATTTTGACATGCGGTATCCATGCCAGTCACTGACAGTGCAGTCTCCTATGCTGCCCGCTTCCGATGAAATGTTTATAAGCAATTTTTCATCACCTTTGATTAATAGTGAAGAAAAAGCGTTTGCTACTCTGAGCGCTCCGAGTGCGTTTACATCGTAGACTTCCTTCATTGCGTCAACATCAAGCTTGTCAAATATTGTCAGAGAGTTACGCACATATGAATCGGGACATAATATTCCTGCATTGTTTATAAGTATATCGAGTGTGTCGGTTTTACTTTTTACGAATTCTTCGGCTTTGTCAATCGTTTTTATGTCGGTAACATCCAGATCAAAAATAAACAGGTTTTCGTTATCTTTTATAGAGTTTATTTGCGAATCTTCCGCAAGCTTGTAAGTGCCGGCAAAAACAATGTAATTGTGCTCTAAAAACAGTTTTGTAAGAGATAATCCAAGCCCATGATTTGTGCCTGTAATCAGCACCTTTTTCTTATTATGTTTATCGCTCATTTTAGTCCCCTTCTCTTTCCAATTTAATTTCATTAATAATATCAAACATTTACCATGCTTACAATAGCGAATAAAGCGACAGGTAAAAACCTGCCGCCAAGTTGCAAATAAATACCGTTTTCAGTATACTTTGATTATGAAACAAATAATAATACATATTGACATGGATGCGTTTTTTGCGGCGGTTGAGGTGCGGGATAATCCGGAGCTTAAGGGTAAGCCGCTTATTATAGGTGCGTTACCGACCGAGAGAGGTGTTGTCGCTACCTGCAGCTATGAGGCACGGGTTTATGGTGTCAGATCGGCGATGAGTATAAAAGAAGCTTACCGCCGTTGTCCTCACGGGGTATATATGCATCCGAGCGGTTGGAAGTATTCCAAAGTATCGGAGCAGATAAAAAAAATCTGGCTTGAGTATACGGATATAGCAGAAATTGTTTCAATCGATGAAGGGTTTCTTGATGTTACACATTCCGTGTATCATTCTAAAAAGAAAACCTGTGCATGTACAGTTCCTTGTACATGTACGGCAAGAAAGATTGCTCACGAAATAAAAAAGCGTACAAAAGAAGAATTTGGGCTGACATGCTCGGTTGGAATAGGTTATTCAAAGACATCGGCAAAAATAGCAAGTGAGGAAAAGAAACCGGACGGGTTTTTTGAAATTCCGAACGCAAAAGTATTTACAGAGTTAATTATTGACCGCAATGTAAGAGTTCTTTACGGTGTCGGTCCAAAAACCGAACAGGCGTTGCAGCTGCGCGGGATTAAAACTGTTCGGGATATATTGGAAAACAAGCACACCGTAATTGAAATACTTGGTGACCACGGACAGTATTTCATAGACCAGGCAGAAGGTAAGGATGAACGTAAAGTAATACCGTATTACGAAGGTGAAGCGAAATCCGTAAGCAAAGAAACAACCTTTCAGGACGATATTACAGACTTTGAATATCTAAAGGATGCACTTCGCCTGCTTGCAAAGGAGCTGAGCTTGACACTCCGCTTCGATAATATCTACGCCCGTACAGTCACCTTAAAGGTAAAATACTCAACAATGAAGCTTATAACCCGCTCGAAAACCGGCATCCCGGTCAACCGCACAAATGATATATACAAAACAGCCGCAGCCTTACTTGACACAGTAGAAAAACGTAAAATACGCCTTATTGGAATCAGTCTGAGCGGCTTTGACGAAACAGAATTTCAGCAAATGACCCTTGATGAATCAGGCCTCCTGCATGACCCCGAAAAAGATGAAACCCTCGACAGCACAGTCCTTGAACTGCAAAAACGCTTCGGCGGCGACATAATAAAATCCGGCAACGAAATAATCGCCGAAAAACGCTTTAAGCACGAGTAAAGCAGAAAACATGCAATTCTCTCTTGACTATAAAGTCGCTTTATGCAAACAATAGACTTGTTTTAATAAATATGCTACAATTCCTACATAAAACCCTTATGAACGGAGGTTACAAACAATGCGAAAGATATTGGAAAATCCTAGTTATATGACTATTGAAGAAATTGAAATAGAATTTGCAGGTAAGTGGGTGTTAGTTACCAATTGTGTGCATTCTGAATATAACCAAGTTATTGGCGGTATTCCGGTTGCTATAGCAGACAGTCCTTTTGAAGGGCAAAAAGATGGGTTTTATGACGAATTTAAAGATCCTAAGTACTCTCCGAGGATGAGTAATAATATGAATTATGACGATGTACCGGGATTTGTAAATTTCTTTGGAACAGCGGAAATGGTTGGTGAAAATGCAAACACTTACATTAGAACACAAGAATAAAGTAAAATATAAGCGTGATAAGGGACATAATTATATTAATATACCTATTGTATGTAAGGGCAGTACTGAAAAAGACACAATAAACTTTATATATGATACGGGAGCATATCTTACAGTTGTAAACAAAGATATATATGAATGGTTCAATCTTAATGAACTGCCACGTAATAAGCTAGTTATTAAAAGTTACGATGGTATAACGCCCGGATATTTATTTCAAATACCCGGATTAATGATAGGCAGTAAGCTACTAGCCGGAATATGGGCATTTACACCTGATAGCAATGAAGTTAAACAAAACCTTTTAGGTGATAATGTAATTGAATATTTCAGACCATTTCAAGACAACTTAAATGATTGTATTTACTTCTTAGAAAATCCAAATCCCGAACCGTACATTAGTCCGGACGGGTCATTTACACTGGCTTGCGATGGTGTTTTCTTGTTAGAAAACCTAGGAGAATAAGCATTTTTCAAAAATGTCGATTTCTCTTAACAATGCCATTCTTGGTTACGCTAGTCAGAATGTATATAACCGCTTTTAATCGCTTAATAAATTACAACGCTATCCAGGGGTCGAGGCCGGTGGGTTTGTCGGGGTCGGCGCCTGTTTCTTTTGATTTATAATATGCAATCATCTGGCACAGGATGATAAAGGGTATGCCTTTTGCGATGTGGGATAGGGGTTTTCCATAGGAAATTGTTTGTGCTTTTTTGTACTCACCGCCAATATCGGAAAAGGTAATAACGGTTGCATCTTTTGCAGTCAAGTCTTTAATGAGATTTATTTCCAAATCGCATGAGGTTCCGAGTGCGATAATTACCAGTGTTTCTTTCCCGATTAGTACCATCGGGCCGTGGCGGACATCCAGAAGATGATGGTAGCTTGACGGGAGTTGGCAAACTTCCTTAAACACAAGTGCGCCCTCTTCGGCAATTCCCTCAAGCTCGGCATCCGCAAGCACAACTGCATGTGTCCACGGTTTTCCAGCAAGTTCTTTTGCAAGCAGCTCTGCTTTATTAATAAAAGCGGAGCCTTCTTCCGTCAATAGTTTTAACTCCGAAAGCACAGTCGAATTATCAGTAATTTTTGCCGTAATATAAGCAGCCATAAAATATGCATTTGTTACGCAGCGTGTCTGACAAACACTTTCATCAAAAGCCCATGGTGTCGATAAAACAAGGCCGCTTTTTTCGCCGAGCGGGGTATCATCGGCGCAAACAAAAGATGCAACGCTTATATCAAAACCATTTGATTTCATTGCATCGAGAGCTTTAATAAGCTCACTTGTTTTGCCGGAGCGTGAAATAAAAATAACCGCTGCTCCGCTGATACATTTCCTGTACCGCTCCGTATGAAGCAATACATCCCCTGCCGCAAGTGCGATTGCCGGTTTACCTGCAGACATATTGCATATCATCGCATATGATTTTGCATTGCTGTAGCTTGAACCGCAACCTATAAAAACAAAGCGTTCTCTGCTTTTAAAGAAACGTTCTATATCCGTCCAACTTTTTTCCAAGTATGCGGCGGTTTTTTTTAGCGCATTAAACGTATCAAACATTTCACTATATGTTAAAGCCATATGTTTTTCTCCTTGTCTTTTTTGTGAATACAATATACTATATAGACTAACTAAAAACAAGATAACAAAAAGGTCATAGAAAGGTCATTATTATGAGAAAAAAATTCACTTTTATCGGTGCAGGTTCTTTGGGTTTCACATTGGCTTTGGCAAGGGATATTTTAACATTTGATGCATTTAAGGATTGCGAGTTCAGTCTGATGGATATTCATGAGGGAAGGCTGGATTATGCGGAAAAAGCAATCAACAGGTTAATTCAAGCCGGCAAATATTCTGCAACTGTCAGTTCCACGACAGACCGTAAAAAAGCTCTTGAAGGTGCCGACGGTGTTCTTATAACAATCCTTCAAGGCGGTGTTGATGTTTGGAGGCATGATATCGAAATCCCAAAAACACATGGTGTTGATATAAATGTCGGTGATACACGCGGGCCGTCGGGTGTTATGCGGTTTTTGCGGACTGCTCCCGTAATGCTTGATATTATACGTGATATAGAGGTTCTTTGCCCGGATGCTTTGGTACTAAATTACACAAATCCGATGGCTATGCTTTGCGGTTATCTGCAGCGTTTAACCGATGTAAAAATCACAGGTCTTTGCCACAGTGTACAAGGCACAGCACATATGCTTGCCGATTGGATTGGCGCAAAGCATGATGAAATCACATACACATGTGCAGGTATAAATCATACTGCGTTTTACCTTGATTTTAAATGGAACGGTAAAGACGCATATCCGTTAATTTTTGATAAAGTATTAAATGACCCCGCTGTTGCAAACGCCGAACCTGTCCGTAATGAAATGTTTTTACAGTTTAAGTATTATCCGACCGAATCATCGGGTCATAATTCGGAATATCTTGCGTGGTTTCGAAAGCGTCCCGATTTAATTGAAAAATACTGCACTCACGGTACAAACTGGAACCCCGGCCTGCATGCCTTCATTTTAAATGAATATCTCGAAACCGAACTTACATGGGAATCCCGATTTAACGAGTTTATTACAAGCGAAGAAATCGAGCTTGACAGAGGCGGGGAATATGCATCGCATATCTTCAATGCAATTTTCGGCGACGGAGAACCATTTGTGTTTAACGGAAACCATTTAAACCACGGCATTATCAGCAACATGCAGCCGCTTGCCTGTGTTGAAACACCGATACTCGCATCCCCGACAGGACTTCAGCCGATTCAGGTCGGTCATCTGCCGGATAATCTGGCGATTCTCACCGACTTACATGCACGTATTGAAGAAATAGCAGTTAATGCAGTAATCGACGGCGACCCGTGGAAGGTTTATCAGGCGAATCTTTTTGACCCGCTTACCGCAAGTGTACTGTCAATGGCGGAGATAAAAGAAATGACACAGCAAATGCTTGACCAAAACAAAGATTTCCTCGGTTACTTTAAAACTTTAAAAATTTAGATTCTCCCTCTAAAAGGAGTAAAGCTTAATGATAAAAATCCTTAAGTACCTCAAGCCCAAAGAATGGCTGATGGCAGTCATCAGTTTGGGGTTTATCGTTGCACAGGTCTGGCTTGACTTAAAATCGCCTGAATATATGGCGGAGATAACCACGCTTGTGCAAACTCCTGGAAGTGCAATGGGTGATATTTGGGTTGCAGGCGGTATGATGCTGCTTTGCACGCTCGGCAGCCTGCTTGCTGCTGTTATTGTAGGATACTATGCAGCAGTAATCGGTTCGGCACTGTCAAGACGCCTGCGGCGGTTGCTATATAACAGGGTTGACTCTTTTTCAATGGAAGAAATCAACCGTTTTACGACAGACAGTTTAATCACCCGCTCCACCAATGATATAACACAGGTCCAAATGATAATTGCAATGGGGTTGCAGCTTGTTATTAAAGCCCCGATTACCGCAACATGGGCTATAACAAAGATTGCGGGTAAAGGTCTTGAATGGACAATGGCAACCGGCGCAGCTGTATTAATAATGCTGATAACCTTTGTTCTCATAATGTATTTTGTAATGCCGAAATTTCGTAAAATGCAGTCACTCATTGACAACATGAACCGTGTAACCCGTGAAAACCTGACAGGTCTTCGTGTCGTCAGAGCATACAATGCCGAAGATTATCAGGAAGCAAAGTTTGACCGGGCAAATGACGAGCTGACAGGCACTCAGCTGTACACAAGCCGGGCAATGGCAATTGTTATGCCTATTATGACAATAATAATGAGCGGTATATCCCTTTCTGTTTTTTGGATTGGAGCATACTTGATTAATGCAGCCGGAGCAGCTGACAGACTTCCGATATTTTCGAACATGATGGTATTTTCCATATATGCAATGCAGGTCATCATGTCATTTATGATGCTTATGATGATTTTTGCAATGCTTCCGAGAGCAACGGTATCGGCAAAACGTATCTGCGAGGTTCTGGAAACGGAAGCAACCATTCATGACGGAACACGTACGGAAGGTTTACCCGGCGTCTTTGGCGAGGTTACATTTAAGAATGTCGGGTTTAAATATCCCGATGCTGCAAAACCTGTTTTGAAGGATATTAATTTTACTGTCCGGCAAGGTGAAACAATAGCGTTTATAGGCTCGACAGGCAGCGGTAAATCTACTCTTATAAACCTTGTACCGAGGTTTTTTGATGCAACCGAGGGTGAAATTTTGGTTGACGGAGTTAATGTCAAAGAATACAAATTCGATGCCTTATTTAATAAAATCGGATATGTACCACAAAAAGCTGTGATTTTTAAGGGAACAGTTTTCTCAAATGTTGCTTATGGTGATAACGGTAAAGGTGAATTTACAGAAACTGACGTAAAAACCGCTGTTTCAATTGCACAGGGAATTGACATTGTAGAAAGTATGGAAAACGGTTATAACGCCGATGTCGCACAAGGCGGGACGAATATATCCGGCGGGCAAAAGCAAAGGCTTGCAATCGCACGTGCTGTATGCAGAAAACCCGAGATATACATATTCGATGATTCATTCTCCGCACTCGATTACAGAACTGACAGGCTGCTTCGTACAATGCTTAAAGAAGAAACAAAAGGTATCACAAGCATGATTGTCGCTCAGCGCATCGGAACAATCATAGACGCAGACCAAATCATTGTTTTGGATGAAGGAAAAATTGTAGGCTGCGGAAAGCACAAGGATTTACTTAAAAGCTGCGAAGTCTACAAGGAGATCGCCATTAGTCAGCTGAGCGAGGAGGAGCTGAGTGAAGGGGGTGTTGCTTCATGAGTGGAAACAGGACTGAAAGAGCCCCGAAAATGAGAATGAGAGGCGGACCCATTGGTACCGAAGAAAAAGCTAAGGACTTTAAAGGCACCTGGGTCAAGCTGATTAAGTATTGTAAAAAATATATTCCGGGTATAATTGTTTCACTAGTAATTGCAACAATCGGCACCGTATTTACAATAATCGGACCCGACCAAATCGGGAAGATGACAAACGAAATTCAAAAAGTAATAGGCGTATTAATGGCAACGGGTCAGACGGTTGATGTCGATTTAAGCGCCGTTACAAAAATTGCAATGTTTCTTGTTGTTATATATTCATTATCTGCAATACTAAACTTCCTCCAGGGTTATATCATGGCAACAATAACACAGACAATCGGCCGCAATATGCGTACCGATATATCGACGAAAATTAATAAGCTTCCGTTAAAATATTTCGACAAAGTCAGCTTCGGCGATATTCTAAGCCGTGTAACAAATGATGTTGATGCAATCGGACAGACCTTAAATCAAAGCATCAGTTCACTTGTAACCTCTGTAACAATGTTTTTAGGTTCGGCCTTTATGATGTTTGTCAACAATTGGCATATGGCTCTGACTGCGATAGGTGCAAGCTTGATAGGGTTTGTTCTGCTGTCTTTGATTATGGCAAAATCACAAAAATATTTTAAGCGTCAGCAAAAGGACTTAGGTGAAGTTAACGGTCATGTTGAAGAGGTTTATTCCGGTCATAATGTCGTTAAAGTTTATAACGGCGGAAAAGAAGCAGGGCGAATTTTTGACGATGTAAATAACAGGCTTTATGACAGCGGATGGAAAAGCCAGTTCATATCGGGTCTTATGATGCCGCTTATGATGTTTGTCGGCAATCTTGGATACGTCGCAGTTTGTGTTGTCGGTGCGGTTCTTGCTATGAACGGTACAATCCAATTCGGTGTTATAGCCGCATTTATGATTTATATACGTTTGTTTACGCAGCCGCTTTCACAGCTTGCACAGGCATTTCAAAATCTGCAGCGCACAGCCGCAGCAGGCGAGCGTGTCTTTGAGTTTTATGACGAGCCGGAAATGGATGATGAATCCGGGAAAACAGAAAAGCTCACCGATATTAAAGGTGAGATAGAGTTTCGTAATGTCCGATTCGGTTATGACCCCGACAAAACAATCATACATGATTTTTCATCGAAAATTGAAGCAGGCAAAAAAATAGCAATAGTAGGCCCGACCGGTGCCGGGAAAACTACAATTGTTAATCTTTTAATGCGCTTTTACGAACTTAACAGTGGAGATATTCTTATTGACGGTGTTCCTTCAACTGCTGTTTCACGTGATAATGTGCAAGAGCAGTTTGGTATGGTGCTTCAGGATACATGGTTATTTGAAGGCACTATTAAAGAGAATATTATCTATTGCAAGGACGGCATTACAGATGAGCAGGTTGCAGAAACATGTAAGGCGGTGGGTATTGACCATTTCATCAGTACATTGCCGCAAGGATATGATACTGTTTTGGATGATAAAACCTCACTCTCGCAAGGTCAAAAACAACTTGTCACAATCGCCCGTGCCATGATTCAAAACGCTCCGATGACAATTCTCGACGAAGCAACAAGCTCTGTCGACACAAGAACAGAGCACTTGGTTCAAAAGGCAATGAGCAACCTTACAAAAGGCAGAACCTCATTCGTAATCGCACACCGCCTGTCAACAATAAAAAACGCAGACTTAATCCTTGTCATGAACAAAGGCGACATCATCGAAAGCGGCACCCACACCGAACTCCTCGAAAAAGGCGGCTTCTACGCCGATTTATACAACAGCCAATTCGAACAGGTGTCTTAAAAGGTTGCGGTTAAATCACGCTATTATTTATATTCGATGAAGGTAATAACTGTCATGTCTACTGAAAAAATATCAACAAGTAAAATGTTACAGCATTTATTTAAAACAGCTTCGCTTGACCGTTTTATCAAACGATATGATAGGGACATGGAGTATTTACCACTATTTCACGAACACATTAATAATCTATGTAAAGATAAAGGCACTGTACCGGAGCAGGTTATCAAAAAAGCCGATATTGAACGAACCTACGGGCATCAGCTTTTTAACGGCACCAGAACCCCCTCGCGCGACAAGGTTATTCAACTTGCATTCGGTTTTGAAATGGGATATGAGGAAACACAAAAACTGCTTTCTGTCGCAAGAAAAAGCTCTTTACATCCAAAAGTAAAACGTGATGCAGTTATAATTTATGCAATAGAACACGAACTTACTCTCGACGATGTACAGGCAACGCTTTTTGATTTGGAGATAAAGCTGCTTGGAAAGGAGAGGAATTATGGGTAACTCCTTTGCTGCAGAATTTCGTGATAAAAATGATGAAACCGGCATCACTCAAGTAACGGGAAGCCGGTTTACTGTCATGGAATGCATAAGCGAAACAAACTTAGGGGATACATTTCTTGTTTCCGAAAATGAAACAGGTAAATTGTATATACTTAAATCACAGCGAAATACAGATGCTACACAAATCAATGAATCGGATTTACTCAATGGACTGGAACATAAAGGGCTTCCAAAATATGAACCTGTAATCAGTCATGATAACATACAATATACACTGCGCAGATACCTTGAAGGTAAGCCACTCGATGAATATCTTTTGAGTGCAGATACAGTAAACATATCAGAAGTGGTAGATATATTTATTTCACTTTGTGATGTTTTATCTTTCTTGCACTCTCAACCACAGCCAATCATCCACCGTGATATTAAACCGTCAAATATCATAATTGATAAGGATAATAATACGGTTACCCTCATAGATTTTGGGATTTCACGCAGGTATCAGGAAAGTGCGGAAAATGACACTGTATATTTTGGGACACATAAATTCGCACCACCCGAACAATATGGTTTTGCACAAACAGATTGCCGCACGGATATATACTCATTAGGTGTTGTCATGCGGTATTGGTTTATCGGAGACACAGATAAAAACGTAAAAATCCAAGACAGGACATTAGAGCACATAGTTTCCAAATGTACAGAGCTTGCACCGGAGTCTCGTTATCAAAGCATTACTGCGCTCCGAAAAGCACTTCTAAAATATAAAACACGCGGCAAACGCAGAGTGCTGACCACATTTACTTGTCTCGCTGCTGCAGTTGTGCTGGGTTTTGGTATTCCGACAGTACTTTCGACCCGGAACAATAACGCACATGATCCACCCTTGGAAGCAGTTTACCAAACTCCTGTCGGATATGACGATATCGAATACCAAAGACTGGTCGCCTTTTTCCTGCACGAAGACAACCTGGAGAAAATTAAATCACAACACAGCGGTTTTGATATAGAAAACCCCGCTACATGGCACTGGGAAAGAGGCGGAACCTATTTCGACGACGACGGCCTGGAAAATCCTGTGACGAATTTTATCTTATGGGAACGAAGAAATGTAATTGTTATGTACCTTGTTGACTTGAACTTGACCGGCATACTCGATTTATCGGACTTTAAATACCTCAGAGTGCTGGACGTTGCCGATAATAATCTTGAAGAATTAAACCTTTCCAGTTGTATTTCACTAACTGAACTGCGTGTTGACAGGGATATTCTTGCAAGTCTTGACTTATCGGAGCTGTCGGCTTTGGAGTTTGTTAGTTAATTTAGTAGCAATAATAGTTATTTAATGAATTAAAAAGTGCGTTTTAGGTGTGCATCATGCACACCTATTTTGCGTTTAAATATGGTATATAGGTATTTACTTTTATTTGGAGGATTATTGAAAATGATGAAAAGAATAATAATGTTTGCTCTTATATTGGCTTTTTCACTAATACTTGTGCCGGTTTCTGCACCTTACAACGCAGCGGCAACTGATACCACTGAGTTATTTATTGATTTTGAAGACGGTACATTTGGTGGTCTTGAACCCGGTGGAATCGGAGATGGTTTGCTTGAAATGACTATCACCGATGAAGAAGCCCGTTCCGGTAACTATTCTCTTTTTATTTCTGAGATGCAAGAACCGTGGTTTGCACCAAAGCTGCAGGTTGCAGAGTATATTATTCCCGACACATGGTATGAAGCGACCTATTGGGTCAAGCTAAAAACACCCGAACCAACCATGCTTTCCCTACAGGCAGAGCTAATACCCTTAAATTCTCCTGATGGATGGCATGTTACTCCGGCATTTTCCTCACATGCATCAGCGGCTAGGTCAAGCAGTGAAGGTTGGATAGAAATTAAAGAGGTATTTTATTTTGATTCAACTCTTTATGATTTGAGTTCTGTTAGAATTTATATTCAGACATGGAATGCATCCGATGAATTTTATATAGACAGCATTTCATTTAGAGTAGCCGACATTAATCAAAATCTTAAAAATGCCGCAAGAATACCATCATTACATGAAGCATATAAAGATTACTTCATGATTGGTAATCTGACCGATACATATCCGTTTAATCCGCATAACGGAACGATTGATTTTTATCGCCGTCATTTTAATATCTTAAAAGTAATGGGAAGCTTAGCGTGGACAAGTGGTTTTCTTCCGCAACCATGGGATTTTGACTTTACTGCGGCAGATAATGAACTTGAAATTTTAGACCCCGATGATTTTGCTTTGATTTTTCCTTCAATTATTTACCGTATGCACAACTCAGAGTGGATGACCCGTAACCCGGACGGTTCACTTCTTACACGCACAGAAGCGATTGCAAACATGGAGCGATATATTAACACTACTATGGAGCATTACTCGGACAGATTTCCAATTTGGGAAGTTGTCGGTGAACCCCGTAGTAATTTACACAATGCATCAGGGTTTTGGATTGAAGGTGACGGGCATATGGCAAGCTGGTATTTGGCATTTGATAACGGTGCAGATAAAAGCTTGGGTGAAAGTGGTGCTGACTACGTTGAATATGCTTTCAGATTTGCGCGTTCTGCAAATCCGGCAGGGAAGTTATATCTCAGCGACCAGGCTGAACAGTATGCAAAAGTTGCCGATAATGTAGCCGACTTGGTCAAAGGTATTAACGACCGATGGCTTGCCGAAGGAAACACCCGTTTACTTATCGAAGGAATAGTAATGCAAGGGCATTATTTTCTGGACACACCACTTGAGGATATAGGACGTACACTCGGTTTGTTTGCAAGCCTTGGTGTTGATATTGCAATAGGAGAATTGGACATACCTCTATTCAGAGTACACGGTGGTGATTTTTATACAGGAAGCAGAGAACCCACACAAGAACTGCTTGAAAAACAGGCAGATATGTATGCGAATTTATTTTTGATGTTCAAAGAATATTCAGATGCTATAGAGCATGTGACATTTTGGGGTGTTGCTGATGTCACATCATGGTACAATGTTATAGGTCCGAATGGCAATGTTGACAGACCTATGTATCCTGAGTTCCCGTTACTTTTTGACGATGATTTTAATCCCAAACTAGCATACTTTGCTATAATTGACCCCGAGGGATGGCTTGCAGGGAATTTCGACACTGAAGAAAAACGTGCCGCATGGCTCGCTGCAAACATGCTCCCTGAGTACGTGCCGGAAGATGAATTGGGAGAAACATCGCCTGAACACCAAACCCCGCAGGCCACTCCAACACCCGATGAAATTTCTCAAACTCCCGAAAGACCAACCGAACCCCATGAACCGGATGCCAATAACAATCCCGCACTATGGATAATACTAACCACAACAGGAGCAGCAGCTATTGTAATTATATTCTTATTAATTAAACGAAAACGCTAGATAGCAAGCATGCGACAGGGGATAGGTCCCCTGTCGCATATTAAATGTTAAGTAACGTTATAATCAAGTTTTATTTATACCTCGGCTCAGGGGTGTAGTATTCAAAAATTGTTGCTTCGTTTAGGTTTCCGTTGTTTTTCGTGTTATGTTCGGGTTTTAGTGTCCATACGAAATTTAGGGTTTCAATATACTAGTCTCTTGAAATTATCTCCATTTCATCAGGTAAATAAAGACGTTTTCCATGAATCATTGTAGTAATAAAACAATAATTTTCATCTACCTTATACATAATCCTATATGAACCAAAAATAATCTCTCTAATGCTTGGGTCGCTTCTTTCCGGTACAACTCTTCCCATTTCAGGGAAAATCTCAAGATTATCTGTAGCATTAAAAGCATCATCTACAAACTTATCTGCATAATAAATAGAATCACGAGCAATATACTCTTTAATAGCAGCAAGATCATCCAGTGCTGTCTGCGTCCATATTACAGTACTCATTGCTTGTTGCGTATATACTCACGCGCTTCTTCCATAGTATAAACAGCACCATTTTCAATATCATCTAAACCTTTGTCAAGTTTTTGATTAACATATAAAAAGTACATAATATCATCCCATGTTGATGTATCGGGAAGGGTGAGTATCCCGTCTATCGCAACCTGTTTAACCATTAGTTATCACTCCTCATATATGCTTTGCAAGTATTATATCATATTGATGTGGGTATTCAAGACTACGCTCTAAAGTTATATTATATATAAATTCGTTAGCATACTCGATTTCAATAGGTTTACTTGCTTAATAACTATATAATTACAAATTTATACACCTTAATCGTTTAAAATATAGCAGCAAAGTGTGAAGTAACTTTATAGTCAAGGCCTGGTTTAACCATCATTTCCGAACATAAATTTATTGATTTCTGTCATGATTTCGTTTTTTGCGTTTGCTATAGAGTCTCTTAGTTTGCCGAAGGCGGCTTCGAGTTCTGCGTGGGGTGGTTCGTAGTTTTCGGATTCTTTTTCTTTTTCGATTAGGAAACGTTCTGCGACTCCTTGACATTCCGATGAAATGTCTGCGATGTTCTTTAAAAGAGCATCTATATTTTTGTTGTAGTATTTTTCATTAATATAATGCTGTTCACGAAGGATACTGTCGCATTCTTTCATGGTATCAAGAGTTTCAAGCAGAGCGGCTTCGCTTATATGAACCGAGTACTGCAGGTGAATTGCAGACGAGTCAAGCTTGGCGAGTATGTCGGGAAGCTTATGGTAAACCTCATATGCCCGCTCGAACTGTACTCTTTGACGGTCTTCTTTTATGTTGAGGTTATTTATATGTATTGCCGAAATTATCGCAAAGCATGTAACAAGGCCGCCAAGCACCGCACCGTAATAATCAAGCAGATTTCCGGCGTCAAATGCAAGGGTAAGGTTAAACCTTGATGTTTCAGCCATAAATATATAGTTTATTATTAGCGGTCCTATTGTGAGCAGAAACACCCCGATTGCAACCGAGATTAAAACCAGTATAAGAGTATTGCTGCGACGCTTCTTTTTCATGTACTCCTCCCTATACTTTCAAAGCAGTATCCAGGCGGTCTTTAACTGTCTCAATTACCTTGATGCGTGCATAAGGTTTATCTACCGCTTCTACGATAGTCCACGGAGCATAATCTGTTGATGTCCGGTACAGCATCTCATTTACAGCCTCAAGATATTGGTCCCACTTATCCCTGTTACGCCAGTCCTCATCGGTGATTTTCCAGCTCTTCTCGGGTGTGTTTGTCCGAAGCTCAAAGCGTTTAAGTTGTTCCTCGGGGCTGATATGGAGCCAGAACTTAAATAATACAATTCCGCTGTCAACAAGCTGTTTTTCAAAATCATTGATTTCGTTAAAAGCACGCTTCCAGTCTGCTTCGGAGCAGAAGCCTTCAACTCTTTCGACCATAACTCTGCCATACCAACTGCGGTCAAATACTGTAAGGTGACCTGCCTTCGGCACTTCATTCCAAAACCGCCAAAGATGATTATGCACCTTTTCGATATCGTTCGGTGCTCCGTACGGTGCGACTTTATATCCGCGCGGGTCGAGCGGAGCAACGGTTCGCTTTATGGCGCCGCCCTTACCTGCCGCATCCCATCCCTCAAAAACCAGTGCAGCGGGCAGCCGCTGTTTATACATTGCATTATGAATGCGTGACAGCTCGTTTTGTGCTGTTTTCAGCCGTGAATTATACTCCTCACGGTCCATTGTTTTGCTTAAATCAACCTCATCAAGCTTTGAAACACCCTCAATTACCGGAAGCTCCGGAATATTTATGCTGCCATTGCCTGAAGCTTTGTTTTGCTTTGCCTGTACTGCTCTTTCCATTGCAGCAAGAACGGTACGGTATACTTTAACATCTGCAAAACGGCTGTCGTCGGCTTCGATAACGGTCCAATAAGAAGCCTCGTGATTAGTATTTTCAAGCATACGTTCAAAGCGTTTTAACGACTTGTCATATCGGCGGTTTTGCCTTAAATCGGATTTGCGGACACGCCATTTTGTTTCGGGGTCGTTATATAATGCCGTAAGCCTTTTGGACTGTTCCTTTTTTGAAACATGCAAAAAAAGCTTGATAATCAAAGCTCCGTTATCAACCAGCGTTTTTTCATATGATTTTATATCGTAAACGGGAGCGGCAAGTGCTGCTTCATTTTTTCTGTGGCCGAGCATAAGGCTCTGATACCAGCTTCTGTCAAATACGTGAATACGCCCGTTTGCGGGAATACGCTGCCAGTAACGCCACATGTAGGGGCGAAGCCTCTCGTCCTCGGTGGTTCTTTGAGCGGTAAATACTTCGAAACCCCGCGGATCAAGGAAACGGATTAATGATCTGATACGCGACCCTTTACCTGCTGCGCTCCAACCCTCAAAAATAATGGAAACAGGGATGTTTTCATCCTTGCATGTGCGCTGCATTTCACTTAAGCGAAGCCCAAGCGAGTCAATCTCTTCCTTATACTCTTCCTTACCGAGTTTTCTTGTGCAGTCAACATTCTTAAGCATATAAATGACCATTCCTTTCATATTTCCTTATAAAACCACCACCGGTTAAGATGGTCACTATGATGTTTCACTTTACCATATTAATCTCATTCATTCAATCCCTGCGGCATTTATGTACAGTATTAAACCTACGGCAAAAATGAACAAAAAGTAAATTAATCATAATATTATCAATAAACGGGTAAAATTATGCTTTTCCTTACTTGACTGTGAAGTTGCTTCATAGTTTACACTGCTATTGCCGTTTAAAAAATGATTACGGTAATAAATAAAACAGGAGTGGCAGATGGATAAAAAGTTAACAGTATTCATGGTTGAGGATGATAACGAAGAATGTATCGAACTTATGCAGCATATTGACGAAGCTCCGGAATTTCGCCTTGTCGGAGTGACAAATAATGAAAATAATGCTCTTAAAAGTGTTCAGGACCATTTACCGGATGTAATTATTCTGGATCTTGAGCTGTATAAAGGGAGGGGAAACGGTATTGGGTTTTTAAAAGCTCTCCGTAATATGCAATTAAAACCATCTCCTTTTATACTGGTTACTACACATAATATCAGCCATATTACACATGAAATAGCCCGTCAGCTTGGAGCGGATTTTATTATGGTCAAAAGCCGTGAGGATTATTGTGCCGGATATGTTGTTGAATTTTTGATTTCATTAAAAAACACAATCCAAGACATGCAAAAAAAGATAAAAGAAAAAACCGACCCGATTGAAGAAACACCGGCAAACAAAAAGAAAAGACAGGAAGTCCGCATTGTTGTTGAAATAGACAGAATAGGTATCAGTCCGAAAGCCATCGGACGCAGCTATTTAATTAATGCTATATTAAACAGGATAGAAGGGAAGCAAAATCATTTTATTACAATTGCGGAAAAATACGGGAAAACAGCGGCAAGTGTGGAGCGGGCTATGCAAAATGCCATTAATAGAGCCTGGAGTGTCACAAACTCCGAGGATTTAAGACTTTATTACACATCAAGGATACATTCGGACAAAGGAGTACCGACTGTAACGGAGTTTATTTGTTATTACGCAGATAAGGTCAAGGCCGAGTATTAACCGCCGAACTCGAAGTATTTATTTGCCATGACAATTGCTGTGTACAATAACAAACTTATTACAACAAAATGCAACGAATAAATCTAATATAACGGGTACGGTAATTTTGATAAGATATCTTTCCATCTTTAAAATAAAAAAGGAGGAACAGATATGAGTCTGGGTGAAAAGCTAAGAAGTCTTCGGCTAAAAACAAGAAAAACCCTGCGAGAGCAGAGCAGATTATTAAGGGTTTCGATGAATTCCATTTACAGGTGGGAGCATGATTTGACAATACCTCGCAAGCCGATGCTTCGGATTATGGCCGATTATTACGGTGTACCTTTTGACTGGCTGACACTTGACGGAGCATCGGCATCACTTGTAAGCGAAATAGAAAATAATCTGCTCGGAATGTTCAGACAGCTCCCCGATACAAACAGATATAAAGTACTTGGTTATGTCGAGCGCATGTATGTAGAAGAATATGGTGCGGAGATGCAGTACTACACCTGATATGAACCGGCTGATTTGACTCGCCTTATGCAGCCTTATGTATGCAAATAATCAACCAGCTCAGTCAGGTCATTTACCGTTAAGTCGGGGACAAATGTACTGCCGCTTAAATCACATCGTTTTGTTTCACCGGAAAGTACAAGAACACTTCGTGCTTCGGAGTTACCGGCAATTGCAATATCGGTGTATAAACGGTCTCCGATGAAGCAAATTTCATTTTCATTATATCCGGTTTTTTGAATAATATAATCAAGTGTGTATCTTGAAGGTTTGCCGAAAAATTCCGGGGTGATACCGGTAGAAGCTGTAACCGCAGCGGCAAGCGAGCCGCAATCCGGTATAAAACCACCCTCGACAGGACAGTTATAATCAATATGAACCCCGTAATACGGTAACCCGGACCTGACAAAATCACAAAGCTTTGCAAGCCTCTTATAATCCATATCCATATCAAAACCAAGCACGGCAAAATCGGGATTACTCTCGTCAAGAGTATATCCTGCAGCACAAAAATCATCCCTGAGTGCTTTTGTCCCTGCAACAAATACACGCTTTCCATGCTTGATGCCATTACCGCCGGTAGACCCAACCCCGGTGCGGCACTCCAAATGTGCAAGAAGCACATGAGTTGACATCATCAGCCTGTCCGGTTTTATATCAATACCCATATTATGCAGCTTATTAATGTAATAGGCTGCATTTTGTGATGAGTTATTGGTATAAAAAATGTAATCCAAACCGGTTTCATCCAAATACTCCAGAAATCTTTTTGTATACGGGAAAATATTATTGCTCAGATAAATTGTCCCGTCCATGTCGAGCACAAGACATTTAACTCCCGTTAACGCACTTTTTGAAAGATAATAAACTACGTAATTTGCAAAACTTTCAAGGCACCCCAAATTACCGAGCAGCTGTAAAATTGTAAAGGTTTTTTTTCGGTCTCTTGCATAAATTATACTGTCCTTTAAAGTATCATCGCTTAAACAAATTTCCGACGGGTTAACCGGTGCCCGGACCGCTTTCAGCATCTCTGCAACATCCTCGGGCTCCGGCAGGGAATTTGCAATATCAAGTATTTCCAGCTGATTGCTTCGCAAAAAACCGGCAGAAAGAACGGGGTTTTCCGTTTGTAAAATCGTATCGGCAGTGCGCCCGTATAAACGGCGTATGTTACTTTCATAATGTGTTGAAGCTTGCGCCGGTATAGTTTCCTGCTGCTTCGGGTAGTGCAGAGGATCGATGTATTGATTCTCTTTGCAATCACTTAAATATAAAGCAAGCTTTTTCCATAAAATTAACCCGACAATAGTCGCAATACCGACCTTAATACCATGCAGTGCAGGTTTTAAACCTTCTGCCACCATTCTCATTTCCCAAAAATGAGCAAGATGATGCTCAGTTCCCGATGCAGGTCTGCTGTCGCCGTATAAACTCATGGCAATGCCGCTGAGAATAAGTCCTTCGGTGACACTTTTTATAACCCCGGGGTCACGCTTTGATAAATGGGGAACACCTTTTATTATTTTATCGAGAGCAGTTTCCATTATTGCAACGATATTTTCGGGCATCGGTTCATTAGTCAGAAGGTTTGCAAGCCGCCAGTCCGCAAGAGCGGTGATTTTTCCAAGCATATCACCAAGTCCTGCAGCGGTTAATAAAAGCGGTGCTTCGGCAAGAATATCAATATCGCAGAAAATCGCAACAGGGCAGGCAGTCGGCGGGGTTACTTTTATTCCGTCAAGAAGCATTGCGCTTCCGAGCGAAGCATATCCGTCCATTGAAGGCGCTGTTCCGACAATCGCAGCAGGGCAGTTGACCTTTGCTCCGACAAAGGTACATATATCATTAATTGTCCCGGAACCCACACCAAGGATAAGGTCTGTTTCGGGGGAGTAAAAAGCAGTAATAAAACCTATGGAAAATTCATCCGGGACCGGCTCGTTATTTGCAAATGAGCAGTCAAGTACAGTTATTCCCGCGTTTTTTAACATGCCTATAACCCGTTCTCCCGCAACCCTCCGTGTATTAGGGTCGGAAACAACGAGAACGGTTTTATAGTTATTTGACATCACCCAATCGGCAACAGTATTTATAACCCCGGAGTCAACAGCTATAAACGGAATGATATTTGAATATTGCTCCCACATGTAAAAACTCCTTTCCTACACACCCGGCGGATTCAGATAGTGTTTTCGGCAAACGGGAGTAAAGACAATTTCCGATTCATCCCCGACATCACCCATAACGACAAAATCACCTTTATATTGGGGTATACCGTTGATTTTAAGCAGATTCTTCGTGGCCTTGCTTGTGCAGAACTGGCAGACGTTTTTTATTTCTTCAATTGTATCAGCCCAATAAAGAAGCGCTGCACTTCCGTCGAATAATCGTCCGTCAAGATACGAACAACGAAGACCGTAGCATAAAACAGGAATATTAAGAGAATCGACTACAACAGCCAACTGCCGTACCTGCTGCGGTGTAAGGAATTGAGCCTCCTCAACAAGTATTGCCGCAATTTCTTTTTTCCCAAGCTCGGCGGTTATATACTCCAATAAATCCTGTGAATCATTTACCAATACGGCAGGCTGTGATGAAACGATGGCACGTGATTTAACCTCGGCAGCTATATTCCAGCGGGTATCTTTATCGGGTTTTAGTATTATAACGTTTTTTTCCTGTTTGATATAATTATCGGCAACCATAAGTAAATTTGCTGTTTTTCCGCTGTTCATAGCACCATACCGGAAATATAATTTTGCCATAATAATGAATATTCCTTCCAAAAATTCTTGTATTTATTGACGTTTCTATAATATACTGTACCATAATATATGACAAGCAGAATGTTTAATAATAAGCAAAGGGGGAGATAAATCTGTTAGCAAAAGGAAAAATCTCTGCAAAGTTCAGAAGAATAAGCATTTCATTATTTATAGTTGCTTTTGTAATAACCGTAATGGTAATGTTTTTTGCATTTGAGAATGTAACACGTCAAATGTCGGTCGAATATGCCGAGCGGTATGCCGCAAGCTCTGCTGAAGCTCTCAGTGCACATATAGCAAAGGAAATAGGAATCATCTCGGTTGCTGCGCATTCAAACGATGTGCTTAACTGGCTCAATGACGAGTTTAATGACGATAAAAAAGAACGTGCGTTTAATGTATTTTCGAGCGTTGTAAGTCAGCTTTACAGTTATAACTTATATATCGGAGTAGCATCATCTCTTAACGAGTACAGGGCAGAAATAGGGGAAGCATCAAGGATAATATTCCCGGTTGCGGTTCTGCATGAAGACGAGCCGATGGATGCATGGTTTTTTGATACGGTAAAATCGGAGCAGAACTATATAATAAAAGTCGATATTGACCATATATTACAACGGAAACGTGTATGGCTCGATTATAAGATTTTGCATAACGGTGAAGTCCTGGGAGTAATATGCACAGGTCTGGAGTTTTCTCATATAGCAGGTGAGTTGTTTTCGCAGTATGAGCAAAACAACATGCGCGGGATTGTTATCGACAATACGGGAACAATCTATATGGACAGCTATCTTATGGACAGCAATCAGTTTTTACACAATGAATACACGACTGCACTAAGTGATGAATTTTCCAACGCAGTGCTTGTCGATGCAGTCAAAGACCACCTGGAAACAGCAGAGGGGTACTGGAGAGAAATCGGACACCCGAGTGTTACAAGATTAACTCAAGGTCAGTACAAGTATATGACGATAGCTCCGGTAAGGCACACAAACTGGTCACTAATAATACTGTCGGATACAACAACACTGTTTGATGCAACGTACTCTGTCCCGATAATAATTATTGTACTTCTGCTGCTTATCGCATTTGCCGTTTCAAGCAGCATAGCGAGCTACCGCATATTGTTTAAGCCGCTTCGTTTGCTTGACGACAGCCTTGCACAGCTCAATGAACATACAGCCGAAGAGCTGTTCGGAGCAGAACGCAACGATGAGCTTGGTCATCTTTCAAATACGATTCAGGATTTATTTGACAAAGCAAACATAGACCCGCTGACAGGATTATTCAACAGGCGTTACATGGACAGTACAATAGAGCGGGTTATGGGATTATTATCACGCTCGGGCGGGCTTTTGAGTGTTCTTATGCTCGATATCGACTTTTTTAAGCGTTATAACGATACATACGGTCATGACGCAGGAGACAAATGCCTTCAATCTGTTGCACATGCACTAGCCGAATCGGTATCAAGGGTCGATGATATAATTGTAAGATACGGCGGTGAGGAATTTGCAGTCATTCTGCCGAACACCGACGCAGAAGGTGCAAGATTTTTTGCAGATAAGCTTCTTACCAACGTAAAAGAATTAAATATACCGCATGAAAAGAACGAAGCGGCACCCTGTGTCACAGTTTCCATAGGAGTCACAACAGGAAAAACCGAATATAAACAAACCTTGGAAATGTATTTAAAACGTGCGGACGAAGCGTTATATACCTCCAAAGAAAGCGGCAGGAATAAGTTTACTTATCTTGATTTTATCGGAAAAGGAGATACGGAATAAATGATAATAAACTACAAACCCAAAGGCACATGCTCGCAGATGATAGAAATTGATGTTGAGGACGGGATAATCAATAGAGTCGAATACACAGGCGGCTGCCCCGGCAACCTGCTTGCAATCGGCGAGCTTGTAAAAGGCATGCAGGTAAGCGAAGCAATTGCAAAATTAGACGGCATAAGATGCGGCAACAAAAAAACATCCTGCGCCGATCAACTGGCACAGGCATTAAAAACAGTTAAATAATTATATTAAACTGACAGGAGAAAGTCATGATAAAAAAATTATTGCTCACAGTCATCACAGTAGTGGTAGTTCTCGCAATAACATACGCAATTGTTGTTATCTGGCTCGGCATCGACATTCCATTTTTACCGTTTTAGGTTGTAAAATGAGTTTAGTAAATGAATTTATATAGCATGAGCATAGCTTCAGGTTATTCAAATTACAATTCATATCGCTTCGGAGAAACGTCCTGTTTATACTCAGCGCCCTTCGGCGTCCATGCCTCAGTGCAATAAATTATAATTAGAACAACCTAAATCTACGCTCTTATATACTATATTGAAATTCAATTAATAAATCACTTAAAGCTGTGCTCTTGGTAGAATAAAATTATTTAAAACTGTCCTTTAATGCAACTGCTCGATTGAATACAAGGTTGCCCGGTTTTGAATCTTTGTTGTCGACGGCGAAGTAGCCGAGCCGCAGGAATTGGAAGTCCTGTGGTGCTTCTGCGTTTTCAAGCATTTTTTCTGCTTTGCAGCCGTGTAATACTTCGAGTGAGTTAGGGTTAAGAAATTCTGTAAAATCCTTACCTGCCGTGTCGGGATTCGGGTCGGTAAAGAGGTTGTCATATACTCTGACCTCTGCATCTACAGCGGTTTTTGTATCTACCCAGTGTATTGTTCCTCGTACTTTTCTGCCGTCCGGGGTTGTGCCGCCTCTTGTTTCGGGGTCATACTCAGCGGTTACAACAGCAACTTCGCCGTTTTCATCAAGTTCATACCCTGTGCATTTTACTATATATGCACCTTTAAGTCTGACTTCATTTCCAACAAATAAACGGTTATACTTTTTAACAGGCTCAATCATAAAATCATCGTTTTCAATCCAGAGCTCTCTTGAGAATGTGACATCACGAAAACCTGCGGACTCATCGTTGGGGTTATTTTCTATTTCAAGCGTTTCCGTTTCACTTTCGGGATAATTGGTGATAACGAGCTTAAGCGGGCGCAGCACGACCATTACACGTTGAGCGTTTTGATTCAGCTCTTCACGCAGGCAATGCTCCAAAAGTGCATATTCTACGATATTTGTTGTTCTGCCGACACCTATACGCTCGCAAAAATCACGCACGGAGCTTGGAGTGTAACCGCGGCGGCGAAGACCTCGAAGGGTCGGAAGTCTCGGGTCATCCCATCCGCTTACATGATTTTCTTCTACCAGACGGCGAAGCAGACGCTTTGACATTACGGTATTATTGATGCTCCGGCGGCCAAATTCAATCTGCCTCGGTTTGCTCGGGACATCGGTATTTTCTATAACCCATTCATAAAGCGGACGGTGGTCCGTCCATTCCAGTGAGCATAATGAATGTGTAATATTCTCAATAGCATCTTGAATAGGATGCGCCAGATCATACATCGGATATATACACCATTTGTCACCTTGTCTGTGATGATGCGTGTATTTTATCCGGTATAAAACAGGGTCTCGCATGTTGAAGTTTCCGCTTTCGAGGTCAATTTTCGCACGAAGTGTTTTTGAACCTTCGGGAAATTCGCCGTTTCTCATTCGCTTAAACAAATCGAGGCTTTCTTCAACCGGTCTGTCCCTGAACGGAGAAGTAGCGGGAACACCGACATCACCGCGGAATCTTTTTACCTCGTCGGGAGAAAGCTCGCATACATATGCAAGACCTTTATTAATAAGTCCAAGAGCAAGTTCATAGGTTTTTTCAAAATAATCACTGCCGAAATAAAGTCTGTCACCCCAGTCAAATCCGAACCAGCGGATATCATCACAGATAGCCTCAACAAACTCATCCTCTTCCTTATCCGGGTTTGTATCATCAAATCGCAAATTGCAAAGCCCGCCGAACTTTTCGGCTGCATTTATACTGATGGAGAATGCAAAGCAATGCCCTATATGAGGGTAACCGTTCGGCTCGGGCGGTAAGCGTGTATGCACCTGCATTCCTTCAAATCTCCCGCCGGGTCCTATGTCTTCCTCAATAAATGCATGAATGAAATTTTTTGAAAGTTCTTCCATTAAACTATCTCCATATGTTAAAATGATTATGTGTGAACTGATGAATATAAATCCATACAAATTTCAAACACTTTATCATAAAACGGAGGAATTTTCAATGTTATTCGATACCTGCGGGAAGTATATTTTTTATGACGGTGCAATGGGGACAATGCTGTACAAATACGGACTGAAGCCGGGTGAAAAGCCTGATTTTATGAATATAACCGCACCGGATGCCGTCGCTGAAGTACATAAAATGTATGTTGAAGCCGGCAGTGATATTATCTGCACAAATACTTTCGGAACAAGCACCCTCGCTATAGAAAAAGCTGATTATACCGCAACGGAAATAGCAACTGCGGCAGTCGGTATTGCAAAACGTGCAAGCGGGGGTAAAGCGAAAATATCGCTGGATATCGGCCCGACGGGCCAGCTGCTCGAGCCGTATGGTGACCTCGAATTTGAAACTGCATATGACGCATTTAAGGAAATGGCGATAGCCGGAGAAAAAGCCGGAGCAGATTTCATTTCAATAGAGACAATGAGCGACCTTGAGGAATTAAAAGCTGCAATGACCGCAGTCGGTGAAAATACAAAGCTTCCGATGCTTGTGACAATGACTTTCGAAAAAAACGGAGTCACATTTATGGGATGCACAACCGATAAATTCGTCGAAACGGCAGAAGCACTGGGCGCAGCCGCACTAGGGCTTAACTGCTCGCTTGAGCCGATGGAAATGCTCGAAACCGCAAAAAAAATAGCCGAAAAAACCAAACTTCCCCTGATTGTAAAACCAAACGCAGGACTTCCGGATCAAAAAGGCGGGGAATACCATACAGGCGCTCTTGAATTTGCAAAGCAAATGACGGAGTATGCCGGTATCGGAGCGAAAATTATAGGTGGCTGCTGCGGAACAACTCCCGAATATATAAGAGAACTTAAAAAAGCATTCACAGCTTTATGATAAGAAAGGATTTTAAGCTTATGAAAAACGTTTTTATGCCTACCGATATTCTTATTCCGAAAAATATTCCGATGGAATCATGGAGTGTTATAGCCTGTGACCAGTTCTCCTCAGAGCCGGACTACTGGAAGCGGGTCAGGAAAAATGCTGCAGATAACTATTCAACCTTTAATATGATAATACCCGAAGCCTATCTTGAGGAAATTAATGAAGAGGAAGAGATTAAAAACATAAGCTCTGCAATGACAGCGTTTCTTGACAGCGGGAGTTTTGATAAAATCGAAAATTCATTTATATATGTAGAGCGGACACAGCCCGACGGACGTATCAGAAAAGGACTTGTCGGAGCAGTCGACCTTGAGGAGTATGACTTCACAGGGGTATCTGCCGCAATCCGCGCAAGTGAAGGAACTGTTCTTGACAGGCTTCCCCCGCGCATAAAAGTAAGACGCTCCGCACCGCTTGAGCTGCCGCATATTATTACATTTATCGACGATAAGAATAAAACAGTAATTGAACCGTTGGCGAAAAATACAGGAAAAATGAAAGTATTATATGACTTCGACCTGATGGAAGGCGGAGGGCATATTAAAGGAATGAAGGTCTCCGATGAGGATGCGGATAAAATTATGGCAGCGCTGAATGTACTTCACGAAAAAAATGAGATGCTGATGATAATGGGTGACGGCAATCATTCTTTAGCGGCGGCGAAGGTGTATTGGGATGAGATAAAACAAAACCTGAGTGAAACGGAGAGAGAAAACCATCCTTCACGCAAAGCTTTAGTGGAGCTTAACAATGTCTATGATCCCGCAATAACCTTTGAAGCGATTCATAGGGTTCTCTTTAACGTTGACCCGGCGGGTTTTATCAGGGATTTTGAAAACGCAACACCACGCGGCACCGACTATATAATCAAATGGTATTCAAAAACCGGTAGCGGTGAAATCGGGATTAAAGCCGGCTGTATCGGGGATATGTTGAAAATTATGCAGGATTTTATTGATGAATATATAAAGGATACAAAATCGGTGGTTGATTATATTCACGGAGAGGAATCCACAATAACACTAGCAAAGGGAGACGGGAGCGTCGGTTTTGTACTTCCCGCAATGGATAAGTCCGACTTCTTTGAAACAGTTGAAAAAAGCGGCGTTTTCCCGAGAAAAAGCTTTTCCGTCGGTCATGCTGAGGACAAAAGATATTACCTCGAGTGCAGAGAAATAAGATAGAAGGAAATGGTGAAAAATGATTATTAAAAACGGAAATCTTTTTTGTGATGACGGTGAATTCAGAAAATACGATATTGAAACTAATGGTGAAGTTATAAGTGCAATAGGGGAGAGCCTTTCATGTGATAATCTGGAAATCGCAGACGCACAGGATTGTTATGTAATACCGGGGCTTTTAGACATTCATTCCCATGGCTCCATGGGAGCGGATTTTTGCGACGGCACATCCGATGCAATCGAAAAAATCGCAAAATTCCAGTTGAAAAACGGAGTAACAAGCTTTCTCGGAACAACAATGTCACTTCCCGAAGGTCAGCTAACGGATATTTGTACAGCAGCCGAGCCTTTTGTTAATAAAGAGTATCCCGACAGAGCTGTGCTTCGGGGAATTCATCTTGAGGGTCCGTTTTTTAACCAAAGTAAAAGAGGTGCGCAAAATCCCGATTATATAATTAATCCGGATTATGACATGTTTTTACGGCTGATTGACGCAAGCGGTGAAACTGTCCGTATTATTGCCGTTGCTCCCGAGCTTGACGGCGGTCTTGATTTTATTAAATTTGCATCGCTGGACTGTAAGATTTCTATAGGGCATTCATCGGCAGATTATGAAACAGCCTGCAGTGCATATCTTGGAGGAGCAAATCACGCAACGCATTTATTTAACGGCATGACTCCGTTTAGCCACCGTGAGCCGGGAATAATCGGAGCTGCATTTGATTATGGTGTTTATGTCGAGTTAATAGCAGACGGTATTCACGTTCACCCCTCTGCCGTACGTGCTGTGTTTAAACTCTACGGAGATGATAAAGTATGTCTTATCAGCGATTCTATGCGGGCATGCGGTCTTGAAGACGGCAGTTATGATTTGGGCGGTCAGGCAGTAACGGTCATCGGCAAAGAAGCAAGAGTCGCCGACGGCTCACTTGCAGGGAGTGTTACACCGCTCACAGATTGCATGCGCAATGCTGTTTCGTTCGGTGTACCTCTTGCATCGGCAATCAAATCGGTAACAATTAATCCCGCCAAATCCGTCGGATTGGATAATGAAATCGGCTCACTTACAACAGGTAAACGAGCCGACATACTGGTCCTTGATAAAGATTTAAATTTAAAGCAAATTATATTTGGCGGAAACCCTATTTTTATCTTTTGCGGCCCATGATTGCCAGTATTTTTAAGAACAGATTTATGAAGTCGAGATATAAGATTAAAGCGCCCATTACGGAAATCTTTTTTATCGCCTCTTCCGCATTTTCGGCACTTGCTTGTGCGAGCATATTTTTAATGCGTTGTGTATCATATGCTGTTAATCCCACAAAAATTAATACTCCTGCATAGTTGATTATCATCATCATAGTATCATTTCTAAAAAAGATATTAACGACACTTGCGATTATCAGACCGATAAGAGCCATACGAAGGAATGTACCGATTCTTGTCAGGTCTCTTTTTGTAATTGTGCCGTAGATTGCCATTGCACCGAACATCAGTGCCGATATGGCAAATGCATAGAAAATTGTTCCGAGCTCATAGCTGATGAAAATAAAGGATAATGTAACTCCCATTAAAATTGCATACACAAAAAACATCACATTTGAAACGGCGGGTGACATTTTCATTACCCGAAACGCAAGGATCATAACAAGAACAAACTGTGCAATTATCATTCCGATTGTAAGAATAGGATTCGATATCAGATACTCAAGAGCACCGGGAGTTTGGTAAATGCCGAATGAAACGACTGCAGTGACAAGCAACGCAAGAAACATTCTCATAAATACACGGGCAAGGCAGGATGTGGTTGCTCTGTCCAAATCCTCCTGGTTACCCCAAAGAGACGGGAAAAGCTCACGCGGTGCCTGCTGCTGCTCCGGAACCTGACCATACGGGTTATTGTTAAATCCCATTGATAGTATCCTCCTTGTGTAGGTTTAATTTCATTTATTTACTGCGTAATTATAGCATATAAAAGATGCACCCGCAAATATTACTGTGCTTTGAATGCTTTTTTTAGTGCTTTTTGCAATGGCGGCAATATTATTATTGCACATATCCCTCCGATTGAGGCTGTAATTAACTGTGGGACAGACAACGGGTTTGCCAGTAATGCGACCGGATTAAAGGTCTTAATCCCCATTTGAAACCAAACGATTCCAAAATGAAGAACCAGAAATTTTGCAAGTGCTCCGACAATTAACGCAATAAACTGTGCGACATATTGATTTATGATTTCTTTATTTCCTATAAAGTGCCATACTGTAACAAGTAATATATTACCTATTGCAATAAATGGCGCAAAAGTCCATGTCGGTCCCGCAACTCCAACTAAAATCGCAATAAAGGGTGTTATCGCTCCAACGGTAATACCGCTGTACAGACCGCATGTCATAACGGAAATAACCAGCATAAGGTTCACGACGGAACCCGTTACATAGTTATTTGCAAAAACACGGGTTGCTGCCTGAAGTGTTATAACAATTGCAATCAATACAGCCGTGCGTGTAATCCATAATACTTTTTCGTGTTTGAACATTTTATCTACCTCTGTTTAATTATATATTTTCCTCAATAACTGCATTATGCCAGACATCCTGGATATCATCGTTGTCTTCCATAAGCTCGATTATTTTTGTCATATTTTTGATATCCGCCGGGTCCTTTAAGGTTACGTGACTTTGAGGGACCATTTCAATTTGTGCGGATAAAAATTTGTATCCCATGCTTTCAAGTGCACCGCTCACCGTAACAAACCCGTCGGGGGATGTATAAATCTCGAATATATCATCATCAATTTCAATATCGTCGGCGCCGGCTTCCAATGCGTCATTTAAGACTGCATCCTCGTTTAGAGAATTATCTTCGTTGTTTATAATAATGACACCCTTACGGTCAAAAGACCAGGAGACGCAGCCTGTGGTTCCCAGATTTCCGCCGTATTTATCAAAATTAAGACGGACCTCGGCGGCAATCCTGTTTCTGTTATCCGTCATTGCTTCAACTATAATCGCAACTCCGCGCGGGCCGTAACCTTCATAGGTAACGCTTTCGTAATTATCGGTGTTTCCCGAACCGCTCGCCTTTTCGATTGTACGCTTTATATTATCGTTTGGCATGTTTGCGGACTTTGCTTTTGCAATAGCAGCAGCGAGCCGTGAGTTTTTTGCAGGGTCTGTGTTTCCGCCTTCTTTAACGGCAACAACTATCTCACGGGCTATTTTGGTAAATACCTTACCTCTTTTAGCGTCCTGTGCGCCTTTTGTTCTTTGTATGTTTTTCCATTTGGAATGTCCTGCCAAACCGGAAGACCCCCTTGAAATAATAAGTATCCATGAGATTTTAGCATAATATTAGGTATCTTGCAACAGAAATGATGATTACAATCTGTATACCCTCAGTTAACAATTGAGTAAGGATATTGAATATTCATTTTTAATTATTCATTCATATTTTACCTCTCTGTCACAAGTGCCATAATCTCGTATATAAAGACAGCGTTTTAGTATAAAATGAGTAAGGAAACATAAAAAACTAACAGGAATGCGGTTGACATAAACGACTCCATAATTAAAGAGTACAATGAGTTATTAACATTTTCCACAGGATTATACACAGCGCATACAAATAGACGCTGCAGCGGAAAAGGTGATTTCACACAAAAAAGAGCATACCTCGCAATTGAATAACCCGCTTTATTTTTTACCGGAAAATGCTTTACATAAGATGAATATGAATAAAATTTTAACAAATATTCATTAAAAATAACCCACCTGTGAAAGGTGGGTTAAATCATTATATTACAGCGTATAAGCTACCATCTTTTGCCCCGTTTTGATACAGGCTTTCCTATGACCTCGGATAAAATTATCGCCTGACGGGCTGTCTCGGGATTTATTGGCATATTAAGAACTTTCGGAGTCCTTGAAAAACTGACTACCTCGGCTGCGGATGATTTTTTTGCATTAGCCGACGACGGACGAATCCGGTTTTTATCTATGGTAGTTTCACTGATTTCCTTATTTGCAGAAACATTCTTTGAACGTTTTTTACGAACCTTATTTTCCATACTCATAAATTATGCGTTGGTTTCCGGGCGTTTCTGTTCGTCTGAACCTGCTATTGAATGCCTCATCTGTGTGTCGGAAACTACATTCATCATATTGTAGTAATCCATAACACCAAGCTTACCTTCGCGTAGTGCTGTTGCCATTGCTTTGGGAACCTCGGCTTCGGCTTCGACAACCTTTGCTCTCATTTCCTGAACGGATGCACGCATTTCCTGTTCGACTGCAACCGCCATAGCTCTTCGCTCTTCAGCTTTTGCCTGTGCAATACGTTTATCTGCTTCCGCCTGGTCTGTTTGAAGCTGTGCGCCGATATTTCTTCCGACATCGATATCGGCAATGTCAATAGATAAAATTTCAAACGCCGTTCCGGCTTCAAGCCCTTTCTCAAGAACGATTCTTGAGATTGTATCCGGATTTTCCAGAACCGCTTCATGTGATTCAGAGCTTCCTATAGTAGATACAACACCCTCACCTACACGGGCGATAATCGTCAGTTCGCCTGCGCCGCCGATAAGTCTGTCGATATTTGCTCTGACTGTAACCTTTGCTTTTGCTATAAGCTCAATACCGTTTTTGGCAATAGCCGATATTGCAGGGGTTTCAATAACCTTGGGGTTAACACTCATTTGCACGGCTTCAAGTACATCACGGCCTGCAAGGTCTATTGCCGCAGCTCTTTCGAACTCAAGGTTAATATTTGCTCTTTGTGCGGCGATCAGAGCGTTGACTACACGGTCGACGTTACCGCCTGCGAGATAATGTGCCTCAAGCTTGTTGATGGACAGGTCGAGACCTGCCTTAACTGCTTTGATTTGCGGGATAACGATTCTGACAGGGGTAACTCTGCGCAGCTTCATGCCTATGAGAGTGACGATACGGATTCTGACATTTGCCGCTACGGCACTGATCCATAATCCTATAGGTATAAATGTAAAGAAAAGCCAGAGAAAAAAGATTATACCTATAACTATTGCGAAAATCATCCAAAGTTCCATTAATTTTACCCTTTCTATTCTATATTAAAATTTTATTCCTTCGGTTTAACTACAACACGGTTGCCTTCTACTTCTATGACTTCAACGGCTGTGCCTTTTTCAATAAATTCTCCGAGGCTTACTACCTCAAGCTTAACTCCGTCAAAATCGACATTCCCGACAGGTCTGCATGTTGATAGGACAACACCAGCTTTACCCATATACTCATTTAAATCAAGTGTTCCGGAATATCCGTCGTCACGGGACTCGGCATCCTTTAACACAAGCTTGCCGGGCAGCTTGCCTTTGGAAACCATAAAGAGAAATATTCCGAGCATTATAAGGACGATTACGAAGAAAAAAGCTGTGAGCATGATTCCTTCTGCCACAGTTGATGCTGTTACGAATATACATCCGATCAAGCTTATGATTCCGAAAATACCGAAGAATCCGAAACCCGGCTCAAACATTTCGACAACGAGTAGTCCGATTCCTATGATAAAAAGCGTTATTGAAATCCAGGAAACATTTACAAGAAGTTCTATAAAAGTAATTTTAACCACCTCCGGGTAATATATTCATTGAGTTTTATCTGCTACTTAATGATATAACAAAAGTAGTGAAAAAACAATTATTTTCTTTGCAGCAGCATGCCGTTCCCGGGGAGCATGGTGCCTTTTATTCTTTACACAGGGCGTAAGGGTGGGATAGGTAATCTCTTTTTAAAAGATAAGGATGCAGATTTAATGTATAAAAAACAGTTGACAAATTGTGAATATTTTGTTAATATAGGTGAGCCATAGGTAAGCAAAAGCAAAACTATAAAGCGGAGGAGCTGAGCATCCATCAACAAGGAATTAATTCTTGCAGAACTGAAGCAGTCACGCGAAACGCTTAATAACGCAATTGCTTATATTGAAGCAGGGGCTCTCACGGCACAAGCCTCACCAATCCGGTCTAAAACGATAAGGATAGGAGAGGGCAGAGCGGTAGCGATTCTGGCGTGCCTGCGGGATTCGGGTGGCAGGATGCGGCAGCGCGAGTTTGAAGATGCCTGCCTTCGTAACTCAAGAACCCTGGTCGGAGCCGGCGGGTTTATTGCAAGAGGAAGTATAGAAAGGCTTGAGACAAGTGACGGGGAAGTTGAATACAGTCTCACCGGAAAAGGACTCGAGACTGTTAACAGATGGGAAACAAGATACGGCAGGGAATGGGCAGGAAACCTGGAAAGCCCTGATGTATTAGGCAATATAACCGTTCATGATCAGCAAAAAATCAGACTGCTTGTATGAAATCGTAAAAAAATAAAAATAATTATAAAAAAGCTTGACAAACGGATTTATGTATTGTAAATTACTAGGTGAGCGAAAGGTAAGCAAAAGGTGAGCAAATATATCATCTGAGCAAAAGCGAAAAGGAGAATGAAAACAAGATGGAAGAAAACAAAGGCAACGTAAATTTTGAAGAAGTCCTTGATACCGAAATTGATGATATATGGGACATATTTTTCCCGTATATGATTGAAAAGAAATCAAAAGTACAAAAGCTTGATCCGAAAGAACAGACCAAGCCGCGCAGATACTTAAGATTCCTTACAATGTAAGCTGCTTAGTTTTATTTAATATGCGCTTATAAAATCATCACCGGCGATGATTATATGATCATCAAGCCGTATACCAATGATATCGCCTGCTTGTTTTAAACGTTTGGTTACTTCTTTGTCCTGAGCAGATACTTCGAGTAGACCCGAAGGGTGATTGTGGGCGACTATGATTGAAGCTGCTCTGTCTTCGATTGCAAGAGCATAAATCTCACGGGGATGAACAAGTGAACACATAAGAGTGCCGATTGTTACAATACGGTTATTAATAAGCCTCCGGGCACCATCAAGAGTCAGCAGGACGAAATACTCCTGCTTTTTGTATTTTATCTCCCGGAGCTGCTCGGCAGCTTTTTCCGGGGAATCAATTAATGGAGCGTTTGTTTTTATAAATTTCCTGCGCCAGAACTCGAGAGCGGCAAAAACTATTGTCGCTTTTGCATCTCCTATTCCTTTTATAGATTTCATATCTTCATATGTCAATTCTGCCGCACCGCGTTTTTGAATCAGTGAATTCAAATTCTTTGCAATTTGCTTAAAATCGTTTCCTTTACCACCACTCCCGATAACAGCCTGAAGCAATTCTGTATCACTTAAAGCGGAGGCTCCTTTTCTACATAGTTTTTCTCTCGGAAGCTCAGTCTGACTTACCATAGTTTCCTCCCGTTAATAATAGATTTCATCTTATAATAATACACCCTGCGGGAGGTATTTCTCAATATGAATTTAATGTGGAAAAATGAAGCTGTAACTGTGAAAAAGTATGAAAATTAAACATTAAATATGTTATAATGCAAAATATTAAATACAAGAGAGGTAAGACTAATGCGTGTTCTTTTACTTTGCGATGACTATTGGCATCCCGGTCAGGTTCCCATAGACGGTGTTTCGCCGCTAAAAGAGCGAGGTTTTGAGTTCGATATTATCACCGATGCAAATGACTTCAAACCCGAAATGCTCGCATCATACCCCGTAGTTATTATGAGCAAATGCGATGAAATATCTCCGAAGAATAAAGCACCCTGGAAAACACTTGAAATCCAGCAGGCATTTATTGAATACGTCGAAAACGGCGGGGGATTGCTTGTTATTCACACAGGGCTTGTAGCAGGAGAGCATACCGAATCTCTTGACCGTTTAATTGGCTCGAAATTTTCATTTCACCCGCAGGACTGCCCGGTAACCGTACAGCCGGTAAAACCGCATCCGATAACAAAAGGGGTTGAGCTTTTCTGCGAGGTTGATGAACAGTACAGGCTTGAAATACTATCGGATGATATAGATATTATTATGGCATCCTATTCACCGCCGCAGGGAGAAAAGGAAAAATATGAAAGTGAACCGTACCATAACAGCGATGCCTGGATAGGCGCTGCAGGTTATGTCCGGAAGCAGGGCAAAGGGCGGGTATGTGTACTTACTCCCGGGCATCATTTAGCGGTATGGCATAATCCGGAGTATCAAAAAGTGCTCGAAAACGCCATAAGGTGGTGCTTTGAATCTTTCTGATTCGAAACACCACCGTATGTTATGAGAACCGGGAAATTAATAATTTTCGAGAAGCTCCAGGATAAACGGCAATCCTTCGCCGCCTTCAAGATATGAATAACATCCGCCGCCGTCTCCGTAATTACCTTTTTGGACAAGCTCCATGCCGAAGTCTTCGCATGATTTGATTGCATTTTCCATACCTTTTACATTAAACGCAATGTGATGAATCCCTTCGCCCTTTTCATTAAGGAAATCTCTCCAGACGCTTGGTACATCATTTGGCTCAATAAGCTCGAGTGAAACCCCGTTTCCTACTTGAAAAAATGCCATTTTACATGCTGCATCAGGTGACGGCTTGCCTTTTACTTCGGTTTTAGTGATTTCATAATCACCGCTTCCGAGTGTCGGCGGCACTTCGATTCCGAAAAATTTTGCAAGACGTGTTTTGGTTTTCTCGATATCGTTAACAACGAGAGCTACCTGGGTTAAAGTGTTAGTTCCGATTAACTGCATAAATATTTCCTCCAATGTGTTGACAGCAAATGCTGAATTATGTATTTTAATTATACATTATTTATCATTATGTGCATAGGAAATATTTATTTATACCGGCGTTACATAGAATAACCATGAAAAATAAAAGCATCAACCGGAGGTGATACCCATTAAGAAGTATTTTGACAAGGAAAAAGAAGAAATTTATGAGATTTTCTTTTGCTTCATAGCATGCGGGATAATAGGCTGGGTTTTTGAAACTGTAATTGTTTTAATTCAACAAGGGATGATTACAGACAGAGGTATTTTATTTATATCTCATATAAACGGGTTTCCGATAGTCTGGGGACTGCCGTTTATAATGATTTACGGAATAGGCGGAGCTGTTTTGATATGGTGCTTTAAACCTCTGGCAAAAAAACCTGTGCTGCTATTTTTTGCAAGTATAATAATTATGACAGCATTTGAATATCTGACAGCTGTATTTTGTGAAGTAGTTCTGGGTCAGAAGCTCTGGGATTATTCAAAACATTTTATGAACTTTCAGGGCAGAATATGCCTGTCTTCATCCATCAACTGGGGAATATTGAGTATTCTTGCGGTAAAGTTCATGGGTCCTGCGTTTTTGAAGTTATATAATAAGATTAAAGCGAAAGAAATACTGCATGCGATAATAATATTTCTGGTGATTTATATTCTTATCTGTTATTACCTGAGACCTGTTATGTTTCCCGAAATTATCCAACAGTTGGGGGAAATCGCCTAAACGAAATAAGCTTAATCACATAAGATTTCCCATAAAAGCATTTACAAGTATGAAATAAATGAACAGACCGGAGATATCTTTAATTGAAGTGATTATCGGTGCCGAGCCTGCGGCCTGATCCACGTTTAGTTTTATCAGCACAAAGGGTACAAGAAAACCGAGTAATGCAGCAAGCGTCATTGTACATATAAGAGCAAGCCCAACGGCAATTCCAAGCATCGGAGTACCCTGCCACATATAAGAAACGATTCCCGCAATAATACCTGCGATAACACCTACAAGCACCCCGATACTGAGACCGACGCTTGTTTCCTTAAGAAAATGCTTCATGAATTTGCCTGTATCAATATGTCCGAGAACCACTCCGCGTGCAAAAACCGTTGATGACTGTGTTCCGACATTACCACCCATATCCATTATAAGCGGTATAAATATAGCGACTGCGGCAGAGGACATAAGAGCCTCCTCGAAGCCGCCGATAACAAAACCCGCAAGAAATCCGGCTGCAAGAGTTATTACCAGAAACGGCAGCCGGACTTTCCATATTTTCCATATGCTGCCGTTGACAAGAACGTCACTACGGTCAAACTCGGTACCTGAAACATTTGCTAGACCTGCCTGTTTATACATGTCCTCAGTTGTTTCTTCTTCAAGTATATCCATTGCGTCATCGATTGTGATGATTCCGACAATGCGGTTTTCCTTGTCGACAACCGGGATTGCGAGTAAATCCAGCTTTTGCATGAGGCGTGCGACTTCCTCCTGGTCATCGTCGGTTGATACGCTGGTTGTACCCGCATGCATGATTGTTTCGATTTTTACATCGGGTTCTGCAAAAAACAGCTCCCGCAAAGAAACAACACCCTCAAGTTTTCTGGTATAGTCCGTCACATACAAGGTATAAATCATTTCCTTGTCTTTTGCAGTAAGCTTTATTCTTTCCGTTGCTTCGGCAACCGACATATCTTTTCTCAGGCGTACATATTCCGGTATCATTATACGGCCGGCCGTATGTGCCTCATATCCTAAAAGAAGATTTGTCTCGGCACGCTCAGCCGGTGAAAGAGCGGCAATCATTCTTTTTGCGACTGCGGCGGGAAGCTCGTCGAGCAGACGCACCCTGTCATCGGGGTCAAGCTCGGAAATCATCTCTATTGCCGCTTCCTCCGTAAATGAATGAAGCAGTTTTTCCTGATCGGCTATATCAAGCTGTTCAAAGACGAAAAGCGCTTTGTCTTTTGATAATAAACGGTAAACAATAACCCGGTTTTCGGCGGAAAGACCATGAATGATATTAAGCAAGTCAAGCTCGCTTGCACTGTTAAGCATCAGCTTCAGTGTTCCGATATCCTTGGACTTAAGGTTAAATAATATACTATCCTTTACATTTGCACTGTTTTCCGTAGCGGTAATTATTTCCTTACTCATCGGCCTACCCTCCTTTTTTAGCATAACATTAAAGGCTCAACCTCTATTCTATACTATTTATGCACTTCTTGTCACTAGAAAGTTTTTGAAAACTATGATATATTATAGAAAATGAAAATAAAGGGGAAATAGCGGGATGTTATCAAGGAAAATTAAGGTAAAAGCAGAAGAGCTTGGTTATACGGCATGCGGAATTATTCCTGCCGGCTCGTTTACGGAATTTTTGACAGAAATTGAAAAACGCTCCGAAATGTTTCCGAAGACTAAGGAGTTCTACGATATATTCCGGGGTATGTCAACACCTCCCGAAGGTGCAGAGTCAATAGTCGTATGTACACAAAGGATGAACAAGTACAGAGTTCCCAAGGAGCTTGAGCCTTTATACGGCAAAATGTACCTTTATGATCCGAGAGTATCCTATACACAGGAAAACCGCATGAATGATGAGTTTACGGCTTTTATGAAAATGCTGGGACTGGAAATTATAGAAGGGTCTGTTCCCGACAGGTGGGCGGGAGCAAAGGCGGGAATCGGGAAATTTGGACGGAATAATTTCCTTTATGATAAAGATAACGGGTCGTATGTTTTTATACAAACCTGGATTGTCGATAAAAAACTTGATTATGATGAAACGCCGGATAACATTGTACTCACCGAATGCAATGACGGGTGTCATAAATGCATTGAAGCATGCCCGACAAAAGCACTGTCCGGCGAGCTTTTAATGGATGCGGGTAAATGCATATGCCGTGTGCAGTTTGATGAAGATGATGCGTTATCAGAAGATTTAATAGAGGATATGGGTGTTTGGCTTTACGGCTGCGATGCATGCCAGGATGTTTGCCCGGCAAACAGAAACAAATTCACCGAAACCGACGAATATCCGCTTCTTTCTGAATTCGAGGACTTCATGAAGCCCGAAACTATTCTGACAATGAACGAAGAAACATACAAAAATGTCCTGCACCCGCGCTTCTGGTACGCCGGCGAGGACAATCTCTGGCTATGGAAATGCAACGCCCTGCGAGTAATGATTAACTCCGGCGATAGCAAATATAACACACTAATCAAACAAAGCATTACAAACAAAGACAAACGCGTGAGCGAAATGGCTAAATGGGGTTGTGAAAAACTGGGGATTTGAGAATAAAGAAGACTATAATTTCTATTTTGTCAAGGATGGCTTAGGGTTTATTAAATTAATTTCCTTTCGCTCAGATGAAACGTCGTGTTTCAACAGAGCGCCCCTCGGCGTCTTATGGCTCGCTTGCGAGACATTGACTTGAGTGTGCGAAAACTAATTTAACAAACCCTAAACCACCCTACAAAACAAAATAGATATTATAGTCTTATTTTTACTATCTTTACCTTTTCGGTTTTCTTTCAAAACCTTCGCATGGAGCTCCCGAGGATTGCTCGACGGCAATCGAAGGGAGCTTTGCCGATTTGAAACCAAAGAGCTTACATGACCTGGGGTGATTCGGTTCCCAGGTAATGGCAAAATGAACGCAATGAAAGCAATCTCTTTTTTCCGAAGCGGAGTTATTTACTCCGCTTTGCCTGTTTCCCATAAGCTTCTTCTCACGGTTTCGTTATATTAATAATTGTCTGCTTTGATTTCAAAATATGCAGTCGGATGCTTACATGCCGGGCATGCATTCGGAGCATGTTTGCCGAGAATAATTTTTCCGCAGTTTCTGCAGTGCCACTGCTGATCATCTTCACGTTCAAATACTTTGCCTGCTTTCAGGTTTGCAAGCAAATCCCTGTAGCGTTTTTCATGTTCTTTTTCGACAGATGCAACCTGTTCAAATAATGCGGCGATTTCTGTAAAGCCTTCCTCACGTGCGGTAAGAGCAAACCCCGTATACATCTCCGTCCATTCAAAATGTTCGCCGGATGCTGCGGCTTCAAGATTTGAAGCGGTATCGGGCACATCACCGTCATGGAGATACTTAAACCAGATTTTAGCATGCTCCTTTTCATTATCTGCAGTTTCCAGGAATAAAGCCGATATTTGCTCATACCCGTCTTTTTTTGCTCTTGAAGCAAAATATGTATACTTATTTCGTGCTTCTGACTCTCCGGAAAATGCGGCTTGAAGGTTTGCTTCTGTTTTTGTACCTTTTAAGTTAGCTCCCATTACTAAATACTCCTTTTCTGATATTAAACCGTTGCTTTTATTTTCTTTAACTTTGCAAAGCGCGGCAGGCTGTTTTCCTGCTTACGCCTGTTATCGCCCTGAATAAGAGGAAGGACATAATCGATAAATTCCTGTGTTACATAAGTACCGTCTTCGGTTATCCATTCACGGGGAATTTTTTTCTCTGTATTTGCGCAGATGTTGAGAGGTTCGTATTCGATGCCGCAATGATATTTCCCGTTTTTTGATTCTCGGGTGAAGCAAACCATTTTTCCGCTGCCGCCTTTTACGGCATACTCAACAGCGGATTTTCCGGCAAGAAAAGCCTCATCGATATCTGTTTGTGATGCAAGGTGAGCTGCGCATCTTTGCAGTAAGCTCAGTTCAATACCGCGTGTTTTGACATTGAATTCCTTACTGACTCTTGCAGCAAGCTGTGCTGCTGTTCCGCCAAGCTGTGCATGTCCGAAGCCATCGGTAGCAGATACTTTTGCATGTGAAACAAATGTACCGTCAGCGTACTGCGCACCTTCCGATATAGCGACAAGACATTTTGTTTTTTTCTTATAAACAGCTTCAACATCCCTTAGAAAATTATCCATGTCAAACGGAAGCTCGGGCAGATAAATTAAATCGGGCGGTGAGCCTGAAAGGCTCGCAAGGGCCGCCGCACCGGTAAGCCAGCCTGCATTTCTTCCCATTATTTCCATAATTGTTACAGCACCGGTATCATAAACATATGCATCTTCATGAACCTCGGCAACGGATGTTGCAATGTATTTTGCAGCGCTGCCGAAGCCGGGGCAATGGTCTGTGCCGACAAGGTCATTGTCGATTGTTTTCGGAACACCCATAACTCTGCATTCATACCCGACCTTTTCCATATAATCACTTATTTTGCTGCAGGTATCCATTGAATCATTGCCACCGTTATAAAAGAAATAACGGATATTATACTTAACGCACATTTCATGAATACGTTTTAAGTCCTCGTCACCGTTGATTTTATATCTGCATGAACCAAGAGCAGAGGACGGAGTGTTGAGCAATAATTCAAGCTCATGAGCATCTTCCTTGCTCATATCATAAAGCTCATCGTTTAACATGCCTACGATTCCGTGTGCCATTCCGTAAACATTTGTGATTTCAGGGGTGTCAAGAGCAGTTCTGATAACTCCGTAAGCACTGGCGTTTATAACCGAAGTCGGTCCGCCCGATTGCCCGAAGACTGCTGCGCCTTTTAACTTTTCTGCCATGTTGTACCTCCATTTTTGTATCAAGTGCAACGCAATCGCTGCACTGTGTAGAATATCACAGCAGGATTGTAAAATCAAAGCAAATAATATAAAAATCCAAAAAAATTGTGTCAATTAAGAAAAAGATGTTGTATAATCTTGATGCAAACAAAGGAATATTATAGGAGGATTCAATAATGCCATTAGTAACGTCTAAAGAAATGTTTAAGAAAGCATACGAAGGAAAATATGCAATAGGTGCGTTTAATGTTAATAACCTTGAAATTATTCAAGGAATAACAGAGGCCGCAGCCGAGCTGAAAGCACCGCTTATTCTGCAAGTATCCGCAGGAGCAAGAAAATATGCAAAGCATGTTTATTTAATGAAGCTTATCGAAGCGGCAGAACTCGACACAGGCTTGCCTATTTGTGTACACCTTGACCATGGCGAGGATTTTGAAATATGCAAATCATGTATTGACGGTGGTTTTACATCGGTAATGTTTGATGGTTCAAAACATTCATTTGAAGAAAATATAAAACTGACTGCCGAAGTCGTTAAATATGCACATGACAGGGGAGTGACAGTCGAAGGCGAACTCGGAAAGCTTGCAGGCATCGAAGATGATGTTAATGTTTCGGAAGAAGATGCTGCATTTACACGTCCCGAGGAAGTAGAAGAATTTGTCGAAAAAACAGGTGTTGATTCACTTGCTATTGCAATAGGCACAAGTCACGGAGCATATAAGTTCAAGCCCGGTCAAAAACCGCATCTCAGATTTGATATACTTGAAGAAATTTCAAAAAGGCTTCCGAACTTCCCGATCGTTCTTCACGGTGCGTCCTCAGTTGTTCCCGAGTATGTGAAAATAATTAACCAATACGGTGGAGATATGCCTGATGCAATAGGCATTCCCGAAGATATGCTGCGTGAAGCGGCAAGGTCTGCAGTATGTAAAATTAATATAGACTCCGACCTGCGTCTCGGAATGACAGCCGGAATCAGAGAACACTTTGCGAAAAACCCGTCACACTTTGACCCCCGCCAGTACCTCACCCCCGGACGCGCAAATATAAAAGATCTTGTTAAGCACAAAATAACAAAAGTACTGGGCTGCGAAGGCAAGATATAATTCACAGGATAAGGAGAAATGAATATGGCAGAGTCAAACTATAACCCATATGAAAATGCTCAGATTCAATTTGACAATGTAGCGGAGCTGCTCGGTCTTGATAAAGGGATGAGAGAGTTTCTGCGGCAACCGATGCTCGAAACACATTTTACCATTCCCGTTAAAATGGATGACGGAACGACAAAAACCTTTAAAGCTTTTCGTATCAGACATAATGATGCAAGAGGCCCGGCAAAAGGCGGAATCCGTTTTCATCCGCATGAAACCGATGATACGGTCCGTGCATTATCAATGTGGATGACATGGAAATGTGCAACTGTTGATATACCTCTCGGCGGCGGTAAAGGCGGAATAATCTGCGAACCTCAAACACTGTCGAAAAACGAAATGGAAAAACTCTGCAGAGGATATATACGCGGTGTCTGGAATCAAATCGGACATGAAATTGATATCCCGGCCCCGGATGTCGGCTCAAATGCTCAGTGTATGCTTTGGATGATGGACGAATATGAAACAATTACTGCAGGCCGCTATCCCGGAGTAATTACGGGTAAACCCGTCGGGATGGGAGGTTCACTCGGCCGGACAGAAGCGACCGGTTACGGTTGCATATATGTTCTGAAGGATTTGCTGCGTATTATGAACCTGCCGGCGGAGTCAACTACCGCAAGTGTTCAAGGCTTCGGTAATGTAGCGGAGTATGCAGCCCGGATGTATACAGAGCTTGGTGGTAAAGTTATTGCTGTTTCCTGCTGGAATCAAACCGATAAAAAAGCATATACATACAGAAAAACCGACGGATGCGATATCCCGAAGCTGGTTGAGATTAAAGACCAGTACGGGAGCATTGATAAGGAAAAAGCAATAGCAATGGGATATGAGGTGCTGCCCGGTGAGGACTGGCTCAGCCAGGATGTGGATATTCTGATGCCGTGCGCATTGGAAAATCAGATAACACCTGCAGTATTTCCGAATGTTTCAAAGCAGGTGAAAATCATTGTTGAAGGTGCAAACGGCCCGACAACACCCGACTGCGACCCGCTCATCCGTGAGCGCGGCATAACAATGCTGCCGGATTTCCTTGCAAATGCAGGCGGAGTAACCTGCAGCTATTTCGAACAGGTTCAATGTAACATGAACTACTTCTGGGATAAAAAAGAAGTTCTGGAAAAGCTTGAGTATGCAATGACAAAAGCCTTCCGTGCAGTATACGAGCTTGCGAAGGAGCGAAATGTATATATGCGTGATGCAGCATACATTATTGCAATTAACCGTGTTGCAGAAGCTGTAAAGCTTCGCGGCTGGGTGTAATAAGCAAAGTAAAAGCTGCCTTTGCAAATTTGCTAAAGGCAGCTTTTTTGTATTTATTCTAACTGATATCAACCGATTGGTTTCTCGGTATTATGCTGATAAATGTATTGCCTTTTCCGAGCTCAAGTACGGAGCCGTTTTTTGTTTTATAGATAAACGGTGAATGCCTGTCTTCTCTTGACCATTCAATCTCTATATATCTGCCGCCGTTGAGGAAGTAACCTTCCCCCGAGCCGACGGTTACTATATCCTGTCTGCCACCGCCACCTGCTAAAGATGACACGGACATTCTCAAAACAAGAACATTTGTAAACTCGGGCTTTGAACCATCTGTTGCATCGGTAAATTCAATGTTTCTGTTCGAACTGAAATTCTGCTGCAGATGATAAACATTTGCTTGTGAATTATAGTTGAATGTCGAGCGCTTTGCTCCCGAATAGGTGACAACTGCTTTATTTGCAACTGCGCCGCCTGCCGGAGTGCCGTCATCCGTGAAATGAAGCCCCAGGTCAAAGCCTTCATTGTGTTCAAGTCTGATATTATAATCGGGGAAATAGCGGGCAACACGCTCTCCTGTTATAACGAGTGAATGCAGATGCATCAGTCTTCGTCCGGTTCTTGTACGGTCTCTGAAGAATATTGCACTGCGGGTTCCTCTTACTTCATCGAAATTAGTTATACCTAAATCTCTAATTTCGTTATAAGCCCATGGCTCACTGCCGCCTGCATGGACAAATATCGCATCATAGCCTGCAACGATTTGAGCGGTATAATGCCTTGCGCTGCGTATGCTTCCTGCTTTCGGAACAGATGTAAAGTCCTGGAAAATACCGAGCATCCGTGTCCAGCCGCCTTCAATAAGAAACTCATAAATTATATCGGCACTGGAAACGCCGTTCATGGGTAATGCTCCCGGGTCATTGCTTAATGAAACTGCTACAGGTCTTTTATGTTCTTTACTCTCCTCTATGGGAAGACCTGTAAGCGGGTTGACAGCTTCCATTACAGGCTCGGGAGTAGGCTCCGGGGTCGGTTCGGGGGTTGGCTCCGGGGTCGGTTCGGGAGTAGGTTCGGGTGTTGGCTCCGGGGTCGGCGGTGCAGCGATGACTTCATCAGGCACCGGTTCAGGTTCAACAAGAATAAGCTGACCCCAGGGTCCGGACAATACAAGTGAAAAGCATACAATGAAAGCAAGTACGCATGTTATTCCTATTTTTATTGGGCGGTTCTTAATAAGCGGCCGCATCATTCTCTGTAACAGGTTCATAAATATTGCTCCGATTCTCAGGCAGTTCTACCCTTCAACGAGCTACTATACCAAATTACTGTATACTATGCAAGTGGTATATGTTATACTTGCCGTTACATACTTTGCCGTTGCATGTCCGTTGCAGGCAGAATTAAAATGCAATCATTACGGGGAATGTAAAATGTCTGAAAGTTTTGGTTTTATTCATGAGCGAATTGAAATAAAGGTTCTTGTTCTATTTATTATGCGGCGTTTATCGGGACCTGTATCGCCCGATGTTTTGGTAGGTCTGACATTATGTGATGACGGTATCGGGTATTTTGATGTTACCGAAAGCATCGCCATGCTTGTTGAAACGAAGCACCTGAAGCTTGAGGACGGGAAATATTCACTCACGCAAAAAGGTGAACGGAACGGGGAGATACTTGAAAAAAATCTTCCGTTTTCCGTGAGAAAAAGAGCCGAGGATGCAACAACTCTTGTACGTGCAAATATAAGCCGTGACGCAATGATAAAAACCGAACGCCATACAAATGAAAACGGTGAACATAAGGTAACATTATCACTGTCGGACGGGGTTGGCGATATTATTTCAATGGAGCTTTTTACGCTAAACGAAGAGCATGCAAACTCACTTGAAAAGGGTTTCAGAAAAAACGCCGAAAAAATTTATCATGCAATTATAGCGATGCTTGTTGAATAAATCGACACGGCATCAATATTACACAGCTATTTAGCGCAGTGATATGCGCCTTGACTGACTTTATTGCATGTAGTAAAATGTATCGGCGTGATTTTAGAATTATGATAGGATTTTAGTTTTATGCGAGTATCTGCATTTGTTGTTCCGTTTTTCGCAATATTGGCAGGTGTTGTGGGATTTAATCTTCGAATGTCCGAACACCACAATGTTTTTGATGCAGTAACAGGACTGCCTTACAGAAATGCCGCAACAACTGTTTGGCTGACTGTTCTTTCCTTTGTTTTTGTTCTTGCAATAATTATCTTCGCAATAAAAGTTGCATCAAAGCATAAGGCGTTACCGGGATTTGAAAGTGCGTACGGCACAGACCCGTTTATATATCCCGTTATTATTGTTGTTATTGCAATCGTTTGGGTTATAGGATCGTTTATGTATTTTTCGCATTTGAATACGCATAACTCCGTTACGATGAATGATATATATTTTATAGCGTTTTCTGTGATATCGGCAGCAGCTACTGCATTTTTTGCAATTGAAATGTACCAGGACTCAAGACGGAACGCCGCTTATGCACTGAGTATAATCCCTACGATTTTCATGTGCTTCTGGTTAATTTTTCTATACAGACACAACGCTTCAAACCCGGTTCTTTTAAGCTATATATACCAATGCCTTGCAATCGTAACATCTGCCTTGGGATTTTATTATACATCCGGCTTTTTATACGGAAAACCTGCCCCGGGAAAAGCAATAGTTACCTATTATACGGCAATATATTTTAGTTTTATATCTCTTGCAGACATACTTCCGATGGGAATCAAACTTATATTCTGTTCTCTGATAGGAATAAACCTTGTACATTCATCAATGCTGATAAGAAACCTGCAACGCAAAAGTGACGCAGATTATTACGATATATATAGGGACATGTAGGGATATTGTGATTATAGAATTTACAACTGCCCTCACTCCCGTACTCATTATCACGGATTAACTAAAATATCTCAGCACAACTGTTGACAAATGACAGACGGATGTTATAATCTTGCGAGGAAGTTATACTTCACCAAACGCATCACCAATGATGCAGCAATATATGCGCGAGTGCTGGAACTGGTAGACAGGCATGGTTGAGGGCCATGTGTCCTACGGGCGTATGGGTTCAAGTCCCCTCTCGCGCACCACATTGCCTCGCATGTGAGGCGTTAAGAGAAGCTACGCTTCTCCCCACAATCGATTACTCGAACCCCGTCATCATCGGCGACGGGTTCGGGTATGTTGTGTTTTTTGAGTAAAATACTCTTTTTTGAGTTTCCCCATTTTTAATGAATAAACATTAAGCAAGTGATTGCAACGCAAAAACAATCATAGTATACGAAAATGAAAAACTGAAAATATCAACTCGCACCTTTTTACGCCCCCGCGCTA
>Ga0123356_10000242_pt1 | contig 62970 bp, 62 predicted proteins | sample TergutEmb28metaG_2_FD_92546 | JGI IMG/M metagenome (GOLD analysis project Ga0123356, IMG submission 92546) | Embiratermes neotenicus P3 segment gut microbial communities from Petit-Saut dam, French Guiana - Emb289 P3 | ecosystem: Host-associated > Arthropoda: Insects > Digestive system > Gut ...
AGCGCGGGGGCGTAAAAAGGTGCGAGTTGATATTTTCAGTTTTTCATTTTCGTATACTATGATTGTTTTTGCGTTGCAATCACTTGCTTAATGTTTATTCATTAAAAATGGGGAAACTCAAATTACGTACACTATTGACATAATGTACATAATGTGTTACAATGCGAAAAAAGAAAGATGGTGATGGAGATGCTGGCGATAAGTGCAACAAAAGCTCGTAATGAATGGAGCACAGTTGTTGATACGGTAATCCGTGAAAAACCGCAAATTATTAAAAGAACAAGAGACCATATGTTCCTTGCAGATATTAACCTTCTATCAGAGCTTCTCTCCATATATACATTTAGTGCAAAAGTATATGAAGAGAATAACGGAACAATCACAATATCTCTAAATGAAATCGATTTAGCCGAAAATGGTAAAGATAAGCAAGATGCTCTGAATAAACTTGCAGCATCTATTCTTGAATACGCCGAAGATTACTATAATGATTTTCAATATTGGGCAAGAGGAAACAGAGCCACCCATAAACCGTATGTATTCAAAGCTCTGATTCTAAATGATATTGAAAAGATAGGAGGCTTGATAGAGTGCCATCATGGAAAGATTTAAGAAACTTTTGTAATAATGATGACTGGGAACTGTACAAAGAAACTGACCACTATTATTACAGAAAAGAAGACGATGATGGTAACATCAGACGGGTTAAGGTCTCAAGAGGAACCGGAGAAATATACGGGCATTTATGGCAAGACATACTTAAAAGGCAACTAAAAGTAAGCAAGGAATACTTTAACAAGAAAAAATGAACACACAAAGAAGAAATGCCGGTTTCGCTCTAAATAGTAGAACATATATCTTCCCCTTTAATATTCATTAGTGAAGTCGCATAACGTGCGTGGCAGATTGCAATTGCAAGAGCGTCGGCAGCATCGTCGGGCTTTGGAATCTGCTCTAATGATAAAAGCCGCTTGACCATTTCCATAACCTGGTTTTTTGATGCTCTGCCGTATCCTGCAACAGCTTTTTTCACCTGTAGCGGCGTATATTCAAACATCGGTATTCCATGCTCTTCCCCTGCGAGAATAACTGCAGCCCTCCCGTGTGCAACGGAGACTGCTGTTTTTTGGTTTGTGTTAAAAAATAACTCTTCAACGGCGATTGCGTCAGGCTTAAATATTTTAATCAGCTCCGAAACATCATCATTAATCTGCTTGAGCCTGAGAGCAAGACGCATCCCTGCAGGAGTTGAAATCACCCCGTACCTTTTCGGTTTAGGATTACCGCCTTTTTCATTTATAACTCCAAAGCCGACCGTAGCCACTCCCGGGTCAATCCCAAGTATTACCAAAGCTCAAACTCCTTGACAATAATGTTTAAATTGGAATATAATCAATCGACTCATTTTACTCTAATTTGCACATAATAACAATGAATATTTCATAAGAACATAAATGGATAATCCTGTTGTGTTCTTCGGAGGGTAATACAATATGCTCGAGCTTAAAAATGTTTCTGTTTCAGCCAAGGATAACAGTGTAGAGATAGTTAATAATGTCAATTTATCACTCGAAAAGAAAAAAATATATGTTATCACCGGGCCGAACGGAGGCGGAAAAACTTCACTTGCAAAAGCCATCATGGGTATCTATCCCGTATCGGGCGGTGAAATTTATCTGAATGGTGAGGATATTACGGGTAAATCAATTTCCGAACGTGCGCTTTTGGGAATAGGATATGCTTTTCAATCCCCTCCCCGTTTTAAGGGGTTATTTGTCCGTGATTTATTATCAATTGCCGCAGACGACAAAAACGAAAGCAAGCTATTTTCGCTTCTCGCAGATGTCGGTCTATGTGCGCAAGATTATATTGACAGAGAGTTAAACGCAAGCTTTTCGGGCGGAGAGCTAAAACGTGTGGAAATAGCAAGTATTCTTGCCCGGACACTTAAGGTTGCACTCTTTGATGAACCCGAAGCCGGAATTGACCTTTGGAGTTTTCAAAAATTAACCGAAACGTTCAAAAAGCTGAATGAAACAAGTGATACAACCATTGTTATTATCTCTCACCAGGAACGGATTCTGCGGTTAGCCGATAACGTTATTTTAATTTGTAACGGAAAAATCGCCGACATAACCGAACCGGACAAAATACTTGGAGATATTGACTATTTCACCGAACCCGGTTGTTACTGTCCAAATTGCTTTGCAAGAAAATAGCTGTCAATTCATTACCACACCTGATGACAGTTGAAAGGAAATACTTTTTAATGCTCGATTCAATAGATAAAAAACTGCTCAAGGAGGTCGCCGACCTTCATGAGATACCGCAAGGTGCATATAATATCCGCAAAAACGGTGAGAAATTATCAAGAAACACAACCGCAAATATAGATATTGTTACAAAAGAAGATAAACCGGGGATTGACATAATCGTCAAGCCCGGAACTAAAAACGAAAGCGTTCATATACCGGTAATACTCTCTGCTACAATGGATGACCTTGTATATAATACATTCGAAATCGGTGAGGACGCAGACGTTATAATCGTAGCAGGATGCGGTATTCACAATAACACCGGCGAAGACTCCGGCCATGACGGTGTTCATGAGTTTTTTATACGACGAGGTGCAAAAGTAAAGTATATAGAAAAACACTTCGGTGACGGAGACGGTTCAGGCAAACGCACACTCAACCCGACCACTATTATGAATATTGAAGAAGGTGCAACGGCAGAGCTTGAACTTGTTCAGATAAAAGGCGTTGACAATACAAAACGCGATACTGTTGTAAGGCTTGAAAAGGATGCAAAGTTGATTGTCTCCGAGCGGTTACTGACGTATTTCGACCAGACTGCTGAGTCTATTATTACAGTTGAATTACTTGGCAGCAATTCAAGCGCACAAGTTATATCACGTTCTGTTGCACAAAATGACTCAAAGCAAATATTCCACCTTAACATGCGGGGACACACTGAGTGCAGAGGTCATATCCAGTGCGATTCCATTATAATGCATAATGCCGAAGTATCCGCAATCCCCGAAATAACAGCCCTGAGCGAAGGTGCCGAGCTCGTACATGAAGCCGCAATAGGCAGAATTGCATCAGAGCAGCTGACTAAGCTGATGTGCCTTGGATTAAATGAACAGGAAGCCGAAGAAACTATTTTACAAGGATTTTTAGCATGAGTATAAATTTTAGTGATGAAATATTCCCGGATGAAGATTCGGAAGCAGTTTTACTGTCAGCTAACTATTCAAGCGAGGATGCAAACGAAATCCGTCTTCGCCCGCAATCACTTGATGAATATGTCGGACAGCATAAAGCAAAAGGTAATCTTTCAATATTTTTGGAAGGTGCAAGACGGCGGGGTGAACCGCTCGACCATGTACTGCTGCACGGACCGCCCGGACTCGGTAAAACAACGCTTGCATCAATAATTGCAAATGAAATGGGAGCAGCTCTGCGTAAAACACCCGGTCCCGCAATAGAAAAACCCCGAGACCTTGCAGCACTCCTTACAAATCTAAATGAGAATGATGTACTATTCATTGATGAAATCCACAGAATAAACCGCACGGTTGAAGAAATTCTCTACCCCGCAATGGAAGATAAACAAATCGATATTATTATCGGCCAGGGCCCATCGGCTACATCAATCTGCCTTGAGCTTAAAAACTTCACACTCGTCGGAGCCACAACAAGAGCAGGACAGCTGTCCTCACCCTTACGAGACAGATTCGGTATAGACTTAAAGCTTGAAATGTACACAACAGAGGAGCTTCAAACGATAGTCGAACGTTCTGCCGAAATATTATCCATTCCGGTTAAAGCAGACGGAGTAAAAGAAATTGCACTTCGCAGCCGAGGCACCCCAAGAATAGCAAACAGGCTGCTGCGCCGTGTCAGAGACTTCGCCGAGGTCACCGCCGACGGTGTAATTACATATGAAGTTGCCGACGATGCACTGACACGCCTTGAAATAGACGAAATCGGCCTCGACTCAATAGACAGGCGATTACTCGGCAGCATCATCGAAAACTACGGCGGCGGACCCGTCGGCCTCGAAACAATAGCAGCAACAATAAACGAAGAATCAATAACAATAGAAGATGTCTACGAACCTTTCCTGCTGCAGCAAGGCTTCCTCACAAGAACCCCCCGAGGCCGCTGCGTTACCGGAAAAGCATACGAACACCTGGGCCTGAAAAATCCCGGAAACGAACAACTGACATTTTAATTGGAGATAATAAATGGGGAAATATTTTGGAACTGACGGAATACGCGGGATAGCGGGTGAGGCGCTTGATGCTGAGCTTGCTATTAAGATAGGAAGAGCTGTTGCAACTGTGCTTATTCAAGCGGGAGATCAGGCGAAACCGCCGACAGCCGATTACAGACCGAGAGTTATGATAGGCCGTGATACACGTATATCATGTGATATGCTTGAATCAGCATTATCTGCAGGGCTATGCTCTGCAGGTGCCGATGTAACTCTGCTTGGTGTACTCCCGACGCCTGCAGTCGCATATCTGACAACAAAGACAGAGTCCGATATGGGAATAGTAATATCTGCCTCACATAATACATTTGAACACAACGGAATAAAATTTTTCGGCAGCGGCGGCTCAAAGCTTGGTGATACATTTGAGGAATATATCGAACAGCTTATAGATGATGATACAAAAGTATACAAGATGACCGGCGGCGATATCGGCAGAATCAGCCGGGACCATGTCGAATGGACAAATGAGTATGTTAAGTTTTTAGTGTCGGCCTCCACTGCCGGAAGATATAACGGCAGAATTGCAATCGACTGCGCTAACGGTGCTGCATCGGAAACGGCACGGCTTTTATTCAGGCAGCTTCATGCAGAGTTTGAAGTAATTGCCGATGAACCCGACGGGGTCAATATTAATATCGAATGCGGATCAACTCATCTTAACTATCTGAAGGATATGATGAAAACAGGAAGGTTCGGTATCGGAATCGCCTTTGACGGAGATGCGGACAGATGCCTTATCGTCGACGAAAAAGGAAATACTGTCGACGGGGATATGATTCTTGCAGTAATGGCACGGGAAATGAAAGAATCGGAAACATTAAGAGGAAACGCATTTGTCGGTACAATCGTATCCAATGCAGGAATGGATATATTTGCCCGTGATAACGGCTTTACTTTCCACCGCTCCGATGTAGGTGACTGGAATGTTCTGGAGCTGATGCATAAACTGAACTGTAATCTAGGCGGTGAATCCTCGGGCCATATCATTTTCGCAGATCATATAACATGCGGCGACGGTCAGCTTACAGCGCTTAAATTTCTCAATGTACTTACTGCATCCGGCAAAACAGTATCAGAGCTGGTTAAGGATATACCGAGACTGCCGCAGGTTATGCCGAGCTTTAAGCTTACCGGAGGCATAAAACAGCGTGACAGGATTTTGTCACATCCCAAGCTGGCAGAAGAAATAAAAAAGCAGGAAGCGTCACTCAAAGGAAAAGGCCGAATCAATGTACGTCCGTCCGGTACCGAAGCAATAATCCGTGTTCTTGTCGAAGCAAAAACCGAAGCACTTTCCAAGAAAATCGCACAACAAATTCTTGATACAATGGAATTGCTGTAGTGTAATTTTCCTTAAAATCGCAAATAACATACTCGATTTAATGAGTACTTTGTAATTATATAAAACAAAAGAAATTTATATATTTCATTAATTTTGTACATTTTTTTATCAATATTTGACGTTTTTTTTACTTTTTCGTGAAAAAAGCTTGACATAACAAGCTTTAGTAAATATAATTCACATGCAATGAACGGTATTTGTGATAATAAGAGCCAAGTTACGGAAATAAATGCAGACGGAAACGGTTCGGCTGCAGAAGACGCTCTTGTATCTGAATATGCATGGCTGGTAAGAGCATGTGCCCGCCCCTACTTCCTCGCAGGGGGTGACAGCGAAGACTTAATCCAGGAAGGAATGCTCGGCCTGCTGTCCGCAATCAGAACATATGACCCGGAAAAGGGTGCAAAGTTTTCAACATATGCCGAATACTGCATCCGCAGACGAATCTATAGTGCAATAAAACTTGCATCCGGCAATAAACATACCCCTCTCAACAGCTATATCTCGTTAGAATCTTCTCAACTTGACGAAAGCGACACCCTGAGTACGTCTTTTCTGCGTGTTCCTGAAGACAGAATAATAGCACGAGAGCAAGCCGGGGAGGTTGAAACACTTCTTTACGGCGCATTATCACGATTTGAATCCGGTGTACTGGAATTATTTTTAGAAGGTCTGTCATATAAAGACATGGCAGTTAAATTAGGAAAACCGGATAAATCAATCGATAATGCCGTGCAACGAATCAGGAAAAAGTTATCTATGATTCTACAGCGAAAAAACTAAACTTGGCGATAATCAGTGGAAAAGCTGAACGCAAATACAGACCCGACAGGGCACGAAAAGTCAAAAGAGAGGTTTAAAATGTACGAAGACAAAACACTATCATGCAAAGAATGCGGCGAAGACTTTATTTTCACATCAGGTGAACAAGAGTTTTATGCAGAGCGCGGATTCCAAAACGAACCGCAAAGATGCAAAGCTTGCCGTGACAACAGAAAAGCAGCAGCTCGCGGACCCAGAGAGTATCACAAAGCTGTATGTGCAGACTGCGGCGGAGAGGCTTTAATTCCGTTTGAGCCGAAAACCGACAGACCCGTATACTGCAGTGACTGCTTCGCAAAATCAAGAGAAGAGTAAAAACTATGTCACAGATAACTAAAGACACGATTATTGCTGATATCCTGAAAATAGCACCCGACTCAGTGCCTTTATTCAGGTCTATAGGGATGAACTGTCTGGGCTGTGCAATGGCAAGCGGTGAAACACTTGACCAGGCATGTTCGGCTCATGGTGTTGATGTGGACGACTTACTGTCAAAGCTTTCCGAGTATATAAAACAGTAATGAAATTAAAGTGCGGATAGAATACGCACCGATGACTGAAACGGGGGCTTTCCGAATGTACTTTGCATATCGGATAATCCCTGTTTTTGTTTGGTTGTTTTGGTTCGTTGCAATATGAAGCAAATTAATTTATCAAAAAGGCAATCAAAATTGGTTGATTATATAAGCAGCGGAGCATCTGTTGCCGATATCGGTACAGACCATGGTTATTTACCCGTTTTCCTTGCACAGACCGGTATTGCAAAGAGAATTATAGCAACGGACATCAGCGTTGCCTCGCTGGAAGCTGCGAAAAACTCTGCAAAAAAGTATAATGTCACCGATGCAATAGAGTTTATTGTAGCTCCGGGACTGAGTGCAATCACTAATAAAGACGCAGATACTATTGTTATCTCCGGCATGGGAGGAGAAACAATTATAGATATCCTTAAAGCTGCACCGTGGACAATTGACGGCAACATAAAACTAATATTACAACCGCAAACAAAAACCGCACTGTTATGCAGGTTTTTGTATGACAGCGCATATAAAATTGATAAGACCTTATCAATCAAAGACAGAGGAAAACGCTATACTATTATATTATGCAACAGCGAAAAATATAAATCGGAGGACATCAATCAATGACAACCTTTAAGCGATTCGACACCAGAAAACTGGTCTTACTGGCACTTCTAACAGCAATTGTTATTATCTTTCAGTTTTTGGGTACATTTGTCAGGTTTGGACAGTTTTCTGTTTCACTTGTTTTAATGCCTATAGCAGTTGGAGCCGCTCTGCTTGGGGCACTTGCCGGAACATGGCTGGGTTTGGTATTTGGTTTTGTTGTCTTAATAACAGGTGATGCAGCTCCTTTTATGGTAATTAACCCTGCAGCCACAGTTCTTGTTGTTTTATTAAAAGGTGCACTTGCCGGTTTGCTTTCCGGATTGATGTACAGAAGTCTGGAGTTTATAAATAAAACAGTTGCTGCTATTTCTGCCGCTATAGTTTGTCCGTTGGTAAATACCGGGGTATTTATCGCAGGATGTTATATTTTCTTTATTCCGACACTGACAGAGTGGGGTCTTGCAGCCGGAGCAGTGAATGTTACTGCATTTATTTTCCTGATTCTGATTGGCGGGAATTTCTTGCTCGAGCTTGCTGTGAACCTCATCTTAAGCCCTACTATTGTACGTTTAATCCAATATAAGACCGATGCTAAAAGTAAGGAAAAATAAATCGTAGCCGTTTATGCAAATTTTGATTTTATTATCACGTAAATATTCATCTTAGGATGAATATTTTTAGTTTACAATAAATGCAACATGCTTTATCACCATTCTATATTTCCAATGGTTTTGCACATTTTCCACAGGTTTATCCACATTATTTATGTTAACACTTGACCGAAATGATTATTCAGTAAGATTTAAGTTAGTAAAAAATGCTTTTATCCAAATGTAGACAGATTACAACTGTTTGCCTTATTTTGTGTTGATTTTTATACATTAACGGTGTAAAATGGCGCATTGAATGTAGAGTTAAAATTATCCGATTACCTGAATTGTAAAGGAATCTCCTGCGATGCATGAACAGAAAAAACCAAATTTTCTAAAAGGTGCGGCTATACTTGCTGCAACCGGAATTTTTGTAAGAATAGTCGGTGCTATTTACAAAATTCCGCTTTTTAATGTTCTTGATGATGAAGGGGTCGGGTATTTCCAAATAACATATACAATATATGCAATGGTACTTGCAATATCTACGGCAGGGGTTCCGGTCGCTTTATCCAGACTTGTTTCCACTGCTGCCTCAAAAGGTGATACAGCTCTGGTAAAGCGGTATTTTTCCGTAGCAATGCCGGCTTTTTTTATAATCGGCTTCACTGTAATGACAGTAATGCTTATATTTGCAAATGATATAGCTTTTTTGATGGGCAGTTCTCTTGCGGCACCGGGTATCCGTGTTTTGGCTCCTGCCGTATTTTTTGTATGTATAATAGCTGTTTTCCGGGGTTATGCGCAGGGATTTGAAAACATGGTCCCGACTGCAGTTTCGCAAATGATCGAGGTTGTAAGCAAAGCAGCCATCGGAATCGGCGTTGCATTTTTTCTTGCACGAATGGGGTATCAGGCAGAATATATATCCGCAGGCTCGATAACCGGTGTTACCGTCGGCCTCGGCCTCAGCATCCCCGTTATGCTTTGGTTTAAAAGAAAAATCGACAAGAAAGCACAAGGTACACGGGGGGACGGTTCTGCACAAGGGGACGGTTCTGCACTTGCTCTCCCAAGCAGGATGCGGGTGTTTTTGCGGTTTATGAAGGTGAGTATTCCAATATCCCTTACCGCTTCATTGATGTCAGTCATGGTTCTTATAGATACAAGAGTCGTTCTTGGAAGGCTGCAATCGGCACTTATGCTGACGGAATCGCAGGCAGCCGAGCAAATCGGCATTTTATCAAAGGGGCTTACAATATATAACCTGCCTTCAACGTTGATTGTTCCTCTTTCAATAAGTATTATTCCCGCTATTGCAACAGCAATTGCACAAAAAAATAAAAGTGAAGCCGGCAGGGTAACAAAATCCTCCGTAAAACTTACAAACCTGTTTGCAATGCCCGCAAGCGCAGGCATCATGGTACTTGCAGGGCCGATACTAAAAGCGTTATTCGATGACCCTTCTCAATCCGTACAGACCGTGACGACAATGACAACAATACTGGTAATCCTGGGTGCGGCATCATATTTTGTTTCTTTACAGCTTCTTTCCGTGGCAGTTTTGCAGGCAAACGGATATGAACGCATATCACTTTATACATTTCCTATTGGCGCTGTCGTGAAAATATCACTCAGTTATATTCTTGTAGCAAATCCAAACTTGGGAATTATAGGTTCATCTATTGGAACACTTGCATGTTTCATAATTATTGTTTCACTTAATTTTACTATAATTACAGTGAAGGTCAAAGAACGCTTCAGTTTAATAAACGGTTTTCTAAAACCCCTGTTGTGCACACTTATTATGGCTGCTGTTGCATTTTCGGTATATAAGGGATTGTTTATGCTTTGCTCAGGTTTTCTCGGAACCGGACGGATGGCTGTAATTATTTACCTCGGGGTTGCAATTTTAACCGGTGTGCTGTCTTACCTTGTTTTAATTGTTCTTACCCGGACCATTAAAAAAGAAGATCTGGCATATGTTCCAAAAGGAGAAAAATTATCTGAGTTTTTAGGTCTGCGTTGATTTTTCGCTAAAAGGTCAGATGAGCCTGCAATATGGGCATTACGAACAAAAAACACGGAAAAACACATTTTTTGCAATTTTTTTATTTATTTTGAAAAAAATATTGATTTTATGTGTATTTTAAGCAAAAAAACTTAAAATTTGTCTTGCGGAAAGAGAAAAAGTATGGTAGATTTTGAAAGCAAACTCAGATACGATGTTAACGACCTGCAAAAGCTGATGAGTTTATTACGTTCAGAGCAGGGTTGTGCATGGGATCGCAAGCAGACACATAAGAGTATCCGAAGCAACATAATCGAGGAAGCACAAGAAACTGCAGATGCGATTGATGAAGAAAACACGGAAGAGTTGCTTGAAGAGTTAGGCGATGTTTTGATGCAAGTAGTTTTTCACGCCGACATTGCCAAAGACGATGGAAGTTTTACATTCGACGATGTTGTTAACGCAACATGCAAGAAACTGATTCGTCGCCACCCTCATGTGTTTGGCAGTATGCTGGCAGTAACAAGCGAAGAAGCAATAAGCTTTTGGGAAGACATCAAGCAAATAGAAAAGAGCATTAAGGGACAAGGCCGCCGCATCAGTAATGTTTCTTTAGAAGAGCTGGAGAAGCTCTACCGCGAGTCGAAATTAGAGAAGTAATATAACTTCTTTAATATAGAGGAAACCACAGGGTTAATTGAAACCACTGGTTACCTGGAAATTATATAAAAATTTTTGGAGGAAAAACACAAATGAACAAAACAGAACTTATCAATGCAATCGCTGCAAAATCCGGTCTGTCAAAAAAAGACAGCGAAAAAGCTCTCGGCGCAACAATCGATTCAATCTCGGCAGCACTCAAAAAAGGTGAAAAAGTTCAACTCGTAGGCTTTGGTATCTTTGATGTTAAAAACCGTGCAGAACGCATCGGCCGCAACCCCAAAACAAAAGAACCCATCAAGATTCCTGCAACAAGATCACCTGTATTTAAAGCCGGTAAAGCTCTTAAGGATGCAGTTGCAAAGAAATAAGTCAGTAAACCACAAAATCGGCGGTGCGGGATTTCCCGCACCGTTTATTTTAATCAGGAGAATCATATGCGTATTGATAAATACCTAAAAGTTTCCCGCTTAATAAAACGCCGCACGGTAGCAAACGAAGCCTGTGACAACGGACGTATTTTTGTTAACGGAAAGGTTGTAAAAGCATCATATGATGTCAAGCCCGGCGATATTATTGAAATCCACTTCGGTGAACGGGTTCTTAAAACAGAGGTCCTCACAATCTCCGAGCATGCTAAAAAAGCCGACGCACCCGCCATGTACAGAGAAATTACATAATAAAAAAACGCCGCACGAATGCAGCGTTTTAGTTCGGTATTAAATTTTAATTTAAACAGATACGTCTACGTGGCTTCCGACACCTGTGGCTGCAGCCATTGTGCTGATGAGTTCATTGGCGGCATTTTCAAATGCGCTTTGTGCCATGTCCATAACCTGTGTTTGAACTTGAGCGCTGAAGTTAACTGCGTCTGCTCCCGTTGCTGCTTGGGCTACGTCTGCTGATTGAACCGATGGTTCTGCTGCAGGTGTTTGTGAGCCGGGAAGTATTTGTGCAGTTTGTGTTACTCCTGAAATGTTCATTGTACCCTCCATCCTTTCTACCGGGTGTAAGAAAGTAAAAACTTTCTTGGGAAAATCCGTCCTCCACTTTTTGTACCCTGTATTATACTACAAAAAATCACGAAATGCAATACCTTTAATGAATTTTTTGTTAACAATCTCCAATTTCGCTAAAGTATACATAAAAATTAGATTTCTGTAACCGTAGGCAGAATCATCGGCTTACGTTTTGTTTTTTTGTACAGATAATCCGATAAGTCAGATCTTATGGCCCTTTTTAGTGCCGATTGATCTGTCAGATGCTCTCTTGTAAAGCTCTCGACCGTGTTTATTGTAACATTTTTCAGTTCCTGTATCAGCTCTTCAGATTCTTTTACATAAATGAATCCTCTGGTAATGATATCGGGTTCCGAGATTAAACTGCCATCCTCGCTTGAAAGATTTACTATTACAACAAGCATACCGTCCTGCGCCAGATGCTTTCTGTCACGCAGTACGACCGAGTCAACATCTCCCGTGCCGTCGACCAAAACCTTTCCGTATGGTACCGAGCCTTTTTTCGTAATAGTTTTATTCGTAAGCTCAATAACCTGCCCGATATCCGCAATTATTATCTTGGATGATTTTATACCCATTTGCTCTGCAAGTTTTGCATGATTGCATAAATGCCTGTGCTCACCATGAACCGGAATAAAAAATTTCGGTTTTGTGAGCGCTATTATCATTTTCAGCTCTTCCTGATATGCGTGTCCCGACACATGCAGCTCGGATACTTTGTCGTATATAACCTCTGCACCTCTGCGAAACAGCTCATCAATGACGCGGCTTACAGTTTTTTCGTTACCCGGGACTGCAGATGCAGATATTATTACTCTGTCTCCCGATTTAATTTCAATTTGCTTATGCCCGGAAAATGCAATCCGGTACAAAGCACTCATCGGCTCTCCCTGACTGCCTGTAGTTATTATTACAGTTTTTTCCGGAGGCAGATTGTTTATTTTACTAAGCTCCATTACAAGTCCGTCAGGTATATTCACACAACCAAGCTCGGTTGATACACGAAGTACATTCTCCATGCTTCGCCCTGTGATTGCGACACGTCTGCCGAATTTTGCCGCACAGTCAATAACCTGCTGAACCCTGTGCACATTTGATGCAAAGGTTGTAACTATTATACGCTGGGAGCAATTACGGAACAGTTCTTCAAATCTTTCACCAATTTTGCTCTCAGATGTTGAATAACCTTGTTTTTCCACATTTGTTGAATCTGACAGCAAAGCAAGAACACCGGATTTGCCAAGCTCGCCGAACCTTGCTAGATTTATCATTTCCCCCGAAACGGGAGTTGTGTCAACTTTAAAATCACCTGTGTGAATTACTGTTCCGTGAGGTGTTTTTATCGCGAGAGAAACAGTATCGTGAATGCTGTGATTAACATGAATCAGTTCAACCTTAAAGCATCCGAGTTTAATAATATCACCCGGCTTTTTCACTTCCAAAACCGTTGTTTCCAAAAGCCCGTGCTCTGCAAGTTTAATTTCTGTAAGCCCTGCGGTAAGCGGTGTAGCATAAATCGGTACATTAATTTCCCGCATTACATATGGTAATGCTCCGATATGGTCCTCATGTCCGTGTGTCAGAATGATTCCTTTAATTTTTGCCTTATGCAGTATCAGATAAGAAATATCGGGTATTACTATATCTATTCCGTACATATCATCGTCGGGAAAACCAAGACCGCAATCGACAATAATAATATCATTACCGTGTTCGTATACGGTCAGATTCTTGCCGATTTCGTTCAAACCGCCAAGTGACAGGATTTTTAGTTTGTTAGCCATTAAATAAATTTATCTCCTTTGGATTTTTATACGTTTGCGAATATTGAAGGGCTCACAAACACACCCTTAATTTCATAGGATAAATTACATTTCCAGTCTGCCTTCAAGCGCACGCATAAGTGTTACATCATCCACAAATTCCAGGCTTCCGCCCACGGGAATTCCATAAGCAAGCCTTGTTACTTTAATTCCGAACGGATGCAGCAGCCGGGAAATATACCTTGCTGTTGTTTCTCCCTCCGTGTCGGGGTTTGTAGCCATAATAACTTCTTCAATACTGCCGTCGGATACACGGGCGACGAGTTCTTTTATTTTTATATCATCGGGTCCGATATTGTTCGTCGGTGAAATAACACCATGCAGCACATGGTATCTTCCGCTGTATTCATGTGAACGTTCAATTGCAAGCAGACCCTTCGGGTCCGGAACAACACAAATTGTTCCCGTATCACGCCTGCTGTCACGGCAAACCACACATATTTCTCCATCTGTGAGATTTAAGCATACTGTGCAAAATTCAACACTTTTTTTTGCGTCGGTTATTGCATCGGCAAAAGCGTTTGCCTCTTCATCCGGAAGTGATATCATAAAAAACGCCAGCCTTTGCGCAGTCTTTCTTCCAATGCCGGGCAGCATCGCAAATTTATCAATCAAATTTTCAAGAGCAGACGGAAAATAATCCATTTATTATTTCCTTTCTAATAACCTCGAAGCAGTGTAATATGTGCAGCCCTGTCATGAGAATTAAACACGTCATTTCCGGCAACAAGTACATTTGCTCCCGCTTTTATACATCGAGCGGCTGTTTCCGGATTTATTCCGCCGTCAACTTCCAGTTCACAGTTTAATCCCCGTATATTAATAATATCACTCAGCTCTTTTATTTTAGGCAACATGTCCGCAATAAACTCCTGACCGCCGTATCCCGGATCAACAGTCATCACAAGTACTAAATCCAAAATATCAATATAAGGCAAAACTTCAACGGCAGGTGTTTCCGGTTTAAGTGAAAGACCTGCTTTTTTTCCAAGCCCGTGAATTTTATCAATTGCAAGCCTGATATTTTCCGGTGTTTCCGCTTCAACATGAAAGGTTATAATGTCCCCGCCCGATTCTGCAAATTTCTCGACAAAACGAAGCGGTTTTTCAATCATAAGATGGATATCCAAAATCATATCCGTAAACTTACGGACAGATTCCAAAACAGGGATCCCAAATGAAATATTCTGTACGAATAAACCGTCCATTACATCAAAATGCAAATAATCCGCAGTACTGACGCTTTTTATATCATTTCCAAGCTGTGTAAAATCCGCCGCAAGAATCGACGGAGCAATTTTTACCATTTACCGAGACCTCACTTTAACCGCTATCATACAGCAAAACGGCACAATAATCAAGGTAAACGCAAAAACCTGATGTATTAACTACATCAGGTTTAGTAGTGTGTCATAAAGCTCCCTTGCCGATGAAAAACGTTTCAGCGGGTCTGAATTCATTGATTTTTGTATAATTTCCGGTAACTGTCTTGAATAACCCTCCATATTTGTTATTTTTTCAACATCGCCGGGTTTTACAGGCGGGCGTTTTTTTGTAAGGAAATGAAATATCGTCGCACCCAGACTGTAAATATCCGATAATCCCCAATCAATATTTCTCAATCCAATATTTTCCTGTGTGTTTACATGCAAACTTGCTCTTGTACATGGTTCTGTTCTGCAATCACCCGCAAGTAAGGCGGTCTCCAGATATTCAAAATTATGTTTCATAATTTCTTTTTGCCTGCTTTTGCATATTTTGAAGTACTCATACTGCTCGGGTGAAGCATATCCCATGCTGCGGCTTATTACGCCCGTATTATTCCCGATGACAAATGCAGAGTTAAAATCAATAAGGCATATATCTCCGTTTGTTGTAAGCATTATATTCGCAGGCTTTATGTCACGGTGAAAAATATTGCGTTTATGGATTACATCAAGAGTTTGAGCAAGCTGGATATACCAACACATAATCTGCGGTTCGGAAAAGCTTCTTTTTTCTCTTAATAGTTTGTCAAAGCTTACACCGTCAATATATTCCATAACCGTATAGCTTTTATCTTCTTCTATAAAAAAGTCCAAAACTTGCGGTATATGCAGGCTTTTTATATTTTTAAGAGCTTCAACTTCATTTCTGTGGATTTTAACAGCTTCGGGAGAACAGTCATTTGTTATTTTTATAACAACATTTTTGTTAAGCCGCATATGTTTTGCAAGATAAACCGTTCCGCTTCCTCCTGTACCCAGCTGTGTTTTATAGCGGTATGTCCGACGAATATATGAGTCCGGTTTAACTGTTTTCCCATACATAATCAGCACCGGAGTTGCCAAAAGACACACGAAAACCTGTTTCAAGACCGTGTGGTGTGTTTGGCGGCAGTTTTTTATCATTTACAAAGGTCCCTGCACTTGATGACAGGTCAATAATACTATAAGCGTCAGCACTTCTTTCAATTACAGCATGGCGGCGGCTTACTGCTTTTGTCTTTTTATCAAATTCAAAGCTTGACTGCTTTTTCCCGACAGCCGCATCAAAACGGCCAACCGTAAATATTTCACCTTCATTTATATTAACCCTGATAACAGGCGGCATCTGTGAGTTCCCGGTATATCTTAACCCCGTCCCGCCCTGCATTAAAGAAGTACTTTGTGTTATGTCCATTGCATCTTCATGTATTTTTGCAACAGGCAAAGCTTTGGAGCCGGTCTCTTTCATTTGTTTGGCTTCATGTTCCTGCACACCGTTTTGAGGAGCCGGTTTTTGTGCCGTCTTTTTCTTCTTGCTTCTGCTGCTGAATATTTTATACCCGCCCTGTTCTTTTTCTTTTTTCTGAGACGATGCCGTTAAATCCGGTAAAAAGTCAAATTCAATTTCCCCCGTAAAAACATCCGGGTCTGTTTTTTCGATTGTAACAGGCTCCGGCTGATTATCCCGAGTAACCGGGAGCTCCGTAGCCGCTGCACTATCAGGTGCATTTTCCGGTGGATTTAACGCATCATTGCATTCGGATGCGTGATTTTTAAGCATTTGCAAAAACTCAAGAGGATTAAAGTCCTTCATAATCGCACGAAGCACCTTATTTTCTAAAACCGCATCGGAAACAGTCATTAACTTTGATACTTCCACCGCCATATTGTAGAATGCATCATACCCGCAGCAGCCGTTTACAGATGGTATATAAACATAACAAACAGCTTTTTTATCTTTGTCATAATAAAGATAGTCTGCTTTTAAAACAAACGAACAGGGGTTCATAAACCAATCTCCGCAGACGAGGAGCGGTTCAAGTAAGTTTTGCCACAGATTTGCATATTCCTTTGCAGAAAGGTCTCCGGAAAAATACTGCAGCTTGCACAGTGTTCCGACCTTATGGACAAACTCGACATGACCGCTTGTATTTTTGTAGTGAAACGGAAGGATAAATTCCGGACAATCGGCTTTGATTGTATAAAGCGCATTATAGTCAATTTCTTCTTCAGGCACCTTAACCTCAAGATATGACCCTGTTAAAAAGTCGGTTTTATTTTTGATTTCGTAATTCATAGACTAACTCCTCTCTTATATTCCAGTAATGTTATTAACTGCCAGCCGCGGTCTGTTAAGACCGGGGCAGAGCCATTTGAAAAACTCTTTGCCTGATAAAAAACCGCATCAATTACCAATTTCCCTTCTCTGCATACATATCCCCAGCCTTCTTCTGTTTTAACAGCCGCAAGATGCTGCCCGAAGGATAAAGCATCATCGAATATAAACGGGATAATTACAATTCCGTTTACATCAATAAATCCCCATTTTCCGTTTCGTTTAACGGCAGCATAACCTTCCTCGCCAAAAGGATGCGCATCTTCATAATATTCTCCCGTAAATGCTCCGTCGGTAAAAAGATTTACTCCGCTGCCGGTACGGACAAATAAAGAACCCTGTGCGAAGCAGCGCTTCATTTCATCGAGGACTATTCCGTCATACTGTGCGGGTATCAGCCATTTATTATTTATATCGATTACACCCCATTTTCCACCGGTTTTAGCAGCTGCATACCCGTTTGAATACATTCCGATATCTTCAAACAGACTTGCCCCAAGTTCAAATTCATCTGTTGCTCTCTGCCACAACCCGTTTACAAATACCGGAACCCTGCCGTCTGCAATATTCCCGAAATCATCAAGAGCTATACCGGCAACTGCTGTTTTATTGTTCTCCCTGTCAACCGCATAAATATTACTGCCGTCTTTTACAATTGCTATGCCTTCATTCAAGTTGCTTATTTTATCGTACAGGCACGGGATTATTAACGAAGCAGTATCATCGCAGATACCCCATTTTCCGTCAATTTGAACTTGTATTGTCCTGCCAAATACAGAAGTTACATTGTCAAATGCCGGACGGTGAATTTCATAAGCATAACGGTTTCTTTCGTATATAACCCGGATATTTTCATCGTTTGTTATTTCAATTCCTTGCTTAAGTACTTCCAAGGCTTCCTTTATCTTATTGTTTTGTAAATGGTACTGTGCAGCTTCAATAAAAACGTTTGCAGAAACGTCGTGTCTGTTCATTTGCTTGTCGAGTAAGCTTAAATACTTACGCGAGAATCCCTTCTTGTCGATCAGATTAAGATATACTCTTTTCAGCTCCGTTTCTGCCAAATCCCTGTGTGCCGCATTATAACCGGCAGCCTCTTCAAGCAGCGGAGCAGCTTTTATATAGATTTCGTTATTCATCATATCTGTCGCCTGATTAATCAGAATTATCTGCTTTTCTGCCGCCTGTTTCGAAGTTGAAACAATAATCCATGAAATTAACAATAAGGTCAAAAAACCTGTGCAGATTAACACCCTTGTAAGTTTTTTCATTGTACTCCTCCTTTATCCGGAAAAAGCTGTAATCATAATGCCGACGAATAAAAACGGTGCGAGCGGCATTGTATCTTTTCGTTTGATTTTTTTAAGCAGAATTAAAACTATTCCTGTTACCGCCGCAAGCAGTGTTCCGTAAAATATTACCGGGACGGTTTCACTAAACCCGAGATACAATCCGGCTGCTGCCATAAACTTCACATCTCCTCCGCCAAGCCCTCTGCGGCTTATGACATAAACCAGGAAAAACAATCCTCCTCCGGTAAGCATGCCGAGCAATGAATCCGTCAGCATAGTTAAACCGAATCCAATGTCATAAAACATAACCGGAAATAATAACAGCAGCCAGGCAATAAACATAAGTAACACCAGCAGATTGGGAATTTTCCTTATTCTTATGTCAAAGACCATTGCTGTATAACCGAAAATTATCAGCAGTACAAATCTGAGAAATAAAAGAGCAGAATAATTATTTGCATAAACTATAAGCCAAAGGCACATAACAATAACAAACCCTGCACAATAGTACGCAATACTGCGTTTGTTACTATCCATTAACATCACCAATACCCCTCTCCGCTGCCGCCGAGCCATGCTTTTGTAACAGCACTCTGAGTTACCTTTAACACCGGTCCGAAAGGAAGCCTCAATGCTCCAAAGGTATACTCAATTTCATATTCAACAGTCAGTAAAATATTTTCATTTCTGTCAATGATTACACATTGAGTTAAATCAAAATTCTTCACTCTTACACTGCTTAGATACTCATCTGCGGACATTTCACCATTTGCAAGATACCTCCCCATAAAGGGTTCGGCAAACTGAGCAGATACCCGGCTTCTGAGTTCTCCCGCTCCGAAATTTAACAATCCTTCAAGTGCTGCTTTCGGGTCACTGACAGCTGATTGCGCCGTATTTAACACCTGTCTGCCGCCCCCTCTGTCAAATCCGTTTCCTTTCGACAAAGACTCAATACCCGAAATAACAGAATTTATGTTCTCCCGTGAGGCGTTTGCTTTATTGTCTGCTGTTTTTAACCCGTCCGACTTTCCCGTTGCATATAATACATAGCTGTACATTGAAAGAGTATTCGCAGTTTGTGTCAGAGCATTATGCACACGGGCCTGCAGGGTAACAATATTAACAAGGCTTAAAATCGATATGACAAGCAGTGTAAAAGGGATAAATGTTCCAACGGTTTCAACTACAATATATCCTTTTTCATCTTTTCCGATATTCCCGATTGTTTTTTTCATCAGTACCCCCTATGATCCGTGACCTCTACAGGCATTGTTCCGGGCATACCGAGGCCGTTTGATGCCGAAAACTTCTGAGAAAAAAACATCGAAAGAAACAGCATTTTCATATCTACAGTCGTTGTTATACTAAAATCTGTTTTCATATCAATGAGCTTAAAGCTTCCGCTCCCGGCTAATGCCCCTGCCATTTTTCCTTCGTCGCTGAAAATCCCGTTTCTGTAGTTAATTACATTCCATTCAATCAAATCTGCCGTACGCATTAGCATGTCATATGAAGCATCTGAAGAAACAAGACCCTTTGCAAGAAAGAAAAATATTATATAATTTAAGTAACTGAGGCCTTTTTCATTTGAATTATTCTCATTGCCTGAGCTTATAAGCTCCGTACCGATATCAGCCATAGCTTTTGCTATCCCGCTCGGGCTGCAAACCCATTCTCCGCTTCTTCCTTTCTTGATAAGCGGCAAATTATACCCCGCTCTCAGTGTTGCTACATCAACAGCAGATTCCGCAGCAACAAATGCCGCTCTGGCAAGCTCACCAAGCAAAAGCGCAAGCGGCGGATTCCACGCAAAAGCCGTTCTGATACTTGTAATAACCATTGTTACGTCTCTTACACTGAAAACAGTTATGTAATTGCATATCAGCCGCACAATAAATATAAGCCTTGAAACCGCACTTAAATTTGCGGAAGCATTTTGACTGCCGTTATAAATATATTCCAGCTCGGATTGGAAAAAGTAATTAACCTCGGGACTCAGAGGTACTCCCGTTACCGATTTCGGATATTTTAATGCGCTTATATCAGCCCGGGTTTTTCCGTTGCTTTCGGGTCGCGCAGACGTATAGTCGGAGAAAACCGAAGCACAGTATGAAAGCAAAAGTAAATAGTCCGCAGCCTTTATAACAGCTCCCTCAGGGTCGGATATAACACTAGCCACGGGCTCATTTGATGCCCGGGGAATTATTTTTGTGATATCCTTCATATTTAATTTATTTGCATCAGCACCTGCACTATTATTTATGTGCTTTGCACCAAGAGGATTATTTGCCATGCCGTCATATGCAGTATTAACCAGATTCAATAAATCATTTATCATACTTCGCTGCTTTGCTTCGGAGTTTGAACCGCTTGCATCTTTTTGTCCGTCATATAATTTCACCGGTGACACAACAGGCTGGTTCATCATATTAAACAGTTCATCAAAAAAAGCCTTATGTTCTTGCGAACAATTTGCAAATTTCAAAAATCCCGGCGGCACCCCGTATGTAACGTTTGCTTTGGCAAAAACAGCTGCAAGACTGTCTTCCGCTTCTACATTCTCCGATAAAAATAAAGCAGGATTTGAAGTAATATTTTCGAGCTGCAGGCGTGTTAAGCTTGCATCTGACGGTTTTCCCGCATTTCTGTATATAATTTCATCAAGATACGGCTTCATAATTTCATCAATATAATAATATCCGTTATCACTGTATATATTTGACATTTCCTCAAGACTGTCCCAACTGACAATATCTCTGTATCTTTCAATGATTGACTTTGCAGGTGTTCCTGTTTTTTCGGTAAGTGCTGTTAAAAGATCGTCATTGATGTTTTCATTTTTCAGCCTTTGCTCAAGATTATCTATTTTTTGCTTCAATTCATTTTTCATACCGTCAATTTCAATTGCAATACTTACTACCGCATCAAACTCATCCTTAAACCTGTTTGAGTTGTCCTTTGCATTTTCTATTCTTTTGTTAAGACCAAGTAACGAACCTGAAAAGCTTGTCCACCTGCCGTTACTCCAGCTGCTCCCGACAGAGCCTCCAATGGTCAGTATTCTTATATTTGAAAGAATTGCCTTGTACTTTGCCGCAAGGTCATTTTTTACATTCATGCTGACTGCTTTTTCCCATGCCTCATAACATGCTCTAAGACTCTTAAATTCTTCTTTTAAACGCTCAAGTGCCGATGAAACAGTTCCTACTGTGTACCCGGCAATTCCCGCTCCGACCTGGTCACATTTATCGGCTGCCGTTATTGCAGTGTATAATTCCTTGTATTTTTCATAAATGTCTGCAATTGCAGATTCAACATCCAGCTTGTCATTAATTATGCCTGAGTCTGTTTTAAATGTCCCTGAACCAAGCAGCTCCAATATATCCTGAACAATAATTACAGGACCTCGGAATTTCATATAATCCTCTATCTGCCTTTGTAATACGTCGGCATTCCGTAAGTTTTTCCCGTCGGCAAAAACAGGTTCGGCAGAGGAAATATTGCTTCCGTAAAATAGCTGCAATGTTCCGAGCGATTTGTCCTGTCCGCTTTCTCCGAAAACAGAAACTTTTATATAATCATCAAGCAGACTCCCGAGAACAGGGTCATCCTCGGCAACACCGAACAAACCGTATAAGTCCTTCAGTAATGCGTCATATTGACTCAGAACGGCATTTGCCGCAAGCTGATTTGCATCTTGAATAATGCTTCGGGCTGTATGAATTCTCGCAAGGTCAACCGCAGTCCCGCTTACCAGCATGGCAGGAATGAGCAGCAGTGTTATAAATACTGTTACCGCACCTTTTACATTTTTTATGAAACCCCGCAAAACCATCCCTCCCGTTTACCAGCCTAAAAGAGTTGTTATCCTGCTGCCGAATGAACTGATTGCATTTGTAATGTCATGCAGGTTATATCTGTCTGCAATAAACTCTGCAAAATCTCCGGCCATATCAATGCTTCGGACAAACTCCTCCGCATTTTGAACCGCAGCGGTTGATGTCGCTGTTACCGAAATCATTTCAGGAAACCCGATAAACGATAAATTAACCGGCATCTGATAATCTCTGGTTGCCGTAACAACAACCTCTTTGTATAAAATGTTGCTCACAATACTGCTGTCAACAGATAATTGTCCCGATTTTGAGCTTATTGAGCGGCTTTCAAGTGTATGTACGATTTTTTCTCCTCTGGATTCCGTATTACTGTCATTTGTAAAAAAATCTGCATATATGTTTTTTAACTGCTCTTTCCCGGAATGACGGTAATATGACATGCTGCCTTCATCGTAGAAAAGCCATGTATCACTCATTTCTGTTGCAAGCGCTGTTGCAGCGTATTGAGTCGCACGCTGCAACACCGCCCGTGCCGGAAGATAAACCGACAGCATAACAAGAGCTGCAAAAATCATAATCATAACCGGGAAAAGAATTGCTGCTTCAACAACTGCATCACCCGTTGTATCGAAGGCTAATCCTTTTATGAAATACCGCCTGCTCTTCCTGTGATTTGTTCCCATAATTCCGCAAGCCATCCGCTTAAGAATCCCCAAATAAGTACAACTGCAAGCACTGCTACAAGTATCAGAAGTATCGCTACAACAACTCCCGATAAACCCCGTTCGTCCTTTATAAATGCACCTGCATACTCTTTTATCCCTTTGTAAGCCATACGGGGATACTCTAAAAAACCTTTCCACATTTTCAGTTCCTCCTTTCCTTAGTTTTTGTTTTCCGTATAATGCCTCATTAAAAAGATGAAAAATTCATTGCAACCGGCACCATAAGCATGACCAGAATTGCCAGAAACAGAAGCATTGTCGGAATCATCAGCTTCGAGTTCGCCTTTTCGGCATCACGTTTTGCAATATGCCGCCTTTCAAGCCATGCCTCACGTGCCATATCTTTTAAAAGCCTCCCGATTTCGGCATTTCCTTTTGAAAGATTTTGCATTATTGCGCAGGCGAGCTTTGCACTTTCCTTGGTATTGCAGCTGTTAATAAAATTACTGTATGCAACCTCGGGACTGACCAGATTATCAAGCTCCTTTGATGTTATCCTCATTTCACGGTAAAGCTCTGATTCTCTGCTGTATGCAGTCTCTTTCCAGGCTCTGTCCATTATCATTCCCGATGTTACAAGCAAAGCAAGCTTTGAAACAACATTGGGAAATTGTTTAATAATTGCACTGCGGCGTTTTTGCACTAAATCATTAAGCTCGTCATAAATCGCATAAATCAGCACAAAAATCAAAAGTGTCCCCAAGCCGGAAATTGAACCACCGACAGTAACGTTACCTGTTGCCGAAAAAACAGCCCCAAGCAGTAAAGTAACAGCAACCCCGATAATGGGATATGATAGTATTTTTGCGAGTATTTGTTTTGTCTTTTTGGTTGCATGTTTTTTTCCGTATAACTCAAAGCATTTCGAAATAATCATCTTATGAATATTCCCTTTACCGATTCCGCTGACCTCACGTTGTAAAACATATCCTGGCATAAGAAAGATATTTACGCTTTTTAAATTACCCGTATGAAGTCTGTTAATATCTGTTTCCAGTTTTTCTATCTTTTTATTTGAGTTTCCGTAAATTTTCTTAATTACAGTAAGTAAAAAACCACTGTATCCGTTTTGCTTCTCCGATGCTTGAATATCTTTTATACGCAGCTTTTTCATGAGCTGATGGTCGTCAAATACCTTCGCATAGGCAGCCTGCACCCAGTCCTCCTTTGTCACCCTGAAGAGAAGAACAAGCCATGCTGTTATCAGCAATGTAGCAGTAATCAATAATATATAATGCATTCGTATTCTCCTTATAGTTTTACATTACTGAACTTTCTCGCCATGACATAACTTAGAATAAAAACAATCAGCCCGCCTGTTGAAACAACTCTCCCCGCTGCCGTTGTATATATTGCGTCCATAAAACCCGCCCCCGCATAACCGATTACACCCAGTATCACAAGAGGCATCATAAGCATGATATTTACTTCGGACTTTGCAGCCGTCATCAATGTGTCAATTTCCATTTCAATTTCCATTTTGTCGGCGATAATTTGTTGTGTTTCACGGACTATTTCATCTGCTCTGCCGGATTTTCCTTCTATTGTTGCATAGATAGATGCAAACCCTGCAATGTCTTCAAGGCCGCTGCGTTTTGCCAGGTCTGAAAATGATTCGGATAATGGAACTGCATTGTTAAATTTGCCGATAATAATATCAAGCTCTGTAATAATGTCGCTGTTTTCGGGATAGATAAGCATCAAATCCTCTCTTGCGCTTTGCAGAGATAGCAGCATCGGATTACCTGCACGCATGGCAACAGACATTGCCTCAAGAAGGTCATAAAATTGAATACGAAGCTTTAAAATACGTTTTTTTATTGATGAATGCATCGAAATGAAAATATTGACTGCTCCGAATATTGCTCCTCCGATAAGCGATAGAACTATCAGGTTATAGAAGATGAAAAGAATTAAAAACCCTGCTGCAAAACCAATAACAAACGCAACTATATGGTCAACAGCCGCAGATGAACATTGCCTGTAATCGGGGAGTGTAATTGCTTTTTCCATTTTAACCTCCTTTTTGAGTACTCACATTCAGCTTTGAGTATTCACATTCAACCGTTTATATTTTCTCATCTATTCCGGCAGCGCACAGTTTATAAGTATTTTCCATCGGATTGGGTGTCCGGACTAATGCTCCCGTTACTTTTCCTTTTACACAACTTTTTGATTCGCGGAATTTATATAATGTATTTAACTTAATATCTCCTGTAGCGGAATCGTACCCCGTTACTTCAACTATCTCCATGGTTCTGCGGCTTTTATCGCGCAAACGTGATAAATGAATAATAATGTCTACAGCCGAAGCTATCTGACGGCGTATCGCTTCAAGCGGTAACCCTTTTGCTCCTTGAAGCACCATTGTTTCCAAGCGGCTTAGAATATCACTTGTGGAATTTGCATGTCCTGTCGAAAGAGAACCGTCATGCCCCGTATTCATCGCCTGCAGCATATCGAGAGCTTCTGCGCCGCGGACCTCGCCGACCACAATACGTTCGGGCCGCATCCGAAGTGCCGATTTAATCAAATCGCGTATTGTTATTGACCCTTTGCCGTCTGCTCCTGCATTTCTTGTTTCGAGCTGAACAAGATTATTCAGATTCTTTATTTGAAGCTCTGCAGAATCCTCAATTGTTATTATCCGTTCATCATCCGGGATAAAATTTGACAGAGCATTTAAAAACGTTGTTTTTCCGCTACCCGTACCTCCGCATACGAAAATGTTGTATTTCGCTTTTACCAGCAGCTTTAGAGCTTCGGCAACCTCCGGTGTTAATGAGTTATACTCAATCAGCTTTTCTATTGTCATTGCTTCTTTCGGAAAACGGCGCATTGTTACTATCGGCCCGTTTAATGCGACGGGCTGCATAACAACGTTAACCCGTGACCCGTCGTCGAGACGGAAGTCAACTATCGGTTCACTTTCATTTACTGCGCGCCCCGCCTTTGAAACGAATTTTGTTATTATTATTTCCAGCTCCCGCCGGCTTTCAAAGCGGCTGTTCAGCTTAAATAATCTGCCTTCCTTTTCAATAAAAATATCTTTATATCCGTTGATCATAATTTCCGTTACTTCCGGATCGACAATTATTCCTCCCAGTATTCCAAGCCCGCGGATTGATTCATAAACCGCTGCCTGAACAAGATTCTTTTCCTTGAAATTCATTGTCAATAAATCTTTATCCGCTCCGGTTTTTAACATTTTCACCTGAGATATTTTTTTATCAAGTGTATCCGTTATAAGGTTTTTCAGCTGAGTATCGTCCAAGTTGGTTAAATCAGCGTGATTTTGCATTTCAGTTTTCAAAAGACTGATTATTTCTGCTTTGTATTCTTCTGTCATAATTACTGCCACTCTTTCGTAAAGCACTCGGACAAAGCTGTGCATAAAGAAATCCCGTTGCTTGATTGCAGGTATGGAAGAGATATTATCAGCTCGGTTTTTGATTCATTTATTACCGCATCTTTATTTGCCACAAAGGTTATTTTTTCCTTAATTGTTTCATACACATTATTTTGCTCCATAAATTGAGCAAGCTTGGTTGTTGCTGCTGATGTCCCGTCCGTAACAATCATTATTTTACCGGCAATTTCAAAAACTTTTTTCACACGGGAATCACAGCTGCATGACAGGTCCACGATAAGCTCGTCGGCAAGTCTTGCACAGCAGGTTATCAGCTCATGAATGTTTTCGTTTGACAAAATACATATATCTTCATAATTATCCGGGCTTCCGAGAAATGTGACCCCTTTATCTGAGCAGCGAATTCCTTTGATCAGCATTTCTGTATCACCGTCATGATTTTCAAGCATTTCGAAAACAGAGCTTATACTCTTTCCGTTTTCGGAAAAATATCCGGGAATACTCGAGAAGTCCTCAAGATTTAAGTAAAAAACTTCCTTTCCCGGTGTCATTTTGTCCTTTGGTGCATTCGATAACGCATACGCAAGTGCAATGCTTGTTTTTCCGACCCCTCCGGCAGGTGACCAGACGGCTGTAATATTTGCTTGCTTAGGCTCCGGGTCATGGTTATTGTTTGATATTTTTGCATACCTTTCGAGAATTGCCGCAACAATTGATGATACCCGTTGATACTTGCTTATTCTTTCATACCCGGACGACGCTTCCGGTATGGCATCATTTTCGGACCATAACAGCAATGGTAAATGAATTTTACCTGCATCAATTTGCGCAATGAATGCCGAATCGATGAGTGCAGCGTTGTATCTCCTGCTCAGCGTCACTTCCCCGAGAGCTTCCAAAGCATTACAAACGCTGACATCTATGGTGTCTGAGTGAAACTCCGATATATTATCGGAAAGAAGCTTTGCATATGTTCCATCAACTGTCGCAATAAGTAATTTAACTTTCATAATCTCCTCCAAAATCATTTTTCCGGTTTAAGGGATTCAAATACTACACGAGGATTTTGGATTAGTCAACAACAATTTATCATATTTTTGTCATTATTATGATAATATTTGTCTACATTTTATGTGTAAAATTCACCATATTGTGTGTAAAATTAAAACCGATTTTCACATTTTTAACACCGATTTTCATCATTTTCTACATTCTTTTCACACCGAAAAAATTTTTCAAAAAACCCGAAATTAACCTTTTCGGTCAGCAAAAAAGGCTGTTGCACATTTTGCAACAGCCTTTTTTGTAAAATTATCCAACGTTAATATAACGCTTTTACATATTTAAGAACGAAACGGCCGAAATAGTTTTTTCCCCAATAAACCCTGTCGGCAAGCTTTAGTGCGTACCGAACCATAACGGTGCGCTCTTCCTCCTTGATTTTGTGTTGACTGAAACGTGCCTTTAACGCAAGCTCTTCGATTTCATCCGGAGGTTCCGGATTTTTGCTGTTTAGCCGCTGTGCATAGCGCCATATATATATAACGGCTTTATTTGTATCAGCCTGATTAAACCGTTTCACCCTGAAGTATTTTGCAACAGTAGAACGCACTATTACAACAGAAATTATAATAGCACCATATATAATGATTTGTAACATACTAAACAGCCACGGCGGGATATCGAACACATTTTGCCTCCCGTCTCCGCCCGTCGAGTCAGTAGGTCTGTTTTCACCTCCGTTTTGCGGCGGCTCATTATCCGGAGACAACAGGTTTTCATCGGGGCGCGGTGTTGGTGTCGGAGTCAGGTCATCCTCATCATCGGTAATATCTTGCCGGGGGGAGTGCGGTCTTGCGTCCGGGATATAACTGCTGCCCGATGACGGTGTTACTTCAAGATACAACCACCCTATATCATCATAATATACTTCAACCCATGCATGTGCGTTATTATCTGTCAGAACAACTGTAGAATCCACATTACTTCGCCCAACGGTCACTACATAACCGCTGACAAATCTTGCAGGTATATCAAGAGAGCGAAGCATTAAAACTGCAGCTGTCGCAAAATGAATGCAATAACCTTCCTGCGACTCTTCAAGGAAATACAACGCAAAATCGACATCGCCCGGAATTCTTTCCGGCGTAAGCGAATAACTGCCCGACCTTATGATATAACGTGCAACAGCATCAACAACTTCATGCCTTTCTGCATCGGGATTTATTCCCGCTTCAAATGCAAGCCGCTTTAATCCTTGTGCTGTATTATTGTCTACATCCGTATAATTTCTGTACATTATCCCGTCATTTAATATATTCCCGTAATGCACTCCCGGTAAAAACTCGTTATCCTTTAATCTTTCAACCATAGCATGAACACTGCTTATATAATAAAAACTCTCATCGGTCCGTAATACTTCGGAATCACCCAAAAAGGGTCCTGTATAATATGGTGTATATGTAATATTCGGAGTTGAATCACCTGTTCGTCTTATCCTCATATTAACAAGAGGAATTTCCGCATCCGGATTAACCTGATTGAAAAATGCGGCAATTGCTGCAGGTGTAAATCTTGCGTTATCGTCGAGTGCGTAAAAATTAATATATGATTCGTCATCAAAATCCGGTACACGAAACCCACCCGAGGTCATCATTTCGTCACTTTGCCATGCACTGCCATCAAAATTTCCCATTGAATATCCTCTTAAATAAAACGTACCATGTCTGTTTGCGTTAATTTCAAGAAGATTTCTGTTACTGACAAAACGTCTGTTTGCATTTAGTATATTTACGGTTTCCGTGTTAAACTGCCAAATCCCCCCGCTAAGCTCACTTAACCATCCTGCGGCAAGGTCTGCGCCGTCCCTGCTTTGCCAAAATTGTCCGAAGCGGTCCATCTGTGATGAAAATACCCTGAAATTATTGCCGAGTGTAACAATTCTGTTATTTCGCGTATAACTTTCTGCAGGAGACAGCATATACACCAGAAACATAAAAACCAGAGTAACCAACAAAGCTGGAAACGTAACCAACCCTCTTTTTTTATTATCCTCCGGGGTTAATACACTGCTTATCAGTAAAACAAGATACACGGCAATTATACCAAGAAGGTATTTAATATCTGCTTGTGTATCTGTTATAACAAATGTCAGAAATATAACCGGAGCGGTAATCAGTATTGTTCCGAAAATACTGCGATATAAACAAATTGAAACAGACAGCAGTATTGCGGTTAATATCCCTGCAGCTGCAATAAAAACCGTTGGTTCGTCTATATGAATATCCGCATCGGTGAATAATTCCGGTACAGATAGCCAGGTATTGTAAACCCTTGTTATGCAGTTGACAACCCACATTGCACCGTCGATAATCGCGGAAATATTTATTATAAGCATCATAAATGCCGGTATCGCAAAAATCAAAAGCCCCTTATAACTGTAATATGTTACTACAATTGATAAAGTGACGGCACTTATCAGCCAGAGCCACACAAGTAGATTCATATTAACGGGAATTGAAAAAGAAGAAATAAGCGCACCAAACGAACAAAGAACTGCGGTAAAAATAAGCAGGACATTCCCGAAAATCAATAAAATCTGATTTCGTGAAGGATTCATCATGCTTCCACCTCCCGTTTCAGGGAGTCACGGTAACCTTTTGCATCAACTCGGTAAACCAGTGAAAAGCGTGACGGTACACGGTCCGTTTTTTGAGTTTTTTCATCCTGCACGGTTAATACCTTGCATAAAAAATCAACCATGTCATTACTGTATTTTATTTCGGCTACAGTTATTTCATCGCTGTATTTGACATAAAACGGCATTTCCCATTTAATAAGAAAATCCGATATCCATCTTACACGCCCTAAAATCAAGTCGCATTCAACAGGTGAGCTCCATGGCATTATATGCACAAGCCTGCTGTGAGGCGGTGGAACGAGAGGCTCGCGGATTATTAATGAGTCCAGTTTTGCCGAGGCTTTCCAGTGAATATTCCTGACCGGTTCGCCCGGACGGTATGTGCGCATATCATGCTCTTCCGAGAAGCCGCCGCCCGGCTTCGGTCTTAAGTTTATAGCCTGCTGCAATAATGCCGTGTTTACCGGTTTTACCGGCGGGGGCAGTACTAAAACTGCTTTTTTTGCGTTTGCTTTAACCGGCAGTGAAAATAAACCAAGCATACTTACTGCCCATAACCGTTTTAGTTCAAAGACAGTTACTCCGCTAAGTGATGTATCAATCGGCAAGTTTTTTACCCCGTCTTTTTGCGGGGGGCATCTGAGATTGCAAATAACAGAAAAACCGTCCCCGGTCACATGCAATTTTGCAATTAAACATCTGACAGGATACGGTTTTTGTTGTACGGTTACCAGTTTTACTGCAGCATCATCGTTTTTATCAAGGACAGGCGGTGCAAGCATTATAATACTCCGGCGCAGCATGCCCGGCAGGCTGATAAATAAATCAATCGGTATCATAAACAAAACTAACGCAAAAATATACCAGGATATCCACGGCGGATAAAGCATATAAAAAAAGAATGATGATACCAGTGTTATAACATATATAAGCCTGTTAATAATCATAATGTACCGGCACTAACTGATTCTCAGGGGTTTGACTGAGTTGAGTATATCGTTTAATATCTTGACCGCAGTAATATTCTCATGCTCGGCACCGGGGCGAAGCACAAGCCTATGCGCAAGCGTATCGGTAAACAGCGGCGTAATGTCATTCGGAACCACATAGTCTCTTCCCTGTAAGTACGCTGCAGCCTTTGAGATGCTTGTTACCGCAATTGATGCACGGGGACTTGCTCCCAGAATTATATCGGGATGTGTTCTCGTTTTATTTATCAGCGTTACAACATAATTTAAGATTTCGGAATTAACATGAACAGCATCGACGGCATTGCACATTTGCTCAAGCTCTTCATGTGTTATAACAGGCTCTACAAGGTCAAGAAGTGTTTTTCCCTGCTTGCGTTTAAGTAGGGAAAGCTCGTCCATATGGTCGGGGTATCCAAGAGACAGACGTACCATAAAGCGATCCATTTGAGAGTCAGGAAGCAGCTGTGTTCCCGCTGCTCCTACAGGATTTTGTGTTGCAATTACAATAAACGGCTGCGGAATTAAATGAGATGTCCCGTCAACAGTAACCTGTCCTTCCTCCATCGCTTCAAGCAATGCCGATTGAGTGCGGCTTGTTGCGCGGTTTAATTCATCTGCAAGAAAAAGATTACATATTACGGCACCCGGTGTGTAATCCATATTTCCCGTTTCCTTGTTAAAAACCGAAAATCCGGTAACATCCGAGGGCAGCACGTCAGGAGTGAATTGTACCCGGCTGTATTCCAGATTTAACGCTTTGGAAAATGCTATAGCAAGAGTTGTTTTACCCACGCCCGGAATGTCTTCAATAAGAATATGCCCTCTTGCCAGAATCGCTAAAAAGACCCGCAGAACAACCTGTTCCTTACCGACAATAGCATTCATAACACTCTTTAATACACGCCGCCCTACAACATTTCCTTTTTGGGTTTCTTTCATTTGCCGCTCCTTGTGTTTATTGACCGAATGCTGATTATATCCCAAAATCAAGGCAAATGCAACTTCACATGTGCTTAAGGAGCGGTTTTGTGTTATATTCATAGATAGTCGTTTTGCACTTACAATTAAAGAAAGGCATGGTCATTACAATGGCAACATTTTTTAGCGCCGATTTGCATTTCGGTCATTATGAAATTATCAATTTCTGCAACAGACCCTTTGAAAATACAGAAGATATGAACAGGGCTTTGATAAATAACTGGAACTCCCGTGTCAGCAATAATGACCATGTATATATTGTCGGCGACGTATTTTACGGCGGCAGGGGTGCAAAGGATCCGGACGAAGCTATTTCAATTGTAAAAAAACTTAACGGTATCTTGCACCTTATAGCGGGTAATCATGATTTACCATACTTAAAAAATATGGATTATCATTATCTTTTTGCAGACGTCGACCAGCTTCGATATTTAAAGCATGACGGCGAACATATAATTCTCTGCCATTATCCGCTTGCGGAATGGAGCGGTTACTACCGCGGCAGCTGGCATATTTACGGACATATTCATAATGCGAAAGACACAGCATTTTCGTTTATGATGAATCAGGAAAAGGCATTAAACGCCGGTGTTGACATATGTAATTTCACCCCTGTAACCTTTGATGAATTAAAAGAGTGTAATGAAAAATTCAAGGTTTTCGGATGAAAAATGCATAATTTGCTCTTTTCTTTGCTGTTTACAGTAATTTCTGTTCTTTTTGCCACTAATGTATGGTAAAGTGTGACAATATATGGTACGAATCAATGATACTGACACTTAAAAGGAGGAAGAGCGATGAACATCAGAGTTAAAGTTTTCCTGGCATTTATTCTTATAGTAATGCTCGGATCCGCAACTGTTGTAGTGAGAACTATATCGGTTAATGAAATGATGGCAAAAACAGAGGCATTGTATCAGAAACAAGTCGATTATGGTGCAAGTGAAGAAATTCTGGGGTTATTTGAAGAGATTATCCGCATAGGTCAAGTATCATCAAATACAGCTATTGTTATGGCAGTATTTACAATTGGTATATGTTTCGGAGTTGCATATGTATTATCGGGATGGATTGCCGGTAAGATATTTTATTATGAGCATATACTCGATAGTATACCATTCCCTCTTTCCATTACCGATATGAACAGGAAATGGACATTTGTCAATAAACCTGTTGAAGATATGCTTGGCACAAAACGTGCACAGCTGGTTGGACAGGACTGCAGTAATTGGGGTGCGGGTATATGCAATACGAGTAATTGCGGTGTTGAATGCCTCAACAGAGGACAAAGCTCAACCTCATTTGAGCAAATGGGTATGGATTTTAAAGTCGATGCTTCATACATTCTTAACAGCAGAGGCAAGAAAGTCGGTCATATCGAGATAGTTCAGGATATAACCGAAATGGTCAAAATGCAAAAAGACGAAGCTTTATTGGTAACCAACATCGAAGATGTCAGTGCTTCGTTTGTATCCTCTTCAAAACAAATTGCAAACGGCAGCCAGGCTCTTGCACAAGGCTCAACAGAGCAGGCAGCGTCTATCCAGGAGTTATCTGCATCAATCTCCGATATCGCATCAAAAACAAAAGAAAACGCACAGATGGCAGAACGCGCCGCTTCACTTGCAAACACAATCAAAGACAATGCAGAAAGAGGGAACCAGCAGATGAGCGAAATGACCTCTGCGGTTCAGGAAATTAATACTGCAAGTCAAAACATAAGCAAGGTCATCAAAGCAATTGATGATATTGCTTTCCAAACAAATATTCTTGCATTAAACGCCGCAGTTGAGGCAGCAAGAGCAGGGCAGCACGGAAAAGGCTTCGCTGTTGTTGCAGAGGAAGTCCGAAATCTTGCAGCAAAAAGTGCAGAAGCAGCAAAAGACACTGGTGGTCTTATAGCAAACTCTATGGAAAAAGCAGAGCTTGGTGCCCGTATTGCAGATGAAACAGCTGCAAGCTTATATGAAATCGTATCCGGTATAAACGAAAGCAGCCAGATTGTCGGTGAAATAGCAAAATCCTCCGAAGAACAATCTGTCGGTATCGATCAGATTAATCTTGGAGTTGAACAGGTATCTCAGGTTGTTCAGCAAAATACCGCAACCGCAGAGGAGAGTGCAGCAGCCTCTGCAGAAATGAGTGAAAAGTCAGCTCAGCTTGAAAACCTTATAATCCAGTTTAAGAAAAAATACGGCGACGATTTACTGGCACTCCCGGCAGCAGGGCATTAATTATCTGCCGGAGCATTGCCCGTTGTGTATTGCATCTGCCGCCATTGGTCTTTTGTTATCAGTATATTTCTCGGCTTTGAACCTTCAAACGGACCTACAACTCCGAGTTCTTCCATCTGGTCCATTATCCTCGCAGCCCTTGCGTATCCAAGCTTCAGTCTGCGCTGGAGCATTGAAACGGATGCTTGTTCGGTTTCGAATATTACATCCACAGCCTTTGGTATCATTTCGTCGTATTCACCATCTTTTGCATCTCCCGATGCTTGAGGACCCGATGATTTTTCTGCCGAGGCTTTTTCAATTTCACCCATTACCTCTTCCGAGTATTGAGTTTCTCCGCTTTTTTCTATATATTCAATAACTTTTTCCCGCTCTTTATCCGATACCCATGTTCCTTGCAGGCGCATCGGTTTCGCCGAACCTGTCGGAGCATACAGCATATCACCGTGTCCGACAAGCTTATCGGCACTGCTTCCGGGGTCAAGTATTATCCTTGACTCCAGTGCGCTTGATACTTTAAATGCAATACGTGACGGAATATTTGCTTTCATTAAACCTGTTATAACATCGGCACGCGGGCTTTGCGTTGCAATAATCAAGTGTATGCCTGCAGCTCTTCCCATTTGAGCAACCCGGCAAACAGACTCCTCAACTTCTTTTGCCGCCATCATCATTAAATCGGCAAGCTCGTCAATAACAACAATTATTTGCGGCAGAGGCTCACGTTCTTCCTTTGATTTGCGGGCTATCTGATTATAACCCTCAAGGTCTCTTGCACTTGTCTCGGCAAACAAAGTATATCTTTTCATCATTTCATAAGTTGCCCACTGCAGTGCGCCGGCAGCTTTTTTTACATCCGTAACAACGGGGACAAGTAAGTGCGGAATACTGTTATATACCTTAAACTCGACCATCTTCGGGTCAATCATTATAAATCTTACGTCCTCCGGACTTGCTTTATACAGAATGCTCAGAATTATTGAATTAAGGCATACCGACTTACCGGAGCCTGTTGTACCCGCAACCAGCATATGAGGCAGCTTAGGTACGTCGCCGACAATCGGTTCGCCGGTGATATCCATACCGATTGCAAAAGTAAGTTTGGATTTTGCTCCCGAAAACTGCTTTGATTCAATAACGTCGCGCAGATGCACCTTGCTGATGTTTTTATTCGGAACCTCAATACCTACAGTAGATATCCTGTTCGGCATTGCCGCTATCCGGACCCCGACGGTTCCGAGCGATAAGGCTATGTCATCTGCAAGACCTGTCAGCTTATTCAACTTGACTCCCGCTTCAAGCTCAGCTTCATATCTTGTTACAGACGGGCCTCTTGTGGCGTTTGATATTTTAACATTTACACCGAAGCTTTGAAATGCCGTTTCAAGCCTGTCGGTATTTTGCCGGACTTCACTGTCTCCCGCTTTAGACTGCGGCTCTCCCTTTGATAATAAATCAAGAGGCGGAAATAAGTATGCAGGGTCGATATCCGGTATAACAGGCATTTTTGCTTCCGGTTTTTTGCTTTGCTTTTGAACCGGTGCTGATGGTTTCGGCTCCGGAGGTTCTGATAATAAAGAAGAATCCGGAGGTTGATCAGGTATATAATCTGATGTTTTTTCCTCTCTGATTAAAGGCATAAAGGATGTTCTCTCACGTCCCTTGCCTTCCATAAATGGGATGTCCAGCGGCATGTCAACCTGCTCTGTACCTTTCGGTATATCCTGCCCGTCAGCATCAGTGTAATCATAATCAAGATCGTTGCCGGCCGGTATTTGATTCGATATTTTAGCCGAAGACTCGCTTTTTTGGAAAACGTCATTTTCATCATCTGCAAAATGGTCGGGTTTTCTCGGCTCATTTTCTTCGTCAAGCTTAATATCTATTTTTCTTTTTTTCCATAACGGTATCAATGAATGTCTGTAAGGACGCTGCTTCCTTTGTTCATATTTTTGTTGGACTGCCTCCGGTACAGGTTCAAATCCTGCTTTTATATTTTGTTCCTGCTCCGGGTATGGAGCATACTGTCTTTTTTCACGCTTGCTGAACGCTTCGATAAGACCCGATATTGTCGCATTAAACGCAACAAGAAGCAATGACCCCGCTGCGCACAGTAGTGCAACGGTTGCTCCGACTTTTCCGAATAACCAGATAAATAACTCGGAAATCGAGCCGCTTATAACTCCTCCGGAGGTTTGCTCAGTTCCGCTTGTCCAAAGCTGCCCGATCATTGCAAAAGATAACTCATAAATACCCTCATCAACCGCAAACAGATGCACAACAGCTCCGGTAATAATGGTAACCATTAATGTGCATATTGTCCGAAGCAGAATCGGCCTGCCTTTATGAAAAGCCAGAATAACCGAACACATTATCAGTGCAGGAGGAAGTGCGAAATAACCGTAGCCTATGAGCCCTTTGACAAACCCTGTCAAAAAAGCTATGAAAACAGGCTCTGTATCAAAATAACCGATAAATGAAAACACGCCGATAATAAAGCATACAACAGCCATTATCTCACGGCGGCGAGGTGGTCTTGCTGCGCTGCTCACCGGTTGTGAACGTGAACTTTTATTTGCTGTGCCGCTTTGATTTGAGGCACTTGATGTATTCTTTTTTCCGGTCTGAGCCATAGTAATACCTCTGATGGGAAATTATTAACGGACAAGGGTCCATATTATTGTTACAAGCCCGACACCCCAGCAATAATATGCAATATTGCCGAACTTATGGTTTATCATTAAGCGGCGCAGAAAATGAATTGTAAAATACCCGACACCTGCGGCAACAACAAAGCCGGCAAGGTATGTCGGAAGCAGTGAAAAATCCGCTCCACCTGCGATTGCTCTGTAAATCGAAACCATTGTTGCTCCGAGTACTGCGGGAATAGAAAGAAGCAGCGAGAATCTGACAGCAAATGAACCCTCAAGCCCCCGTGCAAGACCGACTGAAATTGTTGTACCCGAACGCGAAAGTCCGGGAAGCACGGCAACTGCCTGTGCAAGACCAATAAGAATCGCATCGGTCAAAGTCATTGTTTTATCGGTTTTATTTCCTTCTTTTATAAAATTGCTTGCAACATATAAAATACAACCTGTAATAATTAGTGCAAATCCTATGAAAAATGTGTTGAAGAACAGGCGTGAAACAGGAATCCAGAAGAAAACAAATAACGGCAGAGTCCCTATAATCACAAAAAGTAATGCACGTCCCGGAGGTTTTAAGGTAACCGGTTCATCCGAGTTTGAATCTGATTTAAGACGCAGATACTCGACTCCGTCAACAATCATTTCCTTGATTTCCATTCTGTAAACAGCGCAAATCGATACCAGTGTACCCATATGCAAAAGTACATCAAAAAGAAGATGGCTTTCATCCGAATAATTCATTCTAAAGAGGTTTTGAAGTATTGACAGATGTCCCGAACTGGATATCGGGAGAAACTCAGCTATTCCTTGTACCAGTCCTAAAAACAATGCAATAATTACAGACATAAAGTATCACCTTTCACACAGGTTTATTTAATCTATTCTTGATTTACTTCACCGAGTGCTTTTAACTCTTCTGCAACATCAAAACGCGGGAATATAATTTCACCTTTGGATACCGTAATAGTTTTTGGCATTAAACCAAATGATTGCACACTGTCGTAGAATGACAGACCGGCAGCGTCCTCAAGCTGAGCTATTCCTATTTGAACTAATATTTTTTCACATGCCTCGGGCATTACCGGGGTAAGAAGAACCGTGCAGATACGTATGACTTCAAGCAAATTATACAATACCGCAGCGAGGCGGGTTTTGTTTGATTCATCTTTTGCAAGAATCCACGGAGTTGTTTCATCTATGTATTTATTTGCCCGTGATGTAACTTTAAAAATCTCGGCGAGAGCATTTTGCACTGCGAAATTTTCCATATGTGTTTCATATAGCTCATGCAGGTTTGATGCCGCCGAAATCAGCTCGGTATCCATATCGGAGCTGCTTTCCTGTTCCTCTTGCAGGGTGCCTGCAAAATACTTATCGACCATTGATACCGTTCGGGATACAAGGTTTCCTATATCGTTCGAAAGGTCTGAATTGATTTTTGTTATTAAAAGTTCATTGTTAAAGTTACCGTCTGTACCGAATGTATATTCTCTTGCAAGGAAAAACCGGACTGCATCTGCACCGTAACGCTCTACAAGAACAATAGGGTCAATTACATTCCCTCTTGATTTGCTCATTTTTTCGCCGTCAAAGAGCAGCCAGCCATGTCCGAAAACCTTCTTAGGAAGCGGAACTCCGATGGACATCAGCATTGCAGGCCATAAAATTGAATGGAATCTCACAATTTCCTTACCGACAATATGCACGTCACAGGGCCAGTACCGGTCAAAGTCATTGTGTTCATTATTTTCGTATCCGAGTGCTGTTATATAGTTATTCAGAGCATCAACCCATACGTAAACAACATGCCCGGGGTCGAAATCCACAGGAACTCCCCAACTAAATGTTGTCCGTGACACACACACATCTTCAAGTCCGGGTTTTAAGAAGTTGTTTATCATTTCATTCATGCGGGACTGCGGTTGCAAAAAGTCAGGTTGATCTTTGTACAATTCCAGGATTTTTTCTGCGTATTTTGACTGACGGAAAAAGTACGCCTCCTCCTGTGCTTCTTTGACCTCACGTCCGCAATCGGGACAGTTGCCTTCTGCAAGCTGGCTTTCGGTCCAGAATGATTCACAGGGAGTACAGTACATACCCTTGTATGTGCCTTTATATATATCGCCGTTATCATGCATCGCTTTGAAAATGCGTTTTATTGATTCTACGTGATACTCATCGGTTGTGCGGATGATTCTGTCATATGAAATATTCATCATTTTCCAAAGGTCGATTATACCGTTTTCTCCGCAGATAATATTATCGACAAATTCCTTTGGTGAAATTCCTGCCGCTTTTGCTCTTTCCTCTATATTGACACCATGGTCATCCGTTCCGGTCAAAAACATTACATCATAACCGCGCATCCTTTTATACCTTGCCAGTATATCGGTTATAACAGTACAGTATGCATTGCCGATATGAAGCTTATTCGACGGGTAATAAATAGGTGTCGTGATGTAATACGGTTTCTTGTCCATGTCCTCTCCCTGCGATAATGTATTATAGTATCTCAACCTATGCATTATACCATATTTTGCAAAAAAATAAACCCCTTACCGTCTTATTGACAATAAGCCCCCTGCATATGTTATAATAGCCTTTGCGACTCAAGGAATCAACGTGTGGAGGATACAATTTGTTAAATACCGAAAAGAGTATGGATAAGATTACTGCGCTTTGCAAGGGCAGGGGTTTTGTGTTTGCCGGAAGTGAAATATATGGCGGTCTTGCCAACTCATGGGATTACGGGCCTCTTGGTGTTGAGCTTAAAAATAACATAAAAAAAGCATGGTGGCAGAAATTTGTACAGGAAAACCCCTATAATGTAGGGCTTGACTCTGCGATACTTATGAATCCGAGAATTTGGGAAGCATCGGGTCATGTTTCAACATTTAACGACCCTTTGATAGATTGCAAAGGCTGTAAAATGCGTCATCGTGCCGACCAGCTCATCGAAAGCTGGAACGAAGAAAATAATATTCAAGGTGTTTTGGTCGAAGCAATGTCTGAGGGTGAATTGATTTTATATATCAAGGATAAAGGCGTTGTCTGCCCGAACTGCGGAAAATCCGATTTCACAGATATAAGAAAGTTCAATCTTATGTTTAAAACATTTCAGGGTGTTAACGAAGACACTGCTGCACAGATATATTTACGCCCGGAAACAGCACAGGGGATTTTTGTTCAATTTAAAAATATCCAACGTACAACACGAAGAAAAATGCCCTTCGGCGTTTGTCAAATCGGCAAATCATTCCGTAATGAAATCACACCCGGTAATTTTATCTTCCGGACACGTGAGTTTGAACAAATGGAGCTTGAGTTTTTCTGCAAGCCGGGAACAGACCTTGAATGGTTTGATTATTGGCGTACTTTTTGCAAAAACTGGTTACTTTCACTTGGGATGCGTGAAGAAAACATAAAAATGCGTGACCATGAAAAAGAAGAACTTTCACACTATTCCAATGCAACAACTGATTTTGAATTTCTCTTCCCGTTTGGCTGGGGAGAGCTTTGGGGTGTTGCCGACCGCACCGATTATGACCTTAAAGCACATCAGGAGCATTCCGGTGAAAATATGGAGTATTTTGACCAGGAGACCGGTGAGAAATATATACCCTATGTAATAGAGCCTTCACTTGGTGTTGACCGTCTGCTTTTATCGCTGCTTATAGATGCATATGACGAAGAGGTAATCGATGCGGAAAAAGATGATATCCGTACGGTTCTTCGCTTACATCCGGTGCTTGCTCCGTATAAATGCGCTGTTCTTCCTCTTTCAAAAAAGCTTTCACAAAAAGCAGAGGAAATAGCAGCTGCACTCAGCAGAAAATATATGGTGGACTTCGATGACAGCAGTTCAATAGGAAAGCGTTACAGGCGCCAGGATGAAATAGGGACACCATTTTGCATAACATACGATTTTGATTCTGAAAACGATAACTGTGTTACAGTCCGCGAAAGAGATTCAATGACACAAGAACGTATTCCTATAGCAGATTTAATTGATTATCTTTCCGATAAGCTGACATATTAACGGGAACAAAGAGGTGAAAATATGGGAATTAATGAAGACACACGGGATTTAAGCGTAGTGGCGGAAAGTATCCGTCTTGTTACACTTCAAACATTTGCCAATATCGGTTTCGGGCATGTTGGCGGAGCAATGTCGATTATTGAAACACTTGCCGCACTCTACGGCGGTGAAATGAGAATCGACCCGAAACGGCCGAATCTCGTCGACAGAGACAGGCTTGTTTTGTCAAAAGGTCATGCAGGACCGGCTTTATATGCAACCTTATGCCTGCGCGGATTTTTCCCGAAGGAGGTTCTGCTTCAGCTGAACCAGGGCGGCGGTTCATTGCCGAGTCATTGCGATATGCATAAAACAATCGGCATTGATATGACAACAGGTTCACTCGGACAGGGAATGTCAACGGCAATAGGCCTTGCTCTCGGCAGCCGTCTTAACGGATATGAAAATAATACATATCTTATACTCGGTGACGGCGAATGTAATGAAGGTCAGGTTTGGGAAGGTGCAATGTTTGCTGCGCACCACAACATAAACAATCTGATTACTTTTGTTGACTGGAATAAGCAACAGCTTGACGGTTTTACAAAAGATATTCTCGACATGGGTGATATCGGTGAAAAATTCAAAGCATTCGGCTGGCATACCCAGACCGTAGCAGGTCATGACCCCGGGATTATTAAAGCTGCAATTACCGATGCAAAGAAATACAAGGATGCACCGAGTGCGATTATCCTCGATACAGTTAAAGGTTATGGCTGTAATTTTGCCGAGGGTATAGCGGGTAATCACCATATGAACTTTACAAAAGAAGAAATAGATAAAGCAATTGAAGACGCGACAGATAAACTCGAATATGTCCGCGAGCTTTCAAATAAGAAGTAGGGGGTAAAAATCATGTTTACAATACACGAGCTTTTTGAAAAGAACCCCAAGATGATGCGGGAGGTTTATTGCGATACACTTCTTGAGCTTGCTTTAAGCAACGAGGATATTGTTGTGCTCGATGCCGACCTTATGAGTTCCTCGGGAATGAAGCCGTTTTTTCAGAGATTTCCCGACAGGGCTTTTAACTGCGGTGTTGCCGAGGCAAATATGATTGGTATCGCATCTGGTTTATCTGCTATGGGTAAGATTCCGTTTGCACATTCTTTCGGCTGCTTTGCCACAAGGCGTGTTTGCGACCAAATCATGATTTCCGCTGCATATGCAAAACAAAACGTCCGTATTGTCGGCTCCGACCCCGGTGTGACTGCAGCATATAACGGCGGAACACATATGCCGTTTGAGGATATGGGTGTGCTGCGCTCAATTCCCGAAATAACACTGATTGAACCTGCCGATAATGTGATTTTAGAGGACATTGTAAAGCAGCTTGCTGAGTTAAAAGGTGTATATTATATAAGAATGGCAAGAAAAAATGCGGTTTCGATATATAAAGAAGGTTCAAATTTCCATATCGGCAGAGGAAATACATTAGTAGACGGAACAGATGTAACAATTTTTTCGAGTGGGATTATGGTTTATGAAGCAATAAAAGCATCTTCGATATTGCAGACTGACGGTATCTCTGCCAGAGTAATTGATATGTTTACGTGGAAGCCGGTTGATACCGAACTTATTGATAATTGCGCCCGTATAACGGGAGCCTTTGTTACTGCAGAAAATCATAATGTTATAGGCGGGCTTGGCTCTTCCATCGCAGAAGCAGCAGCTATGATTCGACCAGTTCCTATCGAAATGGTCGGAGTAAAAGACAGATTCGGTCAGGTAGGTACGGAAGATTTCCTTCGTGAAGAATATGAATTGACCGCATCGGATATTGTATCTGCAGCAAAAGTGGCTGTACAGCGCAAAGGATAGGAAAGGTTAGATGACAGCGGAACGCTTGGTTTTTGATATACAACAATATTTACAGAATAAAAAGAGGATTGTTGTGGCTATTGATGGCATGTCAGCGGCCGGTAAATCCTCTTTTTCAGCTATGCTTAAATCTTCATTCGGGTCAAAGCAATGTAATGTAATTCATATGGACCATTTCTTTTTGCGTCCGGAGCAAAGGACATCCGAGCGTTTAAATACTCCGGGCGGAAACGTGGATTTTGAAAGATTTTTATTAGAAGTTGCAAAGCCTCTCACTACAGGAAAGTCATTTTCTTATAAACCTTTTTGCTGCAAAACACAGAGCTTAAAAGAGCCTGTTGTAATTCCACCCCGGCCACTCGTTATTATTGAAGGTGTCTACAGTACATCTCCTGAAATAGTAAAGCAGTTTAAGTACGATATTACAGTGTTCATGCAGGTTGATGAGGCAACGCAGCATATCAGACTCAAAAAACGTAATCCCGGGTTATATGAACGCTTTGTAAATGAATGGATACCAATGGAAAGTAAATACTTCAAGACATATAATATATTGGAAAAATGCGATTATTTAATAGAAGACATTAATGCGATTGATGAAATGGAGTGAATTTAATGAATAAAACATCAAATAATTTTGTAGCAAAAAACCTGACTGCTGCTGCTATCTGCCTTACTTTGTGCATGATATTACCGCTTTTTACTGGACAGATACCATATGTTGGAATGGCTTTAGCACCAATGCATATCCCCGTGCTGCTTTGCGGGTTTATAACCGGACCTGCATATGCGATGATAGTGGGACTCATTGCACCGCTTTTGCGAATGATGATATTTGGAATGCCTATGCCGTTTATGGCGATAACCATGTCCTTTGAGCTTGCGACATATGGACTTGTTGCCGGGCTGCTATATAAAACATTTAGTAGAAAGGTTGTCTTTATTTACATCTCTTTAATAATTGCGATGCTGATTGGACGTATTGTCTGGGGGCTTGCAGCTTGGCAACTCGTAAAAGCGGCAATTTTTCCGGCACTTCCGATGGGGTGGGAGACGTTTGGTTGGACAGAGTTCTTTACTGCTGCCTTTGCGAGCGCAGTTACCGGGATAGTTTTACATATTGTATTAATACCCGTATTAGTAATGGCACTCAGAAAAGCACGTATAATCGAGTAACAGAGTCGCTGACTGAATCGGTCAAGCGTATTTACATGTAAATTTTAACAATTCTATGTAAAAATCATGTTAATTTTTTGTATTTTTCACAATAATAAACGGTGACAAAACTCTTGCAAAAAAATACAAACTAATGTAAAATTACCGAAATTAGTAACAAGAATGTTGTTAATCCAATATTAAGGGGTGAGCCTGTGACAAAATATGTCATTAATGGCGGAAAACCACTACATGGTGAAATAGAAATCAGCGGTGCGAAAAATGCTGCTGTTGCTATAATCCCCGCAGCACTCATGGTTGATGGTGTTTGCAGAATAGAAAATCTCCCGGAAATATCCGATGTAAAAACACTTTTGCACATTCTTAAGGAAATGGGCGCAAAGCTGCGTGTCGTAGATAAAAGAACACTTGATATTGACTGCTCTCGAATCGGTACATCACATGCAACATTTGACATGATGCGCCGGATCAGAGCTTCTTATTATATTATCGGAGCACTCCTCGGACGTTTCGGCAGAGCAGATGTTGCAATGCCGGGCGGTTGTAACTTTGGCGGTGTAAGGCCAATTGACCAGCATATTAAAGGCTTTACAACCATGGGCGCAAGCGTTAAGGTTCGAAACGGCGTTGTAACAGCTGTTACAGGCGACGGGCTTCGCGGAGCAACTATTTATCTTGATGTCGTATCCGTCGGCGCAACTATTAACTTAATGCTCGGCGCAGCTCTTGCCAAGGGAACAACCATTATTGAAAATGCCGCAAGAGAGCCGCATATCGTCGATCTTGCGAACTTCTTAAATTCAATGGGAGCCGATATCCGAGGTGCAGGAACCAATGAAATAAAAATCCGCGGTGTTGAAAAAATGAGCGGCGGGTTTTATTCGATAATACCCGACCAGATTGAAGCCGGCACATATATGGCAGCCGTTGCAGGTGCAGGCGGAAGAGTCGTAATTAAGGATGTTATACCAAAGCATCTTGAATGTATATCAGGCAAGCTTCGCGAAATGGGTGTAACTATTGTCGACCTTGAAGACTCAATCATTGTTCAAAGAGACGCACCGCTCATCAGAACACATATAAAAACAATGCCGTATCCCGGTTTTCCGACAGATATGCAGCCTCAAATATCAACCGTTCTATGCCTTGCCGAAGGAACAAGCACAGTTACGGAAGGTGTTTGGGACAACAGATTTAAATATGTTGACGAGCTTGCAAAAATGGGCTGTTCAATACGTGTTGACGGCAGAACCGCTATAATAGAGGGTGTTCCTTATCTGACAGGTGCCCCGATAAAAGCAAGCGACCTGCGAGCCGGAGCTGCACTTGTAATTGCAGGGCTCGCTGCACACGGCAGAACAGTAATTGAAGGAGTCAATTACATCGAACGCGGCTACGAAAAGATGATTCAAAAACTGACAGGACTCGGAGCCGACATTAAAATCGTCTTTGAACGAGACGAACCCAGATTCAAAAAGAAACTGGGTTAAAAAGAAAAAAACGAAAAACGGTAACAGCCTATATAATACCTTTCTGCTTCTTCTTATCTATATACATGGCATCGTCGGCGCGTTTAAACACATCCCGCAGGGATTTATCAATACCGATTGTAAATGTTGCAGCCCCGCAAGCACAGCTGAAGGGCTGATTTTTTATTGCCATGCTGCGTTCTTCCCGTAGCTCCGTCATTAGAGCATCAATTTCACTCTCACTGCGTCCGACAATAATCACTGCAAACTCATCTCCGCCGATACGGTAAAGCGAACCAACTTTTTTTGTTTTTGAAGCTATAATATCCGCTGTATTTTGGATATATAAATCACCCGCTTTATGTCCCTGAGTATCATTTATTATTTTTAAGTTATTAACATCACATATTATTAATGTAACAAACTCCCCGCTGTCCGCAATTTTTCCGCATTCTCTTAATTTCTGCTCAAAAGCCATACGGTTTTCATAACCGGTAAGAAAGTCTGTATATGCAAGCTTTTTAAAATACGGTTCAGATGCTCTGTTCATGCTTAGATAGGATACAAGTGAAATTATAATAAGCAGGCCGGCTGACATTGCAAGTCCGTAAGATAGTGACAATGTATTTGTCTGCGAAAGATAATCAACATCAAACTCCATGCAGACAGTTCCGAGAAGCTGGTGATTTTGGTCTGTTACAGGCCAAAATATAGTAAACACACTTCCTTCACCGGTTTTGTAAAATCTGTCACCGACAATTGCAAGCCCTTCATTAATACTCCTGCGTAAATCAATTTCAACATCGCCTGACGGCACATATGCATTACCGTTTACTCCTGCCGTATCGGTAGTGATTATATCTCCGGCATCATTTATTGTGGCAATATATAAACGCCTTAAACCTGCTATACCTCTTAAATCATTTAAAATGCCTTGAATATGCAGGCTTGCATCTCTTCCGGCCTGTGTGTCCTCACCGATGTCCACAAAGTCACTGCTTCCAAGACTGTTTAGTATATATTCCTTTATACCCATCGCCCGCTCGACCGATTCAACCATAATTGAATTTTGTGATGTGAAATAGATAATTGTATATACTCCGCCTGAAGCGAGAAGCGTTGTAATAACAAGTATTATATACATTCTTTTTATTAATTTATTTTTCATTTTATCAAGCTCACATATACGGATGCATTTTCTGCAATTATACAATAATTAACGGGCTTTGTCCATTTATCCGAATGCTTGCAATTTTTATACTAATACGATAAAATCCCGTTGATACCGTATAACTTATTAAATTACCGAGGATAAATCGAGGATAAATTTTGGAACAAAACAGCAAGGACATGAAAAACCAAACCTTATTATACGCATCCGCTTTACTTGCAGCTTTTCTATGGGCATCGGCATTTCCCGCAACAAGGTATGCTCTTGATTATTACAGTCCTGTATCACTTATGGTAATGCGGTTTGGTGCGGCATCAATCACATTGGGTATTGTCGGTATCATAAGAAAAATCAGTCTTCCTAAAGTAGGGGATATACCGCTTTTTATAGCAAGCGGGCTTTCCGGAGTGTTTCTTTATTCATATCTTTTTAACACGGGCTCTGTAACTGTCCCTGCAGGTGTCAGCAGCTTTATTATAGCATCAGCTCCTGTTTTTACCCTTATACTCACATGGATATTTTTAAAAGAAACAGCAAAGCCGCTCTGTTTGATAGGAATAGCAGTCAGTGTTTGCGGTCTTGCTGCGGTGACACTTACTCAGATAACGGAGTTTTCGTTTGATTTTGGTTTGTTCCTTGTAATTTTAGCAGCTGTTTCATCGGGAATTTACAGTACTGTCATGCGAGTTTTGACAAAAAAATATACTGCTCTTGAAGCAACAACTTATACGATCCTTACCGGAACCCTCGGAACACTGATATTTCTTCCTAACGCAATAAGTGAAATGCCCGCTTCTAACTTAACGGTTAATTTGCTTGTTGTTTTTATGGGTGTATTTCCTGCAGCACTTGCTTATCTCGCATGGAGCTTTGCGTTGGCAAAAGCGCAAAAAACTGTTCACGTTACAGTCTTTTCGTATCTCATTCCATTCATCTCCGCATTTATTGCGTTTATCTGGCTGCATGAAACAATGTCATTGCTGACATTGGCAGGCGGAATTGTTATAATAGCCGGTATGATAATGACAAATTATTTCGGCAGGGAATAAAACAGTATTACACACGTATAATTATTTATAGTTAAACAGTTGGAGGATGATTACTTGAAAACTTTTATTGACAAACTTTTACGCAATCCTGTTACATTTGAAATAACATCACTGTTTGTATATGCTTTTTACTGTTTAGTTTTTGCAGCTGCATCAATCCCGTCGGTTTTTTTGATTTATAAAGGAATGCAAGTGCTTGATAGCAGCTTCTTTTCGCTGTTTCTTTTTACAGTTATTTGCTTCTTTTCTTTCTATGTATTCCTTGTTTTTTCATCAATCGTTGTAGGCTTTGTCGAACGTATTCTTACATTGGGATTTAAACCCGGCTCTTATCCCCCGGGGTCACCCGTATTTTTCCGCTGGTTGATTTACTCCGGCCTGCATCTTTGGCTGGTTAACCTGGTCTTGCCTTTCATTCGGGGAAACAACTGGATTAAAATATATCTGAGAGTTGCAGGCGCAAAAGTCGGTAAAGAAACATTCATAAATACCAATGAAATATATGATGCCTACCTGCTTGAAATAGGGAATGAGGTTCTGATAGGCGGTGAAGTGTTCTTAAATTGCCATTTGTTTGAACACGGGCACTTAATTCTGGATAAAATAGTTATCGGAGATAATTCAACTATTGGAGCAAATGCATATCTTACTCCGGGAAGCAAGGTCGGAAAAAACGGAGCGGTCGGAATGTACACATACCTTCGCCGAAACACAGAAATTGCCGACGGAGAGACAGTAATGACCCCTCCCGGCATGAGCATAAGACAAATCGTAAAACTCATGCGCGACGGAGGAAAATAATTTTTTTCGTAAACCGCTAAATATCTTATGACAATCATCCGATAATATAAGTAGGAAAGAAAAATCTTAAAGATCGGAGAAGAGTCATGGATTTTACAATTAATACTCACTTTAATTTAAATTACAACACAACTACAAAACAGACTTACTTTGACAAGTATGATAAATCTGTGAAGCTTCCTTTTGTAAAAGTTCTTATTAACAACATGCCGCATTTTAAGACATTTCATGCAGATGAATTAAAACCCGATGATTCCGAGCTTGCCGCAAGCGACAATATTGAACTCAGCTCGGCAGTCACAGGAGGAACACCGGCAGGCGATACCAACACAAACACCTCCGCAGGCGGATATACAGGACAGTAACCAAGCCGCTCTACTTAGTTAAACACTTATTTTACATAAGTCGTGATATTGTTGAAAAATGGTGACTTGCATCACCATTTTTCGATTTATTCAATATTTTTTTATTGTCTATTCACCTAATGAAATTCCAAGCAACCTTGCCTGCTTAAGCACCTCGTTATCAAGCGGGATTATTTTGAGCTTTCCGGCAACATCAGCAAGCGGGATTGCACCTATTTTATCTCCCTGAAGAGCTACCATATAACCGAACTTTCTTTTAAGTACCAATTCGCCCGCCATAGCTCCAAGCCGCGAGCAAAAAACTCTGTCTGCAGGTGTCGGGTCGCCGCCTCTTTGGAAATGGCCGGGGATTGTCAGCCTAACGTCCTGGTTCAGTTTTTCATCCAGAACCCTGACAAGCTCCATTCCCGGAGAAATATCGCCGACCTTGCGTTCACTTTTCGGCTGTCCTGCCATTTCTTTTGTCATGGCACCCTCTGCAATTGCGATTATTGAAAAGTTCTTGCCTGACTCATTGCGTTTATTAATAACTTCTAATATACTGTCAAGTGAATACGGAATCTCCGGCAGCAAGATAACATCCGCTCCGCCGGCAATACCCGAATAAAGAGCAACCCATCCGGCTTTACGTCCCATAAGCTCACACACAAAAATACGTCCGTGTGCGGCTGCCGTTGAATGAAGAGTATCAAGAACATCAGTAGCTTTTGCAACTGCACTGTCAAATCCAAATGAATAATCCGTGCCATATAAATCATTATCAATGGTTTTTGGAAGCGTAACTACATTAATGCCTTTTTGAGAAAGTGCATTTGCAGTTTTATGAGTACCGTTACCGCCCAGGATTACCAACGCATCGAAACATTCTCTGTGATAATTCCGGACCATGGTAGTGAGCCTGTCGGCATTTTTACTGTCATCAAAATTATTGATTGTCTTAAAAGGCTGGCGTGAAGTCCCCAAAATTGTGCCGCCTTCACGGAGGATACCGGAAAACTCATACTGCTCCATCTTGCGCCAGTTACAATCCATAAGTCCGGCATATCCGTCTTGTATCCCGTATATTTCAACATACGGAACTGCACCGAACAGAGTTTTGGCAACACCCCGGAGTGCCGCATTTAATCCTTGACAATCTCCGCCGCTTGTAAGAAACCCAATTTTCATACTCTTCCACCTCTGTATGTTTTGAATTTATACTATACAACTTTTTCACAAAACGCAAGCTATTTGTTTCCAATTTGTTCACCACAAAAATCATTTATCGTATATAATTAAGATAAGATTAAAAGGAGAAGAATTATATGGGAAAAAAGGTGTTAATAATCGAAGATGACAGCAATATTGCGGAGCTTCTGCGCTTGTATATGGAAAAGGACGGTTTTGAAGTAACAATTGCCGACAACGGTGCCACAGGGCTTGCAGAATTCGAACAAAATAAACCCGACCTCGTTTTGCTTGATATAATGATCCCGATTGTGGACGGCTGGGGTGTCTGCCGTGAAATCAGAGCAAAGTCCAATGTCCCGATTATCATGCTTACGGCAAAAGGCGAAACACACGACAAGGTTACAGGTCTTAAGATGGGTGCAGATGATTATATTGTCAAGCCCTTTGAAATCGGAGAGCTTATGGCGCGCACTCACGCCGTACTGCGCAGATTTGATGCAACAGATAAAACCGAAGGAACACGTTTGGATTTTGATAACCTCTCCATTGACATGGATTCCTTTGAGCTTCAAGTTAACGGCAAACGTGTTGAAGCACCGCGCAAGGAAATGGAGCTTTTATACCATCTTGCTTCATCCCCCAACAGAGTCTATACCCGTAATCAACTGCTCGATGAAGTTTGGGGTTTTGATTATTTCGGGGATTCCCGCACAGTTGATGTTCACGTCAAACGGCTTCGGGAAAAACTCGAAAACGTCAGCGATAAATGGTCACTTAAAACAGTATGGGGCGTTGGCTATAAATTTGAACTTCAAAACGGGTAATATAATAATATTATGAAAAACAGCATTTACTTTCGGATATTTATTGCTACCGCACTCATAGTATTACTCAGCTTTTCTCTTCTCGGCGGGCTTTCAACAGCTATCAGTTACAGAAGAATGATGGCTGATAAAAGAGCCATGATGATATCCACCTTAAACGAAACAGCAAGATATATCACAACACAGCATGTTCATCATGCGATTAATCTTGATGATTTAGATTTGAATATGTGGCTTACAATGACATCGGGCGTTACCGGGTTTGATTTATTCATAACAAACGCCTCCGGTGTCGTTGAGTCCTGCTCGGATAAAACTATTGTAAACCTTGGCAAGCTTGTTCCCGAAGGTATGATTAATTCCGTTGCAATAAACGATGGCATCGTAGTTTTGTCTACACTCGGGCAAATTTATCCGGAGCGACGTCAGGTTTCGGGCTTACCGCTGATGTTTACAAGAAACGGTGAAGTACATATTTTCGGTTATTTATTTGTCTCAAGCGACATTGCGGCATTCAGACAGGAATGGAACAATTTTTTCAGTGCATTTATTCTGATTGCCCTGATTGTTATGGTTATTGCGTTTATAACCGCTTTTGTCGCTATGAAAAAACAAGCCGAGCCGCTTAATGAAATGGCGGGTGCAGCAAGGCGTTTTGCACGCGGAGAGTTTAATGTAAGAGTTAATAATCAAGGACGATCCGATGAAATCGGACAGCTGACCGAGGCGTTTAACGCCATGGCAGATTCTCTTGAAAGCTCGGAGCAGCAACGGCGCGATTTTATTGCAAATCTTTCACATGAGCTCAAAACCCCGATGACTGTTATCGGTGGTTTTGCAGACGGCTTGCTTGACGGCACAATACCGCAGGAAGATGAAAAACGCTACCTTGGTATAATTTCTTCGGAAACAAGAAGATTATCGAGACTTGTCAGAAGTATGCAGGAAATCTCAATGTTAAAGGGAGCGGAGTCCCCGGCACAGCTTGACAGCAGCTTTGATATTTCGGAGGTTGTCCGGCTTGCTCTTCTCAGCCTTGACGGAAAAATTGAAGAAAGGCAGCTTGATATAAAAGCAGAGCTGCCCGACGAAGCAATTTTGACACGCGGCGATGCCGATTCCATAACCCAGGTCGTATTTAACTTAATCGATAATGCAATTAAATTTTCATCTCCGGGTGGCTTAATTGAAATAGACCTATGGAAAAATAACACACGTGCTTATGTGTCGATAACAAATAAGGGTGAAACTATCCCGCCCGACGAATTGCCGCACATATTTGAAAGATTCCATAAAGCAGATAAATCCCGCAGCGTCAACCGCGAAGGCGTAGGCCTCGGTCTTTACATAGTAAAAATGATACTCGATAACCACAACGAAGACATCTTCGTCACAAGCCTGAACGGAGAAACAAAATTTATCTTTTCATTAACAATTGCATGATAAAAAGGAGCCAATGTATTATAGTACATCGGCTCCTTTTTATTATTGTGATTATTCGTCTTTTGCTATCGGGATGAAAACTGAGATGTCACGGTCGCGGTAGTTTGAGAATTCTATGACATATTCCCCGTCTTCCTCATACAGTATATGAATCTTGGATTCCAATGTAGCTCCCGAACGAATGTCGCCGGTGCCTGAAACATCATCGTCTACATACCATGCAATTCTGTCCAGCTCAATTCCGTTTGGTCCGTATAGCTTGAAGTTATAACCAAAACTGTTTGTAGAATCTCCGACGTTTTTAACTGTAATCGGGAATACTGCTACATCTCTGTTATGGAACTCCGACCATCTTGAATTAATTTTTATCCATTCGATATCGTCACCTATGGTGATTTCAAAATCATCAAATACAAATGTTTCATTCAAAGTAAACTCAGTTTGAATCACCGGCAGGGCATCCGGATCGAGCGTAACGGAAAGTGTGATCGTTAAATCATCCATAAGGCTCCAGTCACTGAATGTGAATTTATATTCACCGTCACCAACGTGCAGAACATGCAGATTTTCCTGTATACTCGCACCGGGAACAACTTCATTTGCCCGTCTGATTCCTTCCTCATCAATATCCCATTCAACCGTATCTACAGTTTGACCGTTCGGTCCGTGAATGGTGAAGCTCCAAGGAAAGCCTTTTGCTTCATCAGAAGTATTACGTAATGAAACCGGAAAATAAAAGTAAGGTTTACCATCATTATCCGACCATCTTGAATGTATGACTCCCCATGAGACATCATTAATGAAGGTAATTTCCATTCCGTCTACTTCAAGTGTTTCACCCATGGCAAACTCTGTTTTTACTGTCGGTATTTGAGCAAAGTCAAACTTCATTTCAAATCTGACTTCAATTTTATCTTCCATATGTGAATCGAATTCAACTATATATTCACCGTCTGTATCATATAACACATAAATATTTCCCTGTTGTATGACATCGGGCTGCACATTACCCACCTGGAAAATACTGTCTTCGAAAGCCCATTCAATCTCAGAGCTGCCGGGTGTATTTGTTATACTGACACCGGCGGGTGAAAATACCGTAACCTGCCATTGATTCAGGCCATTACTTGAATCACTGATATTTTTAACGGTCGCAGGAATAAAGAATACATATGCTCCGTCATTGTCGGAGTAGCTGCTTCGAAATTGCGTAAAACCGATGTTGCGTCCAAGAGTAATCTCCAAACCCTCAAACTCAAATGTTTGACCCAGCGTTAACGGTCCCTCTTCTTCTTTTTCCGGTTCGGCATCATTGTTACACGCTGTGATTAACATGAGCGTGCAAAGAATCAATGCCAAAATAGTGTAGAATTTCTTCATAGTTATCCCCTTAAATATTCATTATTTGCTTATTTTTATGCAGTTATTAAAAGTTAACATAATATAACAGCGTATGTCAAGTAAAGATTCCATATAAATCCGTAGTATTAAGGTTACAGATAAGTTAAAGACCTGTTTTTGACAATACTTGCTTAAGCTCCGGGATTTTTACATCACCGAAGTGGAAAACCGAGGCTGCAAGCCCTGCGTGAATTTGCGGAATCTCATTAAATAGGGTTATAAAATCATCGATACAACCCGCTCCGCCCGATGCCGTAACAGGAATTGTGACTGCATCACAAACTTCCTTTAGCAGTTTTATATCGAATCCGCCTTTTACTCCGTCGGTATCTATACTGTTGACAACAAGCTCTCCCGCTCCGTTATCCGCACCTTGCTTAATCCACTTTATTGCATCTATCCCGGTGTCTTCCCTGCCGCCTCTGGTGAATATATGGTATTTTTCTCCCACTGCCTTTACATCGACAGCAAATACAACACATTTACTGCCATACCTTTTTGCCGCTTCGTTTATAAGACCGGGATTTTTGATAACACCCGTATTTATGCTTATTTTATCCGCTCCATACTCCAAAACCCGCTCGAAATCATTGATTGAATAAATCCCGCCGCCGACGGTCAACGGTATAGTTACCACATCGATAACTTGGCTAAGAACATCAACACTTGGCTCTCTGTCGGAGACAGCTGCGGTTATTTCATAAAAAACGAGCTCATCCGCTCCTTCACTGCAGTATTTCCTTGCAAGGTCAACGGGGGATGCCACATCTATATTATCCTTGAATTTTATTCCTTTAACTACACGCCCGTCCTTGACATCAATGCACGGGATTATTTTTTTTGCCGAAAATTTCATTGTCTGCATACCTCTACCGCCTTTGCCAAGTCAATATCTCCTGTATATAAAGCTTTTCCGAGAATTGCTCCGTCCATACCTATCTCAGATAGAATTTTTATTTCATCAATCGATGAAACACCACCCGAAGCGATTAAGCCGGCAGTCAATTTTAAGTGTAAAACTTTATAAAGCTCCATGTTTGTGCCGCTGAGCATCCCGTCTTTGGATATGTCCGTGCATATAAGTGTTTTTACACCGATTTCATCCACAGTTTTACAAAAATCGAGTGCATCAAAACCGGATGTTTCCGTCCAGCCTTTTATTGCAACCAAACCATCTTTTATATCAACGGAAACCGCAATTGCCTCTTTAAAATGATCCGTCATTTCTTTAAGAAAACCGGGTTCTGCTACAGCAGCCGTACCAAGTATTACACGTTTTATCCCAATACCAAGGTATTTTTCAATAGTAGCCGATGTGCGGATACCTCCGCCAACCTGTATTTGCAAATCAGTTTCTGCAGCAATACGGTGAATAATATCATAGTTTGCGGGTCTGCCGTCTCTTGCTCCTTCAAGGTCAACAATATGAAGTGCCGTCGCACCGGATTTTCTAAAACCCTGCGCAACCGAAAGAGGGTCGTCACTGTAAACGGTCATTTGAGCATAGTCGCCGCGCCTGAGCCTTACTGCTTTGCCGTCAAATAAGTCAATAGCAGGGTATAGTGTCATTTTTTTCACATTAATGTTCCTTTTGTTGACGGGATTTCTCCGCTCTGCTCTTCGTCTATTTTAACCGCTGCTCTTAAGGTGCGGGCAAGAGCTTTAAAGCATGCTTCCAAAATATGGTGAGCATTTTTTCCGTCGAGCATCCGTATATGAACCGTTAACCCGGCTTTTCTTACAAAGGCTTGCATAAACTCTTCAAAAAGCTCCGTATCCATTGCTCCGACTGCACGGTCGGGCAGTTCGATATCAAGGCTTAAATGGCTTCTTCCAGATACATCAACAGCGCATAGCACAAGTGCTTCATCCATTGCAAGCGTGACATCACTGAACCTGCAGATTCCCCTTGCATCGCCCAGAGCCTCAGAAAAAGCCGCTCCAAGGCATATACCTATATCCTCTACCGAGTGATGATAATCAACATGTGTATCACCCTTGCATAACACATCAAGGTCAAATTTACCATGTCTTGTAAATAACTCAAGCATATGGTCGAGAAACCCGACACCTGTATTTATATTACTTTTACCTGACCCGTCAAGATTAAACGACAATTTAATCTCTGTCTCTGCAGTGCTTCTTGTTACTTCACTTTTTCTCATTGGTTGCTCCTTACTTCAATCAGGATTTTCTCAACTGCTTTTATCAGTGCATCCATCTGCTCTTCTGACCCTATTGTTATCCTTACATAATCCATTATCCGCTGCTTGCTCCAGTGGCGCACAAGTATTCCGGATTTTTTTAGTCTTTGGTAAAGCTCGCCGCCTCCGATATCGGGATGCTTGCAGAACAGGAAGTTAGCCATTGAGTCTGTCATTAGGAATCCGAGTTTTTTCAGTCGCGTTTTTGTATAGTCACGCGTTGAAATAATATTCTCCCGGTTTCTTATAAATATCCCTTCACTTTCAATTGCCGCTTCACCCATTACCTGTGTAAGCCTGTTTACATTGTAAGGATTAAATGAATATTTCATCTTATTCATGTCTTCCATTACAGATGCCGAAGCTACTGCGAAAGCAAGTCTTGCGCCTGCCATTGAACGGGATTTTGAAAAAGTGTGCATAACAATCAGGTTTTCGTATTTTTTTGTTAAAGGAATAGCTGAGTCCGCACCGAAGTCCACATACGCCTCGTCAATTATAACAATATGACCGGGATTGCTTTTTATTATACTTTCTATTTCCGGGAGTTTAAGTGCTATACCGGTTGGTGCATTCGGGTTTGCAAGTACAATATTTTTGTTTACAGAAAGGTAATCGTTTACATTGATTGTCAAATCATCAAGCAGTGGTACCTCTGTGTACGGTATGTCATAGAGTTTTGCATAAACGGGGTAAAATCCGTAAGTTATATCGGGGAAAATTACTCCATCCTCAAAAAACGCAAGAAAAGCAAAAGCAAGCAGCTCATCAGAGCCGTTACCTATAATTACGTTTTCCTGTTTGACTTTATATAACTGTGCAATTTTCTTAATAAGTTCATTTCCGTCGGGGTTCGGATATAAATTAACTTTCTGAAACTCATTTACTATTGCATCACTAAAAGTTTCAGGTGGCGGATATGGCGATTCATTTGTATTTAATTTTATGTACTTCTTATTTGAAGGTTGTTCACCCGGAGTATATGCCTCAAGCATATTAAACCGCTTGGCCAAAAATCTGCTCATTTTTCCACCCTTTTTGATACTGACTTTGCATGCCCCGTAAAGCCTTCTTCCTCGGCAAATCTTATTACATCATCACTCGCTGCGTACAATGCTTCTTTTGAATAATAAGTATATGATGTCTTCTTAACAAAATCTTCAACCGAAAGAGGTCCTGAAAAGCGGCATGTTCCCGATGTCGGGAGCGTGTGATTCGGGCCTGCGTAATAATCTGCGATAGCCTCGGGTGTGAATCTTCCCAAAAATACCGACCCTGCATTTTTTACCTTGTCGAGATAATAAAACGGCTCGTCCATAACTATTTCAAGATGCTCGGGAGCAATTATATTTGAAAGCTCAAAAGCTTCATCTATTGATTCTGTAATGATTATCAACCCGTGCTCATCAACAGCTTTACGTGCTATTTCCTCACGCGGCAGCTCTTTTAACTGGTTTTCCAGTTCAGCTCCGACCTGTTCGGCAAGCTCTTCATTATTTGTAATAAAGATTGCAGGTGAATCCGGTCCATGCTCACATTGCGAGAGCATATCTGCTGCGATATGAACGGGATTTCCCGATGCGTCCGCAATTATCAGTATATCGCTCGGACCTGCTATCATATCAATGCCCACAATTCCAAAAACCTGTCGTTTTGCCTCGGCAACATAAGCATTGCCCGGACCTGTGATTTTATCAACCCGGGGAACTGACTCAGTTCCGTATGCGAGAGCAGCAATAGCCTGCGCTCCGCCAATTGTAAATACTCTGTGAGCGCCTGCTATTTTTGCAGCGGCAATAACTCTCGCATCAACACCGTTAATGCATGTAATACCGTCTATATTGCAAACTTTATCCCCGCAGTTTGATCCGCACTTTTGCGACGGCGGTGTAGCAATAATTATTTCACTGACTCCTGCTATTTTTGCAGGAATGCAATTCATCAAAACCGTTGACGGATATGGTGCAGTACCGCCCGGAACATAAACGCCGACCCGTTCAATCGGGGTGACAAGCTGTCCGAGCTTTATTCCGTTTTTCGGCGGAATGTCAAATCCTGTTTGGATTTGATTGCGGTGGAAATCTTCAATATTCTGTGCAGCGCGTTCCATTATTCTTATAAAATCATAATCCACATTCTTAAGAGATTCTTCCATTGCGGATTTTGGTAGCTCAAAACTATCAAGCACACATCCGTCAAATTGTTCGGTATATTCATGCAATGCTTTATCTCCGCTCTTGATAATATTGGCAATTATCATAGCTACATTCATAGTCAAGGATGTGGATGTGAGCGTTTTTTGCACTATGCAGTTTTTTTCAAACTCCCCGGACTCTATTATTTTTATCATGATGATTCTCTGCCTTTCTGGTTCTGCCTCGTGTTTGAGTATTAATTATCCGCTGCTGATTTTATACTCTCACATATCTTATCTATCTTTTCGTAATTAAACTTATAACTTGCTTTATTTGATATAAGTCGCGCACTTACATCCAATATTAATTCCTTTGGTTCAAGATTGTTTGCAAGAAGTGTCTGCCCTGTTTCAACAATATCTACAATTACATCAGATAAACCAAGAAGCGGAGCGAGCTCAATTGAGCCGTTAAGTTCGATTATATCTATCTCACGCCCCTGCTTTTGGTAATAAGCCCGTGTAATATTTGGAAATTTTGTTGCAACACGCAAGGTTTTATTTGATTTTTCCGGTGAAAACTCTTTTTCGGCAGCTACTGAAATATTGCACTTCCCAATTTTGAGGTCAAGCAGCTCATAAATATCCGGTGACTGCTCTTGTAAAATATCTTTTCCTGCCACTCCGATACAGGCGGCTCCCCGTTCCACATATCTTGCAACATCCGATGGCTTAACCCAAAAGTAGCGAATACCGAGCTTTTGGTTTTCAAATACCAGCTTGCGGCTCTCTTCCCGTATCTCCGGACATCCGTAACCCGCTGCCTCAAAAATTGCATATGCTTTCTCGCCGAGCCTGCCTTTTGGCAATGCGATATTAATATAATTATCTTTTTCTTCCGGTTGTGCCGTTTCAAAAAACTCTGCATTGTTTAAATAAACAGCAAATCCGATAGCGCCTGATTTTTTCCCGAATTTTTGCAACAACTCATCGTATCGCCCGCCTGATAGTACTCTTGCAGGAACCCCCTCAATATATCCCTGGAAAATAATCCCGCTATAATAGCTTATATCATTTATTATTGAAAAATCTATCTTAATATTTTTATTTATACCGGTCTTTCTTAACACTTTGTCAAGTGCATCAAGGTCATTTAGTGCAGATGTCATTTCATCGTTGATGCATAGCTCTTTCAACTGATCCTTTACATCCTCATAAAACCCGTATAAGGATGCCAGCTTCGTAAGCCTCTGCTCAAACTCGTTACTTAGCCCATACTCCAAGCAGAGTGTTTTAAGCTCAGGTGTATTTTTATTATTTATACAGTTAATAAGTGTATTTCTTTGCTCCAAGGTCATTTTTTCACTTTGTAAAAGGCCGCCGGGAAAACCCATGTGAGAAATGTCCAGCTTTGATTTATCACTTAAAATATCAAGGCTTTGTTTAGCGAGTAATAAAACCTCTCCAATAAGCGGAGTATCAATATTTCCGATGCATTCCAAACCGACCTGCATTTGCTCTTTAAAGTCGGCTCCGTCAGACCTGTATACATTTTCATTGTAATATAGCTTTTCGGTTTTCCCGTCATCCTTTGCATATTTGACAATAGAAAGAGTAACATCCGGCCGAAGCGCCATAAGCCTGCCGTTTATACCTGTAAATGCAAGGATTTCCCCCGATGGAAGAAATGCTTTATTTTCAGCGTATAATTCATATTCTTCGAATCTGCTCATTCTGTACTGGGAGTAGCCAAACTCATTATACAAAGTACGCAGCTCCAAAATAATCTGCTCATCATAATTTAAAATATCTTTTGAAACTTCCATGGAACCAGTATATCAGATTATCGCAAGTATTTGAATAAAAAAATGATAATTTATTCATTGTGGTTTTCTAATCATGTCTTACTACATCTTGCGGTTGACCATACTTTGTATTGCATGATAATATTATTGCAGAATTCAAAATATAAGGAGGGTATCATTAATGTCTTGGGAGCAAAAAATTGACATCAACAATGTCAGCACAATCATTTGCGGAAGCCGCGTTTTCCTCGGAGTAGGGGCAATAGAAAAAATTGACTTTATCGCAGAGCAGCTTAAAGCCCGCGGTATTGACAGTATCATTGCTATGACAGGAAAAGCCGCATACGAAAAAACCGGCGCATGGGGACATGTAACAAAAGCACTTGATAAACACGGTATCCGTTACACACTTTATAATAAAGTGCAGCCGAACCCGGAAACACAACAGGTAGACGAAGCTGTCAAAATTGCCAGAGATGCAGGTGCAAAAGCCGTTATTGCAATCGGCGGCGGAAGTCCGATTGACGCAGGTAAAAGTGCGGCAATCCTTCTTGAATACCCCGATAAAAACTGTCAGGATTTATATGAAGCAAAATTCGCAGCAGAAAAAGCAGTACCGATTATTGCAATAAACCTCACACATGGCACGGGTACAGAAGCAAACCGTTTTGCAGTTGTCACAATTCCCGAAAAAGAATACAAACCCGCAATTGCATACGATTGCATCTATCCGCTTTATTCAATCGACGACCCTGCACTGATGACAGGACTTCCCGCAGATCAAACAAGATATGTCAGTGTCGATGCCGTTAACCATGTTGTTGAAGCTGCTACAACAGTTCTCAACAATCCTTTCTCTATAACACTTGCAAAAGAAGTTATGAAAATGGTTTCAAAGTATCTGCCTGCAGCACTTAAAGATCCAAATGACCTTAAAGCACGTTACTTCCTCACATATGCAGCAATGCTGGCGGGAACAAGCTTTGATAACGGTCTTCTCCACTTCACACATGCACTCGAGCATCCGCTCAGCGGTATCAAAACAGACTTAACTCACGGTCTCGGGCTTGCAATACTCCTTCCCGCCGTTGTTAAGGAAATTTATCCTGCAGCCGGCGTTATTCTCGCTGACATTTTCAGCGAAATCGTACCGGGCCTCACAGGCGATGCAAGTGAAGCAGACAAAGCAGCCGCAGGTGTATACGAGTGGCTCAAATCAGTCGGCGTTCCCGAAAAACTCGGCTGTGTCGGTTTCAAAAAAGAAGACGTATCCAAACTCGTCGAGCTCGCATTCGACACCCCCGGACTCGCAGGCCTCATAGGCTGCGCCCCGGTCGCAAACGACAAGGAAGCAGTACGAAGAATTTACGAAAATTCATTCTAAGCTAATCAATTTTCAAGAAAGATGGTGTATTAATACTCCATCTTTTTTGTTATAATTAATAATATATCACCTTGCTCCCTGTCCTTGCCCCCTGTTTTTATTCCCTCCGCCTCCCTCACCCTGCTACTCACATTTTACTCCCCCCCGTATTACCCCTATCTTTTGTCATAAAACAAAAAGGAATGGTTATAGTTATGAATGATATAGTATGTCCGAAATGTAAAAGTGTTTTTAAAGTTGATGAATCGGGATATGCCGATATAATCAAGCAGGTTCGTGATATTGAATTCAAAGATGAAATTACTAAACGCGAAAAAGAGCTTGAAGAAAAAAGCAAAATCACAGCTCAGCTCAGCGAGCAGCAGATTCAAAGCAAATTTAAGGAAGATTTAGCAAACAAGGATGCCGAAATCGCTAAACTTACAGCAGATAAAAACCAGTCCATGCTTGAGCTTGCGGCAAAAAAAGATAAGGAGCTTGCAGACCTTGAAACACGGATAAAAGCTAATGATGCAGAAACAAAACTTGCTATTTCCGAAGCAGTTAAAACCATCGAAAATGAGCGTGATGAGCTGCGTATGAAATTATCTTTAAAGGAGTCAGAATCCAAGCTTAATGAAAATGCACTTAAGGACAAATATGAAGCCGAGTTAAGAGACCGTGAAAAGGAAATTGAACGCATCAACGATATGAGAGCAAGGCTCTCCTCAAAAATGGTCGGAGAAACACTTGAGCAGCATTGTCAAACCGAATTTGAGCGCTTTCGTTCAATAGGGTTTTCAAAAGCTGAATTTTATAAAGATACAGACGCAAAGACCGGAAGCAAAGGGGATTTCATTTTCCGCGAAAAAGACGATGAAGGAATTGAAATCATATCAATTATGTTTGAAATGAAAAACGAAAGCGATATTACTGCAACAAAACAAAAAAACGAAAGTTACTTTAAAGAGCTTGACAAAGACCGCAGAGAAAAAAACTGTGAGTATGCGGTTCTTGTATCTCTTTTAGAAACTGATAACGAGTTGTATAATACGGGAATTGTCGATGTGTCACACCATTATCCGAAGATGTATGTAATCCGCCCGCAGTTTTTCCTTCCAATAATCGGTCTGCTGCGAACAGCCGCATATGACGCACTGCAGTACAAAACCGAGCTTGCGAGAGTGCAAAACCAAAGTATTGATGTAACCAATTTTGAAAATCAGTTGAATGATTTCAGAGACACATTCGGCCGAAACTACAGGCTCGCCTCCGACCGCTTCAAAGCCGCAATAGATAACATTGATAAATCCATCGACCAACTCATGAAAACAAAAGAAAACCTACTCGCCTCAGAAAACAACCTGCGCCTCGCAAACAACAAAGCCGAAGACCTTACAGTAAAAAAACTCACCCGAAAAAACCCAACCATGAAAAGCATGTTTTCAGATTTAAGTATAGACGAGGATGAATAAGAACGAATAATTGCAAGTAATTGCAATACATTTGTCAGCAGGTAGGGTTTCCTAACCTGCTGATTTTTTATGTAATTTGACAGATTGATTCCTGTATGTTATCCTCATATCGATAATTTTAGATATGAGGTGATTTATGTGACGGTTCATCATGCAAACAGTAAAGTTTTTATGGCATTTAATGATGTTACAAGGTTAAAAATTCTTGAATTATTACGCGGAGGTGAAAAGTGCGCAACGGTTTTGCGTGAAAAAATAGAT
>Ga0123356_10000243_pt1 | contig 62886 bp, 49 predicted proteins | sample TergutEmb28metaG_2_FD_92546 | JGI IMG/M metagenome (GOLD analysis project Ga0123356, IMG submission 92546) | Embiratermes neotenicus P3 segment gut microbial communities from Petit-Saut dam, French Guiana - Emb289 P3 | ecosystem: Host-associated > Arthropoda: Insects > Digestive system > Gut ...
TATTGATGTGGATTCAAAAATAATCGAAATCCGCGGAACAAAAGTTTTGTTAGACAGCGACGTCGCTTCTTTGTATGGAGTGCAAACGAAAGAGATTAATCAAGCGGTAAAAAACAACGCTGATAAGTTCCCTAAAGGATATGTTATCTCCTTGAAAGACAATGAGTTACGAGGTTTAAGGTCAAAATTTTTGACCTTAAACACAGAGGATGATAATTCACTATCAGGTTCAAGGTCGAAAAATTCGATCTTGAAGAATGGCAGAGGTGAACATACTAAATATCCGCCCAAAGCTTTTACCGAAAAAGGGTTGTATATGCTTGCTACGATACTAAAGAGTTCGCAGGCTACAGAGACAACGCTGGCAATAATCGAAACTTTCACAAAAATTCGTGAATTGACGCGTACTGTCGGGGAATTAGCCCAAAAGACGACTAAAGAGGAAAAAGAGCCGCTCATGCAGAGGGGCGGAGAGATTATTTCAGAGATTTTGGGTGATTCTTTAAGTGTTTCCGAGTCGGAAACGACTTTTAAGATAAACTTGGCTGTAATGAGCTTGGAGCATACGGTCAAAAAGAGCAGGCAAATTCCTGATGCTGTTTATTCAGATTCTTTAATGTGAGACGCATAGTTTTTAATTATCGGGAACGGGGCTGCGTTTATTTTTCGGGAGCGAAGTTCTTTTCCAGCCCCAAAACAATTGATATGTGTGTAAACATTATTTTATATTATGGTATATACATTGTATATACATTCAATAAATACATAACATATTTTACTCGTACTATCTGTATGGAGGACACTTATGGAAGCTGTTATTAAAAAGTGGGGAAACAGTTTGGGCATAAGAATACCAAACGTTATTGCTAAGAGGCTGTCACTAAGAGAGAGTTCACCCGTTGAAATTGAGGACAATGGTGAAGAGATAACTATTAGGCCGGTGCAAAAATATACTCTGTCCGAGATGCTTGGTCAAATTACCAAAAAGAATATCCACGAGGAAGTAAAATCCAGCGGGCCTGTTGGACGGGAAACATGGTGAGAAAAAAGTATATACCTGAGCGCGGAGATATGGTATGGCTGAATTTTGACCCGCAGTCCGGTCACGGACAGAAAGGAAAACGTCCGGCTATAGTCATTTCTCCTAAAGAATATAACGAAAAAACAGGGTTAGGACTTTTTTGTCCGATCACCAGTAAAATAAAAAATTACCCGTTTGAGGTAGAAATAACAAAAGGTAAAATTAAAGGCGTTGTGCTGTCTGACCAAATAAAGAGCTTCGACTGGGCTGCCAGAAACATAGTGTTTATTGAAAAGGCAGCACCCACATTTATGAATGAAATTATCAGTAAAATTAGCGTACTTATATTTGAAGGTGTTTAATTAAATTGGGGACAGAGGTGATGATTTCAATATTTATTTGGTAAATCAATAACACGGCAATTCAGCATTATGAACATTGTTCTATTATCAGAATCAGATTTTATAGATGAGAACCGCGCTGTTATAACCGACAGCCGATTAGAGCATCTTCATAAAGTTTTAAATGTTAAGCAGGGCGATACGCTCAAAGTCGGTCTTGTCAATGGACTGACGGGAATCGGTACAGTAGAATGTTTTAATGATGAAAAGTGTTCGCTTACCGTTGATCTTAACTCTCCCCCGCCGGAAGCGCTGCCGTGTACTCTTGTTATAGCGATGCCAAGACCCAAAACGTTAAAACGATCACTTGAAGCCGCAATTGCTATGGGCGTGAAACGTATTTTTATAATTGGAAGCTATCGGGTAGAAAAAAGTTACTGGAGCTCTCCGGTACTTTCTGAGGAATATCTCCATAAACTTTCTATGCTTGCGCTTGAGCAGGCGTGCGATACGGTGCTTCCTGAGATTCAAATCCGCAAACTGTTCAGACCTTTTGTAGAAGATGAATTACCATTAATTTCACAGGACGCAAAAGCTATAATTGCTCATCCCTACGCGCCCTCTTTTAGTATGCCTGTTGTGGGGGAGAAGAAACAAAAAGTAGTTTTAGTTATTGGACCTGAAGGCGGATTTATTCCATTTGAAATTAATTTACTTGAAAAACAGGGGTGCACAACTGTATCATTTGGCAATAGAATTTTACGGGTTGAACAGGCGGTACCTGCGATTCTCGCAAAACTTTTCTGAGGTATTTCTGTCGTTAGGGAGTAAAAAATGAAGTGTTACGAAATTACAGGATGCAGCGAAGAGCAGCGGAAAAATTGTTTTGTATACAAAAACTTCCAGAACAATATAGGCGATATGGAAAACATTGCCTGTTGGGTTCTTAAAAGAGGAAGTGTCGAGATCAATTCAGATGATCAGAAAATGTGTGATAAGTGCCCCTATTACGCAGCTATGAATGAGCAGAGCATCACGGTTAATCTTGATGAACATGAAAACGTAATTATCGAATGCTGCGGAACGCTGAATACTGTAAGAAGCGCCGCATTGGGTAATGTCGCCGATAAACTCAAAAACGATAAAAAGAGCCGTGTTATTCTTGATCTCTCTTCTGTTTCAAATGTTTATTCCTGCGCGTTAAGTATGATCGTGCGCTTCCACTTGCAGTGTGAGGAGCTTGGCGGCACATTTGTCATTGCCGGAGCGACAGGATACGTAATGGTCGCCTTTAAAACAGCATCTTTTCATCGTTTTATAAAACAAGCGCAGGATGTGGAAGAAGCGCGTTCTATCGCGTTACACAACTTTTAACAAAAAACTACTCATTAATATCAGCGCCGCATTTATTTTATAATATCTATACTTATTGAAGACACGATTAAATATTACGCAGCACTACTCCACGACTGCACTATAGCAGTGAGGTCGTTCCGCAGTACAGCGCAATATTTAATTGCGGGATGAATAACGAACGAATTTAATGTTAATCGAAGAGATTAGCCGTATTTACAATACAGAGAGCAGGGTGCAAACGTGACAAGAGAACTTAAGCGTGCGGTAGTGACTGGACTTGGCGTAGTGTCGCCTTTAGGAAACAGTGTCGATGAGTTTTGGAATGCGCTTATACAGGGAAAAAGCGCTGCCGCGCCAATTACAAAGTTTGACTGTTCGCAGTTCAAAACCCGCTTTGCGTGCGAAGTGAAAAACTTTGACCCTACCCTGTTTATGGATCAAAAGGAGGCGCGAAGCCTTGATATTTACTCCCAGTACGCGATGGCAGCCGCAGTTCAGGCATTTAACGATTCCGGACTTGCCGGTACTGAGGGCGACCCATTTCGCCGCGGAGTGATTTTTGCCTCTGGAGTCGGCGGGCTTCTCACTCTTCAGGAAGAGATTTCAAAATACACGCTTAGCGGCGGGAAACCCCGTTTTTCCCCTTTTATGATTCCAAAGATGATCGCAAACATAGCGGCCGGCCACATTGCGGTAAAGTACGATTTTCGCGGCGCCAACTATGGAACTGTATCCGCGTGCGCTTCCTCATCTCACGCAATAATTGACGCGCTCAACATGATAAGGCTTGGCGTTTTGGATGTGGTAATTACCGGAGGTTCAGAAGCGCCGGTAAACGATACCGGTTTGGGCGGTTTCTGTGCATTGCGCGCTCTCTCAGAAAGAAACGACGACCCCGCAACAGCCTCACGCCCCTTTGACAAAGACCGTGACGGCTTTGTGCTTGGCGAAGGTTCTGCCGCGCTCGTTATTGAATCTCTTGACCACGCGAAGAAAAGAGGCGCGCGCATATACGCCGAAGTAGCAGGCGGCGGAATGACAGCCGACGCGTATCACACAACTCTGCCCCACCCCGATGGCCGCTCAGTCGAAAAAGCGATGGAAATAGCACTCAACGACAGCGAACTAAATCCCGAAGATATTGGATATATTAACCTCCACGCAACCTCTACTCCGGCAGGTGACGGCCCGGAGCTTGCGGGAGTTCAAAGACTGTTTAAAAACTCACTTGATAAACTTAACGTAAGCGGTACAAAATCAATGACCGGACATCTCTTGGGCGGAGCCGGCGGCCTTGAAGCGGCTGCCACAATATTGTCAATATTTAACGGCATTATTCCCCCCACCATTAACACAGTAAACCCGGATCCTGCTCTTGACATTCAAGTAAACTTGACTCTTGGCAAAGCGGTGGAAAAACAGCTCAGTGCCGCGTTGAGTAATACTTTTGGATTCGGCGGGCAGAACGCGAGTACGGCATTTAAAAAATTTAGTTAACAGTATCAAGAACATGGCGGCGGGAAAGCGCAAAATCTACAGGTTCAACAAGATAATTACTGGCGTTTCTTTTTAATTTGTCTCCAAACTTTATACGTTCTTATATAAGGAAATGTGACGAGTGCGATAAGAGAACATGATATAGCTCTAAAAAGCGACGTACCGCCCTTAAGCTCAATTTCAAACTCAAGAACCTCTTTCATAAAAAGCGGCTCAAGCGTCATATCTACTTTACGTTTGCGAAGCGAAAGCGCGCTTCGCGCCGCGCTGAAATAACCGCACAACTTTCCAAGAGCCGCAGGATCCTTTAGTCCTGCTTTTGCCCATATTTTTAAACGACTAAAAACAATCACTCTCATAGTGCTTTTTAAACAGCGTCCAAGCCATGATTTTACTTTTTTTCTCAAAACGGCGTCACTTAAAAATTGATACGCTTTACTCTTTTTTATTTTTTCGACGCTTCTTTTTATTTTACTAAAGATAGAAGCCTGTTCCTCTTGAAATTCACTCTCTTCATGCGTCTCATCATAAATTTTTACAGACTCGCTGTTTTGACTTCTGACACTTTCGCTGTCATAATTTGATTTTTCCTCAGACTCTTCTGATGAGCGTTCAGATTCGCTGAATTGCCGCGGTTCAATAGTTTTTTTATCAGTATCTCTAATAGCTTCAGAACTTTCATTCCGCAGCTCTTCACTCTCTTTTTTTTGATCTAATTTAAAAGTTTTCCAGAGTAGTTTCAACGCATCGCCATTTTCTGACGAGTAACGCAGCTTCAAAAACAGCGGATGAAAATATGAGACAACAAATTCATAGTTAAAACACTCAGAACCGGCATATTTAGCGGACGCATTAAAACGAATTGGTAAAATAGCCAATAGAAAAAGTAAAAACAAAAAAATGAGCGCTATCCATAAAAAGACCGTCAACATAAATAAACTCAATCCCTGTTATGAAAAGTATTGTTCTGTTCTTTACAATCCGGTTCTAACAAAAGCAAGCCATTTTCGCTTACTACAAAATCCATATCCGCGTCATGACGCTCTTTTGGAAGAACGGCTTCGCTTATCTGACACTCAAAACAGCAACCTATAATTACAGCATTATTTTTAAGCTTAAGCCGGCGCAAAAAATTATCATAAAATCCGCCACCTCTGCCAAGACGGGTTCCATATCTGTCAAAAGCAACTCCCGGACAGATACAAGCGCCGATTTGTTCAATATCTACATTACCCCAAAGCGAACGTTTAGGCTGCACAGTACCAAAGAAACCCTTTTCGGTATCACTCTCCAAATTATAAATCTGTGCAGCCCCCATTTCTTTATTGTCAAGACAATACGGGAGCACAAGCGAGCGTCCGGTGTCAATAATATTCCTCATTAAATCAGACGTATCTACCTCTGAACCAATGCTGTGATAAGCCATTACCACGTCACTGTCAACAACCGCGCTCATTGACAAAATTTTCCTGGTGATGACAGCGCTTTTTTCTTTGCGAACAGCTTCATCCAGACTTTTTCTAAGGCCGGAATAAAATGTTCTTAGATCATGCTTTTCTGAGTGACGAGTATAATTAAGTTTTTCTGTTTTCATGCTCATAAATTTTTACCTGTTTTTTCCCGCACTAAAGCTGACTTTGTTTAGTCAAGCATACAGGCTCAAGCATCTTCAAGTAGTTTTTGGCAATAGCCGCGTAGTTCGGGGACTTTATTCGTGATTACGTTGTGTAATATTTCCATGCTGAATTTTTTATATTGATGTGCGGCAATATTGCGCATTCCTTTAATTTCATTCCAAGGTATTTGAGTATGACTATTTTTAAATTTTGCTGTAAGATGATTTGTCAACTCTCCGATCTGAAGGACACACATAGAAACGGCATTTCTATACACGTGATTAGCCTTTAGCGTTTCTAACGTATCATCAAACATTGCGACTGTTCCATTAATTTGATCGCAATATTTGACAACGTGTTCCAAAATATCCTTGTCACGCTCTTTCATATAACAATACTTCATCTCTTAATATACGTTTAGAAAATTTATCATCATCTAATTCGGTTGTCATTACCAAATCAATCTTTGTTTTTAACGCTTCCTGCAAATCGGAATACAGCCCGCCCCACCTGAAAAAACCTTCTAATAGTTTTTTATCCGGATCATCAACCAACAAATCTACATCGCTTTTGGCGCAGGCTTCATTGCGGGCATAGGAGCCGAACAGAAATATGCGCTTTACACCATACCGCTGTGCAACAGGCGTAACCCGGCGGCGAATTTCTTCTATTGTATATTTAGGTTTACGTCTCATATTTTCCTCAAGGTTTACACTCTAATGCCATAAGAATAATATACGTTTGGGGAAAGTTCAATAGTTAAAATAAAAAGAAGGTTCTGCGGAGCAAATCCCGAATTAATGGTATTGCGTTTGATTGAGACATTAACCAAACAGAGCCGCATAAGGCTCTGCCGTTCAAGTTTTTTTATTTTGCAGGAATCGAACTTATTAGCTTTTTCTTTTCATCGTATGTGCGGATTGTGTTACCCTTTTTTATAGAAACTGCTGAACAGGTATAGCCGTGAAGCTCCCCCGATTTAAAAAATAAAAGATCTGTTTTATTATAAACATAAACATTGTTATATTTTTGAATTGCGCATGTAATCATTTTTAAATTTTACTCCTGCGATAAGATTGAGATATTTTTTAACCTTTCGTAAATTATTGAAATTCCCCGTAGGACAACTTTGTCCCAGAAATTAACCAATTATTTGACGTTTTTTATTTTATCAATTACCTCTATTCCTAATATATTTTTTACCGCAATTAATTTCTCAGGGAGTTGCCCTTCCAGTGCTAAAATTACCCTGCTGTCAGGCTGTTTGTTTTCTAATTTTTGTTCAGCCTCAATTAGATGCTTGTACTTTACACACTGAAAAATACCTCTAAGAATATCATCATCGTTTGAAATTTTTGATTTTACTTCTACGCCAATTTCCGTATTATCGTGGTTAAAAACAACATCAATAATGTCTGCCGACATCAATTTGTGTTCCGTTTTACCAATAATTTTATCAGGTAATCCAATAACTGTTGGGTTGTTTGCAATAAAGTTTTTAAAATCAAGATGAAATTTACTTTCACCATGATTGCCTTTTACATTTTTCAAATTTTCAATAGTAGATCTTATATCCATTACTAATGGTTTTAGTTGAAGCTGTTGCAAAACCCATTCCCACTTTTGAAAAACATAAATTTTGGCTAAAACACTGTTTACTAATTGTTCTTTCTGACTTTTTGTTAATTTTTTATAATCTGATTTACTAATAAACCAACCTATCCCTTCGCCGGGCAATCTTGTATTTTTATTTATTACTAAGCATTGTATTTGTGGAATATCTTGGTTTGTTGTCTTGCCAAGTTTTTTTAGTGCCCTTCCAATAGCACCAAGAGGATAGTTTAAATTTCTCGGATTTGGAATACCTATCTCTTGTGCGAGGTCTGAATAAAAAATATGCTGTCCTGCTTTGGCTTGTCTTACTAAATATGGGAGAATTTCTTTTGCTCGTTGAAGATATAATTTGTCCCCTTGTAAGTCAGAATTGGCAATTTGTGCTGTTTTTTGTTTCATATTGATACTTTACTTTCTCTTGAGTACTTTTTAAGACAACTTGAAATAATATTTGCCATTATTATGTTTTCCATAAGACCATTACCACCTTTCTACAAAATTTTAGCTTATAATTCTGTCATTAAATATTGCTGAACAATATATATTGTACTAACAACGCAAAAAATGTAACCCCGCATAATTTAATTCCTTCACGGCAAGACAATCGCCGAACTATTAACCCTCTTGCCTGACTCTTTTATCTCAACAATGTATCGGCCTGCTGAAATCGTTCTCAACGGAAAGCTGCCACTGCCACTTGTTTTAAAAGTAGCCTGTGTCTTGCCTTTTAAGTCAATTAATTTTATATGCAATTCAGAGTTTGTTGCCTCTTTTATATTTAGCATTTTGCCCCTAACAGTTATTTGCGGCGCTTGCGCGGTTTTGCCGCTACGGTTGATTATGTCTTTAGATACGAAAGTGCCGTTTGCGAAACCACGTACACGAGGATAATCGTTGCCTTCATCTATAAACCAAATATTGGTGAAATCCCAATCCACGTAAGTGACTCGCTGTTTCATCTCTTCAGTTGTTTTGGGCGTACCGATATTGTTGGTATAATTTATTGCTCCGATGGTGGAGTTGTTGTAATAGCTGTTGGTGATTGTAAAGATAGTTGCTCCAAATATTCCTACCAATCCGGCAAGATTCGTTCCTAGCAATCCGCCAACATAATTTTCTCCCGAAACATTTCCGGTAGCATAGCTATTGGTGATTGTAACGATAGTTTCTAAAAACCAGGTAATATTCGTTCCTGCCAATCCGCCAACATAATTCTCTCCCGAAACATTTCCGGTAGCATAGCTGTTGGTGATTGTAAAGATAGTTCCTCCACCTCCAAATCCAACAAAATCTATTCCTGCCAATCCACCAACATAATTCTCTCCCGAAACATTTCCGGTAGCATAGCTGTTGGTGATTGTCCTGGCACCTCCTGCCAATCCGCCGACACTATTTTCTCCAGAAACATTTCCGGTAGCATAGCTGTTGGTGATTGTACCGGCAACTCCTGCCAATCCGCCGACATGATTTTTCCCCGAAACATTTCCGGTAGCATAGCTGTTGGTGATTGTATTGGCACTTCCTGCCAATCCGCCTGCCAATCTTACCGCCCATCGATCTTCTTTCAAAACATTTCCGGTAGCATAGCTGTTGGTGATTGTATAGGCACTTCCTGCCAATCCGCCGACTAACTCATTCCCAAAAACATTTCCAGTAGCGTAGCAGTTGGTGATTATACTACGATCACCAGTACTTCTTCCCACTAAGCTGCCGACATATTTATATCCTAAAACAATTGAAGCGATAACACCAAGATTCTTTATTGTTCCGTCTTCAACGTTTCCGAATAGTCCAAAACCATCGTCGGAATCATAGTCATTATCAATAGCAAACATTCCGCTGATAACAAATCCTGCGCCGTCGAATGTCCCTCTAAAAACGCGTCTGGAGTTACCAATCGGTGTCCACCTGTTAAAAGGGAGGGGGGAGTTGTAGCCGTTGGACCAATTCTGCCAACCGGACGTATCATTAAGCATAATATCATTACTGAGTGTAATGGTTCTATTCCTAAAATTGACACCGTTACTTACCAACCGAGCCAATCCAGCCAACTGCTCGGCTGTAGATATGTTTAATGAATCTACCCGAGGGTCACTTGTATACCATGAAGTATCTACCGTCCGATCCCAAATTGTTTGAGCAGGCATCCCGGCCGTCAAAACCAACAACACGGAGAATGTCCGTATTATGTCCTTTTTCATACAAACCTCCCAAGAGTTGAAAGTAAACGGTTTCTTGTTAAATCTGAAATCCATGAACAAGCATCGTTTGTCAATTTATAGAATGGGATACGCAACATACAGGCAAGCACACTCAAACCCAGTGCATGTATTACAAAAACGCAGATATTCATAACATCACGCTCTATCTGATCGGGTCAAATAACTTCGCAAATAGTAGTACACTGGGTTAAATGTACACCATCTTGCGATCGCCGTAAGTTATATTAGATAAAAATTGCCCCCTGTCTAATTGGCGTTGGTACAAGGGGGCAACACACCAGTAACCATATATAATATACGTAATTATATTACGAAGTGCAAGTAATTTAATTACGAAGCAGGGTTTCTATGGAAAGTCTTGATGAGATTATTAAATCTCGTGTCACAGATGCAATCAAGGTATTATCAGATAATGGATTAAGTAAACAAAAAATTGCAAATCATTTCAATCTAAAAGAGGGTATGATTCGCCACTGGGAAGCAGGCAGAGCCGTGCCAAAAGCTGCAGATCTGAAAAAACTCGCGGATTTGGTAGAATGGGATATCGGTTATTTTTTTAAAGACGCCATTCCCAAAAAACACAAGCAAAAAATTGTTTCAAGTGGTCTTGAAATGAAGATAATAATTGGCAAGTTAGAGGGTCGTATTGAGGAGTTAGAAAAAAAAGTCAAAGAGTACAAAGACCTGAACTGCAAGCTGCTTGATAAATTGCCTTCAAAAGCGCTCAATAAAAATTGAGATTAAAATAGATTATGCAATTTTATACTATGTTTATGAAGCAAAAGGTATATTTAGCACATGAACAACGACAATTACACACGCGACGTCCCCATTTTCGGCATACGTCCTGTAGAGGAGCTTCTCGCAGCACGCAGGCAGGATATTGAACATGTCTATTTTGACAAGGATAAAAAAAGCGCGGCGCTTTTTGAGCTTATCCGTACTTGCCGCAAAGAGCGTCTCTCCTATAACATGGTGCCTGAAATCAAGCTCAACTCTCTTACCGGAAACGCAAATCATCAGGGTGTAGCCGCTTTTTGCAGTATTCGTCCATATAACAGTACGCAGGATCTTGATAAAATCATCGAAGAGAAATCTGCCCCGCTGTTTGTAATAGCCGCGTCTATTGAAGACCCGATGAATCTTGGAGCGATAATAAGATCGTGCGTATGTCTTGGCGCGGACGCACTTTTACTTGAGCGCAAAAATACTGTGCCTTTAAACGCCACAGTATCAAGATGCAGCACGGGGATGATTGAAAAACTCTGCGTTGTAAAACCGCGAAATCTTGAAGGTCTTATCGGTGAATATACAGAAAAAGGATTTTCTGTAATCGGCGCGGCAATGGAAAACGGCATAAGCCCTATGGAGAATGATTTCACCCGCCCCACAATTTTGGTTACCGGCGGTGAGCATAGAGGAATCCCGCCCTATTTACAAAAGCTATGCACGCAGAATGTATCCATTCCAATGAGTGAGGGAGCTCACTCCCTCAACGCCTCCGTAGCGGCAGCGCTTCTTCTTTACGAATGTATGCGCCAACGTACAGCTACTTCAACTTAAAAAAATTGTCAATAGAGTCCATAACGTCATCTCCAGTTATTCCCTCTTCTTCATTAGCGGCAGCTGAAACTGCGGGTGCCGCAATTGGAGCGGCTGAATTAACTGGAGCAGCGGATACAGCAGGCGGCGGCGCCGCTATGGGAGCTCTATCAATACAAATGGTCTCTGTAGTCACTTCATCGTCAGAGGCCGCAGGCATCGCAACCGGAGCTGCCGGAGCGATAGGAGCGGCAGTTAACGCTCCTATGGGAATTCTATCGATGCAAACGGTCTCTGTCATCACCTCATCATCAGAAGCGTTTGGCACTATGTACTGATTATTATTAACGATAAATTCCTCAGCGTCATCCGCAGAAACTATCGGCGGCGCGGCAAGAAATTCTTCTTCATCATCTGCGGCGGAAACTATCGGCGCCGCCGGCACTGCGGCAGGGGCAGGAATTGGCGGCGCGGCAAAAAACTCCTCTTCTTCATCTTTGGCGGAAACTAACGGCGGAGCAGGTACTGCGGCAGGAGGCACAACTTGTTGGGGCGCGGCAATAAACTCCTCTTCTTCATCTGCGGAAACTACCGGCGGAACAGGTGTTACAGCAGGCGGCGGCACTTGCTCGCTCGCTTCATCCGCGACCCTTGTAACCTGAAAATATCCGGTCTCCTCAAAATGCGCAAAACCCGCCTCAAATTCCTCATCGCTTTTTTCCGACCAGGTGTCCTGTTCCGGCTCAGGCTCGGAAGCGATCGGCGCGGGAGCGTGTTCCACAGGGGTAACGGGCGCTGATATTGAAGCGGGGGCATGTTCCACAACGGGAGCAATCGGCGGCAAGGTTTTTTCTACAGGTGAAAAATCCTCCGTCAGCTCCTCAATTTCAGCTCTTTTAGCTTTTTTATCTACAACAATATCTTCAATTTCAATCGGCTTGGAGTCGCGTTGTTGGATTTTTTCAATCTCAACATTTTTCTCCGTTTTTTCAACGGCAACCGCATCTGGCCGCACCGCCTCAGGAATCGGAGCAGTAACTTCCACAGCTTCCGCGCTGTCCGGTACAGGCGTAAATCTCAAACCGGTATCCGACGGCGCGGATCTCTCTTCACTCTTCTGACCCCGCCGCTCAGGATTTTCAAGCACTGTGATGTACTGATAAGTCTGCATCTCTACATATTTCACAAAAAACACGTCAAAGAGGTGCATATTGGTTCTGAGCTCACGGGTTATCTCATTGACCTTAACGCGGAGACCCTTGCTGAACACATCCCATTTCAAGCCGCCGCATCTGAAACTTGCCGACATGGTATCGGCGTCCGCTATAAGCTCCCCTATAGCAAACATGAGCTTCTCACGCACATCTTTCTGCTTATTAACTCTCCTTTTGCCGACGTTTGCAACAATCACCCACAAAAAGCAAATCAACGCAGCTCCAAGGCCAAAACCGGACAAAAGCACCGATAGATTGTTCAAACTGAATATACCCGTTACGCCCATTGCAACGAATCCCTTTCTTAGCGCTCAAGCAGCGCAGTGAATAACAAGGTCTTACGACTATAACTACTCATATTAAGTATAGATTTCAGGACAATCAATGTCAAACTAAAAAAAACCCCTAAGCGACGCCGTATCATACACCCTGCGATACTTATCAACCGCAGCATCCCACGAAAATTCACGAAGACGCTCTACACCGTTCAGAATCATCCTGCCATAAGTATCACTGTCACCAAATATCTCCACCGCCTTATTAAGAGCGTTAAACGCTTCCTCTGTCATTGATCGATAGAAAGGTGATTTTATTCGGCTTGCCGCAGACGCTGCGGATAGACATACTTTCCATCCTGTTTGAGCTTCTTCACCGTCACTCTGCTCTCTGTATAAGATTCCTGTGGCCTGTTCCGCGTTGTATGAGCTGCGCAGTAACGAGTTATAGAATTTTGGTATACGCACCTCGCTTGCCGGCTTCACCTGCACCCACAGTCCGCCTGTCGCTCTCGCTATAACGGGGGTACCGTGCAAAAAGCCTTCTGTCGCCGCTCCGAACGGTTCATAAAATGAGGGCATAAGCATGAATGACGCTCCCGACTGCACGACCCCATACTCTTTTGAAGAGACCCGAAAAGGCCATACGACTATATCGCCATTACACTTTTTAGCTATATTCTTAAAAAGCGACAGATCTTTTGAACTGCGGTCACCATCCGCGCTGCTTGGACAAAAGATAAGTTTCGCTGTTCCCGCCGGTAACTTGCTAAAAGCGTGAAACATCACGTCAAACCCTTTTTGCGATAAGTCAAGGCGGCCAGACATAAATAAAACGGGAGTATTATCAGTTATATTTTTTAACGAACCAATAATACCGGTATGATTCATCGCGTTTACAATATCAACCATTTTAGCCCGTGACTCTTTTTTCTGATTCAACAAAGCAGAAAAATCACCCTGCCGCGCCCGCGACAGAGCGCCGTAAGTAAACGGCGAGACAAGCTGCCCGAACATACCGTTTTCTATCCCCACAGGCGGATTCATTGAGAAGACGGTTTGAAGGTGGTCTGTGAATATTGTGCGCTGAAGCGGATCCATGCGCAGCTCCGCCGCGAACGGGGTGCTGACGGTAGTGAGGGGAGCGTTTAGAAGCGGTATGGAACACTGGAGTATCGTATGATGATTCACAAGTTTTTTTCCCAGAAACATCAACTTTTTTTTAGTGCTTATCCCGCTGTCAAAAGAGTTATGCAGCGTGAGAACCGTACGCGAGTTTTCAAGCAGTCCGTCAAGCACAGCGAATTTTGATGTAAGCGCAATCGGAGCCGCTTCCCAGTCATGAGCGTGAAATAAAATATTTTTTGTAACCCCAAGCTGCTTTAAAACAAATGGAACAGCCGCGCAAAATACAAGCGAATCATCAAGCAGATCTTCACTTCCGGCATCGTAAGAGTAAGGGTTGCTCTTTGCGGTAAATCTATTTTCAACAGAGATAAAATACGTTGGAAAATCTGACCCCGCATCCTGTCCCATATCCTGAAAACAGCTGACCACCCCCTCGTAAGAACATAATTTGAATTTTTGCGGCTCAACAACCCGTTTTAAAGTTCCATTCTCAAGAGCATCTTTAACTTTAGGCAGGTTAGTATGAAGCGGAGTGAAAAGCATTACCTCCTCACCGCTTTTTTTGAGATGATGAGGCAAAAGCCGCATAACAGCAGCCAAACCTCCAAGAGAAGCTAATCGGTTTTCAAATGAAAGAAGTACTATTTTGCGTTTATCATTATGAAACGTCCGTTCGCTCCTGTTAAGAGTATCAAAACGCTTCTGCCCCAATATATCAATAAATCCCCTAATAAAAGGAGTCCACGCGTCTACTTTTGTTGTAAAAAGCGCATCGTAATCGGTGCAGGTTTTAGTCGGCATTTTTAGTTAGCTTACTTTCTGTATCGTTATCAATGCTGTTATTTATAGATCATACGATTAAATGTTGCGTTATACCGTCCGATGACCTTACGGCTGCAGTGCAGTCAGAGGGCGGTATGGCGCAGCATTTAATAGTGTCTTCAATAATGAAAATAATAAATTCCACCACACCCTAAAGCATATTCACCGGATCAACATCAATAATACATTTATATTGTGACGGCAGCTTTGCCGCCATCTTCCTCACTTCATAGAGCGCGGTTGAGAGCACTTTTGGTGAGGATGATTTTAACAGCATTGTGTATCTGAATACTTTGTCAATCTTGGCCAGAGCTGCCGGAGAGGGGCCTAAAATAGTTATATTGCGGCTATCGCTTGACAAAAGTGTATCAACAGCGTCTCTCAAAAACTCCTCTATTACTTTCTCTTGAAGACCCTCTGCCACAACTCTTGCGAGTTTACCAAACGGCGGATAAAAAAGCTCCCGCCTGTTTTCTATTTCGTGATGATAAAATCCAAGATAATCGTGAGTCATCGCGCATTTAACCGCCGCTTCATTTGGATAATAGGTTTGAATGATAACCTCTCCCTTAAGCTCTGCCCTGCCCGCTCGGCCTGCTACTTGAGTCAAAAGTTGAAAAGTCCGCTCTGTCGCGCGGAAGTCAGGAAAATATAAACCGGTATCCGCCTGTAAAACTCCAACAAGCGTAACTTTGGGGAAATTAAGTCCCTTAGCCACCATTTGAGTTCCAAGAAGAATATCCGCCTCACCTTTCGCAAACGTATCAAGTATCGCTATATGAGACCCCTTGCGCCGCGTTGTGTCTTGATCCATGCGCAAAATTTTTACTAACGGGAATCTCTCCTTAAGAAGTTCCTCAGCCTTTTGAATTCCGGTGCCTTTGTATTTTATTTTTTTACCTTTACATTTAGGACAGCGTTCAGGGGCAGTCTCCTCATATCCGCACAGATGACATTTTAAAGCGGTATCAGCTTTATGATACCTGAGGTTTACAGAACAATTCGGACAGGAGTGGGAGTATCCGCATTCTTTACATAAGAGAACGGGGGAAAATCCCCGGCGGTTAAGAAGAAGAATTATCTGCCGCCGCTCATTAAGCGTCTCTTCAATACGATTAACTAAATAGCGCGAAAGCGGCGTCCAGTTATTTTCCTGATGTTCCTTAGCCATATCAACAATTTTAACTTCAGGCAATGTTGCACCGCCAAAACGTTCAGTCAATGTTATCAAGTTATACTTTCCGCTCAAGCTGTTATGATAACTTTCAAGACTCGGCGTTGCGCTGCCCAGAACCACAACCGCTTTTTGCATCATTCCGCGCATTACCGCAGCGTCTCTCGCGTTATAGCGCGGATCCGTATCGCTTTGCTTATAAGAGCTGTCATGCTCTTCATCTACAATTATAAGCCCAACATTATCCATAGGAGCCAAAAGCGCGCTTCTCACCCCGATTACCGCGCGTTTTTGTCCCGCCACAATCTCCTGCAAACTATCGCGGCGCTCGCCGTCCGACATGTGGCTGTGGATAACGGTTATAGTATCGCCGATCTCAGCCTTAAAACGCGCAATCGTTTGCGGGGTAAGGCTTATCTCAGGCACAAGTATTATAACGCCTTTACCTAAGGCGAGTGTCTTTTTTGCAAGCTCTGTATAAACGTGAGTTTTTCCGCTCCCTGTTACTCCATAAAGTAAAAATGGTTTTTGCGGATTTTCAATTGCGGCGGCTATAATCTCTACACCTCTGCACTGCTCGCCGGAAAGTTTTGTCTCTGAGCTTAAGGCAGATAAAGAAAGCTCGTCAGCTTCTCTTATAATCTCCCTGCGTTCTTTTACAAGATACCCTTTTTTGAATAACAGAGCAATCGCAGACGCTTTTATCCCAAAACGCACCTCAAGCTCAGGACTGCTCAACAATTTTTCACAGTTTTTAATTATATTAAGCGCCTGCAAGTGATGCTCTTTCAAAGCGCCTCCCGCGCCATCATTCCCGTCCTTACTGTCCTTAACTCTATAAACAACAACCGTTTTAGCTTTAGCATTGATTATTGTTTTACCAACTAACGGTTTAAAAATGCGGCCTAACGGACACTGGTAATAATCGGCTATCCATTTATAGAGTTTAAAAAGAGAGCGGCCAGAATCAGCCCATCTGCCCTCTTTTATTTCGATAATTTTTTTGAGCTCGCCGAGATATGATGATTTCTCTTTAAGCTCAACCACAACACCCCATGTTTTACGGCTCTTTATCTCAACCAAAACCGGCACCCCAACAGCGATTTTCCCCTTAAACTGTTCGGGTACAAGATAGTCGTACATCCCGCTTACGGCGACAGGAAACGCCACCGCGGCGACACCGTTGCAAAAAAAATCAGTTTTCGATTGACAGACAGGCTTCATCATTATAATATATTATATAGTTAAGACGGCAAAAAAGGAATGATAAAACAGCGGACAGATCACCGTAGGACGTAAGAGACAACAGGAAACTTATTTATTCCGGCGTAAGCCAATTGCCGCCTATTGTTAATTATCATGTGAGAGGTAATTGCGGATTATGGAAACAGACGAAAATAGAGTCGAAGAGATTAAAGGTGCCGAAAACGCTAAAACCAATGAAAATAATGTTGGTAACGCAGATTTTTTTACGGTAGAGGTGCGTATAGCCGCTGATAAGATGAGCGCATCCATGACAATAGACCCAATTGAAGGACTCAAGGGAGAGATCAGTAACGAAATCCTGACGGCTAAACTCAACAAAGCGGGTGTAGTACACGGAATTGATAAAGATCTCCTTGCGAAAGTCGCGGAGAGCTGGAACCATAATCCGCGCTATGTCGAAACTCCCCCTATCGCAAAAGGCACCTACCCGGAAGCCGGCAAAGAGGGGCTTCTTAAAATGGTAGTAAAGTATCTATCTATCGGCAAAGAGGTCAATAAGGCTCTTGGCAAGAAATACTATGGAGAAATCACAGATCTCGCTCCCAAGTTTCAACGCGTTGACCCGGGAACAGTTATCGCAAGGCGCGAAGGCTCAATCCCTGATAAGCTGGGACAAAACGTGTTTGGTGAATTTTTTGGAAAAAAACAGGATGAAGAAGTATCTGCTGCCGGTATTAAAGAAAAAAACAATGTATACATCTCGAAAAATGTCTACACCGCCGCTAAAACCGGAATCGTATATATTTATAAAGAACAGCCGGCAGTGCTGCCTTTGGAATTTAACGGATTTATTGATATACAGACCGCGTCCGATATGATGGACGCGCAGCTTGTCATAATACCGGCAGGCGAAGGCGGTACAATGCCCGCTGAAGAAGATGTAAGAAAACTTATTAATGATCTTAACATAATTTACGGACTTGACGAAGAGGCAATAAAAGGCGCAGTAGCGCGGTTTACCGATGGTTCTATAACCGCTCAGGAAGTAATCGAAATCGCCCGCGGCCTGCCTGCCGTAACTGGGGACGACGGATATGTGGAATTTACTTTTAACACAGACTCATCCATGTCTCCAAATTTAAATGAAGATGGAAGCGTTGATTATAAAAACTTAAATCTCATAACATCGGTAAGCGAAGGAGATACCCTCGCTATACTTCATCCGCCGGCTAAAGGCACCCCGGGATATGACATTTTAGGCCGTACACGCCCCGCTTTCGATGGCAAGAAGTCTTTTCTTCCTGTAGGAACAAATACCCAGATATCAAGAACAGACCACTCGTTACTTGTCGCGCTCGCCGACGGCATCGTGCGCTATAACGGCAGCAACGTAAGTATCGCAGAGGGTCACTACATTAACGGCGATGTAGACTACTCTACAGGAAACGTCAAATATGAACGGTCAATCTGTGTCAAAGGTGATGTACGGGGCGGATTTGATGTGGACTGCGGCGGCGATTTACAGGTACATGGTATAATTGAGGACTGTAAACTAAAAATCGGCGGAAGCCTTCTTTCGAGAGGCGGGTTTGTAGGAAACGGAGACGGAATTGTTATCGCTAAAGGCGATGTGAATCTTGGCTTTATAAAAAATCAAAACGTAATGTGCGAAGGTAGCGTCAATATCGCAAAAGAGTCGATGAACAGTAATATCACCGCAAAAAAAATACAAATTCACGGCAACACGCTCTCTGTAGCAGGCGGTGTATTAGCGGCGACAGATTCAATTATCGTAAGAACCGCAGGCAACTTAAGCGGAATAAGATCGGTACTGCAAATTATCCCTCCGCTTGAGCTCACAGAAGAGTTTAACAAAACTGAGGCGGCCAATAAAGACCTGCAAGAGAAGTTAAAAAAAGTAAACCAGCAGATGAAAACTCTGCCGCCCAAAGCGAGGCTTGACAGAGAGCTTATGGAGAAATTCCGAAACGCGATAAACGTAGTACAGCAGCAGATTACAGCTCTCGAAGAGAGACTGCGCAAACTTCATATTCAGATGAATAACTTTGACGACGCTTTCATAAGAATTGACCGCTGCGCCTTTCCGGGTACAATTTTTAAATTCGGTCAGAGAAACATGGTGCTTACGGAGATGCTCAACGGGGTTAAATCATTACGGCTTATTAACGGTGAGATTCGGATTATATAGATCACTGAAACGGCAAAATTTTGCGTTTTGAGAATTGATCTTTGTCTCTTTTAGACGCTTTCTTCAATATCTTTTTTTCCGCTGAAGTTAATGACTCCATGCCCTGTTTAGCGATTTTGTCAAGTATCGGGTCAACCTCCTGCTCAAAGTAACGTTTACGATTGAGCGCTTGAGCAGCGCGGGCTCTTTGTTTTCTTGTGTTCCATGAGTAAATATATCTGTTGATGAGCGTTTCCGCCCCGCGTGAATATTTCATGTACGCCCATGCCACAGCTATCCCGCCCAGATGCGTGAGATGCGATATGGTTCCTCCGGCTTGAAATGATACCATAAATACAGATATTACCGCATATCCAATTACAAGTGTGCGAACACGCACCGGCAGTATAAAAAATAACAAAACCTGCCTGTTAGGGAAATAATGCGCATAAGCGGTTAGTACCCCAAGAACCGCGCCGGACGCGCCTATCACAAGCACATAAGGATTCGTTATCAGATTTAAAAGCGAGAATAGTCCGGCGCCGACTCCGCAGATAAAATAAAACGTTAAAAATTTCCTGCGCCCCCACATCTCCTCAAGCTCCTGCCCAAACCACCACAGAGCAAGCATATTAAACAGTATGTGAAAAAACGACTGCGTTGAGTGCAGAAACATATAGGTAAAAAGACGCCACACTTGCAGATGTAAAAATGTGTCTACCGGACTTAAGGCTCCCCAAGCCGTTACTATGGAGCCGACGCGGGGAAGAAGCTGAAATATAAAAAGTATTACATTGGCTATAATAAGCCCTTTAACGGCAGCCGAAACTCTGAACTGACCGCCATATCCCCCCATCATACCGCAAATTTCTCCAAGATGCGTCGTTTAACACATTCAGGCACAAACTGCCCGATCTCTCCGCCGTGACGGGCGATCTGCTTTACAAGAGTTGAGCTGAGATAGACATACTCGGCGCTTGGCATCAGAAAAACAGTCTCCGCTATTTCAAGCATCTTCCTGTTGGTAAATGCCATCTGAAACTCATAATCGATGTCAGAAACCGCGCGCAAACCGCGTATTATAGCTGTTGCCTTATGCTCACGCATACAATCTACAATAAGTCCATCATAGCTTATTACCTCCACATTATCCACATCTTTGAGAGACTCCCTTGCCATCTCCAAACGCTCCTGAGGCGTAAAAATCGGATTCTTAGCCGGATTAGTAGCCACTACGGCTATCACTTTGCGAAAAATTTGTGAAGCCCTTACCGCAATGTCAATGTGTCCAAACGTAATGGGATCAAACGTTCCGGGATAAAGCGCAACAGGCATCTTAACTATGCTCCTCTGTCAATAATGTCTTTTCGTAAAACTCGACAACAGTATCGGAAAAAATACGGGCGTCAAACATATTTTTTTCACTATCTACAGCAATTATCTTTTTCTCTCCGAGCCTGCGTTTTCTTTCGTAAACCAAAACCCCGCCGTCTTTTAAAAGCTCTAAAAGCTCCGGCACAAGCTGCGCAAGCTTTTCATCATCGTAAGGCGGATCATAAAAAATAACATTATAGAATGCCGCTCTGTTATCAATAAATTTATTGATATCACTGCAAATTACATTTACACGTTCTTCAACGCCAATCCGCTTTGCATTTTCAGAAATCCGCAGAGCGGCGGCTCTTTCCTTTTCAACAAAATCTACACTCACAGCGCCGCGGCTTAACATTTCAAATCCAAAAGCCCCGCTGCCCGCGCAAAAGTCAGCCGCCTTTACGCCGCTCTTTAAGCGCTTTTTGAGAATCTCAGCAACAGATTCCCGCGTACGCTCTAATGTAGGACGAAAGCCGGCATCGTCTGGAACCAGAATGTACCGGCCTTTTAATTCGCCAGATATAATGCGTAACTTCATGGGAAATTTATCATTATGATTATTGGGAAATATAATTACACGATTAAATATCGGATTATACACTAAGAACGGGACGATCGCCATCGTCCCCTGCAAAACCCCGTACGGGCAGATGTGATCCGCCCGCTGCCCCATCACTCCTTAACCGTAAACAAAATCTCCGCGCTTACGTGAACAACGTCATTATTTCTGGCGGTCAGCGTTATTTTTCTGAATGCGCACGGGACTTTCTCATCATAAAGAGCTAACACAAATTTATGAAAATCCCTGTATGTAGATTCTCCTTCAGCCTTGTAAACAACACGCCTGTAGCTCCCTGTTCGGTCTACAGAAATTTGGCTCGGCGCGGCTCTCATTTTAAAATTATTACTGCCTGCCAAACGGGAGAACTTTCTCAGGTTAACAGTAAGGCTCTCTTTAAATCCGAGGTGGTCAAGCGCCTGAAAAGGGTCATCAAGTTCAAGGCCGAAACGCGGTTTTGTGGTTATAACAAACTGAAAGCCGCCCTTGGCGTCATCCTTAATATGAGAAAAAGGTTTGGGTAAAAGTTCACCTCTCACACGCCGAAACGCGGAGAACAACTCCTGAACCATCTCTCTTGTCGGACTAACCCCGCTTATGTAAACGGTTCTGAAACCCTCTATCTCAACTGTTCTAAGCTTTACACTTGGAGGAACGCTGCGGGTTACAAATTCAAACGCGTTGCGCGCAAAAAGCACCTCGTAATTTATCTTTTCTACAGTGCTCATATCCTCATACGCCGCGTCAAACTTCTTTACAGCGCGGCTTTCGTTTCCAAGCTCCCTCACTACATTTTCGATCATGTTGGTACGTACAAGAGAGGAGGGCACTGAAGACGGCGCCGCGGCTCTTGGCGCAGGCGCTGCCGCAGCAGGCTCAGGTACAGTAGGAGCGGCGGCAGCCGGAGCCGGTTCCGGTACCGCGGCAGGAGGCGGCTGTGATACCGGCATTGCTGAAACAACCGGTTTTTCTTCAGGTTTAACAACTGCTTTCGCATCAGCCGCAGCTGCTTTTTTGTCATCATCACGAACATCTTCGTTAACGGCAGGTTTCTCGTCTGCGTCAACTTTCTGTTCATCATCAGGTTTGACATTGCCGATATCGGCAGCTCTTGTAAATTGACTATCGTCATTTGAACTCATGGAAAAACCCGTGAGCATACCGGAGAACATCTCCGTTGACATCATGTAGTGCGCGCCATATCCAATCAACCCGATTATCGCTATAACGGCAATAAGCTTAACAGGTACTGCGGGCTTATTCTTGGGAGCGCCGCCCTGAGGCGAAACTGACGGTTTTATAAAATTAATTTTTATCATTGCTGTCTATTCATCCCCTCTCAAAGCAAGTCCCACCGCAACAGCAAGCTGAGAGGAATAGGTTTTTAACTGATCCTCATCTATGTTGGCGGTACAGGTGAGGTTACGAAACGGGTTCAAAAGCTCACTGCGCGAAATCCCCTGCACAAGCGCTGCCGCAAACCGGCTGTTAGAAAACAGAGAACCGGCCAGATACACCGACGCTTCCCCATTCATAACGCTGCTGTTTTCCGCGCTCAGATGCGCGATCTGAGCGGCAAGCATTTTTACATATTCAGTTTTATTATCTGTATCCGCTTCAAAGTCAACTATCGCGTAATCCACAAAAGAGTTATTGTTTACAAGCACCATCTTTGTACGCGTATACTCTCCGTGCACCAAAATTGACGCGTCTGTAAGCCTTTCGCGGTAATTCGCCGCAAAAACATTTGTCAGGCTAAACAGATCAAGATCCATAATGACAGGATTTAACTTTATTCCCTTAACAGCCTTTTTGAGTTTAGCGACACTCTCTTTGCGCACCGCCGCGGCCAAGTACCTGCGGTAATCCGCCTGCAGCCCCGGCGCGACTTCGTAAAAGTCAAACACGTAATCTTCAATAGGCCCCATTAGATGAACGCCAAGCTCAAAGCGTAATATGCTGTGCTGCTCCCTCTCGTCGCTCTCTACCTCAAGCACCTTTACAACAGACAGATCTGAAGGAATAGAGCACGCAGCCTCAGCTCTTGTGAAACGGTATTTTTTCCTGAGTGATTTAAGCTCACTGGATACCGCGTCCCAATATGAATCGCCGTCACCGTTCACCGAAAGAGGCTGTATCGCAATCTGCTGAACAGTGTTGTCGCTAAGATCAACCTGCACAACGCTTATATAATCTTTCTGGATATCCAGACCATTAATACCAAGCGGCTTACTCATAAATAGCTACCACAAACAGCTTTCAATGTTAAATTTTAATGTACCGCGCAATACGCGGTATCGGTCATTACTGAGATGCCATCTAACTCCTGCGCCATGTTTATCGCGCCGTAAAACAACAGTTAGCCGGCGATTTAGTATTACATGACGAATCAGATAATACTATATAAATATGGTTTACGTACACCCATAAAGGCAATTTGTTACTGTTTAAAATCCAATACCCCGCCGCGCCCCGCGTTTTGAGCTCCGTGATATACTGTGGCTGCTTTTTTGCCGGTTTCAAGCGCTTTCATTTCGCGCCGCGCCTCAAAGATTTTTTCCGAAGCTTCATCCATCAATACTTTTAGTGATTTTTGGTTTTGCTCGTCTAACGCTTTTATACGCTCCGCAAGCTCGCCGCATTTGCCCTTATTGGCTGGGCTAAATTTCTTTTTAGCGTATTCACTTATAAGCGTATCGCGTTCGTCAAGGGCGTTATGGACAATATCCATATCCCGCGCTTGAATCCCGCCGCGCACGTGAGAGGTCTTGTCAAGGATTGCCTGTAAAAATTGCTCTTGATTCATAATCCGTCCAAAAGGCTGTCTAAAAAAACGGGCGGGGTTAAGCCCCGCCCTTACAATAATCCTTACTGCCTTTTACCGTCTTCTGCCTGCCGGTCTGGCCGCCGGCGCAGGTCTGGCCGCAGCCGCCTGTTTTACCGCGTTAAGTTCCGTTTCCATGTTTTTAAGACTTGTTTTGAGCGTATTGATCTCAGCTTCCATACTGCTGATTTTCTCGGCTTTCTCTTTTACAACGGGATCAAACGCGTCTTGCTTTACAAAATCAGCCGAGGCTTTATCTATGGCTGCTTTAACTTTGCCTGAGCCTGAAGAAACGCCCATAAAAAACGCGATAATTAAAAGCAGCAAAACGCACGCCGCCGGAATCGCCTGTTTGGGAATAGGCAGGGGTGATTTAGCTTTCGGCTCAGAATCACCGTCATCATCAATTTTCGGCTCTTTTACTTTTTTCTTCTTTTTTGCGGCCTTAGGCGCGAAATCCTCAATGTCCGTTTCGTCCTTCGCAACAGCCGCGGTTTCGGTTGAAAAATCCTCTATGTCAGCTTCATAGCTCTGTACCGGAGCCGGAGGGGGAGGCGCGGCAGGCACCGGCGCGGCCTTAGGTGAAAAATCCTCAACGTGCTCTTCATAAGTCTGTATCGGAGGAAGCGGCGCCGGAGCAGCAGACGCCGGAGCGGATTTAGGTGAAAAATCCTCAACATGCTCCTCATAAGTCTGTATTGGAGGAAGCGGCGCCGGCGCGATAGGAGGCGGCGCGGCTTTAGGTGAAAAATCGTCAATATCAAGAACTTCATTTTCAGTAATTATGCGCGGGGCTTTCTGTTTCGGTTCAAAATCCGCATCGTCATCGTCTTCTTTTGAATTAGCTCTCTTATCAACGCTTGGCTTTCCTTCCGCGAGTGAAAAGAATACTCTCCCTTTTTCGTCTGTTCTTGACGCGACAAGATTCTGCCCTTTGAGTTCATTTAATAGCTTAAGAACAAGATCCTCATCCATTTTCAGCGGAAACGCGATGTCATCAACCTCAACGTCCCCCCCGTTTTTTTTAATGAAAGTTAAAATCTTTTTACTTTTCCCGTCCATATTAGTGTCCCCTTTTAGTAAGGATGAATTATACCTCTAATACATAAATATATAAGTGTTCATCACTGCTGCGCAAGTTTACGCAATAATCTTACTGACAGGATACTCAACAATTCCCGACGCGCCTGCCCTTTTGAGAAGCGGTATAACATGTTTTGTCTGCTGAAAAGGCAGAATCGTTTCTACAGCGCACCATCCTGAATTTGATAACTGCGAAACAGTCGGATTATTAAGCGCGGGCAGAATCTTTATGATATGCGTCAAATTCGTTTCTTCAACGTTGCATTTTAGTCCTACGTAGTTTTCCGCGTCAAGAGTTCCAAGAAGCAGCATCTTCAAATTTTCAAGTTTACCGCGCTTCTCTTCATCCGCCCAGGCATTTTTGTTAGCCACAATCACAGTGCAGGTCTCCATGAGAACGTCAATAATGCGTAATCTGTTTGCTCTCAGTGATGAACCAGTCTCAGTAATGTCAACAATAGCGTCAGCAAGGCGCGGCGGTTTAGCCTCTGTGGCACCCCATGAAAATTCTACAGAAACGTCAACATTTTTAGAGGCGAAGTAGCGCTTTGTGGTACCGACTAACTCTGTCGCTATGCGTTTGCCGTTTAGATCAGCTGCTTGCTGAAAAGGACTGTCTTCAGGAACCGCAAGCACCCACTTACATTTTTTACGGGATACTTTACTGTAATGAAGCTCTGTTACTTCTATTACATCAGCTTCATTTTCCGCAACCCAGTCCTGACCCGTTATCCCCGCGTCAATTATACCCTGCTGAACGTAGCGGGGAATCTCCTGCGGCCTCATAACAATTAAGTCAAGTTCAGGATCATCGCACGCCGGATAGTAAGAGCGGCTGCTGCGCGCGATGTGAATGCCGGCCTTATTGAAAAGGCCGACAGTTGATTCTTCAAGACTCCCCTTTGGTATGCCTAATGAAAGTTTCATCTTTATGCGCACACCTTCTCTTTGAAAGCTCTTGTGAGCTGTGGTAGAATCTCAAGAGCATCGCCAACGATACCCAAATTAGCGATCTGGAAAATGTCCGCATTAGGGTCTTTGTTGATGGCAATAATAAAATCGGATGACTGCATTCCGGCCATGTGCTGAACAGAACCTGAGATACCGCAGGCTATGTAGAGTTTGGGACAGACTGTTTTTCCAGTTTGTCCGACCTGATGAGAGTAGGGAATCCACTCGCTGTCAACGGCTGCGCGGCTTGCGCCTACCGCTCCGCCAAGCGCTTGCGCAAGATCGCGGATGAGGGAGAAGTTTTCCGCGCTGCCCATACCGCGTCCGCCTGAAACGATAATGTCCGCTTCCGCGATATTGACGGTTGTCTCAATTTCCTTAACAATATCAAGTATTTTTGTGCGCTCATTGATTTTTGCGATTTTTGCGGCGTCTACAGTTATTACCGTTACCTCACCGCTGCGGCTTTCGTCACGCGCTGCTGCTTTCATCACTTTATGGCGTACAGTAGCGATCTGCGGTCTGTGGTGCGGGGCGATAATTGTGGCCATAAGATTTCCGCCGAAAGCCGGACGGGTGCCAAGAAGCAGTCTGCGTTCTGTGTCAACTTCAAGTTTTGTACAGTCTGCCGTAAGACCGCCCCAAACACGCGCCGCGATTTTCGGAACAAAAGAGCGGCCAACCGCTGTCGCTCCGGCTAACAATATTGAGGGTTTATCGCTCTCAATAAATTCGCACACAAGCGCCGTATAGGTACCATCACGAAACTGAACAAGTTCCGGCGAATCAAAGTAGACGACCTTATCTGCGCCATACTTAACAAGTTCTGCCGCCGCGTCGTTCATTTGCGAGCCAAGAAGCACCGCGACAAGTTTTTCACCAAGATCATTGGCAAGTTTTCTTCCCTCACCAAGCATCTCATACGATACGCCGGCAATCTTCCCCTCATGCTGTTCAATAAAAACAGCCACGTTTTTAAAATTATTGACGTCAACTTTAGCGCTTGACTCTTTGGTGATGGTTATAGCGCCAAATTTTTTACACGCCTCAACACAAGCGGAGCACATATTACATTTAGCCATGTCAATAACAGCTTTTTTGTCTGTAATAGTGATTGCGTCAAGTCCGCACGCTTTTACGCAGAGACTGCATCCTACACATTTTTCTAAACTTACATTTATACCCATTATATAGTTTCTCCTTCTATTATTTCACAACGCCAAGGTTCTGGATTACAGACGCGGCCTTTTGAACTAATTCCGCTGTATCGCCGCTGATTTTCTCACCGCCGCTTTTTCTTTCAGGCACAAACGAACGCAGTACCTGAGTAGGACTGCCCTTAAGCCCGATGCGCTCAGGGTTTACATCCATGTTTGAAGTGTCAATCTTCACAATAGCGGCGCTCTTAGCCTTCATCTTACCCTTAAGTGAAGCCATGCGCGGAGTGTTTATCTCTTTTACTACAGTAATAAGACCAGGAAGCGGCATCTCAACAACATCGTAACCCTCTTCCATAAGCCTGTGTACTTTTATAGAATTTTCGCTGATCTCCTCAACCTTTTTCACCCACGCGACAAATGGCATATCAAGCATTTCGGCTATGCCGGGGCCTACCTGCGCCGTATCTCCGTCAATAGCCTGTTTACCGCAGATAATCAGGTCAACTTTTCCCAAAGTCTTGATTGCGCTTGATAATGTGTAGGATGTAGCCCAGGTATCTGAACCGGCAAACGCACGGTCTGAAACGAGATAACCCTCGTCGGCGCCCATAGATATAGCCGTACGAAGCACCGCGTCAGCCTGCGGTGGGCCCATTGTTATCACTTTTACGGTACCGCCCGTTTTCTCTTTTATCCTTATAGCTTCTTCAATAGCGTACTCGTCAAATGGGTTTACTACCGCCTCCACTCCATCGCGGATAAGCGTGCCGGTCTCAGGATTAATTTTAACCTGAGTGGTGCCGGGCACCTGTTTGATACAAACCACAATATTCACTTGCGCGTTCCCCTCTCTTTACTGATTAACTGATTACTGAATAAATTGACTGTATATTTTAAGTCTAAAGTCTAAAAAAATGTAATATACACATTTTTATAAACTCTTGTTTTCGACTTTTGACCTTTGGACTAAAGTTTTAAGTATAATATAGAGATGCTAATATAGTAATTGAGAGATTTTAATGCAAGTATTTTGGTTGTGATTATTTGCGGATATGAATATGATGCGCCTTCTAATTCAAACCGGCATATTGCATTTTTTGAATAAGAAACGCGTTATTCTAATTTCAAGCCATATTTTTAGAATAAGCCCAGAGCTATTCTAATTTTATGATATGTTTTTAGAATAAGTTGGGCTACTGCTCTAATTTTGCGTCATTTTTTTAGAGTAAGCATTATATTATTATAATTTCATAACATATTTTTTGAATAAAGATGACGTTGTTATAATTTTAAGCTATATTTTTAGAATAAGCATTGCGTTATTCTAATTCATGATATATTTTTTAGAATAAGCGTTGCACTATTCTAATTTAATAGCATGTCTTTGGAATAGCAGGAATCATAATCAAGATATAATTAATAATTTTTGAATAAGTATAACATTAGTAAGCAGAGCAGATTAAAAATGAGAAATTTTAAATCAGGCGTTTATATCAATCAGGGGACTCACAAAACCTTTCTGCCCAATAAATTGTGCCGAAATTGGGTAATTGATAATATGCAGGTGCTTTCTCTGCTCAGCAAGGCCGACCGCTGTCTCGGACGTTTGGATATGTATTCCGAATATGTTGATATTGAACTGTTTACACGGATGCACATCGCCAAAGAGGCAACGCAGTCATCCAAAATTGAAGGTACGCAAACCAATATCGAAGAGACGTTTTTAAATGAAAAAGATATTAAAATTGAAAAACGCAATGATTGGGAAGAGGTGCAAAATTATATTTTGGCGATGAACGAGACAATTGGATTATTGCAAACATTGCCTTTTTCCACACGGCTTATCAAGCAGACGCACAAAATATTGATGCAAGGCGTACGCGGACATTATAAATTGCCCGGCGAATTTCGCAGCACTCAGAATTGGATTGGCGGAGCGGCGTTAAACGACGCCGCTTTTATTCCGCCTGTGCATACTGAAATAGCCGATTTAATGTCGGACATTGAATTTTTCGCCAACAACGAGAATGATAATATTCCCGATTTAATCAAAATCGCGCTTATTCATTATCAGTTTGAAACAATCCACCCTTTTCTTGATGGAAACGGGCGGACTGGGCGGCTGTTAATTACGCTTTACCTTGTGAATAAAGGCATTTTGAAGCGTCCTATTCTTTATTTGTCTGATTTTTTTGAAAGGCACAGGATGCTGTACTATGATAATCTGACAATAATACGTACGCACAACGATATCGCGCAATGGCTTAAATTCTTTTTGACAGGTATCATAGAAACCGCGCAAAAAGGGGTGGATACGTTAAACGCGATTATGCAGTTGAAAGGAACCGCTGAAAAGAAAATTAGCGCGTTAGGGAAACGCGGTGCAGACGCAAGAATCGTGATTAATGAAATGTACAAAAATCCGATTATCTCAGCGATAAAAGTGAATAATCTAATTAAGAGAACACCGCAAACTGCCTATAATTTGATTGCTAATTTGGAGCGGGCAGGGATTTTGAAGAAGATAACAGACGCGCAGCGTAACAGATTGTATATTTTTGAAGAGTATGTAAATCTTTTTAAAACGTTATAGCTTTGGGGAGAGATAAAAAGGAAGCCAAAAAGAGACTCTCTAAACGGCTCCAAAGATAATATGGTCTCCTCCGCTGTAATCCTTTCTTATAAATCATGATACGAACAAGAGGCATTTTGTATTTTATATTATGTTATGATATGATCTGCATGAATAATTAATAAAGGGAGACGCTCCATGTTAAACACATTCACGCTCAACGCACAGGTAATCAGAAACAAAACGCTTACTGCTGCGGCGGCAGTTACCGCGGCGCTTGCTTTACCGCAATTGTTCCATTTTGCCGGAATGATTTCGGGGCTTGGCGCTATGCCTGGCGCGGCTTTTTTGCCTATGCAGATCCCTGTATTTATTGCGGGATTTTTGGCAGGTCCAGTTGTAGGAATAGCCGCGGGAGTTCTCAGTCCACTCATCAGCCACGCACTTGCCGGTATGCCATCATCGGTTATATTACCCTATATGGTGATTGAGCTTGCAGGCTATGGCCTTATTGCGGGCTTGCTTTGCAATGTAAAAATGCCTTTTATTGTGAGATTACTTATAGCACAAATTGCAGGACGCACTTTCAGAGCATTAGCTCTTACGTCATTTCCAGCGATCTGGGAAATTACAATTATCGGTATTCCTGGAATACTTTTGCAGTGGGCGTTTATTCCGCTGCTCATGTATCGTTTAGAAGGTTTAAAACAGAAGCTATGAACGATATTGAGAAAGCGAAATCAATACTCAAAAATGGAACATACAGCTGTGTATTTTGCAAAGGTGATTTGGTACATTCAAAAACAGGCATTGGCGTTTCGCCGATAATGGATTTGTTAAATGCCCAAACCGATTTGAGCGGATTTTCCGCAGCGGACAAGATTGTAGGCAAGGCTGCCGCAGCGCTTTTTGCACTTGCTGAAATTAAGGAAGTGTACGGCGGGGTAATGAGCAAACAGGCAGAAAATTATTTGAATGAGCACAATATAAAATATTCTTACGGCAAAATTGTTGATGTTATTATGAATAGAAAAGGAACGGATATTTGTCCGATGGAGACAGCTGTTAAGGATATCGGTGACCCGCAAACCGCTTTTCATACGATTAAAAAAATCAAGGCGGGTTTATCTGCCAAGTAAAAATCTGAACATCTGCTATAAAAAAAGGCTGTCTCAAAACGAGGCAGCCTTTTTTATTTACTATTACCGTAAAATATCCTACCTCAAACTATTCGCCTTAGGCTGATATTTCTTCTTCTTCGATATAAGTCCAAAAGTTCCGGCGCTTATAAGATTTTGAATCTTTGTTGTAAACGGTTCAGGCACGGGTTTAAAATTCTTTTTGCGCGCGCTGTGAAATTCGTGGAGACGTTTAGCCTGCAGAACAAAAGCTTCCATGTTCGCTTCTATAAGCTGCGGGAAAGGTGATCCATCTGTCTCAACAGCTAAGAATGGGAACTCCCCTATCTCTTCATATTCATGCGCCCGCTTTTCCCAGCCCGGAATTCTTGCCTTACCGGTCACGTTCATCTCCTTTTTGAGGATAGCCTCCGCAACCCTTGACGGCATACAGCCAAAAGGCCCAATAGAGATAACGCCGCATGAATCGTTTAAAATTTCTCTTAGAGCAAGCCCTACAGTAAGAATAGCTTCACCGCGGAAGTTAACATCAATTAAATGGTCTCCCGCCGCGATTGTCTTTTCCACCTCAACCATCTCAAAATGGTAGAGACCGCTCCCTGCCATAATTGTCTTTACTTTACGTTCCCACCACTCCTGTAACTGAGAAGTCATACGGACACGAAACATCTCTTTAAAGTCGCGCTGTCTTTCGTCAAGTTTAGAGTTTATTGTAAAGTTGCTGTAGCACAAGAACTCACTAATCGGCGCAACCTTAACTGTAAACCCGCGGTCTTCCAGATAGTTCACTATAGTCTGACGGCAAAACTCGTCTCGTCTCACAAAAATCTCTCCGATAAGAGATATAACCGGCACCTCTGAGGGTTTCATCTTAAGAGGTATTTGAGAGAGCCGTTTTGCGATTCTTGCCAAAATATTGGTAACTTTATCAGGCGCGCTGCCTTCAAAAAATTTGAGAAGCTCCTGCCAGGACTCTTCAAGTATGTCAAGCGCCCGTTTTTTATCGGCGGCGGCCACAGAGAGCATACTGCGTATATCGCTGAATACGTCTGATATGAGAATACTCTGCCACGCTCTTAAAAGCCTTGCGGTGCCAAGTCCGCCGTAGCTGTTCTCATCTGTCATGGTAAATACGGCGGCGTTAGGAATCTTGTTATTTACAATATGCTGCGTAACCGCCCGGCAATACTGCCCTAACCGGCACGGGCCGCCGCCTGTCGCCATAAAAAAGAGCGTTATACGGTTAGGGTCTTTGCGGTTATTCAGATAATTCAGATAAGAACCTGTAGTAACAATATAAGGCACACACTCTTTACATGTTGAATTTTTCTTTCCAAGATTCAGAATCTCTTTATCCGCTACAGGCAGAGGCCGCGCGTCAACGCCCATGCTTCTGAAAATTGCGGCGACAGCCTCAGTGCTATAGCGCCCCATTGAGGGTATAACAAGCTCAACACGCGGGTCATCAAGGTTATAGTACTTGCCGTCCGACGCTTTTACCCGCATCTCCTCATCTTTAACAATAGCCGGTACAAATGAGTTATCCTCAGGCGGAAGCGTTTTAGAAATTCTGCGGTAGCTCTGCATAATATCAACAGCCGCTTCTATTCGCGTGTCAATTCCGGCGTCGGCGGTATGCTGGTCAAGTTCCAATGTCAATGATGGTTTTGACTTCATCAGATTGCGGAAATAACTGAGTACAAAAGAGTCGGGACCGCATGAAAAATTTGTAATGAAGATTCCAAAAAGGTTTTCTCTCTCCTTTACAAACTGCGCGGCTTTCATAATTTTTTGACCCATGCCCCAGTACATTTTTGTGTCGGCCATATATTCCGCAGCGGGAAGCATATCAAACGGTATCACGATGTAACCGCGCGAAGCCGCCTTATGAGGAATACCCATATTGGCGTCTGACGCAAATGAGTTATAAGGGCGTCCAAAAAGAACTAATCCGAAAGTGTCCGGATTAGAATCAAGATGCGCGAGAGCTTTGCGGCCATACTCCTGCATCTCTTTATCATAACCGCACTGACAGCTGACCGCTTTATTAAAAGCCTCTATCGCGGCCGCTCCGCTCACACCCATCGCAACGGCCATATCAACAAGCGTTACCTGCGCTCTCTGATAACCGCCGTCCATGCGAAGTACAGGGGAAAGCACCGTTGTGCCTGCTTCTTCTATTTCACGTCTGAACGTTGCTTTGAGGTAATACGGTTCAGCCTGAATAAAAACGCAAGCCTTACTATATGTAGAAGGATTTTGAACATTTATCTGAGCAACCATCGGCAAAAAGATATAATCCGGTTTTTTCTTAATTAAATTGAGGAAACTGCCGTGAGCAAGTTCCGCCGGAAAACAGAAGGCCGATTCTATGCGGGAGATCCCTTCAGGGTCAATTTTATCCGCAAGTACAACCTTAAAACCCATATCGTTAAAAAAGTTGGAGTAAAGCGGATACAAAGCATGCGTGAGGAAAGTGCGCATTATGCCGACTGTTTTAACAGACTTGTCAAGCTCTTCCATTTTAACCGGCTCACTGCCTACTCCGTACTTTTCAAACAGAAGTTTTTGACGAACAGCCACAAGGTTTAAATCATCAACATCAACCTCTTTCTCAAAACGCATATTGTAATACTTGTTGCAAACTCCGCCGAATGGATAAAGCTTCTCATTTACACGTATGCGGGAGATTTCGCACTTGCGGTCGCATTTCTCTTTTCCGCCGGCGCAGACAAAACTTCCCTCGCGCACAGCTTCGCGGTTTGTGAGTTCTTCAATATCGAATTTCGCGGGCATTGTAAGTTTAAGTTCCAAACGATTTACAGTCTCAAGCGCAACCCCAAAAGCACCCATAAGCCCGGGTTCAGGCGGAACTATTATCTGATGCTGCATAAGCGAAGCCATAGCGACAGGCACAGCCTTGTTATAGCAAACTCCACCCTGCATGAATATCTTTTTACCAACCGGACGCGAGCCTTTTACACGGTTGACATAGTTTTGACATACCGAATATACCAAACCGGCAAGAATATCGTCCTTGCCGATGCCTTCCTGACCCGCAGTTTTAATATCACTCGAAATAAACGCGGAGCATTGATCCGTAAAGTTAGGCGGATTATTCCCCTGTAAAGCTTTTTCGCCAATCTCTTCGGTAACAACATTAAGCGACTCACGCGCCGATTCTTCCAAAAACGAACCTGTTCCGGCGCTGCAAGCCTCATTCATCGCGTAATCTGAGGGAACGCCGCCTGTGAGATATGTATACTTCGCGTCCTGTCCGCCGATTTCAAAAATCGTGTCAACTTCCTTATCAAAGTAAGAAGCTGCCGTTGCGTGAGCGATAATTTCATTAATAACATTATCTGTCAACGCGTGAAGAGCGGCAATCTGACGGCCAGACCCCGTAACGCCCAAACCTGTAAGTTCAAATTTTGTCTCCCCAACCTGCTCACTAATCGCTTTATAGCAGTTGCGCGACGCCTGAATCGGATCGCCGTTTGTACGCAGATAAATAGACGCCAAAACAGCTTTATCAGCCCTGCGCAAAAGCACAGCTTTGGTAGTGGTTGAACCCACGTCAAGCCCCATTACACACTCATCACCATCTTTCACAACGTCTTTATTTATTGATTTGAAAGAAACGAGATGAGACGCGTTTTTAAGCGGAGCGTGGCGGCCAAAAGAGGTAGGCGCGTCGTGAATGACAGACGCGTGATCTTTTGGAAGAACGATACACTCATTATTCACAGCCCAGAGCGCCGCTCCGTACGCTTCAAATACAGCGGCTGTGTCAGGAACCACGAGTGTTCCGCCGCGTTTCTCAAGACGCTCCTTTAAAATCTTCACCATCGCGGTATTGAGAGACCCGCCGCCGATAAGCGTACTCTTATCGCTTTTAATATCCTTAATTAGTTCGCCGATTTTGTCAGCCATCATAAAGCAAAGGCCGGCGGCGATATTTGCCCGCGGCTCACCTTTGTTAAGAGCATGGGTACAGTCGCTTTTGCAAAACACGCTGCAGCGGCCTGCTATTTTGTGCGGCGTGCCCTGCTTTGCAAGCTCAACCGCTTCCTCAAGCTGAAGTCCCATTCTGCGAATCTGCTGAAGAAAAAACTCTCCCGTACCGGAAGCGCATTTGTTACCTGATTGAACGGAACTTATGCCGCCCTTAGAGTTCATCACGTAAACGATCTGAGTCTCACCGCCGGAACTGATTACAAGGTTAGGATACTGACCCGATGGATATATCTCTCTTAAGGCGCACTCCACCGCTTCCGGTTCAGAGATAGTTGAGAGATCGACACTTGAGCGGAAAGCCCGTCCCGTAACAGCGATCTTTTCGACGTCGGCCATATCGCTTTGCGCCAATAGCGCGAGCACAACGCTCTTTGGGTCGCCGTCATGAGCGATGCGGCCTGTTACCACGATTTTCTTACCGTTATCACCAGCGTCAATCTTGACATACTGTACAGTAGTAGCGCCAAAACAAATTCCCAGCGTTTTCATAACTGCTTTAACTCCCATTAATACAATAATACATACATATAATGTGATTTTTACTAAATTTTCATATTTTTAATAAGATCACAAAATAAATAGTGCGCAGGCTTAATGGTAGAAATTATTTGTAAATGGGGAAAAGTAAAAACGTTAAGGCTATCTTTACATTTCTCTTTTTATGATTTCAAGTAAGTTATCTCTTCGCAGTGTTCGCAGTCCCAACGCAATCGAGCCCGATGAGCAAAGAAGTACAATAGCAAGTAAGTATATTATCCTGAGTAATCCCGAAGCCTGAATTGCTGCCCACGAAACAACCAAAGCGGGCAGAAGCCCTGCGATTGTTCCGGCGAGTGCGATGATTATGTATTCAGAAAACAGCAGGCGTTTTATGAAATTCATACTGAACCCCTGAACCATAAGTAAAGCAAGTTCATAGCGTCTGTCTTCAATATCAGATAAAAGAATTATTCCAAGTCCGCCGCATCCAAGCATAAGCCCCATCATGCCAAGAAGCGCGAATATTGACAGATACGTGTTTTCGACAGAGTTGAATCCGTTTAGACGCTGTACAGTTTGTTCAAGATTAAGACCAGAGTTGTTATGCGCGTTTTGTAAAGCACCCTCAACAATTTTTTCCATACCGGAAGACGGCGCCGATAAAAACAGGCGGTAACCGCTTATGGACGGAAAATGACGGATGAAATCGGATTCAGCAATAATTACTTTCCCCTGAAGGATAGAATTTTTAAGAGACGCGGCAAGTATCACGTTAAGCGTATCGCCTTTTTCGTTTATAAATTTTAGTTTGTCACCTAATGATTTACCTAATCCCCACTCAATTGTAGAAGCATCCGCGATACCATATACCGTATTATCATCATTATTACCGGTGACCACACCGAGTGTCAGCCACGAACGCGCTTTATCAAAGCCATTAATAACCGATGAAAAAGAGAACGCGCCTAAGCTGTCAAGTAATCGCTCATCCGTACCGACAAGAACAGGTGATGCGGTTTTGTTGAGATTAAAGCAACTTGCGTCATCACCATCTTTTACTCGCATACCAAGAGAGAAAAAATCAGAATCACTTATATCAACTCCTGATTCCCGTAAAAACTGCGCGTTAAAATGTTCTTTTGATATACCGGAGTTAAGTTCGCCGTACCAATAAAAACCGCCTGTGCCGCTTGATCTAAGCGTATGATCTGATAATGGTTGATGATGGAATATTTGCGTTATACTCAAGATAAGAAGCGCGCTTGCAAGTATGGCTATTTGCCCAATTGTTCTTTTTTTGTCACGGGTCAGATTGATAAATACAAATCTATTAAAATTTAATATATAAGAAGATGAGGAGAGACGTTTATTGTCTTTTGCGTCCTTCCCAGTCCTTTTTATACGTTTGTTTTTTGTAAATGATAAAATAGAAAAAAACATCGAAAGCATCGCAAATATAAAAGCGGCAGCGCCTCCGAAAACAAGCGGCATTATCCCAATATGTAAATTTAACGACGGAGCCTGAGCGGCAGCGTGCCAAATTGTTTTCATCGCCTGTATTATTGCAATTGTATAGAGCGGACTCAAAAGCGTTCCAACCATAGTCCCTATAGAAAAAATGATAAATCCTTCAGACAAATAGACATACAAGAGATGTTTACGAGAGTAGCCCAATGCCATTAAAAGTTTTTGCTGTGACGATCTTGATTTAGCCTGTAACGTTGACAACAGCCAAATCAATAAAAACGCCGCAAGTAAAGTAAAAAAACTTAATCCAATAAACAGAGGCGCAAAGTCTATCCCGCCGTTCACAGCGCTGTCAACAATCCCGCGAATATCTGTCAATTGTATCCCGCTGCCTGCAGGAGAGAGCGAACGCAGTAAAATTGCTTCAATCTCATCCGTTGATTTCAAACCGGCCGGAAAACGTACAGCTGTACACACCCCAAAACGGTTATCCCAAATTTCCGAAGCCTTATTAAAATTGATTATCGCCTTTGGAGTACCTTCATAAACGTTCCAATACTCTTCGTCTTTAGGACGTATTTTGTCAAGATCAACAGGAATAGCCGGATCCCACTCAGTACAGCTTCCCGCATCCGCAAGTCCCGGATAAGGCGGCATGAGAGAGCGGTCAATCCACGATAATTTTTCTTTATGAATGGCAGAAACCACAAAACGCGCGCTGTCAAGCCGCAATCCCGATATTTGAGCGGGAACAAAATACGTAAGTGTCAATGAATCGCCAATATTGGCGTTCAAATCTTCCGCAGCCCAACTGCCAAGCTCAATAGCGTTTTTACTAATAGAATATTTAAGCGCGGGAGTAGATACAAAAGAATACGGCGTAAAACGCTCACCCTTAGATATCGAATTTACAAACCACGCAGAAACCGGAACAGCCTCAGGAATAGTTTCAACAATTACAGATCGAAGATAATCACTAATAAACACATGATCCGAAAACAACTCGATATCATTTCTAAAATTAAGCCCAACATCTTTCAACCGAAAACTCTTATTTACAACCGCGCTAATTTGCTCATGCTCTATCAAAGAAATTTCCGGTTTACTAATAATAACAGCAGAAGCCATCTCTGAAACATTATTGACAGATTGCAGCAACTTCAAAGGAACAAAAACATTAAATAGTAAAAAGTGTTCCGACTTAAGACTAAAATCTCCAAACTCTTCACTTGAGGCAATGCCGCTCACAGGGAGCCGTATCGAAGTAATATTATGCAGCTCTCCAAAAGGGGCGTCCATTGCAAGTGAACCTTGTGATTGAAACCGCAAAATAATTTGATCACCAGATTTCAGATCTAATTTTTCAGCAAGCGCAGAATTTACAACTGCCGCCTCATCCCTAAAATCCTGCAATACAGATCCGCTTCGTCCAAATTCCCAAAAGCGTTCATCAACCCCAATAATATTAACGCGGTGAACAAGACTGTTTTGTCCGACAACGCCAACGCTGCCCGTTTGCAGAAGTATCGGCGCAGTCTTAACATTTAGATATGTATTGATTGAATCAGCAAGAGACGCGCGGATTTGACCTGATGACGAGTGCAAAAGCCATTGAGTCTTTCCAAGACGATACTCGTGTATAGAGTGTATACTCTCTCTAAGCGAAAAACCTATGAGAAGCGCGCCTGTCAATATGAGAGCGCCTACAGCGCTCCCCGCGCTTAAAAGCAGATTACTTCGCAGATAAAACCTAAAGCTGCGCCATCCGAGATTCAAAAAAGAGCGTAAACCGCTGCTGTATTTTGGGGATGCGTTTTTCATGACCTGCTTCATTATGTCCTAAGATTTTATACTCAGCTTACCATTGTTGAGTGAGAGAGTCTTATCCATTTGTCCGGCAAGTTCTTGTGAATGTGTTACAAGAAGCAGCGCGGTTTGTTCCTCTTTGTTGATCTCAAGCAAAAGTTTTCCCAACTCAGCCGCGCTTGCCTTATCAAGTGATCCGGTGGGTTCATCCGCGCAAAGAAGCGCCGGTTTGTTAACAAGCGCTCTCGCAAGAGCGACTCTCTGACACTCCCCGCCTGAAAGCTGCGATGGGAAATGGTTTAACCTGTCTGATAATCCCATGCGTTCAAGAAAATATACCGCACGCTCCCGCGATTTCTCCCGATTCTGTTTATCCTGATACGGCAAAGTAGGGATGAGAACATTTTCTAATAGAGTACACTGAGGCAAAAGATAATGATGCTGAAAAACTATACCTACTTTACGATTGCGCAAGACAGCAAGTTCACCGCTATTCATATTTGAGACTTTACTGCCGGTAATTATCACGCTGCCGCTGTCGGGCTGTTCCAATCCTGCGGCAATATGCAAAAGTGTAGTCTTACCGCTTCCAGACGGGCCAATAATAGCAATTGATTCGCCTTTGTCTATATTTAGAGAAACGTCATCAATAATTACCAAATCAGCTAAACCTGACGGCGACGAATACTTTTTCACAATGTTTTCAACTTTACAAATCATAGAAAAGCAAGCGCTTCCTCAGCCATATTAACATTGTTATATTTACGCAAAACAGCGTCACGCCCAGCCTGTGCCATTAATTTAAGCCCGTCCTTATCACTCAGCATCTTTTCTAAAGCATCGGCAAGAGCTTCCGGTGTATTTGGTGAATATAGAATCCCGCACCCTGTCTCCAATACCGTCTCAGTAAATCCGCCGTCATCCGGCTGAACAACTGGCACCCCAGAGGCCATAGCTTCTGTAATAAATCCGCCAAACGCAATACTCTCCTGCACCGGAACAGACAATAGCGTAAGGGATGATAAGAATGCAGCTCTGTATTCAAGATGAAAATGTTTATGAATACGCGTCTGCCCGCCATCATCAGCTATCTTTTTCTCACTCTCCTTTATTACCGCGAGATCATCTTTTGTATAGCCGCCGCAAAATTCAAGAAGCGGTTTACCGCATTTTTTATTTTTTAACAGTTGACAATACGCATCCGCAAGAACGCCCATCCCCATTACATCGCATAACCGGCTGATATAACCTATTGACGTTTGCGCATCATTGGAAGAGAGTGTATATTTGGCCGGATCAACACCAAAAGGTATAATTTTTATCCGCTGATCAGAAACGCCAGTATATCCGCAAAATTTCTCTTTATACCACAAGCTGTGAGTACAGAGCATATCGGCGCTTGCGCATTTTTCGGAAATAATATTCCAAGTCTTATCTCTGTAAACAGGTTCCCAAGCATCCGCCCAAACATGTTCATCCTGCAGCATGCAAACAACAGGTATATTGCTTTTTGCTTTAACCGCAGAGGCAATCCCCAATAAAAACGCGTTAGGCAGGAAAATAACATCCGGCTTCTGCTTAAGCAGCCACTCCGAAAGTTTGTCAAATTCATCCGCAAAAGGGCCGCCTTCCCCTTTTATCATGTTGATGGTCATCTCTTCATGGCCGGTGGCGCGGGTAGAACCGGCAAAAGAAGCGGCCAGGTCAAGAACAGCTCTGTTGTCAAGCGTTCTTAACAATTTATCAGGAATACGCTTAAGGAAAGGATATTTATCTATGAGATAAAGCCTGACAGCTCCAAACATAACAGGAGCAATATCGCCATAATTACCGTTTGTCTCATTGACAGGCAGATACATTGGAACAATAGTCACCTCATGTCCAAGCGCCTTGAGGCCGGAAATGAGCGCATTATCCCTCACACAATTCTCACAGTAAAACGCGCCGCCGGTTCCCGGGCAAATGTAGGCTATCTTCATTATGAAATCCACAACATGGAGAGCAAAACAAATTATTATGGCCGCATCGTTATAGGATGCGGCCACATTCTATTACGTATATCGCACTATTTATTTCACAGTAACCGCGCTTGTACTTACCTTCTTGCCAGATTTTTTAATCTCTACAAAATAACGCCCCGCAGGGATATTTTTAAGCGGCAAGTCAGCGCTTCCTTTTGTCTTAAAAGTCCTTACCGTTCTTCCCTGAACATTTATCATTCTTATACGCAAATCAGAATTATCAAAAGATGTTACTCTTAAGGTCTTGCCTCTTACTACAGCTGCCGGAGTACGCACCGCTGTACCCGAAGTTGTCTTAGCTCCGCCGGTAAACACGGAAACTAATCCGTAATTTGCCCAACCAGGCATATCCTCAAGCGTTATCACATAATCATGATTCATTATGTAGCTCCACTCCGCCTGAGTATTGACCTGAGTTGTGAAGTGTCTGTCCCACGCCATGAACCATGACCAGTACGCGCCGTCATTGACTAAACTGTCGGGGTGAGGAACCGGGCCGTTTTCGGCGAGAGCTATTATTTTGTCTGTACCGAATATCCCTTTGATATTTTCAAAGTTCTTTACTAAAGAACCGTGCATTTTTCTTGTTTGGTCTTCAGGCGGGTACCAGTCGCGGCCTATAATATCGGTGTACTCATCGCCAGGGTACCATCCGCCGTCCATATCGGGGCCGGATTCCTCAGTCGTCCAAACCCAAATCAAATTGTTCAGCTTATGATGATTTACCATGCGGTCGAATATGAGACGCCAGAGCTGCGCGAGAGGTTTGGGGCCTTTGGCTCCCCACCAGAACCATCCGCCCGCGGCTTCGTGAACCGGACGCCAGAGAACGGGAATATCTTTGTCCGCAAGCCGCTTCAGGAAACCGGCAACCTCATCTATATCATTCAGCATCGCAATATACTCAGGACTGCTTTCGTTGAAGCGGTCGTATGTGTTATCTGTGAACGCCTTTGTCAAATCGAAAGTAGTGTGCTGTGTATAGAAAGACCCGTCGTTTGTAGAATTTCTGAGCGGATCGCGCCAGTGCCAACAGTAAATCGGAATACCGCCCTTATTAAAGAACTCCTCTGCAAGGGCGATAGTGGCGTTGTTGTAGCCGACAAACCAGTCCCCTGCGCCGCCAGGACGATTTGGCTGCTCGCCTGTACCGTGAATAAAATCGAGCCCCATCATAGCGGGAAACTTGCCTGAAGCGGTCTTTACGTGCGACATTTCCATTTGATCATCTATTGAGTTCGGCTCGTACCCGCCGGTGTTACGCATCACGGTACTTGTCATCACGCCGCTGATAACCTTTTTCTGGAATTTTTCACGCAGGAACTGGAACATTTTTTTCGCGTTATCCGACGCGTTGGGCGTTACAAGCGTTGTCTTGAGATCGAACGGCTCATCCTCAAACGGGGTAATCTCAATGTAGTCGAGATCGACCCATCCCCAACCCTTCGTTATCCTTATCGTATTAGCGCCCGCGTTAAGTTTTATCTTGGACGCAACCGAACGGCGCTCAAACGCCATAGGCCCGCAAGTTTCAGCTGCAACATTATAATCATTGTTGGTAGCAGGGAAATTTATCTCTCCCTGCGGCGTACCGTTAATAACAAGGTTCTGCAGCTTTCTGCTGTCACAGGTTTGCGAATAACTCGCCCAAATCGTATAAAAATCTGCCGCGGGAACTGTAACATTAGTAAAGTTAAGTTCACCCTCACGCATCTGCACATAGTATCCGCCGGAAGCCGATGTAAGCGCCACTCTGGGTGTTGCGCTCTCGTTGACTATGGCGTCCTGCGCTTCATAACGGTCAGCCGCCGTAACACAAACCACCGTACCCGCCGCCGCTATTATCGCAGAGACAGTTTTCATAATTTTACTTAACATAGTTCCGGCCTCCTTAACATCCAATTAATTTCGCTATTTTCCCGCCTACCTCACAGTAACAGCGCTTGTACTTACCATTTTGCCTGACTTTTTAATCTCCACAAAATAACGGCCTGCGGGAATATTTTTAAGCGGCAAGTCAGCATTTCCTTTTGCCTTAAAACTCTTTACTGTTCTTCCCTGAACATTTATCATTCTTATACGCAAATCTGAATTGTCAGGAGAAGTTACTCTTAAAGTTTTACCTGTTACTATTGCCGCCGGAGCGCGGATGGCGGAAGATGACGCAAGTCCGTTTTGGCCGGAGATAGAGACGTTGCCGCCGACACTTGCGCGGGTGACACGCGATACGTCAGCTTCTCCGTCAGCAATACTCCACTCGCTATAAGGTTCGTCGAAATCGGCAATCACGAAATTGTCAACCTTGATATTGTCAATGTAAATAGTACCGGTAAAAGGCGAACCTTCCGACACAAACTTAAAAAACACCGCATAAGAACTGGCTGAACTGCCAAGCACCGCCCCTGTGCCATTCCTTCTAAGGGTATTGATTGGCACAGTAATAGTGATCCATTGTCCTTTTGTCTGAGTGCCAATATTGATAGGAGCGCTAACCGTGTACCACCCATAGTCATCACTCTCGCCGGTCTGTATCACCGGATACATCCGCAGGCTCGAACCGCTTGACGAGTGTATGTACATTTCAAATGTCAAATTGGTTCTTCCGCTGAAACTGGTTTCCTCTTTCAAAAGCACTTCGTTGGCATCGCCGGTAGCAAGGTTGTTAAAGGCTATCCTCATTACGTGATCGCCCGTCTGAGGCGGCGTCACATTCCCGCCGCCTTTTACCTCAATGTCAGCCTTGTACTTATCAAACATATATTTCAACGCGGGTTCAGTGGTGGCGAAATTACCAAACTTCGCAGTATTATTCTCCGTCATCGACCAGCTCATCACACCGCAGTAGCCATTAAGATACGCATACTCATAAGCGTCCTTTATGTCAAGTGGCTGACCGTTGTAGAAATGCGGATATTGTCCGGGCCCCCAGCTCCGCGCGGGGAACTCGCCGATAAGCACCGGTCTGTCAAAACCCCAGACACTCGCCGCATTGTAAAACGGCGACTGCAACCTTGACTCATGTTCAGGATAGTGGTGCGCCATGTAGAAATCGAGCCATCCATCGGGGTCGACAGCTGTAAGTTTCGCGGTAGTATACAGATCCACATAGCGGTGGAAGTTATGGATGCCTGTAGAAGCCATCTTAGTTGTATTTCGGCGGACTTCACCGGCAATCTTGGCCGTAAACCTGATGACGTGGCTATGGTCAATCTTGGTAGTCGCCCATCCGTGTTGGGTCATTCCCTCCGGTTCATTGAACACCTCCCAACACATAATCGCCGGATGACTGCCGACAGCTTGCAGTATAGGTCTGAGCGCGTTTTGAATATACGAATCAAGATTTGCTTCTACAGTCATAAACTTTTGATTTCTGTCCATCTGCACGGCGTTTTTATTGCCGCCGGTACCGGTCTGGGGATTGAATCCATCGTTATGCAAAATGTCAAATGAAAAGAGGCACAGTGACACAACGACACCATACGCATGAGCGGAATCAAGGACAGCGCGGATGTTGTTGATGGTCTGACTGCCAATGCCGGTTACAGCGCCGTTATCATTGAGTTTAGGGCAGTGCGTGGCATCAGTATGCAGCCACCACCGTAGCGCGTTACCGCCCGCGCCGCGAATCTGTTTGATGTAGTTAGTCATTGCGTTGCGGTTAATGGCATTATCACCAACGTCTCTGGCGAAGTTGTTCCACGCCAAATTCATTCCAGATATAAATAATGGCTGACCGTTGATGATAAGCCTGTTACCTTCAGCATAATCCCGCGTAGCCTGCCCCTGAGCAAAAGCCCCAGTCATAATACCTGCAGACATTACGGCTATCGCCGATACTGCTTTCATCTTACTAAACATACCTCCGCCTCCTAATATTAATGTTTTTATATTTCCGATATTAAATTATGAAAACAGACACAACACCTCTAATTATACAATATATATAGAGGAGAGTGTATCAACAAGATTTTTTTATTATTGATATAATATGAAAATAAATTTTAATTATATAAATTCAGAAATGTATTTTAAAGTTCAGATAGTATTCTGATAATATTTCTTTGGTGCGTATATTTTTTAGGAGTTGACCAATGATCAATTTAAAAATGTACAAATATCTTTGCTTTATAGCGTTACTTTTCTGCGTTTGTACACAGACGCCTGATAATTGCGGTGACTATGAGCGTGTTGATTATAAGACAGAATTTTGTTATGACGGTAAAGCGGTTCCTAAATGCGCCGGTAATAAATATAACCCGGCTGTTGAGAAGTGTGCTGATGACGGTAGCAAGGTTGAAGAGAAATGTATTAATGGTAAGTACGCTAAATCTGGTGAGCCCTGCATAACAGCATTTACGGTAAAATTTGATACCGACGGCGGGACTCCTGAAACGGTATCGCCAGTTACGGTTGACAGCGGTAAAACGATGGGTTCTAAGTTTCCCGAAGATCCGAAAAAAACAGGTCTTATATTTGACGGATGGTTTCATAATGATAAAAAGTACGATTCCTCAACTGTAATCACAGAAAACGTAACGATAAAAGCTAAATTTCGATTGAAACAATTTACCGTGAGATTTGATACAGACGGCGGAACTCCAGAAACAATTTCATCTGTTACTGTTGATACCGGTAAAACGATGGGGGAGAAATTACCGTCAAATCCGGCGAAGATGGGTTTTACGTTTGATGGATGGTTTAATGAAGATAACAAATACGACTCGTCAACAGTAATTACCAAAGACGTAACGCTAAAAGCCAGATATCAAGTTAAACGATTTACAGTACAATTTAACACAGACGGCGGGTCTCCGTCAACAATTTCACCTATTGTAGTGGACACTGGTAAAACGATTGGAACGGAAAATTTCCCCTCAGCTCCGACCAAAACAGGTTTTTCGTTTGACGGTTGGTATTACGCGGATGGGGCGTCATATTATACTTCGTCAACGCCAATCACCCAAAACGTAACGCTTAGAGCGCAATGGAGAGAGGGTGAAACATCTACCACCAAGTACACGCTTACAACAAGCAGTGACCCGTCAGACGGCGGTACAGTTAATCCAACGAGCGGACAAACTTATGAATCAGGTCATGAAGTTACCGTAACGGCAACGCCAAATGCGGGTTATAATTTTGTTGAATGGTCAGGAGCGTCAAATTCCAAAAGTAATGAAGTGAAAATTATCATGAATGAAAACAGATCGCTTACTGCTAAATTTGAATTGAAAAAATATACTGTTACATTTGATACTGACGGCGGAACTCCTGAAACGATGGAATCTATTGTCGTTGACACCGGTAAAACCATTGGGAGTGAAAATTTTCCCGATGCTCCAACTAAAGATGGTTATACATTTGGCGGATGGTTTGATGGAGATGAGAAATACGACGCGAATACGGTAATTACAAAAAGTGTAACGCTGAAAGCAAAATGGACGATCAAAACGTATACACTTACAACCGGCGCAAACCCTGCAAACGGCGGTAATGTAACGCGCAGCCTCAACTTAGAAAGCTATGAACACGGGACACAAGTAACTGTAACGGCTATCGCGGTTGAAGGCTACAATTTTGCCGGATGGAGCGGTGCATCAACGTCCACTACAAATCCTCATGTGATAACAATGGACAGTGATAAAGAGTTAACCGCTATTTTTGAGGCGATTCCTGTTACCTATTATACACTTCAAATTGAAATAAACCCATCGGTTGGCGGTAATGTATCGCGTGACCGCGATGGAGTATACTCCGGCGGAACGAAGGTCATAGTAACTGCTGAACCTGCTGATGGATACAAGTTTGTCAATTGGTCTGGCGCGTTAAACTCCGCAAATGAGTCTTTGGAAGTTATCATGAACGCTGATATAACGCTGACCGCTAACTTTGTGCTTGCCTATACGCTAACCGCCGTCAGTAACCCATCTGTTGGCGGTACTGTGAGTATTAATACGCAAATGCCTGTTACAAGCGGGACGCAGGTCAGTATATCGGCTAATACTACAAGAGGTTATACATTTGTTAACTGGACTGTTACAGGCAGCGGTGCGGCGATTGCCAACGCGAACAACGCAAGCACTACCGTGACTTTGACCGCTAATGCGACTGTAACGGCAAACTTTATTGTAAAGCCATCTCATCTTAATCCTGATATAAACTATGGTGTATTTACCGATACGCGGGATGGTAAAAATCAAATTTATCATACGGTAAAAATAGGCGGTAAGACATGGATGGCAGAAAATCTGAATTATGAAACTGATAACAGTTGGTGTTATAATGATATCGCTTCCAATTGTAATATGTACGGTAGGCTATATGATTGGGATGCCGCGATGGCCGCTTGTCCAACCGGGTGGAGTTTACCCGATTATAATGATCAGACCGATTTGATTTCAGCTGCTGGCGACTATGATGTAGCAGGTAAAACGCTTAAATCAAAATCTAATTGGAACAATCGTAATAATGGCAGTAGTGGTAATGGTACAGATGATTTAGGTTTTTCAGCTTTGCCTGGTGGCTACCGCGACTACTTTGGTGACTTCTCTGATATCGGCTCATATGGAGAATGGTGGCTCATCACGGACGTCCCTGCCTATAGCATCGCGTATTCCTATAGTTTGTATTCGCAATACGATAATATTGGCAGTAGTAGCCCAACCAAACGTTATGGACTTTCTGTTCGTTGCATCCAAGACTAAGAGCACTGATTCAGCACATATAATATAATAGCGCAAAACATTACCTAATAAACCATAGCCCCGCTATCGCCATCACTAATTTTACCCGCCACCCCGCACACCAATATTACCAATCCCCAACAATCCAACAAAATTACAAAAACCTTTATAATTTAAAACCCTTCCTTAACCCAAAACTACTATAAATTCAATGCTCAAACACAGTGCTTTGTGAAGTTTTTGGAATATACTCCAAAAACTATACAGTTCTGTAAACTTTTTGGATTACTATCCAAAAACTATACTTTTTTGTAGATTTTTTGGATTATTATCCTAAAATAGTACAATTTGGTGAACTTTTTGGAGCGCTATCCCAAAAAGTATTGCGCCTTGTGAGTTTTTGTAGTATATTTATTTATAGAAATTAGGAAGGAGAGTGCAAAATTGATAGAACGACCGCAGTACGTAAAAAAGCTTATGCCGTTTAAGGATAAAAAATTAATAAAGATAATAACAGGCATACGCAGATGCGGCAAGTCCACTCTTTTTGAGCTATACCAAAATGAACTGATCCGCCAAGGCGTCAGCCCTAAACAAATCCAAAATATAAACCTTGAAGATTTAGACAATGAACATTTGAAAGATTATCACAAACTCTATAAGCAAATAACAGAAAATCTTGTAGAGGGTAAAAAAAATTATGTTTTTCTTGATGAAGTACAAGTTGTACCTGAATTTGGGCGGGTGGCCAACAGCCTTTATCTTAAAAAAAATGTTGACTTATATTTGACAGGTTCTAACTCTAAAATTCAATCAAAGGATATCGCAAGCAAAATAGAGCGGGAATACGTAACAATAAAAATGTTTCCGCTGTCGTTCAAAGAGTATGTTACTGCGTGGCCTCATGGCGCAAATCAAAAAAGCTATGATGAATTGTTTGATGATTATTTGACTTATGGCTCTTTTCCGCATACGCTGAATTTCAGAACGTCCGAAATGTCAGGTACAACGCCCATATACAACGGTTGGGATAAATCGGCCATTCGTATGTATTTGCATGATTTGTATGAAAAAATTGTTTTGAAAGATATCGTTGAAAATAAAAATATATCGGATATAAGCCGATTGGAATCCGTTATCAGATTTATGGCAGATAACATAAGCAAAGAGACGTCTATTAACAATATCGCAAATACAATGACAGAAAGCGGACGCAAAATAGATAATAAAACGGTAGAAAACTATATTGAAGCGTTTTGCGACAGCTTTGTTCTTTACAAAATAAACAGGTATGATGTTAGGGGCAAAGATATACTTAAAACCAACAATAAGTATTATTTAGTGGATATAGGGCTGCGGTATTTTCTTTTGGGAGACAAAAACACAGATCGTGGTAAAATATTGGAAAACATTGTGTTTCTTGAACTTTTACGCCGCGGGTATACTGTTTACATAGGCAAAGTTCGAGATAAGGAGGTGGATTTTGTCGCCGAGGGGCCAAACGGAACAGAGTATTATCAGGTATCGGATACCATACGCGAAAAAGATACTTTTGAGAGAGAGACCGCGTCTTTGGAGTTAATAAAAGATCATAATCCCAAATTTATATTAACACGCGATTACGAAACAGCTTCTCACAAAGGGATAAAAATCCAAAACGTCTTAAAATGGCTCATATCGTGATTATTGAAAATAAATGATTACTACCCAAACCCACTAATATATATTAATTTAGATAGATTCTCTTAAAATCAAAAAGAGGAGTTATAAACAAATGCTGACAAAAACGCTTAAATTCGCTTCCGTGCTGAGTTTTGCATTATCGGCAACGGTATATTCTCAGTTTTTGCCCTATTATCACAGCATGCCTAAGGTTTCTGCGCCTTACGATTCAATTTTGTCTAAAACGTGGCAGGGGATAAAAAAGCGCAATATAGATCCCTACACTACAGGGATGGTACACCGGCCAAGGTCGGAATATCCGAACGACGCTGTGAGCGAGGGAATAAGCTACGCGATGTTTTTGGCGCTCTACACCAATGATCAGACATATTTCAATAGGGTTTGGAACGGCGCCGAACGGTATATGCTGTATCATGATAATTCCAATAACAGAAGTCTTTACAACTGGTGGAGAAATGCTCAGGGCGGCGAGAGCGGCGCCGGACCTGCTTTCAAAAACGGCCCCGCTTCCGATGCGGATCCGGATATTGCGCTTCTGCTCATCTTTGCCAATCGGTTAGTACAAAGAGGTATCTGGAACAATTACTCAGCTAACGGCAGCGGCAGCAATGTGACTTACGCGCAGCGCGCTCAAGGTTTACTTAATAACATAAGAGAAAATCTGGTAGGGGGCGGACGCTATCTTTTAGCGTGGCAGGGAGCTGGTCTTGACGTAATAAACCCCAGTTACTTCGCGCCTGCGTTTTATAGAGTTTTCGCCGAATTTGACCCTGCCAATAAGACCGCTTGGGAAAATCTTATTGACGGGAGCTATGATGTAGTCAAGAGATCACCCGGATATGAACGCGGACTTGTACCAGACTGGTGCAACAATGAGGGCGGCCCGCCGGGCGGTTTGGGCTATAACGCATATTTGGGCGGAAATGCTCTCTATATGGATGCTATCAGAATATACTGGAGGCTCGGTATAGACTATCTGTGGTACGGCGAACCCAGAGCCAAAGAATTTCTTGACAATGGGATAAAATTTATAGGAACTCCGGCGGGAGCAAATTTTTATCAGATGAATGGAGAACTACTTCCGATTACCCACATGGATACCATAAACGGCGAGGGCGGCGTGAGAGTTGAGCGCCCGCGCCGTATGCACAACCACCTCACCGTTGGAATGTGGAGCATTGCGGCAATGGCTTCGGGCGGCGCGGAGCTTGCCGAAAGTTACAGCGATTATTTTCTTAGTAGATTTTATGAAGATGGAAATGATTTTTTTACTATCGTGAACAACCCGCCAAGTGAGTTTGATCGTACTACTGGAGAGTGGAACGATGTGATTTACAGCGATATGTACTATGATCAGTTTTTGGGTTGGTTCAGCGCGGCGGTTTTTGGCGGAGTTTTCACTAACGTATGGGAAGATTTAAAAGATGGTGTACCTACAGGGCCGCCGGCATGGGTAAACCGTCCTAAAGTACTCTTGGACAATTGGGATATTAACGCGAGCGCCGCGCCTTTTACTCTCGGTGAGGCGGACGCGTCATTCAACCGCTCTCTTCCATGGACGGTAACATTTACACATCAAACCACCGGAGAGACACGTGCATTCAGCAACACCTCAAACGCTGTTGATGTGACGTGGTACGGCCTTAACGAATCAGGCGGTTATATGCCGCAGGGTTGGTATACGGTAACAATAAGCTCATCGGCGTCCGGGCTTACTCCATCCTCTTTCACAAGAGAAGTATGGCTTGGCCGTCCCTACGCCAATACACCGAATCTGCGTGTTGGCAATAGATTGCTGATAGACGATTTCAACGATAGAGATCTTGTTCCGTATATCGGGGCGGAATGGCGGACGTATACAGAGGGCAGCGGTTCAACGGGAACTTTTTCCTTTGGCAGTCAAGGTAATAATCACTGGATGAACTGGAATTATGTGATTGGTACCGGCGACTATCCGCTTTCCGCGCTTGTCTGGTCTGCGGGCGCGAATACTATTGATTTCAGCGGTATAGATTCCATAATAATTGTCGCTAGAACTACAAGCGGTACTCTCGGTACATCATTCCAATTATTGTCCACAGATTTTGCGCCCAATGAATGGCAGTATTTCGGCCATTCGGTACAGTTGACTACATCGTGGCAGACCATTGGAATGGCGGTTGCGAATTTCCAACAGCGCGGTGATGGGTCCGGCAAAAACATCAACGCCTCTTTGGCTAATTTGACAGGTTTGCGTTTCCACATGCAAAGCGATCTGCCGGAAGCCCCGCCTGCTGCCGGTACAGTCCAGCTTGACGCCGTCTACATATCAGGTACTAACAATGTTTTATCACGCATCTATACTCCACCGGCTTCTCCGCCCGAATACATGCCGCCAACCAGAGAGCCGGTCGGCATAACTCACCGCATAGCGCGTACGTCCGAAAGATACTCAATAAAGAGAAGCGGGACTCAATTTATTTTAACAATGCCGGCTGATATGGCGGGAGCGGATGTACGCATCGTAAACGTCAAGGGTGTAGTTGTTAAGCGTACAACAGTGCCTAAGAGCGGTCAGCTTGCGGTATCAGCGAGAGATCTGGCTAAGGGGATGTATTTTGTGGATGTGAAAAAGGCGGGAACGGCGAATGTTCGGATGCCGCTTGGGAATGTGAAATAATTAATTTGATATGATATAATCATGGAGAGACGGGATGCATCCCGTCTGTACTTAATATGAATATGAGCATAAATTATCTTTTCACAGACAACGCTCCAAAGCCAATCGGCCCTTACAGTCAGGCTGTTGAATGCGGGGATTTTGTTTTTATCAGCGGACAGATTCCTCTTTGTCCTAATAGCGGTGAAGTTGTTGGTGATGATATCGCTGTTCAGACAAGAACGGCGTTGAGTAACTTAAAGGCTATACTTGAAAACGCCGGGCTTGGTTTTAAAAATGTCGTAAAGATAACTGTTTTTTTGACTGATATAAATAACTTTGGCAAATTTAATGAGATTTATCAGCAAGAACTTAATGAGGCGGCTCCCGCAAGAAGCGTTGTTGAGGTATCGGCGCTGCCAAGAGGCGTTCTTGTTGAGATAGAGGCAGTCGTTTACAAATGCAAATAAAGCAGGAATATGAAGTACACTTGGATCTTTTCGAGGGGCCGCTTGACCTGCTGTTGTACCTTGTCGAAAAATCTGAAGTTAATATTATTGACATAAAAGTATCGCAGATAGCGTCTCAGTATCTCGCCTGTCTTGACGTAATGCGCGAGCTTAATATAGACGTTGCCGGCGAATATCTGAGAATGGCGGCCGTATTAATAAGACTTAAGGCGCGGGAACTTCTGCCGGACTCTCTCCCTGAAGAGGGTCTTGAGACTTCGGAAGGAGAAGCGTACAACCGCGAACAACTTATAGAACAATTGATAGAATATAAGAAATTCAAAGAAGCTGCAGGCACCCTCAAAGCGTTTGAATTAAAGCAGTATGGAACCGCCGCGAGAGGTAAAACCGAAGAGATAGAAAATGTTTCTGAGCAAAGTGACGAGGTCGTTCTTGGTAACATCTCCGTTTTTGATCTGCTCAGCGCGTTTCAAACAATTTTGCAGCGCACGGATGAAAATATTGATCCAAGCCATGTAGTTGAGATTGATAATGTCCGCATTGACGACAGGATAGAACATATTCTATCGATGATTACAGACAGAGGCGGAGAGGTTCACTTTGAGGAACTCTTTGGCACTGACAGGCGCCGCATTGTGCTTGTGGTAACTTTTATGGCGATTTTAGAGCTTGTAAAGATGGGGCAGATCGGTTTTAGGCAGCAATACGCGTTTGGGGCTATTTTTGTATCGAAGGCTTTTCATTAGCGTTTGCCGGTGTTGTTTTTTCATTGAGGATGGACTATATGGAAGACATAGAAAATACAGAACAGGAAGACGTCACAGCGCAATATGAGAATGACGGCGGCGCTGATGATCAGGAAATAAGCGAGCAGGCGGAGCCGGAAGAAAAAGTTGATGAGCTTCGTATTTTAGAAGCATTGCTTTTTGCGAGTGAGGAGCTGCTTACTTACGCGAAGCTCAAGAGTTTACTGCCCACAGCGCCTGACGTTAAGCAGATGCGTAAAATGGTGAGTGAGATTAACGAAAAGCTTCAAAGCGAAAATCATCCTTTTGAAATTTTGGAGAGCGGCGGCGGATTTCAATTCCGCACGCTTGCTTTATATTACCCCTGGGTGAGAAAACTTTACAAAGAGCGCGCGGCGAAAAAACTCTCTGTGGCCTCTCTTGAGTGTCTTGCGATAATCGCGTACCGGCAGCCGATATCAAAAGCAGACGTTGAAGCGGTACGCGGAGTTATGTCCGACGGGTCAATGAAAACCCTGCTCGAAAAAAGACTTGTTGATTTTACAAGAGACGACAGCAGGCCGGGCCGTCCTCTGCTTTACAGTACGACAAATGTGTTTTTAAAATATTTCGGGATAAATAAAATAAGCGATCTGCCCCGCATCGAAGAGTTTGAGGCTATGGCGCGGGATAAGATGGATGAGCTTTCCACAGAGGAACTCTCTTTGCAAGAGGAAATAGTATTTGAGCCGGAGCAGGAGCAAGATTTACAGGATGAGAGGCCAGATTTGGAAACTCGAACAGATGCGGATAACCGCGTAACAGATATTCAGGACGATAACAATGAGCAATGATTCTCTGCAAATTTCATTTTTGCCCTCTGATGAACCTCTAAACAAAGAGGTGAAACTCAGCGCTGACAAAGAGTCATCACATGCGAAACCTGAGTTGAAGACAACGCACAACGTAACTGCCGCTCCAAAAGTCAACGCGCGGTCAATGACAGATAATATTAAGCCCGCTGTAAAAGTTAAACCTCAAGCGAACCATATATCACAAAAAACCGGCGAATGCCGGTCACAAAAAGTTGGCGAATGCCAGTCACAAAAAACAGACGAACGTCTGTCACCTCTCATGCGTCAATACAAGAGTATAAAGGAGCGCAATCCCGATACTATCCTCCTTTACCGAATGGGAGATTTTTACGAACTTTTTGACGAAGACGCAAAAATCGGCGCGCGCATACTCGGCATTACGCTCACTTCCCGAAATCACGGTGGGAGCGATGATACCCCTTTAGCCGGCTTCCCCTACCACGCTCTTGACCGCTACGCGAATAAACTTGTTAAAGCGGGATATAAAATTGCTATATGCGAACAGATTGAAGACGCAAAATTAGCCAAAGGATTAGTGAAGAGGGATGTGGTTGAGGTAATTTCAATCGGCACAGCTACAGAGGATAACTTTATTGAGGAGCGGGTGAATAATTTTATCGCGGCGGTTTACTCCTCCACAAAATCGCCTGTGACCGGACTCGCAATATGTGATTTGTCAACAGGTTTTTTTCAAATAGAAGAGTTAAGCGAAGAGATGCTTGAGCATGAACTTGTGAGAATAGACCCTGGCGAAGTGCTCATAAGTTCAGACCCATCGCAAAAAGCTCCGGCGTATACGCAAAATGGTTACAGACAGGTATACGTTTCACGCTTTGACGGCTGGAAATTTGAGCTTGAAAATGCCGCTGAAGCTATAACCTCTCACTTTGAAATAGCATCCGTACAGGGGCTTGGCCTTGAGGGGTACACAAGCGGCGTATGCGCGGGCGGCGCTCTTATACGTTATCTTAAAGAGCAAAAGAAAAACGATTTACGCCACATCACCTCTCTCTCTTTAGGAAACAGCCAACCCTGCGCAGAGCTTGATCCGTCTACAATACGAAATCTTGAACTCTTTAAACCGATGCAGTCCGACGACGGCAACAGCGGAACTCTTATAAGCGTACTCGACCGGACAAGCACCTCAATGGGAGCGCGGCTGCTTCGCAGATGGCTCTCCCACCCGCTTCGCTCTGTAAAAGCGATAAATGAGCGCCTTGACAGTGTGGAGTGGTTCAAAAAAGATACTTTTGCCAGAGGGGAAACAGAAGTTTTTCTTAAAAGCGTCGCTGACCTTGAACGGCTTATCTCAAAAGTGACATTTGAGAGAGCTAACGGACGCGATCTCAACGCGCTTAAAAATTCTTTTATAGCTTTCCCTTATTTGCAAAAGCAGCTTAAAAAGTGCGACCTCTCTCTTATAACAAATATCTGCGCAGACCTGAGCGGATTTGAGGATTTAGTTGAACGTATAGGGACAACTCTTGTTAATGACCCGCCGCTTGCGATTAAAGAGGGCGGCATGATACGAAGCGGCGTAAACGCGGCTCTTGATGAGATTCACGACGCTTCAACAAACGGCAAACAGTGGATAGCCCGTCTTCAGGAGACGGAGCGTGAGCGTACGGGCATTGGGTCATTAAAGGTAGGGTACAACAAAGTATTCGGCTATTATATTGAAGTTACAAGCGCCAATTCTAAAGCAGTGCCAAAAGATTACATACGCAAACAGACCTTAACAAACGGCGAACGGTATATAACCCCTGAGTTAAAGGAGATGGAAGATAAAATTCTTGGCGCTCAGGAAAAAATTGAGACGTTAGAGTATGAAATTTTCGTAAGTTTGCGAAAAGAGGTTGCCGCTCACTGTGAGCGTATACAAAAGGCGGCTCTTGCCATAAGCATGCTTGACGTATTTGTATCGTTAGGGCGTATAGCCGCTCAAAATTCCTACTGCCGCCCAAAACTTGACGAGAGCGCGGATATTGTAATAAGAGAGGGGCGCCACCCTGTGGTGGAACAGATGTGCGACGGCGAACAGTTTGTGCCAAACGACGCTGAGTTTACATCCGGCGAATCGCAGATCATGCTCATTACAGGCCCCAACATGGCGGGTAAATCAACTTATTTGCGTCAAAACGCGCTTATAGCTATTATGGCTCAAATGGGTTCATTTGTTCCGGCGGCAAGCGCGCAAATCGGAATCGTTGACAAATTCTTCACCCGCATAGGAGCATCGGACAGACTCGCGCGCGGACAGAGTACGTTTTTAGTTGAGATGATTGAGGTTGCTAATATTCTTAATAACTCTACTGACAAATCATTTGTTCTGCTTGACGAAGTGGGGAGAGGAACGTCAACTTTTGACGGTATCTCCATAGCATGGGCAGTAGCGGAGTATCTTCATGAATCTCAAGGACGCGCGGCACGCACGCTTTTTGCCACTCACTACCATGAGCTCACGGAGATGTCTCTTATTTATCCGCGAATAAAAAATCTGCACGTAAAAGTCAAGGAGTGGAATGACCAGATTATTTTCCTGCGTAAAATTGACGCCGGTTCATGCGATCACTCATACGGCATACAGGTAGCCCGTCTTGCCGGAGTGCCGACGCCTGTGATACTGCGTGCGCGGGAGATTTTAAATAATCTTGAGAACATGGAACTCACTCCAGACAACAAGCCAATACTCGCCCGTACCAAAAGTGACAGTAATAAAACTGAAGAGAGCGTTCAATTGAATATTATAAGTTCTCACGCGCTTGAAATAACAGCCCGCCTTAAAACACTTGATATAAATTCGCTTACTCCAATTGACGCTCTCAACTTATTATCTGAACTGCGAAAACGCGCTATCGATTCCAATAAGTAACGCAAATAGAAACCGATGTATATCTGTGACCCAAACCTAATATTTTGTAAAAAACAGAATCATCCTTTTTTTCTGTACCATTTACCATACCATTCAAAAGGTCATACCCCGCGCATACGCCGAAACGATTAGAATAATTATTCTTGCCGACTCCTTTAGAGAGCGCGATTCCGGCATAAAGATTATTATCGAACATGTAAATCATCTCTGTTTTTGTCATGCTGTAATAATCGGTACCATATTTCTTCAATGAAAAGCCGCTCTGCGCCCACTGCATCGTGCGTTTCATATCTTCCACCCCCGCGCGGACATAAATCGGAAACGATGGATATTTTAAACGAAACATACCGAAGAGTACGCCTAGAGTATTTCCGGTCTGATCTCTTAGAGAAAAACCAACGCTTGAAATACCATCAAAACACTCCATTACTGTCCAGAAAGCAAAACTGGCCGCTCCTGCCGCAAGTACCGGGTCTTCAAACCCAAAAGTCTCCTTTAACATATAGTAATTAAGCTCCGTCATAAGAGCCCCGCCTGCAAAATGCAGCGACTTATCCATTAAGTATGGCTCTGTCTCATCAAATTTAAAAGCTTTGTAGGCGCTTGGCGGACGGTTCCAAAAAATATACTTCTGAAGTATGGGGGCGCCTATAATCTCAAAACAAAGAATAGCTGTTCCGGCAGTTTTTCTCATAACGCTTGGAGATGCGGCAGAACTCATAGAAGACGGTTCATATAAATCTGTGTTTATATTTGTATTGATATTTGTGTTGATATCTGTATTAACATCCAAATTTAAATCTAAATTACCGGCGGCCTGTATTATACTTACAGCGCAGAACAGGACGGCCGGGAGTATGCGTGTTTTCATACAACCCTCTTTCAAAAATTGGCCTTTTTACCTTGTATCTGCGCAAATAACCTCTATTTAAGCTACCTCTAAAACCTACTGCCCGCACTCTCTACCGGCTGCACGACAGTCATGAGGCCGTCCGAGAGTACAGACACGGAAGGTTTTAGAGGTACCTTTTACTATAAAAAAACAAAAGATGTACCACGCCGTTTACACGTGTAATATCGCGGGTGTATTTGAGAAGGCGCTGAAACGAAAGAGAGGAGACCGGCGGGCGGCGTAAATAATTAATAAAAAAATGTAAAAAAAACTTTTTTTCAATGTGAATTGAATTATTTTTCATCCTGTTCAGTACTCAGAGCTGCCGGCGGGCAGAGGGGGTTCTGACGTCTCTGTATGTTTTACCTCTCGGCAGGACGGAGTAAGAAGCAATTGAAAGGCAGTCAAGTAACAGTTAAAAACGTCAAAAAGAATTTCGGCGGCTTTCAGGCTTTAAAGAATGTCTCTTTTGAGATTAAAAAAGGTGAATTTTTTTCGCTTTTAGGCCCTTCCGGCTGCGGTAAAACTACCCTTTTGCGTATAATCGCGGGATTTGAGGATCCTTCAAACGGCGCCGTGCTTTTAGATGACCGTGACGTGATTCCTATTCCCGCAAACAAGCGGCCTGTCAATACGGTTTTTCAGTCCTACGCGCTGTTCCCCCACCTGACGATATTTGAAAATGTAGCATTTCCATTACGCTTAAAAAAGGTACCTAACAACGAGGTCAAGACCAAAGTACAACAGTTCCTCGAATTGGTTAAGCTGCCGCAAGAGGGTAAGAAGCTGCCGTCACAGCTGTCGGGCGGACAAAAACAGCGTGTAGCAATTGCGAGAGCGCTGATCAACGAACCAAGCGTTCTTCTTTTAGACGAGCCTCTATCAGCCCTCGACGCAAAACTCCGTCAACACATGCTCATTGAGCTTGACGCGATTCACGATGAAATTGGTATCACCTTTATATATGTAACCCATGATCAGCAAGAGGCTCTGAGCGTATCCGACCGTGTAGCCGTTATGAACGAAGGCAACATAGAACAGATCGGAACTCCTTTTGAAATTTACGAAAGCCCGCAGACTAATTTTGTAGCTAATTTCATCGGTGAAACAAATCTTATTGCCGGTAAAGTAACCGAAATAACCGATAAAAATCACGTTAAAGTTGAATTTGCGGATCTGGGTTCTCTTATCGTTTACAAAGATAAACCTCTTAATGTCGGCGACGCCGTGAAAGTGACCATACGTCCGGAAAAAATCCGCGTCTCATGTGAAAAACCGGCTGACCTTAACAAAGAGTATATGAACCTTTTGAGCGGTGAAGTTGACGAAGTCATTTATTCAGGTTTTCAAAGCAAGTTTTTTGTTAAGATCGGCGAGCGTACAATGTTTAGAGTTTTTAAGCAGCACGTCAAGTTTTTCATGGATGAAAAAGCGATAAACTGGAAAGACCAGGTTTACATCTGGTGGGATAACAGAGACGGTTATGTTGTAGAGGTGGAACCGTAGTGAAGAAAAATCTTGGCCCATTCTATGTTGCGCCAATGACACTTTGGATAATGGCGTTTGTCATTGCTCCGATTAGTATAATCATCGTTTACAGCTTCATGACCAAGCATTTTCGCGGCGGCGCCATACCGCCGTATACGCTTGACGCGTATCGAAATCTCTTTAATCCTGTATTTTTGAAAGTTACTCTTAATACGCTTTGGGTAGCGTTTGTCTCTACAATAGTTATGGTTGCGCTCGCCATACCCGCGTCGTACTTTATGGCGCGCAGTAAATATAAAAATTTCTTTTTGCTGCTTGTCATTATCCCTTTTTGGACAAATTTTATGATCAGAATCTTCGCGTGGCGCGAGATTCTTGGAAGCCGCGGATTCCTTAACAACATGTTGATGACGCTCGGCCTTATAGAGCAGCCCGTTCAGTTTCTATTTAACACCAACGCCGTTATATTTATAACAATATACGCGTATCTGCCGTTTGCGATACTGCCGCTCTACTCGACAATAGAGAAATTTGATTTTTCGCTGCTTGAGGCCGCAAGAGATCTTGGAGCGTCCAAGTTCACCGCCATAAGGCGCGTCCTCTTTCCTAACATCAGAGCCGGCATCACCACTGCCGTACTGTTCACATTCATTCCGGCGTTTGGAAGCTATGCCATCCCGAATCTCATTGGCGGTAATGATTCGTATATGCTCGGTAATCTCATAGGGCATGAGCTTAACATCGCAAGAAACTATCCGTTAGCCTCTTCGATGTCTGTTGTGCTCACGCTTCTTACTATGGTTGGCGTACTCATCTTTATGCGTGTCAACCGTTCATCAGTTGAGGCTGTTCGTGAAGACAGCGGCAAACAGGCTGCTGAACCGGCTCAAAAAGCGGCGGCAGCGCCTGCGTCGGGGGCGGAGGTATCGGAGTGATTACCACCAATAAGCCCACCGGAAAATTTTCATTTTCGATGTTCATGTTCGTAATCATTTTTCTTTACGTGCCGCTTGTTATCCTAGTTGCCTATTCGTTTAACTCCGGAAGAACAATGACTTGGGAAGGATTCTCGCTGCGATGGTACAGTGAGCTCTTTTTCTCCACGCGGGCGGAGAGGCTGTGGATGTCGTTTTGGAACAGCGCGATTGTGGCGATTACATCGGCTGCCTTTAGTACAATAATAGGAACGCTTGGCGCGATTGGGCTTTACTGGTACAGGTTCCGCTGTAAAAAAGCGATTCAAGTCGCAACATATATCCCTATGCTTGTACCGGAGATCATCATCGGCGTCTCGCTTATGATGCTCTTCGTAAGAATAAGCCTGCCGCTGAGCCTGATTACGGTATTCATCGCGCATATAACATTCAATATACCGTTTGTCCTGCTCGTAGTTATGGCGCGGCTTGAGTCATTCGATTATACGATAATCGAAGCGGCTCACGATCTAGGCGCGTCTGAGGTAAAAGCGCTTACAAAGGTTATATTACCTGTAGCGTTTCCTGGTATAATCTCGGCGTTTTTAATTGCGGTAACACTGTCGCTTGAAGATTTTGTGATAACGTTTTTTGTAGCCGGACCGGGGGCGTCTACCCTGCCTCTTTACATTCACGCGGCTATGACGCGCAGTAATCCCGACGTCCCTACAATGCTTATAAACGCACTCTCATTAGTTGTAATTGCCGGGACTGTTGTTTTGGCGCTGTTGTCCCGTAACTTTGTAAAATATATGTTTCAAAGTAAATAAATAACCATTCACCCCTTATGGGAGGATTATGAAAAAGTTTCTCGGTATTATCGCTGTATCTGCTGCCGCATCGCTTACCTTTTTCGCAATTAACGGCTGCGGCCCGCAAAAACCAAAACTCTATATTTACAACTGGGAAAACTACATGCCGAACTCCGTGATCAAAGAGTTTGAGAAAAAATACGGAGTCAAGGTTGTATACGATATGTTCGATTCTAATGAGGAGCTGTACACAAAGCTGAGAAGCGGCGGCGGCAGATACGACATTGTGGTTCCGTCAGCCGATTACGCTTCAATTATGATCAGCGAAGGGATGGTTCAGGAAATAGACAGGAACCTTGTCCCCAACTTGAAAAACATAGATTCTACAATGCTTGAGATTCAGAAGAGATTTGACCCGCAGCAGAAATACAGTGTACCTTATGCGGCCGGCATGGCAGGCGTCTCTGTGAACATTGCGAATGTTGGGGAAGACTTCGAGAAAAGCTGGAGAATCTATGAGAATCCCGCGTTCAAAGGCAAGATGACACTCTTAGACGACATGCGCGAAGTAATGGGCGGCGCTCTCAAAACACTTGGCTACTCTGTCAACAGCCATAACCCGCAGGAAGTTGAAGATGCCAAAAATTTGGTACTCGAATGGAAAAAACACATTGTCAAATTTGACGTTGAAGCGTTCGGCAAAGGATTCGCCGCCGGCGACTTCTGGGTAGTACATGGTTACGCCGAAAATGTTTTCATCGAGTTAAACGAAAATAACAGAAAAACCGCCCGTTTCTTCCACCCAAAAGAGGGCGGCCCGATGTACATGGACAACATGCTGATACTCAAGGACGCAAAAAATGTAGAGCTTGCGCACACATTCATGAACTTCATTCACGAACCTGAAATATACGCGCAAATAATGGATTACTTGGAAACTCCGTCCATCAACGTACCGGCAAGAGATCACATGGAAGAGGAAACGCACTACACAATAGAAGACATGGCGGAATTCGGAGAACTCAAAGAAGACTTAGGCGAACACTTGGAGATGTACAACAAAGCTTGGCAGGAGATTCGGGTAGGGAGATAAAATACAGAACTTAGAGCTTAGAATTAAGATAGATACCCCTCTTTGTTTTTGGAGGGGTATTTTTGTTTTGACAAATGAATATATAGTTGATTATTGATGAGCTTTCAAATAATACACATAGCTGTTTCCCGCAGCTGCCGCTAACGCGGAGCCTATGCCAAACGCCCATAAAATAACTCTGTCGGAGTTAATGCCGATCACGCTGCTCAATTCCGAGTTGCTTGCCACCGCGCGGATTTGACGGCCAGTGCGGTTGTATTTCATGAAGAATATGCAGACTATGAATAAAGATAGACAAACGGCAATTGTGACGATTTGAATATCTGCTACTCTCTCAGCATTTTCCTGTCTTTTGCCGACGGTAAGAAATTCTCGCCTGTTACAACCGATTTACCGGTCTTGGCCTCCAACTCTTTACGAGCATTTTTGGCGATATTACCCCCTTTTTTACCCGCCGCGGCATTTTCGGTAAATCCTTTTGCCTCTTCACTCTCCGCAATTTGACGTGTAGAAAGCTCCGCTAACGCAGTGAAAATCAACTCCGCTTCTGACATGTGGTCGCGCAGATTTTGCGCTTTCAAATTTTTTAATTCTTTATGTTGCTTTACAGTAAGTCCTGTCCATTCCGAATGAATAATATTGGTAAGCACAGCAAATTCAGTCTGTTCTTTTACACCCGATTCTTTCCAATAGTCAGTCAGTTTATTGCGGGTTTCCTGACCGCTCATGCGCTGCTGTACCCATTTTTCGCTCCGTCCGAGCTTCAGCCAATTGGCTCTTGCGCGGCCTATACTCTGTTCAGGGTCTATTGTCTCCTGAATACGTTCGTAACCGACTTTTGCAAGCCACTGCTTGAATGGCTCAGCCTTAGGCGATGGAATAGATTGAATAATGCGCAAAAGGCTCTCTGCATTAGCGCAATCGGTTAAGCGCATTTTTCCATCAGGCGCACTCATTTTCAACTGTCGACAAATTGTCGACAGTTCAATTCCATCCTCAAGTGTAACTCGTTGTTTCATCTTAAACCAATAATCCCGCGGATTAGAGCTGTCTGTCAAAATCTCAACAACATCAA